>OGJS01000066.1_pt1 | contig 90738 bp, 123 predicted proteins | sample 1572241 | NCBI WGS metagenome assembly OGJS01 (sample SAMEA2582145, study PRJEB24529) | metagenome | biome: Human gut stool | place: China | collected 2011 | reverse complement strand
GACGAGTGAATTCTCGCAACGACAGGTGCATACCCTGTCGGGAGGCGAAAGACAGCGAGTGCGTATGGCTATGGCCTTGGCGCAGGAACCGCAACTTTTGCTCTTAGATGAGCCGGGAACGTATTTGGATATACGCCATCAGTTGGAAATTATGGATTTACTGGTGAAGTTGAAGAGAGAGCGACAAATGACCATTGTCATTGTCCTGCATGATATCAATCAGGCGGCTCTTTATGCCGACTATACGATAGCCATGAAATCCGGTCGCATACAAGCATACGGAAAGACTGATGAAGTAATTACGCGTCAGTTGGTGGAACAGGTGTTTGACCTGAACGTGAACGAGTTCGTTTCGTCCAATGGCGAAACGGTGCTCATGCCGTCAGGAAACAAATAAATTTTATGAGGTGGTAGCAATGAAAAAAAGCATGTTGAAACGATTCTGTGTAGTATCTTTGGCGAGCCTTGCTTTAGGAACTTTTACGGGGGTTCCCGCACAGGCAGGATATACGTTGAATCCGGAAGTAAAGGATGCAACGCCTGCTTTGAAGCAGGCCGCCGAAATCGGTGTGAGAAAGCATGAAACGCCGGAATTGGCTAAAGAAAAAAATAAGGATGCCATTCTCGTGCTCAGCTTCGGTACAACGTACAAAGACAGTCGTGCCAAAACGATTGAAAAGACGGTTTCCGATATTCAGGCTGCCCATCCCGATGTAAAGACGGTTTTGGCATTTACATCTCATATTATTGTGGATCGTATTGCCGAAAAAGAAGGAAAGACGATTCCCACTCCCAAAAAAGCACGGCTCCCCATCTTTAGGCTTAAACGGCTTAGGCAGCGTAACGGTGATTGTGTCGGATTTTGGCGCGGGGTCTTTGTAAAATTCCCACTTGTATCTAAGGTCAGCTATATAAATAATATCTCTATCTTCTTGTATCACATAATCGCCATTTTTTGTTTTTGCGATGACAAACACTTCCTTGCCCAAGGCGTTAACTGGTAGATTTTCTTGATAAGCCCTTTCCAACACCTGTTCGGAGTTTAGTTCTGGCTCTTCGTACATGCCGACAATATCCCATCCACTTTCGCGGTTTAGCCAATATTTGCCATCTTTGCTCCAATTACATAAATTGCGCTCATACTCCCCAACAATATAGCTATTGCCATCTTCTGCACCGACTTTGCTAAGACCGACTACATACGCTTTTTGTCCATTGCGTAACTGTACAGACGCACCATTCAGCGCCTCTTGTAAATCAAACGGTTTCATAAATTCTCCTTAAAAAAAGACCGCACTTTTGCGGTCGTTGGTTATTCGGTTGGTGGTGGCGGGAGTGGTTGCCAATGGGTAACACAATAAACATCCCATCCATCATACTCATCCCACACCCCGATATCATACTGACCGCAATTATCACACCACACTAAAACAGGTTTAGAGCGATCACCGATTAACGGAGGCAATCTATCACTACACTTAATCCAGTTGCTCATTTTAATCCCCTAGCAATATATATGGATTTAATCCGCTTATAATGCTCATTTTTGAGTTTTTGTACTGCAAAAATAGCGTTACACTTATCTTCGTCGCAAAGATAATCGCCTTTTATTGCTTTTATTTTACGATCAACCATTTTTGGATATTTAGCGACCATAAAATGAGTTAGCCTGTTGCGCAATCTGTGTCTTAAAATTTTTTTATTTTTACCCATGATCAATCAACCCCTTTAACAAATAGCATCCAATGAGTATTATTTAGTCGTCCTGATTTATGCCCAATTATCGGATCAACACCGATAACGGACAGAATCTCTTTTACTGTGATTTGCGTTTCCGCCCACTTAAAAATAAGCGATCCGCCGTCATCAAGCACCCTCATACATTCATCAAAACCTTTTTTAAGCTGCGTTCGCCAATCCTCGTCAAGCCGTCCGTATTTTTTGACTAACCAAGATTTGTCACCGCCTTTTATTAAGTGAGGAGGGTCAAAAATAACGCATTTGAAAGATTTGTCCGGATAGGGCATGTCCATGAAATCGTGTATAACGTCTGGGTTAATTGCAAGATGTCTATCTTTACCCTTATCCTTAAATGTAGTTTTTAGCTTGCGATTGTCGGCAAATAAAACATGTGGATTTTGCTTGTCAAAATGAAACATCCGCGACCCGCAACAAGCATCTAAAATTGGCTTGTAAGTCATAATTTCCTCAAAATAAAAAACGCTCACTTGGAGCGTCTTTCGGGTTAGTTAAATATTGTTCCGTTGCCCGGTAAATATCTTTGATTAATTCAATCGGGATATTTGACCGTTCGTTGTAGCTTTTCGCAAAATCTCCCCATTGTTGCAATGCTTTTGATTGTCGATCATGCTTTAAATGTAGATTGATATTACTTTTAAATCGAGTTGGCTTTTTGAGTGGATAACCGTAACAGTTGTAGTGAGCTAAATTATCAAACGGTATTGCAAAGCTCAAAATGTCGCTAATGTAATGCCAAATACGACTACTGGCCGGATTTTCGATCACATAGACTTTTGGCTTGTACCGCTTAATGATCTCGATTGTATTGTATATACACAACTCACCATTAACTCTATTAAAAAACGAGCGGTCATACTTAAATTGGACGTGTGGTAAATCATAGTCTTTACGGCTCCGCACTGTGAATTTTGATAATTCACGATTGATGGCACCTGTTTCCTGTTTCCAGCTTGCGTTACCACCCCACATAGCACTTGCTATAGACCAACTCTCACAAGGTGGACTAGCAATAATTAAATCTGGCTTTGGCAATTTATCCAATGTATCAAACAGGATATTATTGCCAAACATCCTGGAATAATCAGCCAAATTCAGGTTGATAAAATGGTCGTTCTTGTTTTCGATATCGATGCCAACTGGATATATTTCTATTGCATTGCATTGCATTGCATTGCATTGCAGCTTGAGTATAGCACCCATTACCACTATCAAATAAAGCCCAAACAACCATTAATCTCTCCGTTTTTTGTAATTCACCACCGGCAACACATCAACCAGCGGTCGCGGTGTGTTGTGATCTTGCTTTGTGCTAAATTGACTGTTAGCCCATTTGATAAAGTGATTAACATAATTTTGTACTACGCACGGGTAATTTGCCGTTTCAGCTATTCTGATAATGTCGCTTCTCAGATCGGAATCAAACAACAGCCAGTGTTTTTTAGCGTCATCTATTGCCCGCGTAACGGATGTTGCAAGTCCGTTATTCATTCTCGTGTAAAAATAACATCCGAAAATATCCACGAAGCGGGAATATTTGATGCTGATTTCAATTTCATTCATTCTTCGCACCTAAAAAATACCCACTCCGAAGAGTTGGCGTATTTATTAAATTTCTACCGTGCCAATATTTACTTTTATTTCGGTATCTTTTAGCGCGTCAGTTAATTTTTCGGCAAATTCTTTCGCGATTGCTTCCTGAATTTGTTCCGCTTTAATCAAACGCGCCACCAATACAGGAGCATTGCCGCCGGTAAGGATTGATAGGCGAAGCGTAAATGCTTGACTATCTAAGCCTTTGTATGTGTGCGTGTTAAACACAAAATACTTCGGTAACTGCAATTTGCTTTTGGCTTCTACGCTTTCCATGGCTGATTTAGATGCCGCAAAGTCGCTGACTTCGTGTTCTTCGTTACGCGCATAATCAAGCGTAATTTTGCGCACTGCTTGGACTGCGCTTGTTAAAGGCAATTTGTCTTCATCGTCGGTATAAGCCGTGATGTAATCGCTCCAATCTTCCAGCCATTCGGAAAATTCACGCTGATCGCATTTTGAACCTTGGAAGTCGCATAACGCTTTAAACGCAGCGGTCTTTTCCATTCGTAACACTGCGCGGTGTTGAGCGTGTAACGGCGCTTCACGGCTGCCAACATCAAACACAATTTGGGCACCAAGATTTTTTTCATCAATAAAACATTGTGCGTCTTTCTGCTCGTGCGCTTTCGCGTAAGCAATCAAACTATCAAAATTATAAGTGTTGAACGTAGCACGGAAGTTATTACGGTGTTTATTGTGCTTTTCGAGCGAATGCACCGCCATGTTTTCCGGCAGAATTGCGATAGGATAATCACTATTTCCGACACGGATGCTTGATAACACTAAGTCTTGGATTTGCTTTAAATTTTGTTCCATTGTTGGATCTCCATTTGTTTGTTGTTGATAAAAAATTACCGATAATTAATGCGATTAATTAGGGCGTTTTAATGTTGCTTTTTGTTCAAATGCCAGATCGTCACTGCCTTTTAACATTGGCATTTGTTCTTTATCAGGGGTTACGCTTAATGCGCCGCCTTTATGAACGAACATCGGTGTTGCGGTGGTGTCTTCTTCGGCTGACTTACCCCGCTTAGTCGGCTTGACATAACTCAGCTTATGCTGAATTTGAACTGACGGATTGTCGCTATCTGCTTTCTTTAAGGTAAATTCAATTTTCACCGAACCTTGTTTATCATGCGCCAATACACCTAACGCAACTTCGGAAAGTGCGGTAGAAAGTTTGTTTTCAAAGATTCCTGCGTCTAATTCGCCCAAGAATTCATGAACATCTGTTTTAGCCATTTTGTTTTCTCCTGTTTTGGATTGTTGATTGATTTTGAAGTAATAAAAAAGCCACTATTTGTTAGTGGCTTCGGGTGTTTTGTCTTGTGGTACGTTAGGAATTTGAACCCAATCGTCCTTAATTGCTGATTTATTCCAAAGTGTCCCATCATCACATAGTGCTGTTAATGACCAAAATAACTGATGGAATTGTGTTTCTGGCACTACACTTTCAGATATTTGTATAATTTTTCTAACCATTTTTATAAGCCCTCAATGTGTTTAAAAATTGCGGAATTAATTTGTTAAATGCGGTCATCAGCGCTTGATCACGATGTGCGGTGAAAATGTAAAGTGGCTGTTTTTGGTACTCCGGGCAGTAGCTCACAAAATCCCAGGTGTCATAGCCCGTCACCCACAAATTAGCCTGAACTTGGATTATGTATTCAGACGGAACGCCGCCCTCTAATAAGTAGCGAATGTGCGTACTCATTTTCGGGCATTTGATTTCCAAGCCTTTTTTGAGCTCAGGAATTAGTCCATCCGGGCTAACCATCACTTCTTTGTTTTCATCAAGATATACACCGCCGACTTGCGTTACGGCATTTCCCGTGATGAATTCATAGGCAGAACGGGCAAGCGGCTCAAGTTGATTTCCACGCTCCATGAATCGTGACTTAAAAGATTCGTCTTGTAGTCCGATTATGCTTTCTTCAATCAACTCAGCCATGTACTTAATTTGTGCGCTTGATTTTTTACCGGTTGCCGTCACAATGTTTTCAAAGCCCGTTGCGGTGGGAATACCCAAACGGGCCTGTAGCCATTCTTCCGAGCCTTGTTCGCAATCAAGCGTTATTAGACCGTTAATCATAGTGGGACATCTTCTCCGCTATCTTCTTGTTGCTTATCAAGGCGACTATTGAGGATTGATATAGCATTGTCGGCTTGCTCTTTTGTCATTTCGGAAATATCTGTATGACCGTATGCTGTCAGTAGTTTTTCTGTGCTTGTACCGGTTGCATCAATTAAACCGATTAACATTTCTTTCTGTTCGGATGTAATTAACACCGCAACATCTATCACGTTTTGTTTAGGCGTTACATTTACTGTATCACGCTGCGTTTCCACAATTCGGTCTGCCTCGTCTTGGTCGTAAATACCTGTGAAACCAAAGGCCAAGCGCGCACACTGAATCATCGCTTTGTGTCGCAACATTCTTTTCGGATGCGTTTTCCATGGTCCCATGTCACGAAAGCATTCACTCATATATTCCGTTACCGAAATTGGTTTTGAGCGGTCTTTGCGATAAATTCGGCAAGTGCATTTTTCATCATCTAAATCAAATTCGATGCCGTCAAAATTTGGATTTTCGTTAAGGATTCTTGCCCAGCCATCAACGCCAACAATTGGGACAATGCCATTTTGACGATCGGGGAATGCGTAAATCTCTTTTGTCCACGGATTTAATCCATATTGATTCGCCACGATTAAAAGCGCGGTCATTTGGCTGTCATTTACATTACCCTTGAAAGCGGTATTTTTTAATGTTGCCATCAAGTCTGAACCGTCCGCGATTTCAAATCGTTTAGCAAGTTTGTCTGTCAGATTTTGTAGTGCTGTTGCCATTTCGTTTTATCCTTTAATTCATTTTTTTAAGTGATACATTGTCGCCATGCTGTGCTTTCACTTTGCGTGCCAGGGCGATTGCTTGCTCTTGCGTGCCGGTAAATGCAATGCGGATTTCAAAGTTAAATGTCGGCTCGTCAAAAAGTGCGGTCGAATTTTCTTGTGTTTTTTCTACCGCACTTTGCGCTCCCATTTCTTCTGTAACGGCTTGCGTTTCGGCTTTTACTTTTGCCTCTTCTTGCGCCTTAGCCTTGATTTCAGATTCACGTTTTTGCTCATCATCAATTCGTTGTTTAATGATTGGCGCTAAATCTTCTTCACCTGCAATTAACTTAATTGCATCAGGGAATAGATAGCTTGATTTAGCAGTTAGCTGCTCAAGGCGTTCAGTTAAGCGAGTGACTTCAATAGTGATCTCGCTAATGATTAGGGTTTTCTCAGCATTTACGGCTTTCGTTAAACCTGAGATTGAGCTTTTGCGTTTTGTGCTTTCTTCAATCCGGCTTGCGATCTTATGCTTTGGAATGTTCTCTTCTAGCGCAAGTGATACATCGCTTGTTTTTGCTAGTTTGTGGCGAATATCTGAGATTTCTGCAACCGCATCTTCTACGATCTTAGCTTTAATCTCAGATTCTTTAATTTTAACTAACTTATCTCGTGCCAATCGCTCTTGTCTAAAACGCTCGGCAATGCTTTCGGCTGTTTCAACGAGTTTTTTAATATCACCGCCAACGGCATTTTTGATAGCTAATTTTGTTTTATCTTCTAAGTCTTTAAGGATTTTTACTTCTTCCTTTGCAGCCAAGAAGTCATCATCGGTTTCAAATTTGCTTGTTAGGGTAGAGATAAACGCATCCGCTTGTTTCTCAAAGTCTGCAATATTGGTTGTTAAGACTTTGCTTTCTGTTGATAGGATCAACTCAAATTTTTCTGTCATTTTTATTTACCTTAAATTTAAATATAACCACGTTTATAATCTTCTTCTTTTTGCGCTATGCGATTTTCAGCAAGTTTTTTTACTGCCTCATCTCTCAAGTTTTTAAGAGCCGATTGATTACATAAGAAGATATTGATCCAAGCGCTATCGTTTTCCTCCATAAGCTCAGAAAACTCGCATAAAGTTTGGCTATCTCCACTTGTTATTTCTCTTTCTATGTCGCTAATTTCATTTTCTACTGCACGCTCATAGGCATCATATTGTTCTTGTGCCTTGTCATAAGCGGTAAAACTAGCCATTTCCCATTGTCGTTGTGTCGTTTGCATTTGGAATACCTCTCAATATGTCAAAGTAAGAACATAAATCCTCGTATTTAAATGTTCTCACCCAATGACCTCTGATTAATTTTTTGCCTCGAGGCTTGATTTGGCGATAATAAATCGCTCGCTCGATTGTGGTTGCGTGTACGCCAAAAAGGCGATGGATCTCAGTAAGTTGAAATTCAGTTTGGCGCTCAGATTCAGGCTGTTGATTACGCATTTCGTTGTACTCATCAAAACGTTTTAAATAACGCATCTTAGCCTTTGAAATACGCTTAACTAATGTTGGCTTGGTTGCTGGTCCAGTTTTCGGTTTTGAGCGGCGAGAGAGCTTGTTATTGAGCCATTCAGCCGTATTTGCTTTTAACTCTTCACGCTCTTTCTTTCTCGTTTCAGCCAGTTCCAGTGATTGATAATTAGAAGAGTGCCACCACACCTTGCCACCAACTCTTTCAACAACATACCAGCCGCCTTTCGGATAAGGCTCAATCTTAATTTCTACTTTTGCCTTTTTCATTATCCAATTCCTTTTGTTTTGTTGCGGTAAAGACTAGAGCCTCCTGTCTAGCCGGTTCAGTTAAGTTCGGTTGCAGATCGCCGTGTTCAGCAATCCATTGAATTCGTGCTTGTTCAAGCTCTAACGCTGTCGGTTCGCTTGCATCCGCTGCAAGTGCGGTAAGCATTGTCATAGCAACTAGGCAGATTGAAAGGATAGTTACAAGTACGTAAGCAGTTGTTTTAAGAAATTTGATTAACTTGTTCATAGTTTCACCTCGTTGGTTATGAAGATATTGGTTAAAAAAATCCCTCTAGTGCCAAAGTGTGAAAGCGACTAGAGGGTTTAACCAATCTTAAAGGAGATATTTTTTATTATGCTATTGCTGTTCCCAGCTAAAGCCGCTCTCGATTCCATATAAAGTTTCAAGAAGACTGGGCGATTCCATTCGCACGTTTGAAAGCGGCTTTAGCTGGTGGCTCCAAGAACCATTAAGGTGCCTTTCTTTATGCTTGTAAGGCTCAAGCCCTTATTGTCACCACAACACATAAGGAATATAATTTTCACAACCACAACACAAGATAAGGAAATTATTATGTGGGAAGCGTTAATTACTTCCATCTTTTCCATCCTCAAATCTCATTTTGATGAGGTGATTATGCGTATTACAACGTGGTTTTTGTCGTTTATTCTTTGTTGGTTGCTTATTCCTGTTCATATTCAGATTGAGCTAATGGCAAGACCACTACCTGCTTTACCTGATTATGCTCTGGTTTACCTTTTCTACTTGGTTGCCGCAACTAGCTTTTGGCAAATGTTCTTCATCTTGTTGGATGTTGCAGCTCTTTTGCTCGAAAAATTTTTCAAACGTGGAAGCGTTGAGCCACAATCCGAGCGGGTTAAGGTTGATCGCAAGCAAAAAGATTAAGCATTCTTTGAGTTTCATTACGCCCTCCTTAAGGGAGTTAAAAAAGCCCGCATATTTCAGCGGGCAAACCTAAGGAACCAATTTTATAGGTTGCATAAGTTTTAAGCCCTCATGCTCGGCTAATCGTAAGATGTTAAAACCAAATCCGGGAAAGTGACTATTTCTTCTAACAATTCTTTAATGGTTTTTTCTATTGCAATAGAGCTTGAGTCTTCCTTGATTGGGTATTTTTGGTTTAAATCAACCCGTCCATAAAGGTTATCTCTTAAAATTTCCTCGCGCTCTTTTTCTGAATAAAACACATGAAGAATTTCTTCTAATGAGTTTCCAGCATAAATTTCCGTTTCCTCTCCAACCCAGTAAACAGACTGCATAGCTCGGATATCTTCAATTGCGCATTTAACACATTCTGACAGCGTGCCATATCTAACCGTAGTAATTAATCCATCGCTCCCTACTACCATTTCATAAGTTCCGAATTCGCCGTCATTACATATTGATGGCTTATAATGCTCAATAAATTTAACTATCTTTGCTTGTTCAACAAGATACTCATATTCACTTTGAGAGATTGTAATTGTTGGATTTATCATTGCATTGCTCCTTAGTCTCCTTATTGCCATTTCAAAGCACACTTCTCTCTATCATTCGCAACGGTTTCACGTGCCGTTGTGTCTCTGTACTTCAAATGTGCTTTGAGATATTTCCCCACTGCGACTAGACTTTCTGTAACTGTCAGTTTTTCACTGGCCTCATCTTTCAGTGGGTATTCCGTTTACTCTCATTATGTAGGGTAGGGCTTTTAATCTACACGACCGCATAATGCCGTTATGAGTAAACTTCTTGTAATCTGATTTTTAAAGAACATCGAGATGTTTATGTGTATCTCGTTTTGATGGGTGTATTATGTACTCTCGGTTCATTATAGTCAAGAACAAAAAGTACATATTTTATATAAAATGTACTGATTGTTCATAATGGATTGATTTTTAAATAAATAAATTTTCAAAAAATATGTTTAATTGCTTATTTTTTGACCTGTCACGAAGTAAAGTTTGCGTTTTGAAGTGTATTTTTGTGATTTTTGCGATGCTGATCGCAAGTTTTGTCGGCGACAATTGGTTTAAATTGAGGTTGGTTTATTATGGACCCGCCGATAAGGAGGGCGAATTATGAAAAAAGAGTTTAAAAAATGGCTAATCTCTCTGAATTGCGAAGGGATTAATAGCTTAGGGATTGATGAGATAGTGTCGCGCGTAGATGAAGAGTTGAGGATTGTGCGTGCTAATGAGCAGGAGAGGGTTGTGCTAGAGGAGTTGATTACGGAGTTTAAATGTTAATAAAAAACCGCCTGTGAGGCGGTTTGATTAATAATACTTAGATCTGAATGCTTGATGAATTATACCTACACACTTTAGGTAAGCTTGATCCATATCTGAAAACTGTGCTGAATTCTTCTCAGGTTTCTGCTTATTTATCATCTCTACATTTAGAGTGCCGTACATGTACATGTTAGATAATGGTTTGTCTATATTTTCTTTGATAATTTCTCGGTCATTTTTTAAAGTGTGAATTAGAAAATTAGCTACATTAAACTTTGAAGATAAAGTTGCCACATAAATGTGTGATGTAGGGCGGTTTTTATTATTATCTAAGAAAAAATGAGCGGCTTGTTCTTGCATATCCTTTAGCACGAAAAGCAATTCGTCAATCAACATTTTATCTTCATTTCGATTAGCAAAGTCCACCGCAGTCTTGTAACTTAGCCAAATACCATAAACGCTAGCAACAAGCGCTATAAATGCAATGATATCTGAGCCTGTCATTATTTTGCCTGTTTTAATCTATCTTGTTCTTCTTCCTCTAAAAAATTTTTAATTTGAATTTCATAAAAAGGAAAATCGCTAATAATATTAAGCTTTTGTAAGATAGAGCTTAATGTCATTGATTCATAACGAATTAATCCACCAAATGCTTCATGTAAGAATGATGAGCCAGGTGGTGCAATATCATTGAAATCAATATCAACCTGTTCACCTGAGTCAAAAGCAGGTTTTAACTTTTGTATTCGAAAACGTTGGCCGTTGAAAGCTCCATCCTCATCCGTGCGTCCGTATGGAGTTTTAGAAAAATCAGCAACTTTAATTAGCATTTATTTATCCTCAAGGAGAGTTAGAGTCCAAGCTACGAGTGTTCCCTTTATTGGTGTTTGCACTTGACTCGTGATACATACATCAGAAATTGTACTATTGTTATAATAGTATTGGTAAATTAGATTATCAGTATAGACGGTAAGACTCTCATTTTCAACAGCTCTACTTATTACTTGCTTGATATTTTCAGACCCTTTTCCTCGTTTCCTATTATTATACCGAGTAAATCCTTCTGTCATTGCTTGTTTAAGACGTTCTTTATCATCAAGGCTGCTTTCCGGATAACTTCCTAAAATACCACATCCAAGATCATATATTAAAAAAACAAACATTCTCTTACTTTGTTGATACCAGCTACATTGATACCATCTTCCTTGGCCAATCTTATTCTGTAATGCTCTGCTTTTAATATAGGCGTGATTTCTAACATTAAGTATCGCTTCGCTGACACCTTGGTGTAAAAGGAACTTTTGGCCTGAGCTGATTTCTTCTCTTGAAATCATTTCCCAATTATTTAGCATCATGCCGACAAGTCGATTAGCATCACCAGACTGATAAAAATTATTTCTTGATGTCAGCTCAATAATATCCAGCTCGCTTGATGCTTCTATTGCTTTATTTAAACCAGTGGAAATGAAAAGCATATAACCAGATGGGTTTTGCTCTTTGACTGGATAAATAATTGTTAACTTAGAACGACACTTCTTATAATTATTGCGGTACCTCATTGAATGAATCTGACCAAATAGAATCAATGTACTTTCGGCATAAGCCTCAATCGTTTGTCTGAAATCTATGACTAAATCTCTCCCTTTTGAGAAATTTTCTTCAAGTTGATTTATAAAGGAAATGCTTTCCTCTCTACTAATTGGGTCATTCTCTGAAAGTGTAAATATAATTGGGCAAATAATAGTTATTTCAGGCATATTTCCTTACCTAATAACAGAATTTTTACAACAGATTTCAACCTTGTCACGCTATAACGTTTCTACACGCTCTCTTGCTACACCAATAATACGGATTTCTTGGTTGAGTGAGCTTAATGTTGGAAACATCGGATTTAGCGGAACAAGCTCAAAGTGCGGTATGCCTTCTGGTGTTCTCGTGCCAAGTTCTTTGTATTGCTTAAACGTTGCCTCGTTGTCACCATTGATTGCTGCCACGAATTTCCCAGGAGTAGGCAAAATGTCAGGATCGATTAAAACTAAATCGCCCTCATTAAAACGAGGGAGCATAGATTTTCCTTCAATTCGTAAATAAAACGAATTTTCAGAGGCGATCACTGTGCTTGGGATCATCTCGTAACCGTCAAAGCCCTCAAGAGAGCTAATATCCGTCCATAATCCAGCTTGGACTGCGCTTAATAAAGGGTAGGCTTTCTGTTTTTCGATTTTCTCAATAGAGGCATTCTTATCGCCATAAGTTAGCCATTCTTTTGTTACACCTAAAAAATCAGACAATACATAAATATTTGCTTGAGTTGGCAGTGTCTCTGCATTGAACCATTTGCTCACGGCCTTTGGCGTTATTTTCAGTATATCAGCAATGATTTTCCCCCTGCCTTTTTCTGGCAAGTTCTTTCTCTTACATGCAATGTCTAGCCGTGCGGCAAAGTCCTGTTTAATTTTTTCTTCAGTAATCATTTTTTTTCACCTTTGAACTATCGGTTCAATTATAAATAAAACTTGAAGTACTTTCAGTTCTGGTTTATTATGTACTCAAAGTTCATTCTAAGAGGTTATATATGGAAAGCTTAAAACATATTATTGACTTTTTGGGAGCGGCTAAAGTGGCAGGTTTGTGCGGTGTTTCTGTGCGTGCAGTTTACAAATGGCGCGCATCAAATTCTCTGCCAAGAACTGAATATACAGGTGAGACCAGATATTCAGAGATTCTATCTCAAGCCTTGGAAAACGTTATTTCTGCCGAAGAGATTAGAAGCTTTAGTAATCCCATCAAGTCAAGCTCTGCGATTATCGCATGACTGTAATTTACCAACACCAACTAAAAAGAAAACCATAAAAATAAGGCAAAAATTATGGAAATGAAGAAAGTTATTATCGAAATGATTGATCGGATTCCTGGGGGGAGAAGTGCGGTAGCTGGATTCTTAGGATTTAAAGAAAGTGAATTAAATAATCGTCTTTATCAAACAAAAGGCCAACGATTCAAAAATGAAGAATTGATTGCGCTGCAACTTGAGTATGGATGCACTGATTTTATCGAGGAGCTTTGTCGCAATGCTGGTGGACGATTTGTAAAAGATACCGATGTAGACAATCTAGATGCCGTGGAAATGGCAAATATCCAACTGCACGAATTATCAGCTAGAGGCATGCTTTTCGGTGTGTTGGAAGAAACTTTAGAAGATGGCGAAATTACTCCAGAAGAAGAGGAGGTGATTCGAAAATTATTAAATAAACATTTAGCAGCGACACAATACTCAATCGAATGTGTTATTGCGCTAAATAAACGTAAATAAAAAAGCCCCTGCGGGAACAGAGGCTAATTAGTTAATTAGTATTAACTCCCTTTATCAGTCGGAGGACTTCAAAAGATGACTAAATTATCACCTAAATTAAACGAAAATGCAAACGAAAGTTCAAGCAAAACTCAAAAAGCATTAATTCTCAAAGCCTTGCAACAAGGCGACCGCTTAACTCATTTGGATGCGGAAAAACGTTTTAACTGCTTACGTCTTGGGGCAAGAATTTACGACCTCAAACAACAGGGTCACAAAATCGAAAGACGAATGATTGTAGTACCTAGCGGCAAATGCGTCGCTGAATACAGATTGGTGGCTTGATATGAAAAATATTACATACAAAGAGCTTACTTTATTGGGGGCGGATCATGAATAGCAGATTTATTCCAAACTCTTTCATTGTTCCTAATTCCGTTGTTGATGAATTAATGGCTGACATGAGCGGTGTTGAGCTTAAATGTTACTTATTCGTTGTTCGTAAAACTAAAGGATGGAATAAAGAATGCGATGCAATCTCTTTAACTCAATTTGTTAAGTTCACTGGAGCTGGAAAAACTGCGGTGGTTGATGCGTTAAAAAATCTTGTTGACTTAGGACTTTTAGTTAAAAAAACAGGAGTAAGAAATACATCCGTTTACGCAATCAACTCGTTCGGAAATCAGACTAGTTCGGAAAGTGAACTAGTTCAGAAAGCGAACAGCACTAGTTCGGAAAGTGAACTAGTGACTAGTTCAGAAAGTGAACATACAAAAAACAATAATATAAATACCACTACTAAAAATAAAAATAATAATACACGCACTGCAAAAACAAACGTAAAAGATCTGCTTGCTGAATATGGTGTTACCGGTCAGCTTGCAGATGAATTTATTGCCCATCGTAAATGCAAAAAAGCGCCAATCACTGAAAGAGTGATGACTTTAATCGCTAACAATGCTCGCATAGCTGGAATTGAAACCTCGTTTGCGATTGAAATTATCTTGGCAAGAGGTACTTGGGTTACGTTTGATGCAAGTTGGAATTGGCAATCAACTGCCTCTTCATTGCGCAATGAAAAAGCCAAAACAGGTAAATTTGATGCTCACAATGGTTTAAGAGATAGAGATCTTGGAAAAACAGAAATACCAAGTTGGGCTTTAGACGGTAAAGACGGTGAAAGCGAGGTGTAATCATGGATAAAAGAGAATTACAAGAAAAGCTAATCAGTCTTAAATCAGAGTACAAAAACGCAATCAACGGATTGCCGGTGGCTGAAAATCTACTGCCAAGCCAACAGGTTAAGGCGTATTGTCCGAAACACGGCGAATTTACTAAGTATGTAAGAAAAGTTGAATTTTTCAGTAAAACGTTTGAAACAAGATGCCCACACTGTATCAAAGAAGAAATTGAATTGGTTGAGCAGCAAATTAGAGATTTTGATAGCGAGGAAAGACAAGCAAAAATCAAAGAGCTAAAAGATAAATCAGGTATTCCACTAAGATTTGCCTCAGCTAACTTTGATAGCTATATCGAAACCGCTCAAAATCGCTTGGCTAAGAAGATTTGCCAACGCTATGCAGATAAATGGTTAGAGCGATTCAAATTAGGCGGTGGATTGGTATTTTGCGGCAAACCTGGAACAGGGAAAAATCATTTAGCTTGCGCCATTGCTAATAGCGTGATCGAAAATCATCAATCCGATGTGTATCTAACCACTGTAATGCGGATCATCCGAAAAGTTAAATCAACATGGGGTAAAGATTCCGATTTAACCGAGGAAGATGCAATTAAATTTTATTGCAGTAAGAGCTTATTAATCATTGATGAATTAGGCGTTCAGTTCGGTACAGAATCAGAAAAAATTATTTTGTTTGAAATCATCAATGAGCGATACGAACAAATGCGGCCAACAATTCTAATTAGCAATCTGACTGAAGAAGAATTAGGCAAGTACATTGGCGACCGTATTATCGACCGAATGAAAGAGGGTCAAGGTGCAGTGATTAAATTTGATTGGGAGAGTTACAGAAAATGATGGAACAAAAATTTGATAAAGATACATGGCAAACGCCTAAATACGTGTTTAATTGGCTTGGGCTTAAGCATGGTGCATTTGATATTGATGGGTGTGCAAGCGGTGAAAACGCTTTATGTAAAGAATATATCGATTCAGATTTTGATTTTTTAACTTGCTCTATGCGTGGCTTTCAAAATTGCTGCGAAAAAGAAAATCTAAAAATTTATGTGAACCCGCCATATTCCAACGTGACACCGTTTTTAATTAGAGCAAAAGAATTGCGAAATGCTGGTCATTTAGTCGTCATGTTACTCAATAACGATAAATCAACACAGTGGTATCAAAAACATATTCACAATGTGGCAAATGAGGTAATTGATATTACAGGTGGACGAATTGCATTTATTCATCCGATAACAGGCAAGGAAATCAAAGGCAACTCAAAAGGGCAAATGGTTGTAGTGTTTGATCCGACAATGGAAGATTTTGTAATGCGTTCAGTTAGCCTTGATTTTATTAAAAAAGTCGGTGGATATGATGAAAATTCCAATGATTAAAAACGTTGGTGGGGTATTTTGCCCCGCCGATGAAATGTATTTAGATAAGTTAAAACGATTCGAGAATGGTGGGCTTTATGAGATGGAATTTAAAAAGACAAACAATCCAAAACTGCATCGGAAATTGTTTGCTTTCTTTAAATTTTGTTTTGAGCATTATTCCTCAGAAAACTCAGAAGTAGAGTGCGCAGACGAGGCTAAACAATTCAATCATTTTAGAAAGCGTTTAACTATATTAGCCGGTTTTTTTGATGAGTTTATCAACTTTGATACAGGAGAAATACACAGAGAGGCGCAAAGCCTTAAATGGGATGAAATGGATGATATTGAGCGTGGCGAATGTTTGAGTGCGGTAATTAACGCCGCCATAAAGTACGTTTTTAACGATACAAAAGATGAAAACATTTTAAATCAATTATATGCGTTTTTCTGGTGATTGGTATGAGAGAAGAAATAGCTCTAGCGGTAGTTCTCTTTGTGGTTGTGTTTGTGATTATTTTGTTTATTGAGGGTGCGGACGATGAATGAGAAAGAATTGAAGATTTTAATTATTGCTTATGCCTGTGTAGTTATAGGGACAATCTTAATAACCGGTAAATGGTGGTGATATGGCTAATTTACGCAAGGAGGCGAAAGGGCGTGAATGTCAGGTAAGAATCCCTGGCATTTGCACAGGTGAAAACGAAACAGTGGTATTGGCGCACTATACAAGCTCTTGGCTTAGAGGTATGGGAAGTAAGCCACATGATATTTTTGGAGCTTATTGCTGTGCAGCTTGCCATAACGCAATAGATGGGAGAGTAAGAACAAGTTATTCCCGAGAGCAATTAAGACTTATGCACGCTGAGGGAGTATTAAGAACAATCAACATTTTACTCAAGGAGGGGAAAATATGTCTGATTGGTTAGAGATTGCATTACCTTATCCGCCGTCAGTTAATCATTATTGGCGGCATACACGAAACGGACGGCATTATATCAGCGAGGCTGGTAGAAAATTCAAAACGGAGGCTTTGAGAATTTTACAACAATTTGATCCATTTACAGGTTCAGTGGCGATTTGCCTTGATGTGTACTATCCCGATAACCGAAACCGTGATCCCGATAATATAAACAAAGGGCTTTTCGATAGTTTAGTCGCCTCAGGATTGATACAAGACGACAACAACAAAGTGATAAAAGATTTTCGCAGCAAAAATTGCGGAATTAAAAAAGGCGGAATGGTTGTAGTAAAAATCAGAGGGCTTGAAAATGAGTAAATCAATCGAATTGTTAGTTAAATTACATAATCCAAAATGCGTTAGTATTGAAACAGCTGGAAGAGGTGGTGCGACATTACTTTACAAAGAGCAAATTATTTGTGCTTTTGCTCAAGCTGAAAGCAAATATATGCTTGGTTATCATTTGCTAATGAGCAAATACCGCCAAGAAAAATCCTCAAGAGAATTTGTTGATAGTTATGTCGATGCGTGGTGTGAAGAGTTTGGCCATCCTGAACACGCCTCAGAGGCCTTAAAATATGTTGTTGATATGGTATGTGATTTGCCGTTGCCTAGTCAGTTAAGACATATTAAAGCGTTAAGAAAACGCTATTTACGCTCACAGTATTCTCACTTATCAGCCTTAGACAGAGCAAATAAAATGGTTGAAGAAAATGGATTGCCTGTTAATAGCGTTGAGGCTCGCCAGTTAAGAATTAGAGAATTAAACGATTTGCGTAAATCCAATACTTGCCCTCGCTGCCGTGGCACAGGTGAAGTAGGTAGAGTGCAAAAACATAAATGCCCTGAATGTGATGGAACAGGTAAACTGAAAGCAACAATCTACCATTTAATGAAATCCATTGATTGCACTGAAGCCTACTTTAAGCGTTACCTCAATGCGCTTGTGGTGGATTTTGAACGCCATTGCTACGAGGAAATGAGTTGCGCAGAAAATGTAATTAAGCAGTATTTGAAGAAAGAGATGCAACAATAATTTATATATGTGATGCAGATCACAGACTATTTTTAGTGAATGAATATAATTAAATACTGTTACTTTTTATGGAGGCTATATGCGAAAAATATTAACTGTTTTATCTGCTTTTGTTGTTATTAGCTGCTCTAGTGGTAATGGGGTGAGTACAACAAAATTGAATTATTTAGAGGTTGATAATTTTTTTAGTTCAAAAACAGATATTGACGGGAAAGGAAGTCAATATAGCCTTTTACTGAAGAAAGAAGTGCCATTTACAAGTGAAGAAATACTGAGAACCGAAAAGCACTACAAAGCTATAAAGCGAGCTATGGCAGAGGTAAATCCAGCGACAGCCGGTTACTATGAACAGATCACAGATAGAGAACAGTTAGAAAGCAAAAAAATCTTTTCCGGCAAAAGATTTACTGTGAATTACATCAAAATTATAGAGAAAGGCGAATATCCAACCGTTTTATTGAACGAAAGAGTGGAAATTGTAAAAAGCGATGGTGGCGTATTATATCCAAAATACCCTAAAACATTCTATACAGTTAAGTTTGACTGCGGAAATCCGCATAATGATTCCATAAAGAATATGTATGCAAAAAGCATCATCCCAGAAAAAGGAAATGCAGAAGTTATTTTTGAATTGCTCAATCCAATAAGAGTTACTGGTGGTGAGAAAATTAAGTTAAGATACTACTTTTCTAATAATACGGTTACAGATGAAGATATGTATTATTCAAGAGAGACCGCTGAATCATCAATGTATATTTTCGATAAGGCTAAACAAGTAGCTTGTGCGGGGTGATTAAATGAGGTTGTTTCTGCTGCTGTTGTTTTCACTTGTAACTAATACAGTATTCGCAAATCACACAACTTGCAATGATATAGGTGAAACTGTTATTTGTCGTGGATCTAACGGATTTTCAAGCACAACACATAGAATTGGCGACACCTATATCACAAACGGCTCAGGTGGTTATAGAGCAACAACTCACCGCATAGGCGATGATATATATCGAGGTAGGGATAATAGAGGTAATACATGGAATATCTATGACGACTTGGATAATAAATACTGATGGTTAAGCGGTTGTAATATATAAGATTCATTGACTTTTAATAAGCTTTGCAGTAAAATTCACAAAAATGACCGAGGTGTATTTTATACATCTCGGTTTTTTATTATCAATCGTGGGATAGCCTAAAAGATAAAACTGGCTTTAATCCGAAATGTTAATTGCAAAAGCTATCTCCTTATCAAAATAAGCTCGCATATCTATGCGGGCTTTTTTATTACCTATCAAACGATGAGGGAAATCAAATGCCTATGAAAGATCCAGATGTATGGGCTTTAATTTGGGCATGGTTACAGGTCAACATTGGAAATGGATCAATTCAAAGCGCCGGCGCCGCTGTTGCAATGTCGCTTTTAAGAATTGGCTTTATGCGAAAAAAACCATCCTTCCGCTATATGTTGATTGATGCAGCTATTTGCGCATCTATTGCTGGTGTAGCTGTTCCAGTTTGTACCCATGTATTCGGTCACGCCGATTTTTCAGCGTTTTTCGGAACGATGATTGGATTTATCGGCACGGAAAAAATCCGTGAATATTTATTCAAGTTCATTAATCGGAGAATTGAAAAAGATGATGCACATTTCACAGACGACGTTCAATAAAATTTTCCCTAACGCAATCGCTGGAATCTATAAAGCGATATCAGACAACATTGAAAAAGCGGGGTGCATTACAAAGGCGCAACAAGCCATGTTTATTGCTCAGTGCGGGCATGAAACACGAGGCTTTACACGTTTTTGCGAAAGCATGAATTATTCTGTTGCCGGATTAAGAGAGACATTCCGCAAATACTTCACTTTAGCGCAAGCGCAAAAATATGGATATGTAAAAAATAAAGCTGGTGCAGTTATCCAAAAAGCTGATCAGGTATCTATTGCTAATATCGCCTACGCAAACCGCATGGGTAACGGTAATCAGGCAACTGGTGACGGTTGGAAGTATAGAGGCCGTGGGCTACCGCATCTTACAGGTAAAGATAACTACCTCAGATTCCAAAAATGGTTAGGGAAATCTATTATGCCGGAAGAAGTATCAACCGATTTAGATTTAATTGTTAAATCAGGCGTTTGGTTCTGGCTAGATAAAGATTTAGCTAATTGCACTTCTGTTGAGAAAGCCACTCTTCGGGTAAACGGTGGAACAAACGGCTTAGAAGAGCGCTGTAAGCTCTATCGTGATTTAATGGTGAGCTAATATGGGTAAATACATCTTTGGCGCACTAAGCGCTTTACTGATTACGTTATGTTGCATTTTAAGCCATCAAGTCAATGTTATTAATACGCTGAAAGCAGAAAACGCTGCTCAAGCTAAAACAATCGAATTGCAGTCTGAATCAATAACAAAACTTGAGGCTGATATTGCAGAAAATGAACGCCTAACATTTGAAATCTCGGAAGAGGATAACAAAACAAGGGAAGAAACTAATGCGATTATTAAATCTATTCCAAAAGCTGACAAGCAAAGTGATGCGTTTAACGCCAATGCTCCTCTTAGCGTTATTGACTTCTTGCGCAAGTAAACCTCAAGTGGTCACTTGCCCTCGATTGCCGGTTGCTTATGTTGCACACTTAGACAAAACTCAATTCTTGGGTGAAACCTATGGTGATATTGCGCAATACGCCGTTGTGTTAAAGCGTGAACGTGATATGTGCTTAAACCGCATCGACAAGATCCGTGAATGGCAAACTGAGAAATTAAGTAAATAGGGCTAATCAATGTTTTTTCCAAAATCAAAGAAGAAACTTCTTGAAGAGGGATTTACTCATCATTGCAAAGTATGGGGAATCCCTTGTTATGTTGGTGGGTTAGATGAAGAATATCCTCTTATCGACACCGCCAACTTTATCCCTAGTTGGGTATTAGACTTAGCTGATGCAATTTGCTTTACCATGCTAGATTATCAAAATAGAGATAATCCGCATTATCTGAAAGGTTGGTCTATCTATGTAGGCGACCCGCTTTAATTTATTTTTAGGAGAAAAAAATGGGTACAACAAAAACTATTGGTGAGACATTAGTAGGGATTGATTTTAATGTTGGCAATCGAGGTGATGTGCATGAGTGTAAATCTCGCTTTGCAGATGCAATAAATCAGTTGCAAAAACAATCATGCTCAAGTCCAGAAAAAGAGATGCTAATTAAAGAAGCTCAAAAACGCATTATCGATGCACAAATGTGGGCGGTTAAAGCTATCACTTGGGATTTATAATTAAAGTTCACAATGCCCGCTTAATTGCGGGCTTTTTTATATATCGTTTATGGCAAGAAATAATTGGAACGCACTTCAAATAGAATACATCAAGTCTTATGCAAAGACTGGCGTATCAGTATCAGAATGGTGCAGAAAGAAAGGGTTAAATTTTGCCAGTGCTAAACGTTATATCAAAAAGCCTGAAACAGCATTCGCACAGTTAGATGAAATCCAAAAGGGTGACAATCGAGAAGTAAAAGCAATTAAGAAAGCCGTTAAAAACAATGCGAATGAAACTTTAGAATCAGAAGTTATTGAATCTAAAGAAGATTTAGAGGGAAACTGCGAAATTAATTGCGAAATTGCGAATAAAACTGCGAAACCATCTAGATTCTCTTCTGAATTGCAATCTCAAAGAAGAAGAAAACATGGTGGTTACGCTCGTTACTTTAAAGATAAATCAGCCTTTGATGTTGTGGTTGATTTTAGCCTTAAAGACGAGATTGATTTAATGCGACAACGCGCCATTGCATCAATCGAGAATCTTGAAAAGTTCACTGCTGATTTAAGCCACTGTAAAACGGCTGAAGATAAAGAGCTTGGTTATAAGCTAATTAACGCCGCTCAGAACGCATTAGATAGAGCGGTTGCACGAATTGAGAGCTTAAACCGCACAAATAACGATATTGGTTTAGTGCTTGAAACAATCGAATTGAGAAAGGCTCAGACGAAAGAAACCTTGCTTAAAGCTGACAAGCTCGCACAAGAGTTAGGCGCAAGAGCAGCAAGCAAACACAAAGTGGAATACACAATGGATTTTACAGGCGGCGATGATGAAGATTAATTATATCGCCTCGCCAACCTTTCGCCGAGTACATAAATCAAACGCATTAGTAAAGGCAATTCGTGGCCCGATTGGTAGTGGTAAATCAGTTGGGTGCGTGATGGAAATGTTCCGTATTTGCTTAAACCAAGAGCCTAATTCTGATGGTGTTCGCCGTACTCGTTGGGCTTGCGTGCGTAATACTTACCCTGAGTTAAGGGGTACAGTGATCAAAACATTCCAAGACTGGATTCCTGACAGCATTTGCCCGATTAAATATGACAGTCCAATCTCAGGATTGATGAAAATCAATCATCCTGATGGCAAAACAACGGTTGAGGCTGAATTTATGTTCCTATCTATGGATAAGCCGAAAGATGTTAAGAAGTTGATGTCACTTGAGCTTACAGGGATTTGGATAAATGAGGCTCAATTCTTGCCAGTGATGCTTGTTACTGAGGCGGTTACTCGTACAGGGCGTTACCCGAAAAAGAGCGTATTAGAGGGATTTGATGGCGCAACCTGGAACGGCATGATTATGGACACAAACTCGCCTGATGACGATCACTGGTGGCATGAATTTGAAACCGCTATTGATGAAGAAACAGGAGAAAGTCTAACGCCTAAAGGATGGGAGTTCTTCACTCAACCTGGCGCATTAATTGACATTACAGGCATTTCATATAGCTCTTTATCTGATGAAGTCAAAGCTAATATTGAGGCTGGCTTATACGTTGAATATAAAGGGCATAAATTCGTGGCTAATCCACTTGCTGAGAACGTTGAAAACCATAAGAAAGGTTATGGGTACTGGTTCGGTAACTTGCAAGGTCAAACGCTCAACTGGATTAAATCTCGCATCTGTAATGAATTTGCGACAGTACAAACAGGTAAACCAGTTTATATGGATCACTTCAACAAAGAATTGCACGTATCAAAAGATAAATTATTGCCGGTTAAAGGATGGCCAACATTTATTGGTCTTGACTTTGGTTTAACGCCAGCCGCAATTATCGGTCAGGTTGCACCAATCGGACAGTTACGCATCACTGATGAAGTTGTTGCAACGGGTATGGGTATTGAACGATTCATTCGTGATCAGCTTTCAATTCTACTTAAATCAAAATACAACGGTTGTGAAATTGAAGTGATAGGCGACCCGGCCGGCGTGCAACGTGCGCAAACCAACGAGAAAACGTGCTTTCAAATTCTATTGGAAAACGGCTTTAATGCTCGCCCAGCAGATTCAAACAATACAATGGCTCGCCTTGAGGCAGTTCGTTGGTGGTTATCTCGCTTAGTGGGCAAAGGACAACCGGCAATGCTTATTAGTCCACACTGTAAAACACTTATCAAAGGTTATGAAACAGGCTATTCATACCGCCTATTAAATATCAGTGGGGAAGATAAATACACAGAAACGCCGGATAAAAACCGTTATTCGCATCCACACGATGCAAACCAATATTTATGTTTAGGCGCTATGCCTGATTTATTCAAACAACAGATCATCAACATTAAACCACATCAAGTAATCAGTTCATTGACAGGGTACTAAACAATGGCAGAAGAACAATCCGCATTATTAGAGGCGATCACGAATTTCGGATCAGAGCTAAAAGCAAAATTATTAGATCAAATTAAACAACGTCAACCAGTTGTAGAACGTTGGGTAAAAGATATGTATCAATATCGCAACCAATATTCAACCTCAACAACAACGGGTAAATCTAAAGTGTTTGTTGGTTATACTCGTGCTAAAACTGATGCTTGGACGGCTCAAATGACAGATATGTTATTTCCGAGTGATGACAAGAATTATGGCATCTCACCAACACCCATGCCAGATATTGCAAATGTAGCCAAAAAACAAGATAACGGCAATCCACAAATGGCCGCTCAAATAAATAATGCTCGTGCAATTATGCAGCAAGCGAAAGAGCGTGCAGAGGCAATGGAAAAGTTAATTGACGATCAGTTGCTTGAATGTGATTATGCTGCTGAGGCTCGCTTATGCTTACATTATGCCGGCGTATTGGGAACAGGTATTTTGCGCGCGCCTATCGTTGATGTTGTGGAATCAAAAGTATGGTCTGAAGATGCTATTGGGCAATGGAATGGCGAGATTGTGACTAAGACAATTCCGTCCGCTCGTTTAGTGTTGCCGTGGGATTTCGTGCCGGACATGACCGCATCCACAATCAAAGATTGCCAATTCGTCTTTGAACGTAGTTACGTTACGAAAAAACAATTACAGTCTTTAGCTAAAAATCCATACTACTTGAAAAATAACGTGCTTGATCTTTGCGAATTAGACGGCTCAGATACGAAAACAGCAAGCTCAGATATGGATGGTTATGTTGATACGTTGAGAACATTATCAGGCTTAGAAACACAGAGCAAAGATAACCGCTATGAGCTATGGACTTACCATGGCGGTATTCCATTAAGCGTATTAGAGAGCGCCAACTCTCAATTAGGCGAGGGCAATAAGCTCAACATTCCGAACGATGAGGAATCAAAGGCAGCCAATCTTGAAATTGATGGCGTGATCGTGATGGCGGGCAACGGCAAGATTTTAAGCGTAAACCTCAATCCGTTAGATTCAGCCGAATACCCTTACTCAATTTACACGTGCGAGCCTGATGTATGTTGCGTATTTGGCTTTGGTATTCCTTACCTTTGCCGTGATGCACAAGAAATTTTAAATACTGCTTGGCGAGGCATGATTGATAACGGTGTTTTAGGTATCGGGCCACAAGCCGTTGTGAATAGTAGCGTCCTAACTCCAGTTGATGGGAACTGGGAGCTTGCACCATATAAATTATGGAAAACTAATGACCGTGCAACAATGAATGCAACTATTGAGGCGCAAAGAGCTTTTGGTATATTTGATATTAGCAGTCGTCAGCAAGAATTTGCCAATATCATTCAGCTTTCAAAATCATTTATGGATGAAGAAAGCGGATTGCCAATGATTGCGCAGGGCGAGCAAGGACAGGTTACGCCAACGCTAGGCGGTATGTCTATGCTGATGAACGCCGCAAACGCAGTACGCCGCAGACAAGTGAAAGAGTGGGATGATGCAGTCACTAAACCATTAATTCGCCGATTCTATGAATATAACATGGCAATGAGCGATAATCCGAATATCAAAGGCGATATGCAGATTGTTGCTCGTGGTACATCAGCGCTATTGGTCAAAGAAACTCAAACAGCGCAGATTATCGATATTTTCCAAAAGTTCGGTCAGCATCCGCAATTAATGTATGCCTTTGACTGGTACGATGGCGCTAAAACATTGATGCAATCAATGAGCATGGGAACGCAAACCATGCTTATTCCTCGTGATGAGTACGAACAAAAATTACAGGAAATGCAAGAATCTCAAGCATCACAACCGCAAGATCCTGAAATTCTAAAAGTACAAATGCAAATGCAGATTGCACAACAAAAACAACAGCACGAAATGCAGTTAGAGCAAATGAAAATTCAAAGTCAAATTCAGATTGAACAAATGAAAGTTCAAATCAAAGAAAAAGAGCTTGAAATCAAAATGCTCGAGGTGCAAATGACACAACAATCGCATCAAGCTCGCCTAGATTTAGACGAAAAACTAAGCACGGCAAAACTCACAACCGATTTACAACTTCAAACAGGTAAACAAGCAATAGATTTAGAGAAATTTAAAACAGAAGTGGCATTGAAGAATACGCCGCTCACTAATCCAGCCGGTAATTATGGATTAGACAAATAACAGGCCGCAACTTTAAAAGTGCGGTCTTTTTTTATCACTAAATTTTAAGGGCAAATATATATGAGTTTCTACCTTTCCAATAAAGACTACAAAGAAATGATCGGCATTATCAGTGGCGATACAGGTAGCAAGAAAGGAGATGGCGCATCAACCACTTACCTTGATACTGAATTAACAGCGCAAGAGCCTAAAAAACAGCAAGGCATTGTGGCTGATACCGTTGATGCGGTGCAAATGGGCGCATGGAAAGGCGTTAGTGATATTGCGCATGGTGTGGGCGCTTTAACTGGTGCAGATTGGTTACATGATGTTGGTGATTGGGCGGCGAAGGGTGCTGATGAAAACGTTGCCTCAATGTCAGATGAAATGAAAGCCGCTTTAAATCAAAATGCGTTTGATGGCGAGGGGCAAGGTGTACGCAATTTGCGTTGGTGGGCTGGTAATTTAGGTTCACTAATCGGTCAAAACCTTGATACTGCTTTAACGCTTGGTGCAGGTAAAGTTGCAACGATTGGTGCAAAACAAGCCGGTAAATTATTGCTCAAAAAAGAAGTTGCTGAAGAAGTTGGCAAAACAGCCGTTGAGCAAGCTGCTAAACGTGGTATTCCGCAAAAATACTGGAACATGGTTGGTATTACAGCAACAATGTCAGCAATGTCAGGTGGTGGCCGTTATGGTCAAAAACGTGATGAAGTTATGGGCATGACCAACGAGCAATTAGCTCATATCCCACAATTCTCAGATGAATATTATTCTATTGCAGATAGCGATGAGGGCAAAGGTAAAAGCACAGATGAGCTTTACACAATGGCTAAAAAATCCTTTGCTGATAAAGTTGGTCGTGATGCAGCGCTCAATCCAACGGCTATCGCAACAGATTTAGTGACAAATTCAGTCAGTGGTCTTGGTGGTGGATTTTGGGGTTTAGGTTCGCCGGCTAAAACAATCAAAGGCGGTTTATTAAAAGGTGCGGCAGTTGAGGGCGGTACTGAGGCTATTCAAGGTGTTGGCGAGCAATACGCATTAAACAAAGCAGAGCAGGACTATTTAAATCCGAATAAAGATTTAACTGAGGGCATGGCTGATAATGCTATCAATGGTGCAGTGCTTGGTGCAGTCTTTGGTTCGGCTATGGGTGGGCTTGACACGCACACAGATAAAATCGCTTTCAACAATCAAAAACGCACACTCTTAAATCATATCAATACTGGTAATGATGTAGTTGATAGCCAATTAAGAAACTATGTTGATATGCTCAATCATGGTGCAACAGAATTAGGCGATTTAGTATCAGCCAGTCGAGTACAAGCGCTCAATAATGCCGGTATCGCAACCGCTAAAGCACGACAAGTTGCAGAAGAGGCACTTGCAGAACAACAAGCAAAAGCAAAATTTGAATCAGACTTCTTTGATGAAGAACAACCACAACAAGAAACAACCTCCACTTTCAAAGTTGATCCGAATTTAGAACGCGCGCTTGAATTGCACTCAATCTTAGGTCAGTTCAGACGAAACGATTTATCTCGTGCGAATGAGTTTATTGATACGCCAACCATTTTCGCAGACGAACAAGCTCGAAAAGATTATGTGATTGGTCGTGCGTTTGATGAAGTGCGCAATATTGCTCAATCATACGGCATTGATCCGAAAGACGGTAAAGCTATGCGCCATTGGTTAGAGGATTATGCTGAGAAAGCGAAAGAATATACTAGCGATGATCAACAATATAATTCTTCATCTAACCAACAGGATAGCGAAAATCTAAACGGGCAGCCTTATAATATCAGCAAACAAACATCAGAAGAAGTCTCATCATTAAAAGAGCCAAACCAACCAATTGATTTCAATTTAGGCGCAGCGACTAAAGATTTATCCATACAACCAGAGGTTAATCTTGGGTATAACAGCGCATTAGCACGCCAAAATTCAAATCTTGTAGAATTTGACTTAAATCAACCATTAAGCAATCAGCAATCTGCCGAGTATGATGGCATTAATCAAGTTGGTAACGGTCTTTTATCCACGCACATGAATCAAAGTCAATTAGGGCGACAATTAACAGCGGATAGCTCGCTTGGCGATTTGAACAGTATTGCAAAAGATATTAATGCCGATAATCAAATTCAAAAGGATAGTAATTCAGATTTCCGTTTAAGCTTAAATGAATCCGCTGATTCTGATTTTGCGAAAGCGGTAGATACAACAATTCAAGGTGGCAAACCATCAAGACAATATATTCCAATGGGTACAACTCCAGATGCTCTGAAAATGCTTGGATTGCCAGATACTAACGTTTTAGTGAGTCGAGATGTATTAAGAAAAGTGATGTTAGACAAGCATAATGTTACAGCCGAAACATTAAAACAGCTGCCTAAGCAAATCAATCACCCTATCGCCATTATGAAATCTGCTCCTCAAGCAACTCATGATGGTTATGTTATTTTAACTGAGTTATTGGAAAGAAATATATCAACAGGTAGTGACGAGCCGATAATTAGCGCATTGCATTTAAAAAATACAAAAGACGGGTTAGAGGTAATCAATATTGCAAGTGTTTACGGCAAAAATCTTGCTGGATTGCAGAATATGCTGAATAATGACTTGGCGTATTGGAATAAAACAAAAGGCTCACAATTTATTGAATCTTTCGGGCTCCAATTGCCCTCAAAAATCGATTCAAAAATGATGAGCCAATCTTTTGATAATATTAAAACCGAAGCCGATCTAAGTCAATACCAAACCTCAAAAAATGACCAGGCATCAAAATTTAATCCAGAAGTTCAAAGCGCCCAAGAAATCCTAAATCAAACCTTTGGAAAGGCGGCAGAGCATATTGAAGTTGCAACCTTTGCAAATCCTCCAAAAGATGTGCGACATTTAATCACTTCCGATGTAGAGGGATGGTTTAATCCTAAAACTGGCAAGGTTACATTGATTGCAGACAGCATCAAGGCAACTAAAACAATGAGCAAAGAAGAACGTTTGCAGTTCGTTGCGTGGCACGAAATGGCGCACCGTGGAATCAACGTTGGCTATAAAGGCTCTTATGATAGCTTGATGCAAGAAGTTGGCAAAAATAAAGCGATTAGTCAGATTGCTAATGCTATTCAAGCTCAACGCAAAAACACTGATGATTTAGCCGCAACCAATCGTGCAGTGGCGATTGAAGAGGCTATTGCAGAAATGATGGCTGCACACGAAACAGGTAAATGGAATGAGCTTGAAAGCCGTTACGGTGTAGAGATTAAGAAAGGTCAAAGACAATCAACTAAATCATGGTTAGCAATGACCGCACAACGCATCAAAGACTTCTTGGCAAAATTCTTTGGTGCTGGGCGTGCAGCGCAGTTTTCTGATGAAGATGTATTGAATCTTATTGCTCGAGTTAAGGAGAAAGCGATTGGGAAATATACAGAGATTTCATCAGTAGATAACGGAGTTCGGTATAGTATTTATCATAGAAGAAATAATAATTCTGATTCACCTGATAATGGAGTTGGGTATTCAATGTTTGCAGAAGATGAGCATTCTGTTGAGCATTACGGAAATAACCACTGGATTTTACCTGAGGGAAATAACGAAAAAAGAATTTACGCCGGCTCTAGCGAATTTAAGAATGTTTTAAATGGCTGGCTGAACGATAACAAGCCTCTACTTGAAAGTGAATTTGGAAGATCTGATGAGGAATTTATTGATAGTTTAATTGAAGAGGCAAATCCTGATGATATAGTTGATTCTGCTGGCTTTTGGGATAACGAAAAATTGGTTCGCTATTTTAGCGAAGAAGTATTAGCTCCTAATGGATGGGAAATTGTAGAAACGAGAGATGGTGCAATTTCTTTCAATGATGAGCTATCTATTAATGCAGATAGTGCAGATAATTTGCGCTTTAGTCGAAATGAAGAATTAACTGAGGAACGCTATAACCAAGCAAAATCAAACGGCGAAACCGAGCTAACATTCAAACAATGGCAACAAGTTCGCTCGCCTGAGTTTAAAGCCTGGTTCGGTGATTGGGAAAACGATCCTGAAAATGCAAGTAAGGTTGTAAATCCTAAAACTGGTGAGCCGTTAGTGGTTTATCATGGCACATTAAATAGTTTTAATGTATTTAGCAATGATAGAGGTATTCATTTTGTATCTGACGATCCGAAATTTGTTGATAAGTTTGTCACGCAAAATGGCGGAGATTTTGCTGATGGTGCAAATGTTATGCCGTTGTTTATTTCCTCCAAGAATCCTTTTGATTACACCAACAAAAAACAAGTTGGGAAACTTTCTGTGAGAGCTGGATTGAGTTCTAGCGCTGTTAGTGAAATAAAAAAAGGCAAATGGCAACGGATAGAGGATAGAACAATCATTGAATCAATCAAAGAATTGGGATTTGATGGTTTTTATGTAAATGAGGACGGAGTTAAAAACTTAGCTATCTTCAACTCCAATCAAATTAAATCAGCATCCTCTAATACTGGGGGATTTTCAAGCGAGAATGATGATATTCGTTTCTCCCGCACCAACACAGATCAATCGGCTCTTGATTTAGCGATGACAGGCGTGGCAGATAGTGAGCCTAGCGCATGGGATAGCTTAAAATCTAAAGACTTCTCAGGATTTAAAGAGCGTTTTAATCGTGCGATGGGCAAAGTTGATGAATGGTTAGCTGATAGCTTGCGCCCAGTGAATGATTGGATTGATTCAATGCACCTTGAAGATCAAACAGGCAACACTAGCAGTCGTGACCATGAAAAACGCCGTCTAAAAGATGCAATGTATGTGGACAAGGGAAAACGTGATGCAATTAACTCAGAATTGGAGCAAGCGTATTTGAAACCAATTCTTTCAAAAATTGCCGCACTTTCTAAACAAAGCCAAAATAAAAGTCATCCGATTGACGAATTGACAATGAAAAGAATGGTTGGCAACTGGATTTCAGCTCGCTATTCCATTGAGAAAAACATTGATTTACTCAATCGTGATGAAAAAGTTATGCGTGATACAAAACGCTTATTGGATAACGCTAAACAAAACGGTACAAGTGCAGAAGTGCGCCGCTTAAATGAGGCTTATCTAAAAGCAAAAGCGCAATACGATAACCGTAAGGCTGATATTTACAACACGGATTACAAAAACAAAGGCAATCGCTTTAAAGTTGGGGTTGCTGGCGGTTGGTCAATTCCTGAGGCTGAATTGATTATGAGTAATACAGAAAAACATATCAGCCGTTCTAACTTAGAATATGTAGCCGATCTCGTTTACGATCTCAATCAATCAAGATTAGATGTTGATCGTGCAAGCGGTCGATATACTGAGGCTGAGTATCAAGAATACAAAGCTAATCGCCATTATGTACCTTTAACTGGTGATCCGAATGCTGATGCAGATGTTGATATTATCTCAGGCGCCGGCTCAAATGCGCTCAACATTGCACGAGATAAAACATTGAAAGGTCGTACAAGTTCTGAGGCTGAAGATGCGATTGATGCTGTTTGGAAGTCAATCGGTAAATCCACCACCTATGCCGGTTTTGCTGAATTTAAATCTAGAATTGATGACTTGTTTGAAACAGAAGTGACTTTATTGAAAGATAAAGGCTATTCTGATGCTGAGGCAAGAGAACAAGCAACCGCAAATTTAGGTATTAGCAAACGCAAAATGCAAGGCTTAACACGCTCAAGCGACAACGTGCTTATCCGTAAAGAGGGCAGTGATTATTATGAGTATGAATTGCCAACTCAAGTGATGGAATCATTGCGCAATGACAACGTTGAACACGCCAATGCTTTCTTGAAAGTAATTTCTAAACCGACAGGATGGTATGCTCGAGGCGTTACTCAATGGACTGTTACGTTTGCGCCAATGAATATGATGCGTGATACTTGGGAAAAATCAGAATTTATTCGAGTGCAAAAACTTTACGATAAAAATAATCGTCTAGTTGATAGCAAAACAATGGATAAAATCGGTCGTGATACCATTAAAAATGCCTTTACTGATAAAGAAGTATGGCAAGCAACTAAACGCCTTGGATTCGGTCAAGAATTGCGTGATAGCGTGCCAGTAGAGCGAATGTTAAAACAACTTCTAAAAGAGGGGGGAGTATCAAACTATGGTACTTATCTCGATAAATCAGAAGTTGATTTAGTTAAACGCTTGCGCAAAGAAAATAATCCACTAGCCGGCAAACTTGAGAAAGTTGGCAAAGTGTTTGAGGGTTACAATAAGATGTTTGACACAGTATCAGCGTTGGCATCCTATAAAGCGCTAGTGGAGAATGGCATTGATTCAAAACAAGCGGCGGCGACAACACTCGAATTAACCAACTTCCGCAAGACTGGCTCAAAAATGCGAGGCATTAAAGCGTTATATATGTTCTCTCAACCAACAGTAATGGGGGCAGCTAACTTAATGCATTATCTATCTACTCGTAAAGGGCAAATCCGCTTTGCTGCATACATGGCCGCAATGATTTCACTTTACACTGTATTGCGCTCAATGGACGATGAGGACGAGGGCGGCAATAAAATGGATCAACTTGGCGACATCACTCGTTATATCCCGATTCCACTTGGCGGGGGTAAATACTTCAAAATCCCGGTTGGTTTTGGTATGGCGCAAATGGCGTGGAATTTCTCCACAAACATTGTAAAAGGTGCAGTTGGTGATATTTCATTGACTGAGGCGGGAGCAAATATGCTCGTCCATTCATTGAAAACATTTTCGCCAGTATCTCCATCTGAAATTTCAGCAGCGAAATATCCTATGGAGAAAATCACTTTAACCGCAACACCATCAATCTTGCAGCCGGTGATGCAAAACGTTTTAAATCGTTCCGCTTTTGGTAATAAAATCACAACCAATTATGTGCGTGATGATAAATTAAAAGCCGAACAATCTAAGGCGACAACCGCTCAATTTTGGAAAGATACCGCTATTGAGCTTAACGATACATTAGGAATCGATATGCACCCTGAGCAAATTAAAAACTTGTTTGATGGGTACAGTTCAATGCTTGGTAGTCTTAAAGAGCTAAATACTATATTCGTTGAAAATCCGAACCGTGAAGATTTAGGCCGCAAAACTCGCACACCGTTTCTAAATCAATTCATCGGTACAACAAACGAATTTGCAATTCAAAGCCGTTACTATGAGGCAAGCGATGAGGCGAAAAGCGTTTATAACGAATACAAATCTCGCAAAGAGCGTAATGAATTAGGCGATTGGTTAGATGCTGATAAGATGAAACTTATCAAATTCCATGAGGAAGAAGAAAGTGTTATCAAGTCAGCAAGAAGTGAAAAGGCAAAACTTACTCGTGCGTTGCGCTCAGGTAAAATCAGTGCGGTCGCTTATGAAAGTGGTATTAAAAGATACAACAAAGAAATGAGCGGCGTACAAGCACGATTATTGCGTAAATATCGACAAATGGAGGGATTAAATACACACTAATCCATTGACATTTAAAAATATTTGCAGTAAAATTCAACAAAATAGCCGAATTGTAGAAATGCAATTCGGTTTTTTATTGGAGATTTTATGCAGGAATTGATTTTATCAAGTTCAACAGACAGAAATTCTCTAATCTCCTACCTAAATAAACGGATCGATGAGTATTGTCAGGATTTATGCGCTGAGGGATTAACACCTCAACAATACAATATTCTAAGAGGTCAGATTAAAGAATTAAGAAGTTTAGTATCAGATCTAAACAGTTAAATGCAAGCCCGCTCAATGAGTGGGCTTTTTTGTTATCAACGAATTATCACAAGCCGCTATATGCCGCTTAATGAGGTAATAAATGGAAAATCAAGACACCACAGAATTTAATGCTGATGCCGCTTTCGATGAGGCCGCTAATCAACTTGAATCAGGTGGACTAACTGCTGAAGTTAAACCGTCAGTCGCAGATGAAACCAAACAGCCAGCGCCCGATCAACGCATGGAAAATACCACTCAAGAAAATATCCCGCAACAGCCGGATGAAAAAGAGGAAGTATTGCCTGAATGGTTATCCGATGCCACAGATGAAGTGAAAAGTCATTTCCGTTTGATGAAAGCAGAAAAAGAGAGATACGAACACATGGCTAAATCTCAACGTGGTCGTGTTGGCGCTCTCTCTAAGAAATATCAACAGGCTAAGGCAGCGTTAGAACAGCTCGAGCAAAGTCAAACAACCTTTGATGGTGAGTTAGATAATTTGCGTGCGGACTATCCTGAAGTTGCTGATGCGTTATCCCGCATTCTTGCCGGACAAAATCAACGCCTTAATGATATTTCAGCGCCGATTGCTCAGATGGTCGATGCAAATATGCAAGATTTTGCACAGCAACAACTTGATAGCTCAATCTCTTTAGTGACTCAAGTCGTTCCTGATGCAAACGACATTTTAGGCGATCCAATGTTCCATAGATGGGTAGATAATCAACCAAAAGGCATCAAAGCAATGTTTAAATCAGACGATCCGCAAGATGCTATCTACTTACTCAATGAATACAAAAAGACCGCCGCATCAATCTCAGAGCAACGGAATAAACGTTCTCAGCAACTTTCAGCATTGTCACTTCCTACCGGTCGCACAAGTCCAAAAGGTGGCAGTGAAGTTGATGAAGAATCGTTGTTCAACCAATTCGCTGCTGAATTTGCTAAACAGCGATAAGTAAGTTAGTTCATTTGAGGAAAATTTATCATGGCTACAACTAAATATACCGATAGCGACATTTCTCCACGCACAAAAGTTTATGCTGAGGCTAAAATGTTAGCTCACGCAGAACCGATCCTTGTTTTGAATAAACTTGGTCAAACTAAACCAGTTCCACAAAACAAATCTCAAACCATTAAATTCCGCCGCCCAAAACCATTTGCACCGGCAACAACTCCATTGACTGAGGGCGTTCGTCCAGAATCTCAAAAAATGGGGTATGAAGATGTGGAAGTCGCATTAAAACAATACGGCTCATGGGTTGAAATCACTGATGTGATTCAAGATACTCATGAAGATCAAGTGTTAAGCGATACTACAATGCTTTCAGGCGAGCAAGCGGCTGAAACAACTGAGCTTTTAGCTTGGGGCGCAATTAGTGGTGGTACAAACGTTATTTTCGCTAACGGTACTTCTTCCAACGATGTAAATACTGCGGTTAAATTAGAGCATATTCGTGCGGCAGTGCGTAAATTACAACGCAATCGTGCGAAGAAAAAAACATCTATCCTTGATGGCTCAATCAAATACGGCACTAAACCGATTGAGGCTGCATACATTGCGGTATGCCATACTGATTTAGAGGCTGATATTCGCAGTTTACCTGGATTCACTCCAGTTGCAGAATATGGCTCTCGTCAGCCTATTGTTCCGCAAGAGTTCGGCACAATCGAAAACGTGCGCTTTATTACATCGCCTTTATTCGCACCTGAAATCAACAAAGGCGGCACACCAACAGCCAATAAAGTATTATCCACTGCTGGCTCTAAAGCTGACGTGTATAAAATCGCCGTATTCGGTCAAGATGCTTATGCAACTTGCCCATTGAAAGGTAAAGATGCTGCACAAATTTTAGTGCGTAACCCCGGCAAAGCTGAAAAAGGCGATGAATTAGGTCAAACTGGCTCAGTTGGTTGGAAAACTTGGTGGGCGGGTAAAATCCTAAACGATGCTTGGTTAGTACGTTTAGAAGTGGCCGCATCATCACTTTAGTTTTAATTCGTAAACAAAAAGCCCTCCTTGTGAGGGCTTTATTTTTTTAGTGAGGACAACAATGGCTTATCCATTTATTGATTTAAAAAAAGCAACAAAAGAAGAATTAGTTGCTCATTTGCGTGATTATTGCGGCGTTGAAAAAGACGGCAAAAAAGAAGAGCTAGTTCAAGCGATTCTTGATTTTGAATCTGCGAATGGCATTTTACGCCCTGATGCGGAAGTGCAATTACAACCGCAAGCATCACAAGAAACACAAGAAACGCAAGGAGATATTCCATTGTTAGCGCACAAGCGTGTGCGAATCATTATTGCGCCAAGCGAAACCGAAACCGGCGATGTTTATGTCAGCATTGGCGATTGGGATGCGTTAATTAAACGTGGTGAAGAAGTATCAATCCCTGAGCCGGCATATCAGCTATTGGCTAAATCAGGTGAAACTCGCTTTACACAAAACCAAGACGGTTCATTGACTGAATACTTTGCAACTCGATTCTCAATTACAGTATTAGGTGATGAATAATGAATTATCTTCAACTTGCTCAACGGTTACGCCGTGAAATGAATGATACAGGTGATGGCCCATTCGGCGTATCCAATCAGAAAGGTCGTAGTCTAGAGTATGTTGATGCAGTTCGTGAATCGTGGCTAGATATTCAATCTTTGCGTGATTGGAGTGAGGATTTTTGGGGCGAGGGATTCTCTTCTAAAAATCCTCAAGTTCTTGAAGAATCTGCTGATACTCCTTTCATTCCTGAAAAATTCCATGTGGCCATTGTGTATTATGCAATGCAAGGCAAAGCCTTATCGCAAAATGCTCAAGAGTTAATTTTGCGTGGACAAAACGAATGGGATAAATATCTACACTTACTTTGCACTCAATTCTTACCAACTCCATCATTAGGCAAATAAATGGCACAGTTACCGAGAAATCAATCACAGTTTATCGCTATTAGTGGTGGGATGGATCTATCTACTCCTCCAATCGCAAAGGCTAGTAGTGATGCGGTTAGTACGCTAAATGTGCAGCCTATTTATGGCGGTGGGTTTTCTAGAATTGAGGGATATGAATGTTTGGATGGTAAAACAGTTCCATCTCAAATGACTTATGCCGTGTTGCACGTTGGAAATATCGCCAATAAAGAGCAATTCCACAATAAGGCATTTACTCATAGCGGTAAACAATACCGCATTATTGATGTGCTAGATGATGCCTTTGTTGTTGCTTTCTTAAAGCCAGCAACCATGACCAACGGAACAAGTTTTTCTGTTAGTGGAGTTGGCTTTACTGCAAGTTATGTGAACAGTTCTATTGATGGTGATTTTGCTGATGATTTAGCTTATCGAGGAAAAGCATTTCAGTTAGGCGTTGATGCTGTATTTCCAGTTCCAGGAACAGGAAATATTCGTGGCGTTGTAGAGTTGGATAATAAGCTAATTGCTTTTCGTGATGATGGCGATAGATGCGGTGCATTTATCAGTTCTGATAATAGTTGGACGGTTGCTCAAGCAACGTATATTGCAAAGTTAAAAAACTTAGTTAAGCCTGAAAATCTATTGGATAACTCAGACTTTACATCGGGAAATGTTAGAGGTGTAATTCATTCGGTATCTTTAGCGCCTGATAGTAAATCGGGGTATGTTGTCTTGTCACAATCTGTTTTAGCTAATCAACCATTACAGGTAAATAGCACAACCGTTGCGACAATAGAAAAATGTGACAGGGTTTCTTTAACTAAGGGTAAAGACTGGCAATTTATCTATCACAACTTCTATGGCGGATCTAATACGCATTATGCCTATGGGTGTAATGGTGAGCAGATTATTGAGGTTCGCCAGAATGGGATTATTATTCCAATTCTAGTGAATAATGATAGTCCACAATATATTTGCGCACACAGAAATCATCTATTTGCATCATTCGCTGGCGGTCAATTAGGACATTCATTAGTCGGGCATCCTAATCGTTGGGCGGTATTATTAGGCTCAGAACAATTCGGCTTAGGGGATGAAATAACAGCATTATCATCCACCACCGGCGGCGTTTTAATTATTGGTTGTCAAAATAAAACATCAGGGCTTTATGGTTCAGGTCGTGAAGATTGGGTGTTAAAAGACATCTCGCCAGTTGGCATAAATCCGAATACGCTGCAAACATCATTTATGCCTATCGCTATCACAAAAAACGGCATCACTAGAATAGATCAAACTGAGCAATTTGGTGACTTTAGATTAAGTGAAATGGATGCAAACCGTAAACTTGCCTTTGATAAACAGTCGTACAATATTGTTTATTCATCCACTAAAGCTAAATCAAACCAAGTTAGATTCTATTCATCTGAGGGGCGGCACTTATGCGTAATGGTGCAACCTGACGGCACAACAAGAAGTACATCTTTTATTTACCCTGAGCCGTTACAAGGTCTTTGGCAATCGCCTAATCAAGTTTACATTACTTTTAGCGATGGCAAAGTTTACCGCCAGTCTGACAAATGCTATTCATTTTCAGGGAAAAGCATAGATTGGACTGTGAAAATGGCATTTAACCATTGTGGATCGCCAACATTAATCAAAAGTTGGCATAGCGCTGAATTGCAAGCCACAACAGATGGTAAATCAAAAATAAGTTTCCGTTTCGATCTTGATTACAATTCAAACTATCATTCAGCCGCACTAAGTAAAGATTTAGAAATTGCTGGCGGCGGCGGTCGTTGGAATGATTCTCTTTGGAACGATTTTCTTTGGTCTGCTGAGGATTATTCAACGCCAACACTTCAATTATCAGGGTATAGCCGCAATATTGCTTTATCGTTTGCCGGCTCATCAATCTACTCTCCACAATTTGAAATAAGTGGACTTATCTTAAATTATATCACCCGGAGAAATTATCGTGTCTAAAAAAAGCTGGTATAAACGCAAACATCAATTTACTCCATACACAAAAGCTGACGGACAAGCCGTATCTGATGAATTTGATGCAATTCAAACGAGTTTTGAGCGCATCCCTGAGATGCGAGATGATGGGAGAGGGTTTAAAGAAAGTCCATTAATCCCCGAGCCAACTGATCCGATGCACCCAGTGCCGCTAAAAATGCTCACTGAAACAGAAAAGAGCGTTAATAATGCGAGAGATGATGTTATCGCTAAGGCTCAACAAGTTGCTCAAAATACACAATCTGTTGCTACAAATACTTTGACTGCAACTCAAAAAGCCGATACTGCAACGCAAGCGGCGGCATCCGCACAAAGCAGTCAACAAGAGGCTAGCAATTCTGAAAACATGGCTCATAAATGGGCTGCTAATCCAGTTGATGAAACAGTACAAGGTGATAAATATTCAGCTTACCACTACGCAACGAAAGCGGCACAATCCGCAACAACGGCATCATCAGCCGCAATTACATCAAAAAGCAATGCTGATATAGCCACAAATAAGGCTGAAGAGGCAGCACAATCAGCTAAAAGAGCTGAAAGCCTAGCGAATGGCGAAATAGAATATGAAAAAGTGCTCAACGTTCCAAGCGCAGATACTCAAACTAAAGGCGTTGTGCAACTCACAAGTAGCCTTGAATCAGGTAGCGAAAGCCTTGGTTTAACTGCAAAAGCCGGTAAATATATTTCTGAGCTAATTGGAAATGTAAAAACATCATTATCTAATTTTATTCTAAAAACAAGCCTATCATCTGAAGTTAATGTAGAAAGTGAAGATAGCGTTGCAACAAGCCTAGCAGTTAAAAAAGCGTATGATAAAGCCGTTGAGGCCAACAATAACGCCGATAATAAAGTACCTAAGAATGGCGACACAACAATAAATGGCACTTTAAAAGTAAAAAATACTTCTGGCGGTTGGAGTGCTTATCAATTTGAGACGTCACAAGGATTTTGGCAATTAGAAGTTCATCCTAATTCGCATGAAAACGCAAATCGCCGATTCAATATGGTATACGTTCCAAATTCTGGAAACCGTGTTTATCTATTATTCCCAGCGCTTGGAAATAACGGTGAAGTTGTTGCATATCAAAGCTGGGCGGTGAATAAAGCTGGTGATTCCATGACTGGCATTTTGTATTCCGTTGGCATCTCATCTAAGCATTATGGGTATGGTAACTATGCTAATCAATATACCAGCGGCGCACCGTTTTTAGTTAACGCCGAAGGGTCGCAAGATCGTGACACGTATCATCCGTTTGTCAAAGGGTTGGTGCGGTCAAGAGGGCGTTATGGCGCAGGGTTTTCTTTTGGTTACACAACTAAACAGGGCGCAGGTGATGGATTTGGACGAGGCGTTATCCATCTTGTTGAGGATAATGGCTCCAACAAAACCTGGATTTTTGAGCACAATGGTGATTTTGTCGCGCCTAGTGACGTGCTAACAGCAAGAGGTAAATCATTGAATAACTCAACGCAGTTATCAGATTTCAGCTATCAAAAAATCGGAAATTTTGAGGTGCGTAAATATCCTGACGGCACAATGATACAAACCAACGTAGTCAATTTTAGAGGTGGGTATTCGCACGGCACGGTTTATTCTTTTAATTGGGCAGTATCATTTGTTGAAGCCCCTGCGGTATTCGGAAGCAATAAAGCGGTAGAGGATTTTAGTTTTGTGGACAAAAATCAAATGGGTATAAAAACCAAGTCAAATGGATCGACTTATTACTATTACCTATACGACCCAGGCGGCGAACAAGGTGACTGGGATATGCAATTTTTAGCAATTGGGAGATGGAAAAGATGACCATGTATTTTAAAGACGGTTTCTTTGATGATAGTGATGGTGGTTTTGTACCAGAAAATGCGATAGAAATTAGCCAAGATAAATATATTGAGTTACTTAATGGGCAAGCTCAAGGCAAACAGATCGTCGCAGATAAAACAGGTAACCCAGTATTAATTGACCCACAACCTAGTGCAGCACATGTGTTAAATCTTGACACGCTGACTTGGGAAATTTCACCCGAAAAACAAACCGCACTTTTAGCTGAAGCCCAAACTCGCCTTATCGCCAACATCGATGAGCATGCGGCAAAAATCTACAGCACGTGGACACGCTTTGAGAGCGAGTACCGTGAGCGACAAACGGCAGCAGAAGCCTTCAAAGCGGCAAATTATCAAGGCGAATGCAGTCGATATATCTCAGATTTTGCGCAACGTGCGAGACTGGATAATAAGACCGCGACAAATCTTATTTTGACGCAAGCGGCAGGGCTAGAAAAACTGCAGGTTGAATTAGCCAATCAACGCATGCGCAAGTATGAGCTAAAAGCGCCCACTCTTACGCTTGAGCAATTGCAATCAATTCATGATGACATTATTAAGCAAATGGACAACCTGATGGAGGCATATCAAAATGGCTAAGATTTATTTGGCAATGTATAAACACAAACGAGACTGGCGCAAAGAGCCAGTCAGAAAGATTGCTGACATCATCACCCGTTTTTTTACAAAGGGGAAATATTCGCACTGCGAAATAGCTATTAAACGCAGTGAAACTCTTTTTGATTGTTATTCGTCATCAGTACAAGATGGTGGCGTACGTTGCAAACAGATCGATGTATCAGATAGCACGAAGTGGGATTTAATCCAACTTAATGAGGTTGCTGAGGAGCAAATCAAGGACTATTTTAACCGCACTCTTGGTTGTAAATATGACTGGTGGGGTGCGTTAGGTATCGTGCTTGGCATTAAGCAAAAACGCTCAAAATATTTTTGCAGCGAGTGGTGCTTTAATGCGATATATGGAGGTGAGAGCGGTTGGCGATTTAGCCCTAATCAAATTGCGGTCGTTTTTACTAAATTAAATAACAATGGGATAAGTTTTCAACAAGAGGTCGCTAAATAGCGGCTTTTTTCATTCTTGGGAGAATATATGTCAATTCTAGGATCAATGTCTGATGCGTTAAATAAACAACCACAAGCGCCAACTATCTCGCCAACGCCTGAGAAAGATAATTCTCAAACAATGGCGGGTAATGTTGCCAATATTCTAAATGGCAATTCATTATTGATGAATAGTGCGGCAGCGAAAGGGGAGCGAATTGCGGCTAATCGAGGTTTACAAAATTCCACTATTGGCGCTGAGGCGGCGCAACGTGCAATGCTCGATGCAGCAATGCCTATCGCAAGCCAAGATACTCAAAACGCCTTTGCTGAAAAGCAAACTCGACTACAAGCTGATTTAAATTATCAAAATCAAAGTCGTTTAAATCAAGCGCAAAATCAATTTGCCGCATCACAAGCGGAGCTTGATCGTGGTCATCAACGCAGTTTGGCTCAATTACAGTCAGATTTGAATTACAACAATCAAAGTCGATTGAATCAAGCTCAAAATCAATTTACCGCATCACAAACAGCGTTAGACAGAAGTCATCAACGTGATTTAGCCAACTTAAATCATGCAAACGAGATGAAAAATCTCAACGCACAAGTAGCAGCAAATACTATTGGCAAATCTATTGATTTTACAATGCAGATCACTAACAACTTTGATGCGCAGATTGCTGCCGTGTTGAATAACACTGCAATGAAAGCTGAAGATAAAGAAAAAGCTATCAATCAGCTAAAAGCGAGCCGAGATTCGGAGCTTAATTTCATGTCAAAATTCATGCAAGGAATCCCGACAACGAAACAAAATTGGGCATCGTTCCCTAATCTTGGTGTACCAACAGTTGGGATTAATTAGGAGGTAAATTATGTCATTTTGGGATAGTGCTTGGAGTGCAGTTAGTGATGCAGCCTCTTGGCTTGGTGATGCGGCAAGTTCTACCGCAAATTGGATGAGCAACAACAAAGAGGCAACAAACCTAATTGGATCGACCTTGCTTGGTGTTGGTAGTTATTTAGCTCAAAAAGAGGCTAATAAGGACTTAATGAAACAACAGCGAGAGCTATTGAATATGCAAGATAAACTTAAATCTCAGTATTCAGCAGTGCCGGATGTTGATATTTCTTACAAAACTTTAACCGTTGATAATTCGCCAGGATTGGCAAATGGTGGAATTTTGACAGAAATGAAAAACAAAATAGATCGCAATCATAAGGGAGCGTAACCATGAGATCTACATCAAGCGACGATATAGACTTTGATTCCATTGGACGTTCAAGCCATTCGGATTGGGGGAGCGACAGTGATAGCTATGGAAGTCGTGGACGAGGCGGTTCGATTAATGATGATTTTGGCGATAGTTTAGAAAAAGCTGGATATGATCGAGTTAATGATAGTCGTGGTGGCTGGCGTGAAGATGATAGTAATGAAAACTATACAAGCACGACAGACAGAATGAATCGTCATCTTGATTCGTATGGTAAAAATAACGGATATACCAATAACTTCAATAATGCATTTAGAAATGGCGGTTTTGGAAGTGGTAATCGTTTAAGTAGTGAAAGTGGTTTTGGTGGGCAAAGCGTTATTAGTAAAAGCGTTAATTCTCACTATCAAAGCAATGCCAATAAATCATTGAGCCAATACAATAATCCAACTGTTGATCAAAAAAATCTTACGGGTGGATTATTTGGGAAAGGTGGCGTGCAAGCGCCGTATTCTGCAAGACAAGATTGGGAGAATGTAAACTTTTTTACTTCACAAGATCGCTTGAGAGATATTGCTCAACATAATACCAAGGCGAGTTTAGATACTGCGGCTAAAGGGAATATTATTGGGAATCATATTGGCACAATGGCTGGCTCATTCCTTGAGCCAACATCACTTCCAACCGCTATCGCAAGTGGATTAGGTCAGTTGGCTTTATCTAAAGCTGGTTCTATCGCAGATAAAGTGACTAATCAAGGTTCACCGTCTTTTGACAAACTTACGCCGTCACAAAAAGCCGCTTATACGGTTGAATCTCAGAAAGTTAGAGATGCTTATCAAGAAGATATGAGCAGTCCTGGCTCTAAGTTTATAGGAGGGTTGCCAACCGCAGCGGGGATTCTTGGTGGCGTTGTAACTGGCGGTCTTGGCGGTTCATTTTTTGGAGCTGCTGGAAACGCAATAGCGAATAGTCAGAGACACAAATCAGCAATGGAATACGCTGGAAATAAATTAAACTCCAACGTAATCAATAGTGAGCTAGAGGAAGAAGCTGAAAAATCTAAACAAGGTTGGAAAGATTGGGCGGCTATGCGAGCAATGGCGGGGAATAGCGAGCCAATAGAAAGCCAAGGCATTTTAGACAGAATGCAAAAACAACTTGGCGCTAATAATGGCACTAAATCAAGCGACAATATGGTTTACAAAATTCCTCAACTTGTAAACCTTTGGAACAACATTTCAATCAAATAAAAGGATTAAAAGATGGGTATTTTAGATTCAATGGCTCAACAAACTCAAGGTGGCAATCAAGATGTTATGGCTCAAAGTCAGCCTGGTGGAATGATGCAAAATCAGGAGCAACAAGGCGGCAAAGCTCAAATGTATAAAATGCTAATGGAAAATTCCGTTAATGCTATCGCTAACGTTGCACAAGAGCGAATTGAGCAAAAAGGTGTTGAAAAAGGTGTGGCGGATTTAGTGGCAACGGCAATGATTACAAACATTCAAGCCGCTCAACAAAATGGCAAAACAATCCCGCCTCAAGTGATGATGCAAGTTGCAAAAGATTTAGCAATGCAATTATTGCAACAAATTGGCGTTCCTGAAGAACAAATTGATGACATCCTTATCGACATTTTAATGGATGCGTTAGATCAATTTGGTGAGGCGACAAACGGCATTTTGCCGCCTGAAGAAGAACAGCAATATGTTGATATGATTGGCAAAGTATCAGAGCTTGAAAATCAACGACAAGCACAAATGCAAGGCAATAAACCTCAATCAATGCAACAAGGGGTGTAATATGGGATTAGGTGGCATTTTAGCCGCAATGGCTCAAGGATTCGGTACTGGTGTTGTTAAAAATGTAGAGCAAGGCTGGAAAGATGAGGAAACTGATAAATTATTAGATTGGAAAGAAAAAGAATCTGATAAACAGCGAGCATTTGATGATGCTCAACTCGATAAAAAGCATCAGCAAGATATTGAGTTAGAGAACATTAAACTCAGCAATAATATTTCTGAGGCAGCCGCCATAGCTCGAATTAAAGCTAGATACGCTAGAGCAAGCGGCAGTGGTGGCGATGGAATGAAAGAGGCGCAAAAAAATCTAACTGGTGCAGTTCAAGTGTTAGGTGTTTATGATGCTCAATTAGGTGCATTGAGAGATAAATTATCCTCAACAGAAGATCCCGCTCAAAGAGATATAATTACTAAACAGATGGATAATCTTTCAAATGAGCGATCTAATTATCTGAAAAGCCCTAGCGTTATATCTGCATTCAAAGGTGGCGAACAAATGGGGCGCGCGCTTTATGTCACCAGTGGCGGCGATATGGATTTATACGATCCCAAACCGAAAGAGGTGGCAAGAGAAGTTAAAGCAACAGTATCTTCCGTTGCAGCGCCGGCAAGAAATATGGTTGATGTAAACAGCATTTCACCGCAACAAGCCGATCAAATTGCAAGACAAAAACGAGAAGAAATTTCTCGTCAGAATTTTGCTAAAGCCTCAGAAGATGCGAAAGAATGGGCGGCAAGACAAGGGCAATACAAAACAACCATGTTTACGCCAAGAACATTCTAAACATAAAAAAAGAGCGGTTAATTTGACCGCTCTTTAATCTTTCTTTTAATTTTCCTTTATTAATCTAATAATCCAGCAATATCTGCCATGTTAGGCGCATAGTAAACGTTTTGCAAGATTCTAATGTCTTTGTGGCCTGAGATTTTAGCTAAAGTCATTACATCAACTTTTTTAGCTAATCTAGTCAGTGCCTCTCTTCGGGTATCATGAAAATGCAAATGCTCGCACATCGCCATTTTTTTCAATTTTCTAAATGTTGCATCAAGTGATTTTGATTCAATTTGAAAGCACGTTCCGGTATTGCCAACTTCTTCTTTTAGCCTTTCTAAAATTGCGATAGCCTTTTTCGATAAAGGTACTCTTCGAGCAGAGCCGTTTTTCGTTATCGGCAAATATGCAGTTCTATCCTCAAAATCAACATTATCCCAAGTTAGCCCGCAAATTTCACCAGCTCGCATTGCCGTTTCGATGGCAAATAGCATCGCTGCACCAGTTCTTGCTCTAACCGTCTTTAATGTATCGTGATAGCTGCTAACATATAGCAATCGTTCTATTTCTTCATCAGAATATCGTTGCGTTCTTGGTGGACTTCCTTTTGGTAAGACAAGCCCGGCGGTAGGGTTTCTTTCAATATAATCCCAACGCTCAACCGCAACGGTAAAAATATGCTTAATAGTGGATAGTTCTCGCCTAATGCTTTCACCGCTAACCGATTTTTCCCTTTCGACAATCCATAATTCAAAATCTTTTCTTGTAACATCACCAATATATTTACTGCAAATAGGGTGTTGCATAAACCTATTAAGCCTTAAAGTTTCGTGCCGCACGCCTCGTTTAGTTGGTGTAATTTCTTTCAAATACCGCTCGACAACATCCGATAGTAGCGTTTCAGGTTGTAATCCTTTCTTTTGTAGGTCTAATTTTCTCTCTTCTTCCAAAGCCCATTGCGTTGCCTCGCCTTTGGTGTTGAAAGATTTAGATCTGCGCCCGCCGTTGTCATAAACTTGCGCACGCCATTTATTGCCACGCTTATGTATAGTAGCCATTTTTTTACCCTTATATTTAGCTGGTGCAGTGCTGCAAAAAGTGGTGCAGTTTTGGTGCAGTCAGCGGATAAAACTATATAAAATCAGATAAAAAATAGCAATACAGGTTAAAAAATAAACTTAGAATTTATAGCTAAATAAGCTCATAAGTGATTGATTTTAAATGCGTAAAATACAAAAAGAAAAATCCCCGTCCAATGGACGAGGATTATTATGTGGTGCCTAGGGTCAGCACCTTTAATGGGTATAAAATCAATTATTTATATTCATTTTGGTGCAGTTTTGGTGCAGTGTATAAGTTCTTTATAAGCGTTTCATGTAACGAATTCCCCATTTCACAACCTCTCCAGCAACGTATCTTTTTTGCTCGTTTTCTGAGCCTAAATATCTTGCTGATGGAAAATCAGCTCTTGTGATAATGTTGTTCGCCGTAAAATTATAGGATTTATTGATATAGATCGCAACATCTCCAATAGTCATGAGATTTTTGCTATTTTCGGAAAAAGCAGCGAACGCCGCCATTTTTGCGGCCTTAACAATTTCTTCTTCTGCTTTTTTTGATAGAGTGATTTGTTCCATAAAACCTCCATGTAAAATAAAAGCCGCACTTCCTTGTGCGGCTTATATCGATTTACTTATTTATCTTCCGGCGGTGGTGGGAGTGGTTGCCAATGGGTGGCTACTCCAATATATTCACCGCCTGTGTTCGTAACAACAGCATATTTAAAAGTCAGTGCGAATATATCATTGCGATCAGGCCTTATTTCAATTCTTTTGACTATACCAACATCGACATCTCCTGATTCTTCATTTAAAAAAATAATTTTTTGCCCTACTTTTGGCGCTTTGTTGCTACATTTAATCCAAGCATTTTTTAATTTATCTAACTCGTTTTCCGCATTAGATAATGCGTCATATAAAATAGCAATACCATTCATTGCATCTTGATAGGCTAAAGATGGTGCAGTCATATTTACTCCTTATTCAAATCTTCTTCCTTAACGAAAATGGTTATAGAGGCGAAAGCTATTCATCTTTCGGCGGTGCTGGAAGTGGTTGCCAGTGAGTAACAACATCACACTTACCAGAATCTTCTGTGTAAAATTCGTTATCTTCTCTCATGTATCCAACAAAAACTCGCATTTCTTCTTCGCCGTCGTTATATGGTATGCCATATAGCAGTACATCTTTTGAGATAATGCCACTAAAAACTGTATGATATAATTCAGGCAACTGCTCTGAACACTTAATCCACTCATTTTGCGGATACTCAACAAGCACCGGATTTTCAACCATGAAAGCGAACTCATCGGCATAGACTTCTTTTTCCTCTTCGGTGAGCGGTCTGGTCGGTAAATCAAACCCACCTAATACAACCCCAAAACACGTTTCTTTTATGCCGTCTTCAATTTCATCTCCGAAACCATTATCAGCACCAATATCAAAAATTTCGTCAACACAGTCTTGCCCTTGTGATTTAGCTTCTTGTAGTGTGTCGTATGTTGTAAATTCGCGCTCTAACGCGTCATAAGCAAAATATTTTTTCATTTTTAGATCTCCTTATGCCCTAAATTTAAGGCTTTGTTATAGTAGTTAAACGCGTCTTTAAACAGTGCTTTGCTATTGATATATTCCCGCGGCGATATTGGCACGGTCGGAAATTTGTCCAAAAATCGCCAATGCTCAGCGAGCTCCGCAGGAGTTTGGATAAATGCTTGTTTTTCCGCTTTTAATGCCAAAATATCAGCGGTTTTGACGACAATCTCCATTTCGGCTTTGATGCGTATCTTAAATTTATCTCGGATAACCATTTCGAATGCTTTTTCGATTTTTTTGTAGTCCGGCAATAATTGTTTTAACGGGCTGGTAACATCTCCCAAAAAAGCCTCTTGGGCGTCGTGCATCAAAACTGCAAAAGCGGTCATATCATCAACTTTCAAGCACGTTTTAGCTATTGCCCCAGCAAAAACACTGTGATCAAGCACGGAATAATGCACATCTAATTTGCCACCGAATCGTGGAATCATTGCTAAATGATGAATAATGTCATCAATATGAATGTCGCTATTTTGTGGGTTGGCAAAGTCGATTAAACGGTTGCCATGTGTGATAAATATGCTCATTTTCACTCCTTTTTTACCTTGATTTTTATATCATTTTCGCCATCTTGATGATGTCTAATCGTTACTTCGTAACCATCAACCCCAGTTTTTCCATCATCCTTCCACTTAATAACCGGTTCCGGATTAACATGCACAAAAACACCAAGCTCTTCGATAGCTATTTGTTTCTTTTGTATAAATGTTTTGCGAATAGCAAACCAATGGATAAAATCAGGCAAGAAACGATTAAACTGTTCTTCTGTTAGCTGTAAAAAATCCATAACAGTTTTAAACTCATAAACTTTCTCACTCATACTTACTCCATCATACTCTTCATAAAATCAAGCCATTTTTGAGCATCTTCTCTTGTGCGAAAGCATTGTCCATTTTCAGCAAGCCCTGTATCACTGTCATCAGTCTCACAAAAAGTAACTCGCTCAACCCCATTTTCGCTAAAGTAAAAATACTTATCACCATTCTTAGGCTTAAACGGCTTAGGTAAATCTTCAATGCTAATCTTTGGCTCTTCCCACATTCCAATATCATCAATTAAATCATGTTCATCCCATACTTCCGCACTAGTTGCGATGTTAGGAAAGATAACAATAAATCTACGGAGGCTTTGATCATCCAAAAATTCCGTCACTTCTCTTACCACATAACACTTTTGTCCGCTCGCATTAACAGGCTCGCCATTTAAAGCTGCATCTAAATTAAATTCTTTCATTTTCTTTCTCCATTAAAACAAAAGGAATACTTGGCTCATTTTGTATATCCGATCTGCTCAACCGTAATCTTGTACTTTTCGTAAAATTTACCGCGCGCACTCTCCTCCGAGAGGATTATTGGTTTGCCAAAAGCGATCGCATGCTCTGCAACTGCAAACAGGATTTCCGTTGTCGCATCTTGTTTTGTTGTCCATATATCGCCTTTTTTGTTCGTATAACCAACAAAAATTTGGTTTGTTATTGGACCCACCCCGACTTTTATTTGCTTTGCTGTCATTTTTATCATCCTCTAAAACAAAAGGCGCTCACTTGGAACGCCTATTGGATTTGTTAAATATTGATTTACTGCTTTGTATATATCCACTATTAATTCAAGTGGAATGTTCGATCTTTCATTGTATGATTTTGAAAAATCCTCCCATTGTTGCTGAGGCTTTGATTTATGATTGTTTCGTAACCCAAGATTAATATTACTCTTAAATCTTGTTGGTTTACGCAAAGGGTAGTTATACAAGTTATAGTGCGCCAAATTATCAAAAGGAATCTGAAAATTGAGAATATCATTTACATAATGCCAAATCTTGCTGCTTGCCGGATTTTCTATTACATAAACTTTCGGATTGTAACGTTTGATAATTTCTATTGTGTTGTAGATACAAAGTTCACCATTAATGCGGTTTAGGAAAGAGCGGTCATATTTAAATTGGACGTGCGGTAAATCATAATCCGCACGACTTCTAACCGTAAATTTTGATAATTCACGATTTACTGCACCAGTCTCCTGTTTCCAGCTTGCATTACCTCCCCACATTGCGCTTGCAACCGACCAACTCTCGCAAGGTGGACTAGCTATAATCAAATCAGGTTTAGGCAGTTTATCAAGCTCATCGAATAGCTTGTTATCGCCAAACATACGACTATAATCAGCTAAATTAAGATTAATAAAATGGTTATTTCTACTCTCAATATCTATGCCGATAGGGTATATTTTGACTGATTGACTGACTGACTGATTAAATAGCTCTGCACCTTGCGTATAGCAACCATTGCCACTGTCAAATAAAGCCCATACAATCATCTTTCCCTCTGTTTTAAATCAATCACCGGCAACACATCAACCAGTGGTCTTACTGTTGTGCCAGTTGTTGATGCGCTACTGCGGTTTTCATTTATCCAGTCAGCTAATTCCTCCCACGAATCGTAGTCAAGTTTGTGGAATGCGCTATTTCGGTCGTTTTCCCAGCGGTTCAAATGCTCATTAATATCTCGCGTAATTACCTCTCGAGTGTTACTGCTTAACACGCTCCAGTAGGTTTTCACATCGAGAATAGTTTCGCTAACGATATAAGTATGTCGTGGCAAGCTGTATCGGACGTGACTAATCATTAAATCTTGGAGTTTATGCAGTGGGATATTGATATTAATTTCGTTCATCTTTAACACCTAAGATTCGACTTTTTGCCACTTCAATTAATAATTTGTATTCATTTTTTGTTTTATCATCATGCACCTTGGCGGATTTTGATAAAAACTCATCAACCGTGCCAGTAAAACAACCGCGTGTTACAATTAAGCCGCCTTTACCATTAAACACGGTTAGCGTACCGTTTTCTGAGCCAACATTTGATGCCCAAAAAATCATTTTTTTATCAGAAATTATCGCGTAAGATCTAACACTTGCGTTACCGTACACCAGAGCGTTACCGGATACCTGAGCGTTACCGTACACCCGAGCGTTACCGGATACCTGAGCGTCACCGTACACCCGAGCGTCACCGTACACCTGAGCGTCATCGAACACCCAAGCGTTACCGAGCAATGACTGATCTAAATTTTTTTCTGACTCAACAAAACCGCCAAGCTGCCCAACCACAACAGAGCCAAATGTAACAAGCGCTCTAATTCGGTATAGCTTTTTACCGCTCCAGTGCTCAATAAATTCATCAGTTAGCTCATATTTCTTTTGTTGCTCTTTCATTTTTTATCCCTTGTTCTTATCTGTGTAATTAACTAACTCACGGATTTTCTCACGCACAAGCTCCAAAGCCTTTTCTAAACTCCGTTCTTTTTCGTGTAATTCCGCTAATTCGTGTTCTGTTTCTTTATTCATAATTTACCCAAAAGAAAACCACCTTATTTGGTGGTCTCAATCATTTTTAATATTCGGCTTTTGCTTTCTTTCACAAATAAACTCTTTCCGTCTATTGTTGATATGAAAGAGTTATCACCTACTGGCTTAATGTAAAAAATACTATCAGCACAAACTTGTGTCTTTTTAAGCCCCTCGATAAGGGTAAGCGTTATTTCTTTACCCATAATCAACCCCTAGAACGGAATATTGTCGTCAAAACCATCACCTTGCTCAGCCATTGCGCTTAATGGTTCAGGTTTAGCTTTGCTTGCTTTAGCTTGTTTAGGCTCATCTTGGCGACCGCCTAACATCTGTAAGTTATCGCCTTGAATTTCAGTAGTGTATCGGTCTTGGCCGTTGTTATCTTGCCATTTACGGGTTTTTAAGCGCCCCTCAATATAGACTTGTGAACCTTTGGTAAGATATTGACCTGCGATTTCTGCCAATCTGCGGTATAGGACGATGCGATGCCATTCAACAGCCTCTTTGCGTTCGCCTGTGTTCTTATCTTTCCAGCTTTCACTTGTTGCCACGCTGATATTTGCAATCTGCTCACCGTTTGGCATTGTGCGGATTTCTGGGTCGTTGCCTAAGTGACCAATAATAATTACTAGATTTACTCCTGCCATTTTGTTGTTTCCTTATGCTTTTAAATTGTTAATACATTCATCGTAGAAAGAATTGTAATCATCAATTAAATTAGGGTGATTAGTTTCAATCCACGGCATTTGTTTTGCGTAGCGTTCTTCGAGTTCTTTCTTGTTTCCGCACTCTTTCAACCCGGCTTTTAACTTATCCAAGATTGATTTATCTTGAGTAGAATTCACATTCTGCTGGGTTGATTCGTTGTAGCGTTTCTGAGATTCTTGCTTTTTTTGCTCAGTCTTTTCAGGTGGAATACTATCAACTAAATCATCCTCAACAATTTCAAGCGCTGTTAAATACAGGTAGCGCCGTTGATAAGTTTGAATAGCACCAAGATTTTGAATTTCCGTACCTGATGGCAAGGCTTTTTGAACCATTGGTGAGGTAAATTCAATGCTTTCATCTTTTTCGCAGTCGTATATTGTCAACGTGGCAAGCTCAGAAGAGTATCGAACAACAGCGCACATTTTTAATTCGTCAAAAATTTCATTAACCCTTGGAAGAAAATCCTTTAACTCAAAGTATTTGAAACTTCTATTGTTGCCAGTCTTTTTCAAATTCTCTTTTTGCAACTTCACACGTGCTTGTGCCAACTTTGCGTAAATACTCATTTCTACACCTCAAAATTCATTCGTTTATAAATCGCTCGCACTCGCTCTACATCTTTAGCGCAATATTCAGCAACTTCATCAATACGACCGTCTTGTACCGCTTTCCATACCTTAGAACCGTCAATATCGCCTTTCTGTTCGATATTAAGCACCTGGCATAGCTTATTAAGACTAGGTTTTGATTCTCGGTTATATCCACACCATTCCCACATTGTGTCGTAAGTGTTTCGCTTATCCATTTTGTAGTATGGTTTCACACCGTTGATGATGTAGCGTTGCCACAAGAATAATCCGTCAAAGCTCGTTACGTTATGTCCAATAAACACTGGAACGGTTTTGCATCGGTTAGCTTGCTCTTTTAGCCAGTTATTAAACCGTGTCAGAATGTCTTTCTCACGGTCTTTGACTTGCCAATCTTTGCGATAAAAAGTAACGACTTCATCATCGTTAATCGCAGAACTAATCACTACAACTTCACCAAAAGCACCGTCCAGAGAAGTTTTATTAACAGCAAGCTCTTTGTTTTCTTCAAGCCATTTATTAATGGTTTCTTCATTCTTATAATTCGCAGGCGGTTTAAGGTTTTCGCACACAAAATCTTGATGTTCTTTGCTTTGTGTAGGGATTGTTTCAATATCAATATAGATTTTCATTCTTCCACCTAAAATGGCATTTCTTTGTAATAAAGCTCAATAATTTCTTTCGCTCGCTGAGGGTCGATAATTCCACTCATCAACCAATCTTGGAATTCATTAAGCTTTTGTTCTCGCTCTTTACTAGCGGAGCGGTCTTTATCTTTGTGATTAATCATCTTGGATAAATCCGTGTTCATAATCTTTTCTCCGTTGCTCAAGGCTATTTTCAGCCAATATTCTTAATGCTTTATTACGCATATTCTCAATAACATCTCTATCATCCAAAGCTATAGCATCAAGTAAATCTTCGTCCTCGGACAAAATTTCAATCAAATTAAACTTTGTATCTTCATCGCCTGAATATATTTCATCTTCAATTTCATCAACCAAATTCCAGACAGCCTCATCATAAGCAATTTCGGCACAACACCGCCTATCGTAATCATTGAACGTTTTGCGTTCCCATTGTGCTTGTAGACTTTCCATTCTGTAACCCTCTTAAATGCTCAAAATAATCCCTAATGTCATCGTAGCTAAATAGACGAACCCAACAACCTTTCAATAATGTTTTCACTGTTGGTATTCTCAAATAGCCATTATTAATGGCTCGTTCAACAGTGGTTGCTTGCACACCAAATAACTCTCTAATGTCAGATAATTTAAATTCATTTTGTCTTTGGTTTTCAGGTTGTCTATTGCGTTGCTCGTTATATTCATCAAACCGTGCCAAATAACGCTGTCTAGCGTTGTATTCACGATTTTTAACTGTTGGCTTTGTTGCTAGTCCAACTCTTGGTTTTAATTGTTTAGCAAGCTTATTGTCGAGCGATTTAGCCATGTTAGCTTTTAACTCTTTACGCTCTTTCATCCGTACTTCTGCAAGCTCTATCGATTGGTAATTTGATGATTGCCACCAAACTTTACCGCCAACTCTTTCAACAACATACCAGCCGCCTTTCGGATAAGGCTCAATCTTAATTTCTACCTTCGCTTTTCCCACGGTTTAATTCCTTTTGTTTGATATTGGTGTACGCCACAACCTCTTGTTTCGCTGACTCTGTTAGATTTGGTTGGTATTGCCCGTTCTCGGCAATCCACTGTATGCGAGCTTGTTCACGCTCTAATGCAGTAGGCTCACTTGCAAAACAACAAGAAACCCCACCAATAAGGAAGGCGATAAACATCGCACAAGCAATCTTTGCTAAAGGTCGTGTGATTTCTGCGAATACATCAGTAAACTTTTCCATTTTTGTTTCCTTTTTAATCAATTTAGTGAATTTAGGGTGTGAAAATCCGCCGCACGGATTTCTTGGGGAAAAGTGCGGTCGGATTTTCCGTTGTTTTAGAAGTCTATTTTGACTGCTTTTGGATTAAAGCCTCGCAAGTGTTTTAATACACGCCAGTTTGTCATTGGGTCAATCTCAAACTCTTTGGTAATGCGGTTTAAGATTTGATTGGTAGAACGTAGCACGCTTAAATATTCGTAAGCCTGTCCGTAGATTTGCCCGCTCATGTTCGAGCCTAACACGTTAAAAGCTCTCTCAATATGTTGGAAAGTGCCGACGCCACGTTTGAAAGCGAACCACAACCAAGCAAGCTGTTGGAGTTCATACTCAGTAAATTCAAACGTGAATTTTTCAGGTTCAGGCAAGGCGAGTTGTTGCGGTTGTGCGACTTGCTCTAATACGTCAAGCACCCATTTACGGAAATCTTTGGCTATTTTGGTGTGGCTGAACATGCCTATGAGGTGTGCGCCACGCAATGAGAAAATACGCACTTTTTGTAATCCGCCTGCCGTTGGCATGTCGATAAGTGCGGTCATTTTTTCGGTAAATTCGTCGTGGTGACGGTCGTAAATTTTGGTTACACCAACAACGGGCTGAGAATAACCAAGTGATTTACCGACATCTAAAGCAGATAACCAAATTTGGTTGTTTTGATTGATAACCGAAAGTTTAGTATTTTGAAAGGTTAATGATGTAGTCATATTGTTTGCCTCGTAACAAAGTTTTAAAAACTCATCACAAGCAACGCCAATTACTGGTGATGAACTGATCAAGGTTGGCGTACCGTGTTACGAGAAACGGCGGATCTTTCGATCCCCTTAACCAGTCCATCATTGACTACTTTTGAAAGGGGTTACCAAATTGGTAATACCTTTAAAGGTTTGATTTACTGATTTTCGGCTATAAAAAAAGCCGCTTTGAGCGACTATCTTTTTCACCGCTCGTAACATTCAGGAACGCCAATTCCCGACTTTCTGTTGAAAGTGAGAACATCTTAATCCGAAGTGTGGGCGGTGTCAAATGTTTTACGCATAATAAAACCCTCTTAGTGTTGTGCTAGAATGGCAGTGTTCAAATATCATTCATCAACAAAAAGAGGGCTTAATTATGTGGGCAACGTTGATTTCTTCTATTTTTTCCGTGTTAAAAACTCATTTTGAGGAGGTGATTTTGCGTATTTGTGTTTGGTTTTTGTCACTTATTGCATGTTGGATATGCATGCCACAAGAGATACAAGATTACTTGTTTTCTCACCCCCTCCCAGCATTACCGAACTACGTCTTGTTTTACGCATTCCTTTTGACTGTCGCAACTTGTGGTTGGCAAGTGTTCTTCATCATTTTGGATATATTGACTAGTTTGGTCGAAAAATTTCGGCAATACAAAGCTGTCAATCCACAATCCAAGTGGGTTGAGATTGATGGCGAGTATAAAAATTATACATTCTTTAAATGTCATCGTTTATCCTTACTTTTACGAATAAAAAAATCATCAAGTTCAGCAAAAAACTAATAAAAAAGACCGCACTTTTCAGGCGGTCAGTGGAGTAGTGCAATCAGTCTGTGCTGATTTTGTCTAGATAGGGTGGCGCAGTGTTCTTTTGGCGTTAATGTAAAGTATTTTCAAGAGTCAAACTTTCAGATCCAAAAGATGCGCCATAGATAGGATAGTCTTAGACTACACTTTAATTCTTAATTTTTCCATTGTTGCGTTCCTCGTTTGTCTGCCATTTCAAAACACACTTCATCTATCATTCGCAACGGTTTCACATGCCGTTGTGTCTCTGTACTAGCAAATGTGTTTTGAAATATCCACATTGGGATATTCGCCTGCTTGAGCTCCACTTTCGGCAACTGCACCGTTTTTCACTGGCTTTGCATGGGCAGACTTTAAACCACAGTGTTATTAAGTAGGTTAGGGCTTTTAATCTAACGACCGCTTAATACCGTTATGCACTGTGATTCTGTAGCCAAATTGTCGAAAATTCAAAACAGGTTAATGATGAGTGCCTTTCTTTATACTTGTAAGGCTCAAGTCCTCTTGTATGCGACTACACAGAGGAATATAATGCTCTCTGCGACTACAATTTAATCAGAGGAACATCATGGAAGAGTACGCCAAGTTACTTAATACCATACTTACCAAGGTAGTTTTTAATCACATGACTATGTTCTTCGTTTTCTTATTTAGCAGTTTTTACTTTATGCCTCCTGAATTAGCGGCAGATATGGATGCTAAAACCCCGATATTCTTTCCTAATTGGTTTCCTCTTTCCGCTCTTGGTAGTATTATTTTTACGCTACTTTCCACGGGGGCTTGGATTTTGCTTTGCAATGGCATAAAGCTTGCTTTTACTAAATTTCACCAAGTTTCTATCACGTCCTCGGAATCTGATAAGCTAATTAAGTTGATCGCCAACCTCTCCGAACCGGAAAAGGAAATCCTTGTATCATCTTGCTTAGGCGAGCGAATTTGGAGCGAGGATTTTAAAACTAAAGTGGCTATTGAGAAGTTGATTAGCCTGAATCTCATTTCGCACTCTTGGGTTTATAATTTCTATGAAGTGAATCCGCTGATTAAGCCTTTTATCATAAGCGAACTTGATAAAGTCACTAAATCCCATCACTAACCTGTTTCAAATTTTTAAAGAGCATCGAGATATTTGTTTATGTGTATCTCGTTTTGATTGGTGTATGATATAAGATATCTTATATATAGTAAAGCGATTTCTTATAGAATTTTATATAAAATCTATAAATATTCTTATATTTGATTGATTTTTAAAGAAATAAATTTTCAAGAAATGCATTTGATCGCTTATTTTTTAACCAGTCATAAAGTAAAGTTTGTATTTTGAAGTGTATTTTTGTGATTTTTGCGATGCAGATCGCAAGTTTTGGTGGCGATAATTGGTTTAAATTACGGTTGGTTTATTATGACCCTGCCGATAAGGAGGGCGAATTATGAAAAAAGAGTTTAAAAAATGGCTAATCTCGCTGAATTGTGAAGGGATTAATAGCTTGGGGATTAATGAGATAGTGTCGCGCGTAGATGAAGAGTTGAGGATTGTACGCGCTAATGAGCAGGAGAGGATTGTGCTAGAGGAGTTGATTGCGGGGTTTAAATGTTAATAAAAAACCGCCACTAGGGCGGTCATAAGATAAGATTATCACTGTAAATAACAATTTCAGTCGCTTTCATCTTTTTATTAGCTGAGTAATTCAGCGCGTATTCACTTTGGCGGTATTGCTGGTAAATTTCTCTAATGTTTGGGTGATTATCATAAGAGACAACCCAATGCATTTTTACCTTGTCCAACTTTTCTTGAATAGCAACGTGGTCCTTATGTTGGTAATAGTTACGATAAAGCCCTTGCCCTTTTTCATAGTATGGTGGATCTAGATAAATTAGTGAGTTAGCAGGAATGTTATCATCAAGCGTAGAAAGCCATTCCTCAGTATCAAAGTTTGTAACGTGAATTTTGTTGGCCATACTACCAATTCTTTCTATTCGCGGAATTAAATCCGCTTTATTAAAACGGCAATCTAGTTTGTAATTGCCAGTTTGATTTAGTCCACCAATAACACCTGCTTTCAAAATACCCGAGCGGTTGGTGCGATTAAGAAAGAATGCTGCAAAACCATACTCTAAAGGAGAGATATTTTCTTTCTCTTTGAGTATGTTTTTTTGTTTGTGCCACTCTTCAATGGTTACTTTGGTATCATTGGCCAAGCGGATAAAATCTTCGGTTTGCTCGGTAATAGACTTCCAGAAATAGTAGATGGCTAAGTCTAAATCATTGATGTGAATATCGGTACAATAGCCACTAAAGAGTAAATCCAAGGCAACACCCGCCCCACCAGCGTAGGGTTCTACATAGTGTCCATGAAGATTATTTTTTTCAATAATCTGTTTAATTACTGGGGCAAATTTAGCTTTGCCTCCTGGGTAGCGTAGGGGGGTATGTAACATTTTTTCTTACTAATGATTTTAGTATTGAGATATTCTATACTAAAATTAAAGGCGTGGCCAGCGAGATGTATTGATGCCATAATAATCAGCGAGCTTATAGAAAAGAATATTTACATCTTTAATAAACGCTTTCATCTCCCTCTCCTCCCAATGGCGAAGAAGCCAATCTTTCATCACTATTGTAAAAAAGCAGCGATAATTCTGGTCATTAAACAATGCTTTAGCTTGCTCCCTGTTATAGGCAGAAGCTAAAGCTGATGATTTGGGGTAAATATTATCTCTAGCCCATTCAAAAGAGTATCCTTCTTGCTGAATATATTCATTACACCAAAACTCGTTATAAATTTCTTTAGAAAGCAACTCACTCAAATGTTGGAATATGAGCTTTTCTGGACTGACTTGTCCAGGTAAACTAATAATATTATGTTTTAATTCGTGAGTTCTGCTATCGCCATCTAAAATACAAATAGCTTTTAGTGTATTTGCTGTGAGAACTTCGTCTTTAAATAAGGTTTTTAGATTTTCACAACCAGAATTCATCTGAACTAAATGGAAATAATGTCGAATAGATGCGAATTGTTGATCTTTTTCGCTTAATATATCAAAGATAAGATTGATCATCACCCTTGCTTCATTATCTTCTGAAAATATAGGAAGTTTCTTATCTTTATATAAATTCTGTCTCGTTTCACTATTTAAATGCATTTCGATTTTAAAAATATCAGGGTTTGGCATTATAGAAACTGAATGATTGGCAGATTTCATTAAATAAGTAATGTTATCTTTAGCTTTTAATGCTTTATCAATCAAATATAGACTATGTGTTGTAAATATAATCTGTATATTAAAATTTCTTGAAAATTCTCTTAATAGATTTAACAATTTAAATTGTAATGATGGGTGTAGTCCAGCATCCATTTCATCTATAAGTAGTACACTTGGTTTCTTTTCCGTAACAGATGAATAATATTTGGCAGAGTATAAAGCGTTTAATATAACAAATAAATTATCTTCACCTGCGGAGATTGTGTTCGAATCAATTCCTTCTAGATCTGTTTCAAATTCCCCACGTCTTTTTAACCCTGTAATCTCGTGTGTTGAAATATTTTTTATTGGAATACCCGTTAATTCCTTATATTTTTGGATTATCTCATTTTGATAATCCTCTGGAAGTATTTTTCGAATATTAGCATAAACATCAATTAACTCACCGATAGGAATTAAGCGAGTAAGTCCTAGATAGATTACCGGTGCTTCAGGTAATGATTCTCCAGGTGTAGCATATTTAGGCTTAAGTGAGTATCGAGATGTACTTCTTGCATTATGTCGTCTAAAGCCTAAAGCATAACCATTATTATATTGAACCCTATAGAGTTCACCTTGTTGCCCTGGAGCAGGATCGTTGTATCTATTATCGCCTTTTGTTAGGTTATTTATTTTAGGATTTATTGATTGATTTATTCTGGTAATAATGGATAAACATTCTCTTAGCTCTTCAGAGTCTGAGGTTACGCCTTGAAATGAATTGCTAATAATATGCAATATAGAACTTTTACAAGTTCCATTTGTACCAGAAATAAGATTTATTCCTGGTTTAAATTCCAATCTTATATTTTTTAGCTTTCTATAATGCGTGATATTAAGTTCATTAATCATAGATGTCCTTATATTTTTACAATAACTCCTATGCTCCACCGCTACAACAACACCGAGTACCAAAACACCTTACCAATTACAGATACTTCGTTGAGATCGGCTATCTCGTCGTCGTACTCGTCAGTGTTATAGCTACGGATTTTTATTTGATTGTTTGGCATGTTGTAGAGCAGTTTGATCCGCAATAGCCCGCCGTGATTAATAGCGTAAATGCTGCCATCGCGAATAGTCTTATTGCCGGTATCGATACCGACGGTCGCGCCGTTTGGAATAACTGGCTCCATTGAATTGCCGTCTGCTACCACGCATACCGCATTTTCATACTGTACGCCTTGCCGTCTTAATGTGGCGCGTGAAAAGCGTAGTTTGAAGTTGTTGTAATCCATAATGTCATCAGCAAAACCATTTCCAGCGGCTAAGCGGATTTCTTGGAAAAGCGGAACTTCTACCTCGTCATCGTTTAATGGCGTATTACGATCCCACAAATCAAATGAACCTGTTTCGGCTACGTTTGATTCTATTTGAGTTTGTGCCATTTCTCCTGTGCCATTCAAGAGCCATTCCGGCGAAATTTTTAAAGCCTTGGCTATTTGCAACCCATTTCTAGGGCTTTTTGTAACTCCGTTCAAAATATTACTGATCGTTACTTGTGATGTCCCAGCTAATGCGGCTAATTCAACTTGGTTTTTACCCATTTTGTCCATTGCAAACTGCAATCTTTCAGCAAGTGTATTCATAAAACTCTCCTTAATCTCCCAATCCTATAAATAAACTTATATAAAATCAAATAAGAAATCCTTTACAATGTATAATGTATCTTATATTATGTATAAGAATTTTAATTAAAGGTGGACTATGAAGAACGAGGCAATCGAAAAAGCAATTTCAATTTGCGGTTCTCAGGTAAAGCTAAGTCAAGAATGCGGAGTTTCTCAGGTTTCCGTCAGCTTTTGGCTTAATGGTGGCGGTATTAACGCTAAGTATATCCCGCGAATCGTTAAGGCTACAAAAGGCAAGGTTACAGAAAAGCAGATTTTACATTCCTTAGCAAATTTAACTGACAACTAATTTACTTATATTGGCGCAAAAGAAAACCATAAAAATAAGGCAAAAATTATGGCAATGAAACAAACCATTATCGAGATGATCGAGAGAGTGCCAGGTGGCAAAAGTGCGGTGGCTGGTTTTCTCGGATTTTCAGAGGCGGAGTTAAACAATCGTCTTTATCACACGAAAGGACAGCGCTTTAAAAACGAAGAATTGATCGCGTTGCAACTTGAGTATGGATGCACTGATTTTATCGATGAGCTTTGCCGAAATGCTGGTGGCCGTTTTGTACCTGATGTGGCTGAGGATGAATTAGACAAGGTTGAGCTTGCCAATTTACAACTGCACGAGCTTTCTGCGCGTGGCTTGTTATTTGCTGCATTAGAAACAGCGTTAGAAGATGGTGAAATCACTTCGAAAGAAGAAGACAAAATCCGTCAAGCATTGAGTAAGCATTTGGCAGCAACACAACACTCAATCGAGTGCGTGATCTCGCTAAATAAACGGCAATAAAAAACCACGGCGGCAACCGTGGTGATTTACTAAGAAAAACTTAGGAATGTAAAACATGGAAAATCTTAATCAAAACGAGACGACAAGTCAAACACAATCAGCACAGATTTTAAAAGCACTCAAAAACGGCGAAAGATTAACGCACTTAGACGCAGAAAAGCGTTTTAACTGCTTACGTCTTGGGGCAAGAATTTACGACCTCAAACAACAGGGGCACAAAATCGAAAGACGAATGATTGTGGTTCCAAGCGGTAAATGCGTAGCTGAATATAGATTGGTGGCTTGATATGGAAAGATTATTCTCACCCGAATTTGTAGCCAGCTTAGACGATAGAGAAAAAATCCTAACGTACGAAGCAGTTAAAAGAGAGCTAAGAGAGAGAAACGCAAGCCAAGAAGAATACGACAGAGTAACAAATCAAGCGATTGAGGAATTGGAAATATGAGTATGAGATTAATGGTTCAAGCTATGAATTGCGAAGTTGGCAATCCAGCGAGAAAACTTGTGCTTTTAAAACTTGCCGACAACGCTAACGATGATGGAATTTGTTTCCCTAGTTATCAATACATTGCCGATAAATGCGAAATGTCAAAACGTAGTGCAATTAGTCATATTGATTATTTAATCAAAATGGGATTTGTCACCAAGAAAGCACGAAAAAATAAAGATGGATCAAGTGCAAATTTATATCTTTTACACCTTGAGCAGGGTAGTGAAAAATCTGCACTAGGGGGTGAAAATATTTCACTAGGTAGTGAAAAATCTGCACTAGGGGGTAGTGAAAAATCTGCACCCATAACCAGTCACTCTTTTAACCTATCAATTAACCGTATATCTGACGATGAAATTTCTGCTAACGCAGAACACGCTGACGAAAAAATAAAAACATCTAAGCGTGAAAAAATATCAGTTGATTATCAAGGAGTGATGAACGCTTGGAATGAAGTGTTTAATGGTTCACCAATCCACTTGTTAAAAACATTAAGCCCTGAAAGAAAAAAAGCAATTCTCAAGGTCGCTAAAGTAATGTTAGAAACACCAGATATTGAAAGTTGTTCTGTTGAAGTGTTTACAGGGTATTTCCAAGACTTTCTTAGTCAGGCCAATAGTCGAGCCAATAAATTCTTCTTTGGCGGACCAAATGGAGATGGATGGGTAGCTAAGTTTGATTACATCATGAAACCTAAAACTTTTTTAAATACTTGGGAAAATTCACTATGAGCAATTCAATGTATGAAATCGAATATGGGCTAATCAGCTCAATGCTAGCGACTGGATTAACTGCTCAAGCTCGTGAAGTGATTAGCTGGTTAGAACCTGAAATGTTTGCTACATACAATCTAGGTGCTTTATACGCAAACATTCGTAAACAAGCCCGTAAACACGATTTAATCGACTTCTTGTTACTTTCTCAAGACTATGGCGAAAACCTAGCAACGTTAGCAGAAATGGCAAATAAAGCGACTTACGGTGGAAACCTATTAGGTTATGCGAAAAAAATCCATTCTTCTTGGGTAAACCGTTCAGCTCAACAAACTATGCTTAAACTTGCTGGCGAAATGTCGCAAGCTCGTAACGAAAGCCAAGTGAATGAATTAACCCAAAAAGCGTTAAATCAAATCCAAAAACTTCTTGTCAGCAAAACAGAAATTAAACCAGTGGCAATGGGTGAGTTGATGGATTCTTACATTGACGTGCTAGAAAAACGTTCAAAAAGCGATTTTAAAGAGCGCTTACTTTACACAGGAATTGAGGCGGTGGATAACATTCTAGGCGGCATCAATTCTACCGACATCGTGGTGGTGGCTGGTCGTCCTGGTACTGGTAAAACAGAATTTAGCCTAACACTCACACGAAACATCGCTAAAAATAACGGCTCAGTATTATTTTTCAGCCTTGAAATGGGAAATTTCCAACTAATTGATCGCTTGTTAAGTGCAACTGGTGGTGTAGGTGTTAAAAAACTCCGTAACCCTCAAGATTTAGACGATTTAGATTACAACCGATTGACCAACGCAATCACCGATATTCGTGAGCAAAAAATCTATTTCGTTGACCGTGGCGGTTTATCCGCAGATGAAATCTGTGCGATTACAGAAAGACATCTTAGCGAAGTCGGAAACCTTTCTGCGATAGTGATTGATTATTTAGGTTTAATGGATCACAAACAAGCAAATAACATCAACTTAACCCAAGCTATCGCAAACTCAATGAGTAAGCTCAAAACGTTTAGTAAGAATTTCAATATCCCGATTATTTTGCTTTGCCAATTAAACCGTGAAGTAGATAGTCGAGCAGTGAAACGCCCAGCAAACTCTGACCTAAGAGATTCAGGCTCCATTGAACAAGATGCAAGCCAAATCATTATGCTTTACCGTGAGGGCGCATATAAAGCCGATTGCGATAATCCTTACTCCGAGGCCATTGTTACTAAGAATAGATTTGGTGGATTAGGCACGGCCTATATGAAATTTGATAGAGGTCACTTCCTAGATTGCGATCAGGCTCAAGCATACCAATTCATCAATGAGAAACCACAGCAACAAGCCAAAACTTATGCGGCTAAAAGTTATGGGAAAGGGGCATTGCAATGACAGAACAACAATTTGATAAAGATACATGGCAGACACCCCGCTATGTCTTTGAATGGCTATCTCAACGTTTCGGATGGTTCGATCTTGATGGTTGCGCAACAGCCAACAATGCTTTGACATGTCACTATATCGGCGAACCTAACTCAGATAATGATGAGCATCAATCAATCGCAGATGACTTTCTAATGCCGATTGAGCAAATGTTAGATGTATTGTTGGACGAAGTCGCAGAACGTTGTTCGGCTCCGTTAAGAATCTATGTGAACCCGCCTTATTCCAACGTTACACCATATCTACAACGCGCAAAAGAATTATGTGATGCCGGTTATTTAGTCGTGATGTTACTCAACAATGATAAATCTACTCAATGGTATCAAAACCACATTCAAGGCGTGGCGAATGAAGTGATTGATATCACAGGTGGTCGAATTGCATTTATCAACCCTGTAACAGGAAAGGAAATCAAGGGGAATAACAAAGGGCAAATGGTCGTAGTCTTTGATCCAACAATGGAAGACTTGGTCACGCGTTCAATTAGCCTTGATTTTATCAAGAAAGTAGGTGGTTACGATGGAGCATAATTACCCTCGGATGTATTTAGTCAATGAGGCAGTAAGAAATCGAGTGATCGACACTATCCGCCAATTGCCAATAAACGAATCAGATCCTCTTGTTGTGGAGATAAAAGTAAAAACCCGCTCAATGGAGCAGAACGATAAATTTCATGCAATGCTTGGTGATATATCAAATCAGGCGTTATGGCAAGGCGACAAATACGATTTATACGGATGGAAAAATTTATTGGTGAGCGGGCATACCATCGCAACAAAGCTACCCTATAAGTTGGTTACAGGAATTGAAGGAGAGTTGATTAATGTACGGGAGCAAACATCAAAAATGGGTGTTAGACGCATGGCCAGCTTGATTGAATATACGACCGCATGGGGCGTGCAAAATGGTGTGAGATTTAACGATAGATGGGGATTTTACGGAAGATGATTGAGGTAGGAGCTATGATTTTATTTTTTGATTGCATTTTCGGCTATGTTGTTTTTTCTTTTCGGTCAGCCCCTTGCTGCAACCCTTGTCTTGTGTGGAGCTTGTTGGCTTTCTGGTTGGTATTTTGCTCATAGCACGGTTGCAACAGAGTGCGAGAGATTGGGAAAGTTTTACGTTGGCAAAAACGTTTATCAATGCTCAAAAATTGAAACGATCGAGGGTAAATAATGTTAGAGGTAATTTTACTCCTGCTCATTGCGATGATTTTTGTTTCCGTGGTGGTTGTGGTTTTGGATTGGTTTATTGGTGATGGATGGTGGTTTGATGAGTAAAGAGAAATTTGAACGCACAAAGCCGATTGTGAATGTTGGCCCTATAGGTCATGTTGATCACGACAAAACAAAACTCACGGCAGCAGTAACGGCAGCATTATTGGCGCGGTTATCCGAAATTGAAAGCGAAAGAACGCAAAAAGATATACAGGCTAAATTAATGCAAGGATTAACAAAAGAGCGCAACGACTGGCGCAAATGGAGACAGTCAGGCGGTAAATATAAGAGTTTGATTAATGGGGTGAGACGGTGATTTGGTTTATTTGGATTCTTTCGATAATTGGATTTTTATTTGGTAACTATAAAGACAAGATAATTGAGTTTGCTATCTTTTTGGTTTTAATAAAAATCGCTTATAAGTTAGGGGTGTTTTAATGGCTAAAGCACCAAAACAACATAAATGCAAAGTATGTGGGAGCTACTTTGTAAAAACGTTCAGTAGTACGCAAAAGGTTTGTTCGCCGGAATGTGCAATTAAATTATCTCGTGAACAATCCCGCAGGGCGCGAGAAAAGAAAGATAAGCAAGAGCGTATTGAATCTCGTAAAAGAATAGCCGCACTTAAAGAAAAAACCAAAACCAAGGGGGAATTGACGTCAGAAGCGCAAAGTGCGGTGAATCGATATATTCGGCTGCGTGACGAAAATCAGCCTTGTATATCCTGCGGAAGACCTCTTACAAACGACCAACTTGGTGGCGGTTTTGATGCTGGGCATTATCGTAGTTGTGGTAGTGCGGCACATTTGCGATTTTATACGCTAAACATTTTCGGACAATGTAAGAAGTGCAACAGATATTTTGGTGGAAACTATCAGCAATTCAGGCTTGGTTTAATAGATCGAATTGGATTGGCAAAGGTTGAGGAAATTGAAGCAGATCAACGAATAAGAAACTACTCAAAAGAAGATTTGAAAAGAATTAAACAGATTTTTAATAAAAAATGCCGATTAATTGAAAAGCGTAGAGGTCTTAAATGAGCATTAACATCAACAAAGTATCGGTACAGTGGGGATATTGGGCTACTCCTCGTTATGAGGGGGAGTATCCGCGCGTGTCAGCAGGGTTTGCAGAACTTAAATGTGATGCACGCTATTTGCCAAAATATCGAGTGGAGCCGATTACAGATGATTTAGGCATGCAGATTGACGGGCACATGCAGACAATGAAACGTGTATCACCGGAGCTTTACGATGTCTTTATGCTCACTTACGTTAAGCGGTGGGATAACATTGATATTTGCCGACACTTAAACTTATCAAGACGTGAGTATTTTCAGCGCCTCAAAACTGCCAAAACATCACTGCTTTTGATGATTGAGTGCCAAAAATGTATTTTTGTTGCATAAGTGCTTGACAGTGCGCACTAAAAATGTATCATTATGTGTAAGTTGCGGTTTTAGCGCATAGCAAACGCACAAGATAATTTTACAGCCCTGATCGGAAACGGTCGGGGCTTTTTTGTTATCAAACTTAAGGGCGTAGTCTAATGGTAAGACAGCGGTCTCCAAAACCGCTAATTGAGGTTCGATTCCTTGCGCCTTTGCCATATCACAAGCTCACGTTAATGCGTGGGCTTTTTTATTGCCCTGTAAATGGGGTGGAGTATGAAAATGTTTAAAGACCCGGGAAATCAAACTTATGTATGGTCAGGGTTTTCTGGTGTACTAGCTTGGTTGGGCGACCAGAATAACCTTATGTTGCTTAGTTTGGCTATTGGTATTTTGACCGCACTTGTTAATGTCTATTCAAAATGTGCCGAAGGGCGAATGATGAGAAGAGAAAATGAGCGCAAGGAAGAAATACATAAGGTGCGCATGGAACGTTTAAAACGAGGGCTACCTGATGAAGTTGACAAGGACTAGAACCACGCTTGGTGCAACAGGATTTGTCTGTGCAGTATCGAGCATTATTACATTGATGTATGCGCAGTTTGGTGAGGAGCTTATCCTTAGCCCTAAAGGTGCAGAGATTATTGGCAATGCAGAAGGTTGCAGACGAGACCCGTACAAATGCCCATCCGATGTTTTAACTGTTGGTATTGGCTCAACAGCATATAGCGGTCAACCTGTCGATCCAAAGCACCGATACACGGATTTAGAAATTGCAGAGCGCTGGAAAAACGATATTCAAGTTGCCGAAAAATGTGTGCTGAATTATGGCAATGGCAGAGCATTACCACAGTCTGTTTTTGATTCTGCCGTATCGATTACCTTTAATGCAGGTTGTGGCGCTGTTCGTAACTCAACCTTATTCAAACAATTGCGAGCAGGAAACTATCATCAAGCTTGTTACGAATATCCCAAATGGGTATATGCAGGCGGAAAGATATTACCTGGCTTAGTCTCTCGCAGAGAAAAAGAGAAAGCATTATGTTTAGCCGATTTAAAACAGCCTTAAAGCTAACCGCACTTTGCTTGATTTTGGGCTTGTGCGGTTGGATTTGGCACCAATCAAATAGTATAGATAAGTTAAGAGCCGAAAACCAAGTGCAAGCCCAAACCATTAAAAGCCAAGAGCAAGTTAATCAATCGCTAAAAGATACGATTGAGACAGAGCGCCAAGCAGTGGAACAGCAGAGAGTAATTAATGATGAAATCAAACAAGCAACACAAGACAAAGTACAAGTTGTCAGAAAGATTATTAAATCACAGCCTTGTTATAACACTCGTATCTATGACGATGCTATTGAGCGGTTGCACTAATAAAGTCACCACAAAGGCAGAATACATTTATCCGCCTCAAGCTTTCTTAACGCCTTGTATTAAGACACCATTCACTGGCAATACATACGGTGAGGCGGTAGAGCATTTAATCATAGTGCAAGGCGAACGTGATATGTGCGCTAGTCAAATTACAAACATCAATAAGTGGATTAACCAAACTAAGACCGCCAATTAAAGTGCGGTCTTTTTTTATTGGCATATACAGACACATACATTAGGACTGTCCTTGACTATCTGATGATAGTTCGAGAGTAGCCCTAAGCTATGTTTTATAGACAAAACAAAAATATATCGAGTGATTTTTATAAAGAATCGTGAGGGTAAAAGGTACTCCTGAGGGGGTACCCATTTCCACGGGGTTTCGGGCGCGCGGTTTTCGACAGTTTTTTGACATCTTAGGCATCATCATCTTTTTTACTTTTTAGGCATTTTTACGGTCTCGGTATGGATAATTTATTCGATTTAAAACTCAATATAAATCAGATTGCCGAACTTGTCGGAATGCACCGTCAGACCGTATCACAACGGGTCGCAGGACTTACACCTGCTATCGGCAGTAACTCAAAATTAAAGTTATACGCAATATCTGATTTAATCAAAATCGGGCTTGCCGAAAAAATGACGGCAGATGTTGATAGTTTGTCACCTGTTGAGAGACGGGCATTTTGGCAGGCGGAGAACGAAAGACTTAAATATGAGCGCGACACTGGAGAGCTAGTACCCGCTTTTGAGGTTGCTCAAGAGATGAGTTTTTTGGCAAAAGCAGTAGTGCAGTCACTTGATACTTTGCCTGATATTTTAGAGCGTGATTGTGGATTAACACCGTCACAATTAACCCGTGTAATACAAGTAATCGATGACGTTAAGTCGCAAATGTCATCGCACATACAGGCTGGCGATGATAAGTTAGAGGAGCAGTAATGTTTGCATCAGCTAAAGATATTAGACGAGATATTGCAAATCTACTTAAACCGCCTCGCCGAATGAAAGTATCTGAGGCTGTCGCAGAGTATATGCGTGTGCCTGTTGGTGGTGGGAACTCCGTTAAATGGGATAAAGACACTGCGGCATATATTTTAGAGCCGATGGATTGCCTTAACTCTCGCGAATATGATGCAGTTATTTTTGTTGGACCAGCCCGAACAGGTAAAACGGTTGGTCTAATTGATGGGTGGATAACCTACTCGATTGTTTGCGACCCGTCAGATTTTTTACTTGTACAACTAACACAGGAAAAGGCGAGCGAACACAGTCGCAAACGTTTAGACCGCACTTTTCGTTGCTCGCCAGAAATAACTAAGCGACTCAGCCCAAGAAAGAACGATAACAACGTCCACGATAAATATTTTCGCGCGGGAAACTTACTTAAAATCGGTTGGCCGTCTATTAATGTGTTGTCATCGTCTGACTACAAATACGTTGCATTAACAGACTATGACCGCTGGCCAGATGATGTGGACGGTGAGGGCGATGGCTTTAGCTTAGCCTCAAAACGGACTACGACATTTATGAGTGCTGGCATGACACTTGTTGAGAGCTCGCCAGGTAAAGATATTGTCGATCTAAAGCATCACCCAAAATCAACACATGAGGCACCTCCGACAACAGGCATTTTATCGCTGTATAACCGAGGAGATAGACGTAGATTTTATTGGCAATGTCCACATTGCTTTGATTGGTTTGAGCCATCAATGGCTAACATGGTCGGCTATCGAGATGATACTGATTATGTTAAGGCGAGCGAAAAAGCTCGATTGCAATGCCCACACTGCCAAACACTGATCGAGCCTGACAAGAAACGCGCATTAAACATCGGTGGCAAGTGGTTAAAAGAGGGGCAAACGATAGATAAAGATGGTGTAATCAATGGGGATGGAAGAAACTCACGTATTGCATCATTTTGGCTGGAAGGCCCTGCAGCCGCTTACCAAACATGGGCGCAATTAACTTATAAATTGCTCACTGCCGAACATGAATTTGAAATGACAGGCAGTGAAGAAACGCTAAAGGCAGTAACTAATACAGACTGGGGATTGCCTTATTTACCACGCTCCGCACTAGAACAACGCCAAAGCGATGAACTAATGGAGCGACGAGAAGATACAGAAAAAAGAACGGTACCTTGTGGGTGCCGTTTTTTATTGGCAGCAGTTGATGTACAGGGTGGGCGGAACCGTCGCTTTGTGGTCCAAATTGTGGGCTATGGCGAAAATAGCGAGCGGTGGCTCATTGATAGATACAATATTAAATCATCAATGCGGAGCAATTCCGACGGAGAAAGCCTCCCGATTGATCCGTCCGCCTACCCTGAAGACTGGGATTTACTCATTAGCGATGTACTCAATAAACAATATCGCATCGAGGGTCTAGAGGGTGGATTTATGCCAGTCCTTGCAATAGCTGTGGATAGCGGCGGTGAGGACGGTGTAACAGATAATGCCTATAAGTTTTGGCGTAGATGCAAACGCGATGGATTATCTAAGCGCGTCTATCTCGTCAAAGGTGATAGCACTAAACGTCAAAAGCTGATTACTCGTACTTATCCTGATAACACCTCACGGTCAGATCGTCATGCTAAAGCACGTGGTGATGTGCCTTTGTATTTACTCCAAACAGATCAATTAAAAGACCGAATTAGCAATGCCTTAAGCCGTGATACGGTTGGGGCCAACTATATTCACTTCCCTTCGTGGCTTGGCGAATGGTTTTTTGATGAGCTGACATACGAGGAGCGAGGACAAGACGGTAAATGGCGTAAACCAGGTAAGGGCAACAATGAGGCGTTTGACTTATTTTGCTACGCCCACGCCATAGCTATCTTGCGTGGTTATGAGCGTATTAAGTGGGGCGATGAGGACAATGTCCCATACTGGGCTAAATTGCCAAGCGTAAACCCTAACGTGATCCGTAGAGAATCATCAGCACCAGAAGAAGAAACTGAAAGTGCGGTAGAAACTGAACAAGTAAAACCACAACCGAAAGCCAAAACAAAAAGTAATTGGCTAAACGGTGGCAGAAGTAAAAAAAGTGGTTGGCTTTAACTCCTAGATAACCTTAAATCGGTAGATACCGAGCCTATGAAAAGGTGGATATGTTGCGGTAATAACTCAAGCCCTGACTAGAGATAGTTGGGGCTTTTTATTATCTAAATTTGGAGATGGAAAATGCAATTAGCAAATCCCGAAAATTTTAAATAATTTGTACAAAATAAAGACGCAAAAACAATTACCACATCTGAAACAGTTGCTAAGGTTTTTGGTAAATATCATAAACATGTTATACGAGATATCCGCGAAATCTTAGAGGCAGGAGATGATGAATTTAACCGGACCAATTTTGGTCTCGTTGAATACATCGATAAAAAAGGCGAAAAGCGCCCAATGTTTGAGATGACAAAAGATGGATTTATGTTGCTGGTTATGGGATATAAAACCAAAAAAAGCAATGGCAATTAAGATCGCTTACATTAAAGCCTTTAACTTTATGCAGGAGCAATTGTTATCTGGCAATATGACATTGCTTGAGCAATATTACCAAGCATTGGGCGAGCATAAAGCCGAAAAACAATTAGCAAGTGTTTGTGGTAAGGCGCTAAACGAATGGAAAGGTAAAAAGCCCTTGCTTGAAGCAACACTAAAAATCTTTGAAGACAAATTGCAAATTGAGTTACCACTACTTAACTAACCGCGCTGTAAAAAGTGCGGTTTTTTATTGGGGCAAAAATGGCTATCTACGAAAGAGACGAATTAGAAGAAAAAATCCGAACGCTTGATGAAAAAATCGAAAACGCCCAAAGCCAAGTAAGTTTTAATGGACGGTCGGTATCTTATCAAGTGTCCGAATGGACTAAACAACGTGATCGCTATCAACAAATGCTAAATGAGTTGCTGGCGGAAACAAGACAGCGCGTTAAACGCCACAGAATCAAATATGCGAGATTTTAAACAATGGGAATAGTAGATAAAGCGATTGCTGCAATCTCGCCTAAATGGGGTGCACAGCGAGCAAAAAACCGCTATGTGATGAATGCTTATGAGGCGGCAATGCCAAATCGTACACATAAAGCAAAACGTGAAAGCCAAGGTGCAAACGTATCGACAAAACAAAGTGCGGTAAGTTTGCGAGAGCAGGCAAGGGCATTAGACCAAAATCACGACATTGTGATCGGCATCTTGGACAAGATGGAAGAGCGAGTTATCGGCTCAAGAGGTATCCATATTGAACCACAACCGCTCAAATTAACAGGTGATGTTGATGAGGAGCTGGCGGAACAAATCCGCAAAAAATGGGCGGAATGGTCTGTTCGACCAGAAGTTACTGGACAATTTACCCGCCCTGAACTTGAGCGGATGTTGTTACGAACGTGGCTCCGTGATGGGGAAGTGTTTATCCAACTTGTACGAGGCAGTGTAGCAGGTCTCAATCACAGCACCAAAATCGCATTTAGCCTTGAGGCATTAGAGCCTGATTTTGTGCCGATGAATACCCTTGATACGGCAAATGTAATCCAAGGGATAGAGATTAATGCTTGGCGCCGTCCTGTGTCTTACCGCGTTTACATGGATAACCCACAAGAAAACAACCGAACTTACGGGCGACTTAAATCAGTGCCTGCAGAAAATATGTTGCACCTTGCGTTTAAAAAGCGCTTGCACCAATTGCGTGGCGTATCGATGTTGCACGGTGTAATTATCCGACTTGCTGACCTTAAAGACTACGAGGAGAGCGAGCGTGTCGCAGCACGAATTGCCGCCGCCTTTACGATGTACATCAAAAAAGGTGATGCCGCACTCTACGGGGATAATGAGGATTACAGCGCAGACAGTCTGGAGCGAGATTTTGAGATTGCTCCCGGTGCAATCATTGATGATTTAAAACCTGGTGAAGATATTGGGCTAATCAATTCTAATCGCCCAAATGTGAACCTTGAAACCTTTAGGAATGGTCAATTAAGAGCAACGGCGGCAGGCACTCGCTCAAGTTATTCAAGCATTGCCCGTGACTATAACGGCACTTACTCAAGCCAGCGCCAAGAGTTGGTGGAAAGCTTTGAGGGCTACTCTGTTTTACAAGATACCTTTGTTGCGCACATTTCCCGCCCAATTTACCGAGAATGGCTAAAAATGGCGATTGTCAGCGGTGAAATTGAGGTGCCAGTCGATATTGATCCAGCGTCACTTTATAACGCTGTTTATAGTGGCCCAGTGATGCCGTGGATTGATCCAACCAAAGAGGCGCAAGCGTGGAAAGAGCGCATTAAAGGTGGGTTGGCAACGGAAAGCCAAGCTGTACGAGCAAGCGGTAGCAATCCAGCAGAAGTTAAACGAAGACGAAGAGTTGAGGTTGAGGAAAACCGAAAATTTGGTCTCAAGTTTGACACGGATTTAACTAACACAGGTACGACAAATGAAAAAACAAAAGATGATTCTGGCGCCAATAGCGATGGCAGCGAACGTGACAAAGACGAATAACCAGTCTTGGTACTCAATCAAAGCCAAAGCCAACGATACGGCAGAAATATCAATTTATGATGAGATCGGATTTTGGGGCGTGTCTGCGGCCAGTTTTGCGCAGGATTTAAAAGACTGCGGAAACAACATTAAGCAGATTAACCTACACATCCACTCACCCGGTGGCGATGTATTTGATGGGATCGCTATCTACAACTTGCTAAAAAATCATCCAGCCAATGTGACGGTTTACATTGACGGTTTGGCGGCAAGTATGGCGAGCGTTATTGCAATGGCGGGCAATGAGGTAATCATGCCTGAAAATGCAATGATGATGATCCATAAGCCTTGGGGTATCCAAGGCGGCGATGCAGAGGATATGCGCAAGTATGCCGACCTATTAGATAAGGTCGAAAATACGCTAATCCCAGCTTACGCAAACAAAACAGGAAAAACACCTGAAGAATTAGCAGAAATGCTATCAGCAGAAACTTGGCTCAACGGAAAAGAATGTGTTGAACAAGGATTTGCAGACAAACTAGCCGAACCACTTGTGGCGATGGCGTCTATTAAATCACGAAAATTAGAGGACTTTGAAAATATGCCAAAAGCAATGAAAGACATGTTGTTTAAGCCACAAGGCAACGCTGGCGCATCTGCACCACAAGCAACATCAACCCCTGCACAACCAGCACCAACCGAACCGGTAAATCAAGCGCCAACAGCTCCGGTAGATAACACCGCACAAGTGCAAGCCGAATTAAATAAACGCAACGCTGACATTAAAGCGGTATTTGCGCCGTTTGGTACTACGCACAATGATTTGTTGGTGGAGTGTTTGGGTGATTTATCAATTACTCCTGATCAAGCCAAAGACAAATTATTAGCAAAACTTGGTGCAGGCACAACGCCAAGTGCAGCGCCTACTGCATATGCTGGAAATGGTAATATCGTTGGCGACAGCGTGAAACAATCTTTGTTAGCTCGTGCTGGTATCGACAAAGACAAAGCAGACGCCAAAGACAACGCATACAATGCAATGACCTTGCGTGAGCTTGCCCGTGCGTCGTTGGTTGATCGTGGTATTAGTGTATCGGGTCAAAATGCAATGGGTATGGTTGGTTTGGCGTTTACCCACTCAAGCTCTGACTTTGGTCAAATCTTAATTGATGTGGCGCACAAATCCTTGCTCAAAGGCTGGGAAACCGCAGCGGAAAACTTTGATCAGTTTACCTCTCGCGGCACATTAACCGACTTCCGCGCGGCTAAACGTGTTGGCTTGGGTGATTTTGGCTACTTACCGCAAGTCGGTGAGGGTGAAGAGTACACCTACGGCACAATCGGTGATGAGGGTGCTAGCGTTGCATTAGCGACTTACGGACAATTATTTAGCATTACTCGTCAAGCAATCATCAATGACGATATGCACTTGTTGACAAAAATCCCTGAAAAAATGGGACAGGCGGCACGTGCAACCATCGCTAAATTAGTGTTTGCGTTATTAACCGGTAACGCGATTGCACAAGATGGCAAAAAATTATTTGATGGCTCGCACAAAAACTCATTTGATAATGCCGCATTAGATGTGGCCAATATTGATAAAGCAATTCAAATGATGAATGGCTTTGTCAATACTCGTGGTGAACCATTAGCGATTGAGCCTGATTTTATGTTGTTACCAACCTCACTTTATACTCGCGCTAAACAAGTTCTAGGTTCGGCAAGTGTTGAGGGAGCTGATATTAACTCAGGTATTATCAATCCAATCCGAGACATTGTGCCAACAGTTAAATCTGCACGGTTACAAGTCGCCGATCCAAAATCTTGGTACTTAATCAACAAAGAGGCGATTGAAGTTTCTTATCTTGACGGCATTGATACGCCATATATGGAGCAACAACAAGGTTTCACTGTTGATGGTGTATCTACTAAGGTGCGCATTGATGCAGGTGTTAACGTGATTGATTACCGAGGAATTGTAAAAGTTACCAATAAGTAACTTAACATCCCATAAATAACGACCGCACTTTTAACCTAAGTGCGGTTTTTTATTATCAAAATTAAAGGATCATTAAATATGTCTAAAAATTACCTACAAGACGGAAACACCGTGCGTTTTACCGCTACTGCAGACGTAAAAAGCGGTGATGTAGTAATGTTAGAAAACCTTGCTGTAATCGCAGTATCTCACGTTGCACAAAATGAAACAGGCGTTGGCTTAACTACAGGTGTATTTACGGTGAAAGCAAAAGCGGAAGATGATATTAAACAAGGAGCAATTGTTTACTGGTCGGCGACCGAAGGTGCAACGATTACTGCTGGTAGCAACAAACGCTTAGGCGTTGCGTGGCGTGCAAGCGGTGCATCTGTGGATACCGTAGATGTCAAGATCAACGCTTAGTCCGTTTGATGACGCACTCGCGCAGGCGGACAAAGTCATTACTGATGTGATGATGTCCGTCTATGTCATCAACGGCCAAAAATACAAAGCGGTGCTTGATGAGACGCCTAATTTAATGAGCTACGAAGATAATCGTGTTAACGGCACGACACGTACGTTAACCATGTTTAAATCATCTGGCTACTCACCTAAATTAGGAAATATCGTTAAGCAAGGTCAAGCCGAATACATTGTACGAGGCTTTAGCTTTAATGATGAGTTAATTGTTTTGCAGTTGGAGTGATAATGTCTGTTACCGTTAAAGGGTTAGATCAAATTATTGCAAAATCAAAGCAGCTTGTCAGGGAAAAATTACCAAGAGCGACTGCCGTGGCAATTAACAGTGTCGCAAGACAAGCAATGCGTAAAAGCACTCGCTCTGTTGCAAAGGATGTCAAAGTGCCGACTAAGCTTGTGCGAGGTCGCGCAAGGCTAAAGCAAAAAGCAACAACTCGCAAGCTGATTGCACAAATTAGTGTTAATCGAGGTAATTTGCCAATGTATCGTTTAATTAGCGATGCTAACAAGTCTGTGAGAGCCAGCAAAGGACAGATTAGAATTGGGCAACATCGTGTGCCGCGTGGGTTTGTCCAGACCTTAAAAAACGGGCGAAAGCAGGTGATGAGCAGGCAAGGGCGAGAGCGTTACCCTATTGATGTGGTTAAAATCCCATTAGCTGCACCGCTTACCAATGCTTTCCACCGTGAATTAAAAGGGTATGAATCTCAAATTAAAGTCGAGATTACCAAAACACTTGGCTCGGCTCTACGGAGGTAGTAATGCAAATCCATACTAAGATTCGGGGGCAAGTTATAGAGTTGCTACAATCGCAGATTACAAGCGTTAAGCATTTTTATTCAGGCCGCCCAATTTTTGTTGATATCGATCAGCAAAAAACAGCGATTTCTGTCTTTATTGAAGATGCTGAATGCGATGAGATTACGGTTTGCAGCAGAAAATGGAATGCTGCGTTAAATGTGGCGATTTATCTCAAAGCAAATCAAGGCGAAGATGAGCTAGATGTTATTGCAGAGCAAGTCAAAAACGCATTTGATGATGCCTCTCTCAGCTTGCTTGATACTTGTAGCTTAATGAGTTATGACATTGAGCAAGACCAAACAAATCGCACGTGGTTTATTGCTACTGTGCGATATCAGATCAACTATGAAGATTAAAAAGGGTTAATCTATGGCAACACAAACAACCCCTTTCCAAGGGACTAAGTTTTATTTAGGCGTTGGTTACGACGCAGAAAAAGCTATTACAGCTTGTACTGTTACGCCAAATGCCACAATTACCGCAACAGGAAATGGCTTAAAAGCAGGTGATTTTATCCGAATTACTGGCTTAGGCGCATTAGATGGCTGCTATCCTGTGAAATCTGTTTCTACTGACACGGTAACGCTTGCCGATGAGGTGGACTGGAAAGGTTTCGATAAACCAACAGACTTTACTAAGGCTAAAGTCTCAAAAATCCAACTATCAAGCAATTTCTGCGCGATTAAACAGATTGATGGTGACGGTGATACATTAGGCGAGACAGATGTAACCACAATGTGTTCAGAGGGTACGGAAACAGAAGCTGGTGAGATTGAATACGGTTCAATTAAGCTCTCTTTCTACTATGCCCCGGCAACAGACATGCAAAAAGATTTGCGTAAAAAATTCTACAGCAAGGAAACGTTCCCTTGGTTAATGATTCTTAAAGAAAATCAAGGTGCTTTATATGGTACTGGCTTTATTCAAACCTCACCCAACTTTAGTGGTGAAGTAAAAGGTAAATTTGAATCAGGTGTAACCATTAAAAAAGCGAAACGTGATTATTTTTTACCTACAACAGCGTAAATAACAAAGCCGAGAGTTAATCCTCTCGGTTTTCTTTTTTTGAGGCGGAACGAATGAATTTAAGAGATAAACTTTTATCACACAAACCAAAAGTTAAACCAGTCGAAATTTTAGGTGATACCTATTACATCCGTGAGTTTACCGTTGGCGAAATGAACAAAGCCTTATACGGACAACAACAAGAATTAGTGCGAATTGCTGAGGCTCAAGGTATTACGCTTGATTTTAGCGATGAAGATGCATTAACCGAGCAATTAGCCAAAGTTTACGACAAGCACAAGCTAACTCGCACAATTGCAATGCGTTTATGCGATGAAAACGGTGTAAACCTATTCAATGCCGAAGATGAAAACGATTTAGAGCAATTAGCACAGCTAGATAAAGCGGTTATTGAGCAGCTTAACCAGGCCATTATGGACGGTGAACCAAAAAACTCACCAGCCGAAGAAAGTTCCAAATAAACCTGTCACTTTCACTCGGCAAAACGCTAGAAGAAATTGAGCAGATGCCGGAAAGCCATTTACAGGAATACCGCCTATTTTATGAAGAACAACCGTTCGGCTTATGGCGTGATGATTATCGCTCGGCTCAAATTTCGCACGTTTTAGCAATGGTAAATCGTGATCCGAAAGGCAAACCGCCAGAGCTATCAGACTTTATGCCTTTTTACAAAGATAAAAAAGAAGAAGAGTTTGATGACGGTTCTGCTGAATACTTAGCAAATAGATAACTGGAGTAAAAATGGCAGGCTCATTAGGACACTTGAATATTCAGCTTGAGTTAGATCAGGTTAAATTCCAAAGTGGTATCAACAACGCACAAGGCAGAGTTAAACGCTTTACTGATACCACTACCAAACAATTAAATAACATTGAGCGGTCGATGAATTCGCTCAATCGTGTATCTGCGAATCTTTTCAAAGCTGGTATAGCAGGATTTGGTGTAAATCAATTAAAAGGTTTTGCCGATGGATATACTGAAATTCAAAATAAATTACGATTAGTCGAAAGTGCATCAATCAGCAGCTCAAAAGGCTTAAATAACGTTTTTGATATTGCGTTAAAGACAAACCAAAGCATTAATGCGACTTCTGGTGTTTATCAACGCTTTGCCCAAAATGCCGAAACATTAAAGATTAGTCAGGCGCAAATCGCCAGTTTAACCGAAACAGTATCTAAAGCTGTTGCGGTATCAGGTGCAAGTGCTGGTGCAGCCGATGCGGCATTGACACAGTTCGGGCAAGCTCTCGGAAGTGGAATTCTTCGTGGCGATGAATTCAACTCTGTAATGGAGCAGACACCGGCATTAGCAAAAGCGATTGCAACAGGTTTAGGTGTTACCACTGGCGAACTTCGCAATATGGCGAAAGAGGGCAAGCTAACAATGGACGTTCTCGTTCCAGCGTTAGAGCGAGCCAAAGAATCGGTGGACGACCAGTTTAACACTCGAATCCTTACAATTTCCGCAGCTTTTGAAAATCTAAACACCTCAACAGTTAAATGGATTGGTGAATTAGATAAATCAACAGGAGCTAGTGAGGCATTCGCCAAGGCTATTAACGAAATCGCCAATCACTTAACTATTGTGGCGAGCCTTGCGGCAGGTGCAGGGGTAATTTGGAGCGTTGGTAAAATCCGCACTTGGATTGCTGCTAGTATTCAAGCTTCCGCTGCTATGTCTGCTCAAGCAGCTGCAACAAGAAATCTTACTGCTGCACAGCAAGCTTTAACCGCAACCGGAAAAGGTTTAGGCGGAGCATTAGGTTTTGTTGGTGGCCCACTTGGCTTATTAACTCTAGGCTTATCCGCTGGCGTTGGTGTATTCCTAGACTATCAACAAAAAACAGAAACGGCTCGACAAGAATTATTATCCTTTGCGGATTCTCTAGATGTAACGACTGGCAAATTAGCCAATACATCAGCCGCAGTCCTTGACGGAATGAGAGCTAAATTAGAGCAATCAATCACCGCACAAAAGGACGAAATTAAACGATTAGAAGAAGAGTATGAAAAGCTCAACAGAATAGTCGAACAAGGCAAACAAATCGCACAGCAAAGCGGAAAAGCGGAAGATTCGGCATATCTAGAGGCGTTAGCAAAAGCAACTCAAGATTTGGCGATTAAAAAAGCTGAATTAGCGAAAGCAAACGAAAAACTAACCAAGTCAGAAGATGATTTGAAAACAATCATCGGTCAAGTTCCTGTTGCTGAATTTAACGATAAATTAAAGAGCTTATTGCCAACCTTGGATATGTCTAAGGTTAATATCGACAACATCGGCTTTTCGCTTGATGACTTAAACAGAATTTTCCCAAGTGCGGAAAGTGGTGCGGCATCTATTACAAGTGCGGTTGAGAGAATGGGTGCAATGGCTATCTTGGTAGCTAGTCAATTTAACGCCTTAGGGTTTAGTGTTCAAAATGCTTTAAGTGATAAGGCGACCAAGTTAATTGAGCGAAACAATCGCCAAATTGCAATCAATAAAGAAAAAGACCCGACCAAAAAACGCAGACTGCAAGCAGAAGATAACGCATTAAATAGCGGTTTTGAAAAAGATTCCGCTGATTTTTCTGCGGTGGTTGATAGTAACTTTGCTTTATTGGGCTCTCAAGCTGAAGCTAAGGCGGCTAAAAAAGCTAAAAAATCAGGCGGTTCTAAAGTTGATTACGTGAAACAGTACACCGATCAACTTAGTGAAATGGAACGCAGACTTTCAGAGATTCGAGCAAATGCTCAAGATATTTCTGTATTCGGTCAAGTCAGTCAGTATCAAGAGTTAAACAGAATTACTCAAGATATTGCAGCAAATGGCGAGAAATACGCTCATTTCGGTGCAGACGGTTTAGCTAAGCTTAAAGATATGGCTGCTCAAATTGACTCAGCGCAACAAAGCGTAGCGATTGCTCAATTCACTTATGACAATGGTGAAAAGCTGCAAGAAATGCAATTTGAGCTTGAATTGCTTGGTAAAACAAGAAAAGAACAGGAATTACTGCAATACAATCATCAGTTAGACCTTGAAGCGGCTAGACTAAAAGTTGGAATGTCTAAAGAGAACATCTTGAAACTTGATGAGGAAATCGCTAAGCTGAAAGAACGTAGAGCGGTTATTCAGGCAACTGCAGAGCAACGAAGATTAGATCCAGTTGCAGGGTTGCAAGATGGCGTGATTCAGCTTGAGGGTATGGTGAATGATGTGGCTGGGAATATTTCAAACATCACGCAATCAGCCTTTAACGGAATGTCTGATTCATTAACTAACTTCATAATGACTGGTAAAGCAGATTTTAGCTCATTGGCAAAATCAATTTTAAGCGATTTAACTTCAATGATTGTGAAAATGGCTTTATTTAATGCGATGAAGTCGGCATTCGGAGGCACATCTTTTGGTAAGTTTCTCGGGTTTGCTGACGGTGGTTATGTTGGCTATGCTAGCGGTGGTTACACTGGTGATGGTGGAAAATACACTCCAGCAGGTGTAGTGCATCGTGGCGAATACGTTATCACCAAAGAGGCAACATCAAGACTGGGGATTGGTTTTCTAAATCACCTTAATTATGGTCGTGGATATGCCAACGGTGGTGCGGTAGGCTCTATCCCGTCAACTGGCTATAGACCAATGGCTGGCGGCAGTATTTCCGTCAAAGTGATTAATAATGGCGAGCCAGTTAATGCGAGCGTTGAGCAAAGACAGCGAAATGGTGAAACCGAAATCACGGTAGAGTTAATTCGCCAGATAGCAAGAAATGAAACAAACGGTATTATTTCAAACAATATGCGTTCTGGTGGTGTATTCGCTTAGAGGTAAGTATGGAAACATTTAAATGGTGTGTTAGACCTGATTTTCAGATTGATAACGAGCCAACAGTAAACTCTATTGAATTCAGTGATGGATATACACAACGCCAATTACAAGGGATTAACAGTTTACTCCGTTCTTATTCTGTATCGGTTAAGGTTAAAAACAAAGACCGCCTAGAAGTGGATGAATTCTTCAAAAAACACAAAGGAATTCATCCTTTTCTTTTTAAAGACCCGTTTACCGGCAAAAATATCAAAGTTGTTTGCGGTAAGTGGCCTGCGAAGATGGGTTTAAACTTTACCGAGTTTACTTGTGATTTTGTTGAGGTGCCATAATGCCACAACTAATTAGCAATCAATTCAAGTTAGACCTTGCCAAGCTAGAGCAAAATGCACTGATTGAGCTATTTGAAGTGGATTTGCGAGGTTTAAAAGATGCTGACGGGATAAGTGGCGAGCTTTATCGCTTTTATGCTGGCACTAACGAAAAATCACAGCCTATTATCTGGCAAGGTAAAACTTACCAACCTTTTGGCGTGAAAGCTGATGGATTTGAGTTGTCAGGCAGTGGTCCAAGTAACCGACCGACACTAACGCTAGGAAACATTGGTGGGTTTATTACCGCACTTTGTAATCGTTTTGAACAGTGTTTAGGTGGCGTGGTTAGACGAAGATTGGTCTATATGCACTATCTCGATGCAGTGAATTTCGTGGATGGTAACAAGCAAGCCGACCCGTCACAGGAAGCATTAAGTTACTTCTTGATTGAGCAACTATCCTCGCTTAACCGAGATGTAGCTCAATTTACTCTAGCCTTACCGTCAGAAACTGATAACGCATTAATCGGACGAATGATTACATCGACTTGTAGTTGGCTTTATCGTGGTGTTGAGTGTGGTTATACAGGTCGAGCGGTTGCAGATGAGAAAGACCAACCGACAACCGACCCTAAAAAGGATAAATGCAGCGGTTTATTGACTGGTTGTAAGTTAAGAAACAATACGCACAACTATGGCGGATTTGTTAGCGTTGATAAGCTGGGGTAGATAATGGACGGGAAACTACACAACGAGATTATTAAATACTCAAAATCAAAAGAACCACAGGAAAGCTGTGGTTTTGTTGTTTTAGTAGGTGATGAAAAAGTATTTATCCCTTGCGAAAACGTGGCAGAAGATAATGAAAATCACTTTGAGATTACGCCAGAAGATTATATCAGCGCATCAGAGAAAGGCGAGATTGGGGCATTGGTCCACTCACACCCACAAGGTGAGCCCAAACTCTCTCAAAGTCAACTCTACAGCCAATTAGATTTTTGGTTGGTATGTGATGAGCAAATTCATATTTTACCAAAAATCCCATTTTTAATCGGTCGTGAGTTTGATCACGGTGAAACTGATTGCTACACGATATTCAGAGACTTCTACCGCTTGTCGGGTTATGAAATGCCTAATTTTGAGCGTGAAGATTATTGGTGGGAAGATGGTGGAAATCTCTACTTAGACAACATCGAGACGCAGGGATTTGAGCAAGTTAAAGAGCCTCAAATTGGCGATGTAATTTTGATTAGCGTAGGTGCAAATGTACCAAACCACGCAGCTATTTATGTAGGCGATCAAATGGTTCTTCATCACGCACCTAAACGATTATCTAAGCGTGATTTATACGATGGTTATTGGCTTAAACACACTCACAGCATTTGGAGATACAGAGAATGGTCAATGTTAGATTTTACGGTTCCCTTAAACAGTTTGGAACTGAATTTAGGCTAGATTGCAAAACACCTGCCGAAGTTATCCACGCCTTAACAAGTCAAATCCCAAAGCTAAGACAGTTTATTCAACAAGGTTTATTCACCGTAAGAGTGGGGCTAGATTATTTCGATAACCGCTATTTAGAAAAAGGGCTGAGCCAAAAGTTAAAAGACGATGCAATCGTTCACTTTACTCCAACACTGAAAGGCTCAAAGCGTGGCGGATTATTTGGAGTGATTACTGGTGTGGCACTTATTGCAGGTGCTTTAGCTTTAGGCCCACTTGGTTTTAGTGTTATTGGCGCAAATGCTGCATGGATGGTTGGCGGATTAGGTGCATCGTTATTGCTCGGTGGAGTAGCTCAAATGCTTACCAAGATGCCATCAATGTCAACTGGCAAAGATGCCGACAAAAAACAATCAACAAGCTTTTCAAATCTCTCGAATATGGCGGCTCAAGGGCGTCCAATGCCTCTCGCTTACGGTCGAATTAGAGTTGGCTCACTGATTATATCTCAAGGCGTTGAGACGATGGACATTGAGCGACAACCGCCAGAAGAGAAGAAAGGCAAATTGTTACCAAGATTTAAACGATAGGAGTTAGCAATGGGTAAAGGTGGCGGTGGCGGTCATACGCCTGTTGAGGCCAAAGAAACAAGCCGAAGTAAGCAGCTTGTCAAAATCATTGATGTTATTTCTGATGGCGAAGTTGAGGGGCTTGCCGATGGAATGAAGTCAGTTTACTTTGACAACACTCCAGTCCAAAACAAAGACGGCTCATATAACTTTAACAACGTTCAATTAGAGGGGCGAGTTGGTGGTCAAGTTCAAGATGTAATTGCTGGTTTTAACACTTCCGAGAAAGAGGTCAGCGTAGGAACGCAAGTTAGAAAGAATTTGCCGATTACACGAACCGTTACGGATAGCAAGGTTTCTAGGTTAAGACTAACAATCGGTGTTCAATCTCTATTTAGTCAGAATGAAAATGGCGACACAGGCGGAACAACGGTAGAGCTTGTAATTACTATTGGCTCACAATCTTATCCAGTTTCAATTAGTGGGAAATACAGTTCTCAATATCTACAACAACACACTTTTGACAATTTACCTCAAGTTCCGTTTACTGTAAAAGTAGAACGAGTAACGGAAGATAGTAAATCCCAAAGACTTCAAAATAATACAGTTTGGTCGAGCTACACTGAGATTATCGACACAGAGTTTACTTATCCAAATACAGCCTTAATTGGTGTGAAGTTTGATTCCGAGTATTTCAGCAACATCCCTACTCGAACCTATGACTTATTAGGCTTGCGAGTAAAAGTGCCGAGCAATTACGATGCACGCACCCGTAAATATACAGGAATGTGGGACGGTACATTTAAAGTTGACTGGACAGATAATCCAGCTTGGATTCTGTATGACGTCGTCACAAGCAAGCGTTACGGATTAGGTAATAGACTTGGTGATTTCGGTGCTGATAAGTGGGCTTTATATCAAGTCTCTCAATACTGTGACCAACTTGTCCCTGATGGATTTGGCGGTCAAGAACCAAGATTTACTTGCAATGCTTGGCTTACCGAACAACGTTCTGCGTATGATGTGATTAATGACATTTGCTCAATTTTCCGAGCTATGCCAGTCTGGAATGGCCAGCAATTAACGGTAGTGATGGATCGCCATTACGACCCGGTCTGGACTTACACAAACGCAAACGTTGAGAAAGGCGAGTTTAACTATACTTTCTCGGCTAAAAAAGCTCGTCACAATGCTATCCAGGTTGAATACGCAGACAAAGATAACGGTTACGAAAAAGCGATTGAGTATGTTTCAGATGATGAATCAATCCGCAGAAATGGCTTAAACGTTAAGAAAATAACTGCCTTTGGTTGTACTTCTCGAGGGCAGGCGCACCGAACAGGCTTATGGCTGTTACAAACCGAGAAATTAGAGACAAAAACCGTTAGCTTTACGGTCGGCGCAGAGGGCTTAATGCATGTACCAGGTGACATTATTAAGGTTGCCGATACGTATTACGCAGGCACTAATGTTGGCGGTCGAGTTCTATCGGTTAATGGTAAGAAAGTTACCTTAGACAGAGAAATATCGGTCAACGGTAACAGTTACTTTAGTTACATAAACGCTCAAGCTAAACATCAAGATATTAAGATTGTTTCCGCTAAAGGTGCCGAAGTTACTTTAGACCAAGAGCCAGCAGGGCTAGAGGCTTACGGTGTTTGGTCGTTATCTACTCAACAGGTAACAAGCCAGTTATTCAAGGCTATATCTGTAAAAGAAGAAACAAAAGGTAAATATACCATTACAGCCTTGCAGCACGAACCACAGAAAGAAGCGATTGTTGACAATGGGGCGAAGTTTGAGCCTAAAGCAACATCAATCCTTACTGTTCCACAGGTGAGTAACATTGGTGTAACGGTTAATCCTGACGGTAGTATTTCCTTTGCTGGCGATATTACTGGCGGTAACGGTGTTATTAAGTATGATTTCCGCATCTATAAAGATGGCGCATTATACGATGTTAGACTAGGTCAAACATCGCCAAACCTAAACCTAGATAGCCTAGAAAACGGTGAATATACCGTTGTAATCCTAGTTAAAAATGAGCGAGGACAAGTCCTAAGCGAGAGAACGCAAACCTTTGTTATTGATAAGCCTCCAGCGCCAACAGGAGCAAGAGTTACCGGTGGATTAGGTAACATCACAATCGAATGGGATTGGGTTAATGATGCCACGGCGACAGAGATTTTTGTTAGCGAAACTAACGACATTAAGACCGCCACACGCTTAACGAAAGTCACTGCGAGAATGTACACGCACGAAGTAGGGGCTAAGAAAGTTAGATACTACTGGCTAAGACATACTAGAGGCGTGAACGTTGGGCCATTTAGTCAACAAAGTGGCTTGCGTGGCGAAAGTTCGGTTGATATTGATGCAGAGTTAGAGATTTTAAATAAAAAGCTCTCTCAAAATATCGTGGATGAAGTCATTGATACTGCATTACCAGCTCGCAACCTAGACTTAATTAAAACGGTCAATGGTTTGAACACTGGAGAATATCAAGGACATAAGCAAGTTTACAACACCGCAGATGGCAAGTTATACACTTGGAATGGTAGTGAATACCTTGAGAATGGTATTGATGTAAGCGGCGCTCGCATTAAGACACCCCAATTAGTCGGCACTTTACAAGCCGATCAAATTGGTGCAAACACAGTCGGAGCTGGTGCATTACAAGCCGGAGCAGTGAGAGCAGAGCACATGGCGGCAGGTCAAATCACTGCTGACAAGTTAGCGATTGGGTTAGGCGGAAACTTGCTATACAACCCTATTTTTTCAAATGATGCCTACGGGTGGGGTGGATTCAACAGAAGAATTGGCGACTGGAGCGGCTGCCCAACAACAAACACATTTGGGCGAGGCTATCATAAAGATGATTATCATCCTAAAGGCGAACGGACTGAAGAATGGCGTGTAGTTACAATTACTGGCACGCAAGAGCAGTTCAACACTTTGTCGCATAGGGGTGCTTACCTTGATGTTTGCAGTCAATTTATTAACGTGGTGGCTGGCAAATGGTATATCGCAAGTGCGTATGTTGGCGGTTTTAATTGCGCAGGGAGTATTGTTATTGATAAATACAACTCCGAAGAGAATCAGCATCAGGGTATTGTCGCTGAATCCACTATCAGTGGACACGACAATGTTTACAACAAACCTAGTAATTTTATCAATGCTTATACTGGAGCATTTACCAATGGACATGTCGGGGATGCGAATCGAATTTTCGTTAAATTTAAAGCCCCAGATACAGGTAAAATTTTATTAGTGTTCCGATTAAGCAGATACGCCGAAAATCAAACATACGCTGATTTTTTTATAGGTAGAGCGATGTTGCAAGAGTGTACGGAGTATGCCATTGCGCCTAGCTCTTGGCAAAATACAGGGGTGACAGCCATTCACGGTGGTTCGATTGTTACCAACTCAATCACTGCTCAACAAATGGCGGCAGATAGTATTACCTCAAACAAGATTGCAACTGGTGCAGTAGCAGCTAAGCATATTGCTGTTGGTAGTATCGGAGCAGACCATATTGCTACACGGTCGCTAACCGCAGATAAATTAAACGTTTCTCAGTTATCCGCTGTTAGCTCTAATATGGGTGACATTAACGGAGGGTCGCTTAATATTAATAACAGATTTAAGGTTAGTAGAGGTGGGCAGGTTGAAATGAGAGCGGCAACTGGCAAAGTCGGAATGGTTGTAAACAATGACAGTATTATTGTTTATGACGAGAGAGGTAACGTGCGAGTTAAAATAGGTAAATTATGATTAGTTTGATCTTATTTATATCGATTGTATCGGTTGTTTTGTTATTGGTTCTACTGAAGAGAAAACGGAGGGTAAAGGTGGCCAATCAAGGAATTGAAACTTATGACGCCTCAAACAATATAACGTTCTCAACAGAGAATAGGTTATTTAAGTATATAGGTTATAAAGACTTACCGATAGGCAGGTTTAGTATAATCGCTGGAACGAATGTTGGAAACGTTGTTTTTATTCCAATTACACTCTCGACCAACAATCAAGAGCTATCTCATCAAGTAGCTGTAGCAGTTGATATGCCGTATATTTCAGAGGCGAGAGTTAGTGGAAATACTTTTTCTGGGGTTGTTAAGTCGCCAGCGGATTTTCGCTATGAGGGTTCACTTAGAAATAAACCTCTAATTAGAGTTTTTTATGGAGTTTACTAATGTACGGATTTTCAGGCATTACAGATGTAAATGACGGCTTTTTAAGTATGTCTCTACAAAGACGAGGGCGTTCTCAATTCTCCAACAACTTAGCCAATATTGCTGTATCTGAGACTGATATTATTGTTGTGTCTAGTTGCAATGGTGATGTCGCTCAGTTTAAGAAAAATGGCGGGAACATAGTTTTATACAGCCCAAATGCAACATACGTTGAGTATTTAATATTCAATACAAACACAGCCAAAAGCAGTGGATACGGAATAGAAACGTATGACAGTAATGGTCGAGTTGTTTTCTCGTCAAACCATAAATTCCTTAGACCAATCAAAATTGTAGATACAAATTTAAACAAAGGCACTTTCACTGAAACAATAAAAGCAGGCGAAAAATACGGAGTTATCCTTTCTAACTATGGATTCCGCATAAACATCACGCCAGATTATTGCCGAAAAATAATGAGGAGTATCAGGGTTGATAATCAAATCAGATTCAGCTCTATCAATCACGATGCTCAAGGCGCAGGTAGAATAGGTATGACATATAACGATGATTCATTCTACGCTAATGCAATCATTGTTGACATTACAGGGTATTAACAGGAGCAAAAATGACGACATTCAATAAAATCTTAAACCCAATGTATTCGGCAATCGCTGCATACTCAAAACAAGAAGATGGCTCAATCAATGCCAAGTATGTATTAGGCACTGGCGAAGATAGTGACGGCTCCGTGACTAACTTCACACCTATCATCTCGGATTATAAGTGGATTGATGCAGTAGCAGCTAAAGAGCTAATGAAAAAGCCATTAACCAAAGATGATATTGGTAAAACAACGGAGCAAATCGATTTAGATCGAATCTATGCTTACTTAAAAGAGCAAGGACAGATTATTATCTAATCATCTAATTATTAGAGATACCGCCTACGGGCGGTTTTTTATTGGAGGGGAAATGGAAACGATCGATTTGGAAATGATTCGTGGAGACGACGAAGGGTGGGTGTTTGAAGTCACGCACGAAGATGAAAGTGCGGTTGATTTTAGTGGATATCGGTTTGATTTACACATTAAGCCAACTAAGAAAAGCGAGCCAATCATCAAACTCTCCACTAAAACTGGTGATATCACTGTCGAGAATAACCTGATTAAGGTCAGCATAAGCCACGATAAAACCGAAAATGCCACTTGGGAAAGTGCTAAATGGGATTTGCAAAGCATTGACGGTAATCAACTAGTACGCACGTTAGCTGGGGGAAATTTTGCTCTATTAGCAGATGTGACCAGAGAGGTGGGTTAGTGGATAAAACAATAACGATCAAAGTTAGAGATAAACCCAAAATAAAGGTAAAACTAATAGGTAAGAGGGTATTCAAGGTTAAATTAACTAATCAACAATACATGCCTGCAATCCCTAATATCAATGATTTAATCCTCAACTACAAAATAGGACGACTATGACACAAAACATTCAACAACTTTTAACTGAGTTTGCTCAATACTTAGGCGAGCAAGACAAAGCGATTTTGGCTCAAATTGAGACAAAGATAACCCAGCTTAAAAATGACCTGTTAGGCGGTGAGGTATCAGCCGATTTAGACACATTTAGAGAGCTCGCGGAAGAATTACGCAAACTCAAAGCAAGCGGAAGCAGTGCGCCTGAGGCATTAACCACTAAACTGACAGAATTTAAACAGAGTTTAGATGGCGTGATTGAGCAAATTAATGCGCTAAAAGAGATGGACTTAAAGGCGGCTTATCAACGTGGGAAAAATAGCTAATGAGCCTTTTGCAACAACTGCCCGAGGTCATTGAGCAAATCGGGCGAGACATTAAAGCCATAACCGTTGTGCTTGGCAGCGGTCGCCCCGATAAGCCCGAGACAACTGGTGGCAAAATAACAGGTAATGAGCCTAACGGCACCATTTATGAATCATCAGATGGCGGTAGAGTCGGAGCCTGGAAATGGCAAAAACGGGATAAAAAATGGGTGGTTACCGAGGGTGATACTGGTTTGGTTAATGCGGCAACTAAAAACTTAAAGCCAGGTGCTTACATTAAATTCCGCCGGCAAGGAAACTTTGTGACTTGTCACATGGGCGGGTTATCTTGGGGGCTGTTTGGTTATTTAGGCAAAACAGAAAAAGGGTATCTACCAAGACAGCCAGGAAGAGTTGAAGTTATTGGTACAAGTGGGATTCCGCTTGGTTTCAGAGCTGATGACTCTTGTGGTTTCAGTCTATACGATGATGATACCATTCGAGCTGTTGCAGGTATTTATGTGGGAGGGGTGGGCGATGCTAATTTTATGAGATTCACGCCTTATCACGTAGACCCTAAAATAAAAGGCAATGAGGCAATACCTGACATTGGCCCAAAAAATCTAAGACCGCCCGCTATGATGTGGACAACATCCGACCCTTGGCCTGATAAGGTTTAAGATAAACGGCGGGTAATCCAAGCCTCGGCAT
>OGJS01000058.1_pt1 | contig 97878 bp, 72 predicted proteins | sample 1572241 | NCBI WGS metagenome assembly OGJS01 (sample SAMEA2582145, study PRJEB24529) | metagenome | biome: Human gut stool | place: China | collected 2011 | reverse complement strand
GCAGACAGGTCTACAACATGAATAACGATAATTCAGAGCTTGCACTTGTTAAGCTCATGGAGCTATTCAATCATTCCAGTGTATCAATTACTAAAAGATACTTGGGATTGAGACAAGAAGAATTATTAAATACCTATGATTGTCTTAGTTTCTGATAATTGAGATTTGAGACAGGATAAACCAGATTTTTTTTATTTATGCTCTGAATAGTTCTGTTTCAAATCACAAAAATATGAAGTAGAAATAGCTCTCAATTCTTATTTTAACAGGCAGATTTAATTGTAAAATAAATACCTTTCATTATCTTTGTGGCAATTCCAAGAACTTAGAGAGTTTAGTTATTGGAAGGACATATTAACGAAAGGTGTTATTGAAATTATCTTCTTAGATTGAATTCTCGCAAAATTCAGATTAGAGTGAAGATGATAGCAATAGCACCACATCATTTGATATATACCTACCTTATATATCCTGTAAGGCTGTCAGATATTGTCAAAGTGGTGTGGGCTATTGTTTTATCCACTCTAAAGGCAATGCGAGAAGCCTAATCTAAGGATAAAACAGTAAGTTCCCACACCTTTATTTTTTATTACAGCTTTCCAAAGGGAACAAGGTGAGCATAATTACAAGTAGGTATGAAAAAAATTGTAACGACCTTTACTAGCTGTTTATTATTCACTACAGCTTACTCCCAAGTTCCTTTTGTCACTTATGAGGCTGTACCACAACCAGACATTTCTATTCCTAGGATAGAACCATTCAGGATTAATGCATATTCCATCCCTAATGTAAAAGTGGTAAGTAGTGATATTATAACAGCAAATGCTTTATGTATTCCAACAGAAGGTGAAAGTTTTACTCTTGGAACTAAAATTATGATAAGAAAGTTATCTAATGGAATGACTACATTGGGATTAATAGGAATAAAACAAGGTAAACAATGGAATAGTTTGGATGAAATCACATTAATATCAATTTCTAATGCTATATCACAAGCTAAATCTAAAGAAGAAAAAGACACTTGGTTAAGTATGTCTGATTTTTCATATTTAGCCATTTTAGGCAAGGACTGTATGTTGTTATTTAAGTAAACTATAAAAATAATGAAAAGGATTCTAATATTATGCATGCTAATAATTACAAGTAACATATTACATGCAACAGTTTATGTTTTTACTACAAACGATGGCGTTTTGAAGCTCAATGACCAAATGAATACGATTTCATTTAAGGGGATGGAGTATAATATTTTAGATTATAAAGAGAACAGCCCTGAAATAAATTCTGTATTTTGCGAATATTCCAATTTAAAGAAGATGTTCCTATTTGATTTCTCTAAAGGGAATATTACAGAGTATAACTATATTGAAACTTTTGAATGGAAGGATGTTGCTTTTTATAATAAAGCAAAACTTGTTTCTGGATTATATCGCAATATTGATGTCTATATTTACAATAATAACATCAGAGGGGACAATATTAGTTTATTTAAGCAATATGCAAATATTATGATAGAAGGCATAAAAAATGGTACGATAATAATGAATGGCAATGGAACATTTACAGATACAACTGGCAAATTGTCTAGCTCTGGAACATTTGAAAGAAACTGGCTTGGAAAGAAAAAAAATACTTCTAATAATATATTAAATTTAGTCGCAGATTATATATTCGGCTATATAAAAGGAATGCCTTCTTGTAATAGTAATTGGGAACAAGTAGGAAATCCATACATGATTCTAAAAGCAGATAAGTTGAATTAACAACTAGTTCTAATATTAAATTCTGATATTATGAAAAAGGTTATTATATTATTTACAGTACTGATGACATCCATGCTTGCATTTGCACAACAAAAAGAACAGGCAAGATTTCATGTTACGTATGCTATATATAATGGTGAAGATATAACAGAATGGGCTATTAAGAGTAAATTATTTACTGTCTTTTATACAGTCAATGAAGAATTATATATGGCAAACTATTCTGAAACAAATGAAACTCAAAGTTGGGGAGTTATATGGGAATTAAAAAATGAATCAATACCAGAAACTGCATCTAATTATAAAACAGATATATTTTACTTTAATTGGAATTATCTAAATTCATATGATTCTAAAAAAGGAACTTGTAAGGTACAATTTAAAAGTATATAAGCCTCAAGGGGTTGTTTCTAAACTAAAATTCATTAGTGAAACTCTTGATATAACAGAATATACAGGATATATGAAAGGGACGATTGACTTCGGGAATTTTTATTAATCTTCAATATATAACTTTGTAATAAATGAGACAATCTATATTTATTATTGTTGTATTATCAATATTTACATCCTGCCAATGTAGACAACAAGTAATATTACCTATTTCTACTATAGACAGCATCTTACAGGTTAATGCTACTTCTACTCTGGAAGAAAAATTATCAGAGATAAATGCCCAATCTGGGCAGGTTATAGTAATGGAAGTTCAGACAGGTCAAATTAAGGCTTTAGTTGGACTTACTAAGAAAGACAGTACGAACTACCAACCATGTGAGAACTTCTCTATATGGCAGTCTACTGGCTTGATGCACCCAATATCGTTATTGGCAGCTTTAGAAACTGGTAAGGTGAAATTGAGTGATAAGGTTGATACTGGAAATGGTATCTACCAAGTTCAAGGCAGAGAACTTAAAGACCATAATTGGCATAGAGGAGGATATGGTGAGATAACAGCACAAGAAGGATTGGCAGCTAGTTCCAATATTGCCATTTATAAGACTATGGAGAAGGCTTTTGGTGATAATCCTCAAACCTTTTTTGATTTATTAGCTAATATGAGCTATGGTAAACCAGATAGTATCAATGGAATTGCCAGTCTGCAACCTTACAAGATTACAGAAAAAAATATCACTTGGAACTGTATAGGATATGAACAGCTTATTTCACCTATTCAAGTCCTTACCTTCTATAATGCTATCGCCAATAATGGGAAGATGATACAGCCTCAACTATATAAGGATAGTGTAGTAGTTATTAATCCCCAAATAGCTAGTAGGGCTAGTATTGATAGTTTGAAGAAAGCTCTAGTATTTAATATTACTGACGGATTAGGTCAACCTGCCAAGTCTGATAAGGTAGCAGTTGCAGGTATGCAAGGAACTAGTTCGTTATCTACTAATGAGGATAGTACTAAGGATATGTATGTGGTAGAGTTCTGTGGTTACTTCCCTACTGATAATCCCAAGTATAGTATTATTGTATCTATTAATAAGACTGGATTACCTGCAAGTGGTGGACTAATGGCAGGTGATGATTTCAGGCAATTTGTTGATAAAATAATGGAAAAATAATCATGGATGGTATAATTGAATTTGATTTAATCAAGAATCAGGCTTCCAACATTATAAAAGTAATAGGTGTAGGTGGTGGCGGTGGAAATGCTGTAAAGAATATGTATAGTCAAGGAATTAAAGATGTTTCTTTTGCTATATGCAATACGGACAGCCAAGCTCTAAGCCGTTCCAATGTACCTACTAAAATACAGTTAGGAGACACTGGTCTAGGAGCAGGTGGTAATCCTGAAAAAGGACGTGCAGCAGCAGAAACAAGCATTGAGCAGATAAAAGCTCTTTTTAATGATACTACTCAAATGGTATTTATTACAGCGGGAATGGGTGGTGGAACGGGTACTGGGGCAGCACCCATAATAGCTCATATTGCAAAAGAAATGGGAATATTAACGATAGGAATCGTTACAATCCCGTTTCAATTTGAAATGAAGCCTAAAATAGTAAAAGCTATTAAGGGAGTTAATGAGATGAAAGAAAACGTGGATGCATTGTTGGTTATCAACAATGAACGTTTGAGAGAAATATACGCTGATGGAATCACTACAGCTAAAGAAGCGTTCTGTAAAGCTGATGATATTCTAACAACTGCAACTAAAAGTATTGCAGAAATTATCACCATTGAAGGAACTATAAACAGAGACTTCTGCGATGTTGAAACCATAATGAAAGATGGTGGAAGTGCTATTATGGCAATGGGTAGAGCCAAGGGAAAATATAGAATACAAAATGCAATATTGGATGCTCTCAATTCTCCTTTATTGAATGATAATGATATAGAAAAAGCACAAAAGCTATTATATATTATCTATTCCAGTAAAGAGAATCCTATTCTTATCAATGAATTGTCTGAATTGAATACATTCATGGAGGAATTAGACCCAAACATTGAAGTCATTTGGGGACTATATGACGATGATAGTTTAGGAGAGGATGTGAAGATTACACTAATTGCAACAGGTTTTGATAATAAGAAAGATTCAGTGAACGCTGAAATTAGCGATAATGAAAAGCTTAAATCTGAAATTGAGAAATATTATAAACCTACTCCTGAACCATTGAGTAAACAAGTCCAATCAGCTATTGTTGAATCAAATAATGATACAAAAGAAGAGATAACAGAGACGCAAGAGCCTATTACATTTGAAGAAACGACATCTCATTCTACAAAAGAAAAACTTATTACTCGTCTTAGTAATATGATAAGTAAATTGATGGAAGATGAATAGCATAGTAGTGTTTTCAAGAAACTAATTATCGCATAATTTCTAAACAAATAGAATATGGAAGGTTGGATAGTTTTAGGCTTAATACTAATAGTTATCGCCTACTTCTTTGGTAGGATTGGATTTGCATTTGAGGAAGATAAGGAACAGTCTGAATATGCAAAAACAAATGACGCTATTGATAAAGCAATTGATGCAGAAGATAACAAGACACGAAATCTAGTTATCAGTACGCTGAAGGAGATTGGTTGTCAACCAGAAGTTGACGATGAAGATAGAATCTGTTTTAAATACCAAGGTGAGGAGTTTTTTATAGATGCAGATAACAATTATCAGTTTGTCACTCTCTGGGACACTTGGTGGCTATGTGTAGATTTGGATAATGCCAATGTTGAGAATTTAAAGGAAGCAATAAACTTGAATAATATAAATACTATTGTTTCCACTGTCTATTCCATTGATGAAGATAATAACCAGATGGGAATACATTGCAAGGCAATAATTGTATTTACTCCTTCAATAACAAACAGAGGAAATTATTTGAAAACAATACTCAATGATTGTTTCAAGGCTCATGATTTACTAAAAGAACGGTTTATACGTCTTAATTTCAAACAAGAGAAACATGAAGCCAAAAGGGTAGTTATAAAAGGATTTAATTAATAATATCATGAAGAAGTTTTTTAGTTCTATGTTTAATACTTCTCCCCAAGTAAAGAATATCTCAAAAGATAAGGAAGAAGATGATTGGGTTGATAGATTAGAGAATGAAACGTTTCTGTCAAATGAATTTAGGTTTCAACACCAAAATGAAAAGTATCAATTACGTGCTACTCCTAATGAGAAAGTGACTTTAGGGGTATTACTTAATAGGACTTTTGATATAAGGCAAGAAGAAGTTTCTGATTTATATATTGTTACAGATAACATACGTGAGAAAAAAGGAAGGCTTATTGTTGACGGAAATGAAATCTGGAACTTTGATTTATGTAATGCAGTCCTTATCAAACATGATAATGGAGATATAGGCTATAGATTTAGTGAAAATGTTGTCTTGTCTATTTCCTATAGAAAGGGTTATGCCAAACAGGAAGATAATGACAAATCCATTGGCAGAGTGAATGACACTATCATTGTACATTTAAGAGGATGTGGCGGTGGAAAAGATACATGGTTTATTCGTGCATCTATTATGCTGCCAACATTTAGCCATGAAGGAGATAAAACATATACTAGAACCGTGAATCAACCTCAAACATTAAGTGTTTTGTTTGCTTATGACAATACAAGTCCAGAACAAAGAATAGAGGAGTATAAGGCTATTCATGATAGAACAATTGAAAAATTTAACAATGGAGAAGAATTAGAGTTTAATGAACATTGCATTATATCTCAAATGATACCCACAATTGGAAAGGATTTTTATTGGGGGAATGAAGTTTTAAAAGAAAATAGATATTGGGATGCAATTGTATATTTGGAGAATGTATACCATGCTTTGCGGGAAAGTTGGTTAAGGAGCGATATTACAGATGAGGATAAAAGGATGTTTTACCAAACCTGTTACATTATAGGATATTGCTATGCGGAAATGTGTTTATATGAGAAAGCCCTTTTCTATCTGGAAATAGTTCGTCCGTTAAATAACATTACATACAACATTGAATACATAAACTGTTTAGCAAACAGTAGAGATATAAGGGCAATTTACACTATTCATGGTGAACTTAATCAATTGGCACAATTAAAAGAAAATGAGATTACGGATAGTGTTATATATTATCACAATTTTTTGCGTAGGAGAAGAGCATACACCTTTGTTGACATGGGACGGTTGGATGATGCAGAGGAAGCGTTTAAGGAAATGTTGAATGAAGATGCAAATAAGGAATATGCCAAAGGCGAACTGGAGTATATTCAAGAACTGAAAAAGCGAAAGAGCACTGAAAGTTAAATATATTTGATATTAGTGAAGAAAGGCAGCATTTAGAGTTCATTCGTAGTTAGCTTTCTTTTATTAATATGGAAGTAATAGATTGTATAATTCTTAGTAATAGAATATCATGGAAGCAATTTTAGCAATAATAATCACTGCAATCCTTTTCAGTTTTTTATAAGAAAGGGAAAGAATGAAATTAGTGAGCAAACAACAGAAGATGTTATTGATTCAGCCTATACAGAAGCATATAAGCTAGTTATAAAACAAAAAAAAGACGTAAACGAAGTAGACCATATATTAGAATCAAAAGGACTTGATGAATCTCAAAGAAATTCAATTATAGTATCATTACTACAAATTAAAAGTGACAAGAAAGCTAAAAGAGAACTGCGTATCGCAAATGCTCCTAGTGATATTTTATATGGTGGAATATGGTGTATGTGTGGGATTGTATTAACGTGTTTATCTCTGCTTTTAAGTGATTCTATAGGTATTGGATTCTTATTTTGGGGAGCTATTGTTTATGGGATTCAAAGATTTGTGAGAGGACTGTTTTATAAGTTCATTAGAATGAGTTAGTGGTAAATAATATATAGATAGGTTTTAATTATATGCTAAAGAACTAATGAAAAATATATTATTTAAAATACTTCAATGGATAATCAGCTTGATTAGTTGGCTTACCCTGTCTCCCTTATTCTATTATCTCACATGGAAATGGAAATTAATAGGTAAGAAATTAAGAGTAACTTTATTACTTATCTCACCTATATTTCTGATGATTTATATTGTATTATTTGTCTTTGGATTGTATGCTTATGATAGCTACCAACGAAAATACAGATTTACAAATAAAGATACCATAGAAAGGATAACTGGAGTAACATACCCTAATTTTAAAATTGTAGAATATACTAAAGGAAGAACATCTTTTCAAGGAGATTATAATGACCAATTAATAATTGAATTTAAAGAAACTCCTTCTGCTGCTTTTTACCAAAAACTTGATAGTCTGATTGCAGTAGAACAATCTGACTGGTCTAAACGTGATAACGTATATTCATATAGTAAAATGTGGGGAAATGGTCTGCCTGCCCCTAAAGGGGAAGATAATGAAGAAGATATGACTTTCTCTATTGAATTTGATAAAGGAAGCAAAAAGGCTATTATTGGTTATGGAACTTGGTAATGATATGATATTTTTGCAAGTGACAGATTAGTAGTAGGTGTTGTATTTAGAAAAATAGTTGATAACATCATTGAAAAATAATCATTATGATAAACAAAATAGTATATAGGAAAGTAGATTGTCTTTTAGGACCAGGTGCATCAATTACGATAACAAGGGATAATGAAAATTTTGAAACACTAATAGATAAATTTAGGCAGTTTCCTGCCTTCGCAACGAGCTATACTTATGTGGAACTTTATGATGGAGATAACTTAGTAGAAAAAATTACTTCACAATATTTCCTGAATGAGCAGGAGATTGCTATATATAAAGATTTGAAGAATGATATTTGACTGTTTGGGATATTAATAGGATAATAATATCTTTGGGAAGATAGAAGAATAATCTATTACCTTATGTATATTAAAGAAATAACCTTATGAAAGAGATACAGAACTACATTGAAAATGTTTTAATCTCTAAAGATAATAGTCTTGAAGATAAAACAGTACAGTATTTATCAGCCATGCCTACGGAAATTGCAATCACATATACTTTAAAAAATAAATTGCAAGGATTATTTAAAGAAGTCTATATACATCGTTTCTTTAAGCCTTGCCGAGCTGTGAGAAAATGTACTTGGAATAGTGTGTTTTGTCAATGGAATACATTAAACAGAAATGCTGATATGATTAAAATTACAAATTGTCTTCATACAGAACAGATACAAAATCATTTAAATAATGCAATAGATGATTTTAAATATGACCAGTTTGTTTTTTACCAAACTTATCAGGACGTTGTAATTCCTATATCTAAAAGATTAGGGAAATGGTTATTACTAGCTAAAATTTATTGTTATTGTCCTATGTGTAAAAAGTTATTTTGCATTGGTGGTAGAAAGGATGAAAAAGGTATAGTAAATTTGATAGAATATAGTATTTTAGGAAAGCAGGTTATTAAGTATGTAGAAGAGGAAGTTTATCATCATATTGGCAGAGAGAAATATCTAGGGTACTGTCATAAGTTCTGGGATAAGAAGGAGAAAATGCTATTAAAAGAATTTGGAATAATATGGTATTCACCACAAATATTGCATCCTGAAAGGTTTTATGATTAATTTTTATACGTACTCTTGCCTTTATCACAACTTAATTAAATACTTATATGTTCAAATGGTTTCATAAGAAAAACAAGCATTGCCAAATGCTAATAGGTGCAATAGCAGGCGATATTATAGGGTCTGATTATGAGTTTCACCCTATTAGAAGGACTGATTTTCCTATATTCTCAACCACTTGTGAGTGTACAGATGATACCATAATGACAGTTGCCATTGCCAAATGGTTATTAACGGGAAGCAACATAGTGGATATTATGCAAGACTTTGGTAATCGTTATCCAAGTAGTTATGGAGAGAGGTTTAGAATTTGGTTGAAAGAAGATAATCCACAACCATATAACAGTTGGGGAAATGGTTCTGCCATGCGTGTTAGTCCTATAGGCTGGGCTTTTGATACTTTAGAGGAGACATTAGAAGCTGCCAAACAAAGCGCAGAAGTCACACACAATCATCCAGAAGGAATAAAAGGAGCACAGGCTACAGCTACCTGTATTTACTTGGCTCGTACAGGAAAAACAAAGCAGGAGATTAAAGAATACATTGAAACAACTTTTGACTATAATCTTAGTAGAACTTGTGAGGAAATAAGACCTACATACCACTTCAATGAAAGCTGTCAAGGTACAGTACCAGAATCTATTATCGCTTTCTTGGAGAGTACGGATTATGAAAGCGCTATCCGTCTTACTATATCTTTAGGTGGTGACGCTGATACAATGGGGGCTATTACAGGTGGAATAGCAGAAGCATATTACAAAAAAATTCCTCAACACATAACAGAAGGAGTCATAAAAAGGTTGCCAGACGAATTTATTGATATAATGCAGAGGTTTTATGGAAAGTTCATTGAAAAATAAAATCAAAGGAGTTTTGTTTGGTGGAGCAATTGGTGATACTTTAGGCTTAGGTTCTGAATTTATGTCTAAAACAGAAGTACAAAGATATTATCCTAATGGTTTATATGACTATTCACAAATAGTACAAGACTATCATCGCTGTCGATGGCGAAGAGGGGAGTGGACGGATGATACAGAGATGATGATTTGTATCGTAAATGCAATTATCAAGGATAAAGACATAAAACTATCATCTATTGCGCAAAACTTTAAAAACTGGTTTAATGAAAATCCTCTAGGAATAGGTAAGCATACCTACAATGTACTTAGTTTTGCTGATTATGTAAAAGAACCATTTAGAGCAGCAGAGATAATATGGAAGTTGGGCAAGGAAAGAAATGCGCCAAATGGCGGTATTATGCGTACATCTATCATAGGATTATGGAATAAAAATGTTGGCAAAAATGCAGAGGAAGTATGTAAATTAACACATTACGATTCTCGTTGCATTGGCTCATGTGTGATAATTTCTCAATTAATTCATTCTTTGGTTTATAATGATGAGATTATCCCATTGAAACAACTTATCACAATGGGAGACAAATATGATGAACGAATAAGAGAATACCTTCTATTAGCACAATCTGACAGTACCGACAGTTTATTTTTAGACCAAGAGAGAGAACAAGGATATACTCTTAAAACTATGGCAGCAGCTATATGGTGCTTATATCATTGTAGCAGTTTTGAAGAAGGTTTATTGACCGTTGTTAATGCAGGTGGTGATGCAGATACCAATGCAGCGGTTGCCTGTAGTTTACTTGGTGCAAAGTATGGGTATAATACTATACCCAAAAACTATATTAATGGATTGATTAGAAAAAAATATTTAATGGATATTGCTGATAAACTAATAGCAATACTAATATCACATAAATAATGGAAAATATAGAACTTAGAAACATAGATGATGAACTACAGCATACTTTTAATAGTATGCCTCCATATTTCCCATTTACGGAAATTATAGGAGATTGGAAATATGAGTACCCACAAATGGGAACTTGTATCGGTACGAACCTAAAGACTGGAAGCTCTTTCTTCTGTGAATACAATCCACCTATTGATTTTCTTACTTTAGCAAATATGGATAATGAAGGAAATGTATAAATAATGAATGGGAATAAACTTTTTTTAGTTGTAACAGATTTATGTAGCAATGCCTTACCGCTAACTTTACCTACAATCATCTCCAATTTCAATAATACTGGAGTTGTAAGAGGATGTATCATATTGCTGCCATCTAAATTTGAAGGACGAAAACAAATAGAATTAGCTAATGAGCGCATGAGTGTTCTGTCTCCATTATTTGACTTTCTTATTGTGGTTAATCCTCAAAAACTTTCCCGTGAATTTGTAAAGATGCATAATATTAACGGGTTTGAAGCTTTTTATGATGAATTATGGAAAGAAGTTGCAACTCTTACAGCTATCGTTCATTCTTCCAAGAGTTTGGATGAAGTTAGGAGAAATTGGGAGAAAGATAAATCATCAAAAGCACTATTGCAGGGTGGAGCTTTATATATCATTAGAGATAAGGATATTGATTTCACTATTGATAAAAAAACTTTGCTTTTAGGTGTAGGTGATGCTGGTACTGGAGTGGCAGAAGAAGTTCATTTATTAGGTTTAAACAATATGACGGTGGTTCGATTGGGAATTGGCGGTGTGAGATGTTGGGGAAATAGTCATGGATTGGATTTGGCAGGAAGTTGGAATTATTTTTATGGGATTGATAAAAGTTACCGTTTTTGTATTGAATTTGTGAAGGAGAATATAAATGCAATCCAATATGATATAGAATACTTTTTAGGGTTCGATGTTTCTTGCCAATCAGATATACAAATTAAAGAACTTGAAAAATATAGTAAACACGGTCATTAATAAACACAATAGTATGATAAAATTCAGCCAAATACCATATTCTACATATTCCAATGATGGAATGCCCAAACCAACATGGGTAAAAGCTATTTGTCCCCCAAACGGTTTTCCTCATAATTTCAGCTTATCTGATGATGATATGCTAACCTATTATCTTGAAATATTTAGGAATAGAACAGCTAAGGATAAGCCATATATAAACCAATATAACTCTATAGAAGAATTGGAAGAAGATATATATGGAAACTGTTTATATGATTGGATTCCTAAAGATTTTAAGGAAATATATTATACTCTTGATAAACAAGAATTTTTCCATAAAATAAATGTGTTGATAAAGCAACATGGTAATGCCATTGTAATAAAACATCGTGCTTTATGTATAAAAACAGATGAGAATATCAGCTTGTATTCTTTTTACAAAGGTTTATGCCCAGATAAAGATATATTGTCTATATGTATTCCAATAAGAATATTTGAATTAGGACTATGGGAGGAAGGAAGCTTAATGTATATGACTAACGAAGATTATGATAATTTATTAGAAGAACTTCTAGTTAAACAAGAAGCAGGAGAATTAACGGAAAACAAAATAGAAGAAATAATAGGTTCTGTAATCACAAAACATTGGTTTATTGATATAAAGCCAATCCAATAGGGATATTGGCTATGGTTATATTTGCAAAGGATTTTATTTAATTACAAAAAAGTTAATTAATGAAGCTTGATATTGTCAAATACCTTATAGATTGGAAATTTATTTATATTGTTTGGATAGTATGTGCTTGGGTACTTACTAATAAACCATTACCCAACTATCACGATTATTTATTTGAGGAATACGAGTTGGTATGGTGGATTATTGGCTGTATAATCACACTGATTACAATCTGGCATTTATACAAAAGAAACTGGATGCAAGCAACTTTATTGTTTTTGCTATTTGCAGTACCTAAGTGCCTTGTATATATTGGCAATACGGAAGTAGTAAGTGAATTGATTTTTAGATTATTAAAGATATGAGATACTTAAAGCAAATAGAATACCCCATATTAGTAGCGATGATATTCAGTTTAATTAGGGCATTTATCCATAGTTTGATAAGTGAGCAAGATAGGTTTAGCCGTTTATATTGCTTAGTTTACAAAGAAAGACTTGATTACATAAACAATCTTGAAAATTGGATTTTCATGGTTGGCATGATAATTCTCATTCCTACATTTACTTATAAACTAATAAATAAAGAGTGGAAAGATGTGTCTTGGCTACTATTATTTGCTTTATTATTAATCCCTTGGATTTCTTATATTAACTGTTTCAAATAAACAATAATCAAAATAGGAAGCCGAATTTCTGCATTTCTAAGGCTCCAATTAAATATGCAACAGCAGAGGAAAAAGAAGTAATATTCACTTGTTGCCTTTTTAGTTCACTTACTTCTCTTCTTAACCAGTCTATGCTTATTCTTATACAAGATATATATTTTGGATTATTGGAGTATATGTGCGTATATCTTCAAAAGGATTTGATTTGAGGTAGCAAGCAAAGCAATTCTTGTAATTGATTCATGCCAGATATTTATGATTTTATTTTTTGTGCCTGTGAGATATGATGAAACTAAGTCATTAATAAGGTGGTAAGTGAAATTTCATTTACTGCCTTATTTTTTATAATACAGTGGACTGGAATATTGGATAAATTTGTTTCTTTGCAGTCATTGATTTTAAAAGATAATACCATGAATGAATATGTAGATTTTTATATGCAGAGATGCTTGCAGGTAGCCACAAGCATAGATGACAAAAGCAAACATATTATATTGAACAATATCAAGGCTATAAATTATGAGGAAGCTGTAAAACTCGCTGAAACCATAATCATAGATGATAACAAACGAAAATTATTGCTAAGTGAAGAAGTCTTTGTTAACGATAGTACTTTAGCTCAATATTTAGAAAGAGAGGAACTGGATGCGTTAAAATTATGGAGATTATCCGTATTGCTGTACGCTATGATAATGGGATGTAATGTTGCTGAACTATCCATATCTGTAGCAGACCAATATTTAGACTTGTTCAACCACCTAAACGATGGAATGAAGGTTGCAAGTATTGAAGTAGTGGGTAGGTTGCCAACAGAAACGAAAAAAGGTAAATCGTCAACTAAAACCAAAAAGTTTACTATCTCTAGTCAACTACTGATTAATAAAATGAAACAAGCTTATTTAGAACTGCAAGATGATATTGTAACAGTAGATAACTTGAAGCATTATACAATTGAGAGGATTACCACTATGAATGAAATAGCAAACAAAAGAATCTTGAATTATTATTTTGCACAAGAATTGAAAGCCTTCTTGAGCAAATACAAAGGTGGAAAAATGTCCTCAAACAGAAAGAAGCTTGTTTTATACATCCTATACTTGTTTGGTCGTTTCAAGAACAATATTCCAGTAAATACAGATAATTATAGAGCATTAACGCGCGATTATAATAAATCCCCAATAAAACTTTCTCTATTCACAGTAAACGGGCAGTCGTTCCCCTTAATCTTACTGCCTAATCCAGAAATTGAAAAAATAAGGTCTAAATATAGAAGGTTCATAGAGGAAATGTGAAATTTCGAGATAATCTGATTTTTCACGAAAAGTTATTTATGGTTTCTTACCTTCGCAGCGTTGGCAATATTGCCAACTGTATTAAATTATTTTTCAACCATGAACAAAAATATAATTTCAGTAAAAGACCTCTATATTGGAGGCAAAATGATTGCTTTTATTAAAGGCAATCGTAGTGTTAATTCAAAGAACATTTCAAGAAAGAAAAAGTCCTTTGAGAAATTTGGAATGAATCTTGTCCCTTTAATGTATGTAGACGGACAAAAAGCGGTAAATGACGGCTGTACTTTGGTGCATCCTATTACGAAAGAGGATATACCGGATGAAGAAGCAAGTAAGTATGTTGCCATTGTTGAGGGACAACATAGATATACGGCAGCCGAAGAAACAGGTTTAGATGAAGAAAAGCTGTTCTTGTATGAATGTTACAGCAATGAGAACACTAAAGAGATTCTCTCTGAAACAAACACAATTACTGACCCGTGGAGTGGTGCAGATTATGCTAATGGCGCGGCACTATTTAATCCCCAAAATAAGTTGGCAAAATTTACAAAAGAACTTGCCGATTTAGGTTATCCAACCACTACGATAGGTTATATTGCTTGTTTTGCTCCTGGTAAGTTGGGAAAGACAGCATACTGTAATTTGATTGCAGGTAAAGAAATAAAAACAGATTATAATCTGGAACGTGCTAAATACTTTTTGGATGCAGCACGAACTAAATTTGACAATTCCTTTATCGCTAAAAGATACCTGATTACTGTAGTTGCCGACCTGTCTACAGAACATGGGTATAAACTTGTTTGTGACGCTTTAAAACAAATGCCAGATGCTATAGTAAAAAGAGTCCTAGAAGCTAAAAGTGAAGAGAAACAAAGTATCTTGAAAATGACCTTAGAAAGTCTACTCAATAAATAATTAGAATATAGCCAGTTGTCAGTGATGATAGCTGGCTTTTTTATCTCTATTACAAGTGATGCCAAGAAATTATAATAGTGAATTACCTAGTCACTGTTGTGTTGGAAAAATGTCGTATAGAATATTCTGATAGGATAAATGTTTTATTTTAATTGCTTTCTTTTCTTAAATAATTGGTTGTTATGGCTAGAAGATGTATTTTTGTAGTGGTTGAAATGAGATGTTGTCACAGAATTTAATAACCGATTATGTAATTGCTTGATAATCAATATAGGTAATAAAGATAGCTTGTTTTTATTACTTTTGCCGTATTAACAAGCGAAATATTTCCAAAAAGATGCGCAAAGTTTACTACATCTACAATCCAAGGACGCAGACTTATGACCGAATTTACCCTACCGTACGGCAGCGTGCACTTAGCATTCTGCGCCGGCTTTTTATCGGTATGGGACTTGGAGCCGGATGCTTCATCGTCTTGCTTCTAGTGTTCGGATCGCCTTCGGAGAAGGAGCTGCGAATCGAAAATAGCCGTCTTTTGGCGCAATATAATGTACTTTCCCGCCGTCTGGATGATGCGATGGGGGTGCTGCAGGATATTCAGCAGCGTGACGATAACCTGTATCGGGTGATTCTGCAAGCTGATCCTGTTTCGCCGGCTATCCGTCAGGCAGGTTTTGGAGGTACGAACCGGTATGAGGAGCTGATGGATCTGGCAAACTCCAAGCTGGTGGTAAATACGACCCAAAAGCTGGATGTACTGTCCAAACAACTTTATATCCAGTCCAAATCTTTCGATGACGTGGTGGATATGTGTAAGAATCATGATGAAATGCTGAAATGTATTCCGGCTATCCAGCCTATCTCCAATAAAGACCTTCGCAAGACTGCTTCCGGATACGGAACACGTATTGATCCGATTTACGGTACGACGAAGTTCCATTCGGGAATGGATTTCTCCGCTCATCCGGGAACGGATGTCTATGCGACCGGTGACGGTACAGTGGTAAAAGTAGGATGGGAAACCGGATATGGCAATACGATTGAGATTGACCATGGCTTCGGTTATCTGACTCGGTACGCTCACTTACAGAGCTATAACACGAAAGTCGGGAAAAAGGTAGTACGTGGCGAGGTGATTGGAAAAGTGGGAAGTACAGGTAAGAGTACCGGTCCTCATCTTCACTATGAGGTATATGTGAAGGGAAAGGTTGTGAATCCTGTCAACTATTACTTCATGGACTTGAGCGCGGAAGATTATGAGAAGATGATTCAATTGGCTGCCAATCACGGTAAAGTGTTTGATTAATCTCTTTAAACAATGATTTCTATGCTGAATACGGACAAAGAACTAAAATTATATTACTCCATAGCCGAAGTGGCCGATATGTTTGGAGTCAACGCATCCTTGCTTCGTTTTTGGGAGAAGGAGTTCCCTCAGATTTCTCCCAGGACGACGGGGCGGGGGATACGTCAGTATCGTAAGGAGGATGTAGAAACGATTGGTCTGATCTATCATCTGGTGAAGGAGAAAGGTCTGACGCTTCCCGGTGCCCGTCAACGGTTGAAGGATAACAAGGAAGCTACGGTTCGCAATTACGAAATTGTGAACCGTCTGAAAGGTATTAAGGAAGAGCTTCTGGCTATCAAGAAAGAACTGGACGGACGATAAATTATTCCTCCACCCGGTTCACCTGTTTGATGTTTTGAATCTTCTTCAGATTATTGCAGATTGTTTTTACATCTTCCACATCGTGTACCCATAGCTGAATCTTTCCTTCGAATATCCCGTCATTTGTTTCAATGGCAAGTTTACGGATATTCACGTTGAGCTGTCTGGAGATGACCTGAGTCACTTCGTTTAGAAGTCCCATACTGTCTATACCTCTTAAATAGATATATACGAGGAAAGAAAGTTCTTTGTGAGTATCCCATTCGGTCGCTAATATACGGTTGCCATAGCTGCTTTTCAGCTTGGCGGCAACAGGGCATTGGCGTTTATGAATAATAATGCGGTCGTTTTCATCAACGTAACCCAAAACATCATCACCGGGAATCGGATGACAACATTCGGCCATGATGTATTTCTTTTGCAGACTTTCTTCGGTCAGTTTAAGAATCTCTTTCGGATTGATTTTTTCTTTTTCCTGCGGTTCTTTTTCTTCCGGTTTTTCCTTGTTGCTGTTCCCGAAGGAGAACGTCAGGTATTTCTTCCAGTTGCTGGTCTGCTTTTCTCTCAGCTCGTTTTTGTCCGCTTCTCCCAAAGTAATGGCTTTGCTGCCGATAGCGGCCAGTAACTCTTCTTCATTCTTAAAGTTGTGAAACTTACGCAACTTCTCGATGACAGCTTCTTCCGGACGTATTTCTTCCTTCTTCAGAAACTCACTGAGTAGCTCTTCGCCAATTTTCTGATTCGCTTTCCGTTCTTTGCGAAGAATCGCTGCGATCTTGGCACGGGCACGGGCGGTCGTTGCGAATACCTCCCATTGCGGTTGTACACGTTGGGATTTTGAAGTTAATATTTCAACCTGATCACCACTTTGCAGTTTATGGCTTAGCGGCACTAGTTTATGATTGACTTTGGCGCCGATACAATGGCTACCGATATCTGTGTGCAGTGAGAAGGCAAAATCCAGCGCCGTAGAGTTCTGCGGCATTGTCTTTAACTCTCCCTTCGGAGTGAACACAAAGATTTCGGAAGCAAACAGGTTCAGTTTGATCGTATCCAGAAAATCTATCGCATCCGGTTGCGGATCATCCAGTATCTCTTTAATGGTTTTCAGCCATTTCTCCAGTTCACCTTCGTCTTCGCTGCCTCCTCCTTCTTTATATTTCCAGTGGGCGGCAAAGCCTTGTTCTGCAACATCGTTCATCCGTTCGCTGCGAATCTGTACTTCGATCCATTGTCCGTTGTTTCCCATCAGGGTGACGTGCAATGCCTGGTAACCATTCGCCTTCGGATGGCTTACCCAGTCGCGCAGGCGGTCGGGATGAGGCTTGTATATCTTGGAAATGGAGACATAGATGTCGAAACAGTCGTTGAGTTCTTCTTCCACGTTGCGTGGTTCGAAGATGATACGGACAGCGAGCAAGTCATAAATCTCCTCGAACGGGACGTGCTTGGTTTGCATCTTGTTCCAGATGGAGTAGATCGATTTCACACGTGCCAGAATCCGGTATTTCAGCCCCATCTTATCCAGCTGAGTGCGGATCGGAGCTGTGAAGTCGTTGAATACTTTGTCGCGTTCGGCGGCGGTAGCATTCAGCTTTTCTTCTATTTCGGCATATTCTTCGGGGTGTTCGTATTTGAAACTGAGGTTTTCAAGCTCTGTTTTGATCTTGTACAGACCTAGGCGGTTGGCTAACGGGGCATAGATGTAGAGAGTTTCTCCTGCTATCTTGTATTGCTTGTTGGGCAGCATGGAACCCAGCGTGCGCATATTGTGCAAGCGGTCGGCTATTTTGATCAGGATAACCCGGATATCGTTCGACATGGTGAGCAGTAACTTCTTGAAGTTCTCTGCCTGTGCCGAAGCGCGGTCGCCGAAGATTCCTCCGGAGATTTTGGTTAGTCCGTCTACAATCTGGGCAATCTTCGGTCCAAAGATATTTTCGATGTCTTCTACCGTGTAATCAGTGTCTTCTACTACGTCGTGCAGTAGTGCCGCACAGATAGAAGTAGAACCAAGACCAATTTCGTTACATACTATTTGTGCAACGGCAATCGGGTGCATGATATAAGGTTCGCCAGATCGGCGTTTGATTCCTTTGTGTGCCTGATTAGCGAAGTTGAAAGCTTTTGTGATGATTTCAACTCGTTTGCGATGTTTAGTATGGAGATAATCATTCAGAAGTTCCTGGAACGCCTGATTGATCATCTCTTCATCTGCTATTTCTTTGGGGGTTATATTATCCATATTCGTTATCCTTTCATTCGCTTATTTTTGCAAAAATAAGCAAATTTCCGAATGAAGCAAGCGGGAAGTCATTTATTTGTAGATTTTCAATTGTTTTCCTGCTGCGATTCTGGTGTTCGACATACCGTTCCACTGCTGTATATCTTTGACACGTACGCCTAGCTTTTCGGCAATCGATGAAAGAGTGTCTCCACTTTTTATCTTATAATAAGTCAATTTTCCTTTACCGGCCACTGCACTTGTCTGTCTGCGGGTGGTTGGAGTTACTTCTTTCACGGCAACGGTTTTGCGGTTGCGGAATAGCTCGTCAGCACGGTGTGCGTAGATCGTATCTTGCTTGTCAATAAACGTACTGATGGCGCCTTGTGGTAAACGTAATGTACAAGGTTTGGTCGTGCCGGGAATCACTTGTTTCTTGTATTGGGGATTCAGGCTCTTCACTTCCTCCAGCGGAACATTGCAAAGTTCGGCAATCTGCTCGAAATGCAGGTTTTTAGTGACTTGCACCGTATCTGTGCTTGCCGGAATGTTTGTTTCCATCGGACAGATGTTGTGGTCGCAATAATATGTCATCACGTAGTTGGCTGCAATGAAAGCAGGTACGTATCCGCGTGTCTCTTTGGGCAGCAGGTTATAGATTTTCCAGTAATCCGTTTCGCCTCCGGCGCGGCGGATTGCCTTGTTGATAGTACCTGGGCCGCAGTTATAGGCTGCGATAACCAGATTCCAGTCTCCATAAATATCGTACATCTCTTTCAGATAACGGGCGGCAGCCCAGGTTGCTTTGATCGGGTCGCGGCGTTCATCTATCAGACTATTGGATTCAAGACCGTAAATCTTTCCTGTTCCAATCATGAATTGCCACAGTCCAGAAGCACCGGCACGTGACACAGCCGAAGGATTCAGTGCAGATTCGATAATCGGCAGGTACTTCAGTTCCAAAGGAAGTCCGTAAGCGTCCAGTGCTTCTTCGAAAATAGGCATATAGAAATTGCAGGCGCTCAGCATGAATGAAACCTGATTGCGCAGGCGACCCGCGTACATATCGATGAATTTGCGTACAATGTCATTATAAGGCATTTCCATGACAGCCGGAATACGTGAAAGGCGGTCAATGTAGACAGAATCACTGAATAAAGGATTCACTTCCGCCGTACTGCAATCTTTGCCTAAATCAATATAGTTTTTAGCTTTCCAGTCGTTCAGCAGACTGTCGAGCGGGTAAGTCATACTCTTTGGAAGATCGATGCTTTCTTTGCGTTCGGTTCCGTTTTCACGAATAACTACATCTACACTTTGAGCTTTTACCTGTGTGGTTGCCAACAGGAAAAGGAAAATAATCGAACAATAGTTTTCTAATTTCTTCATGCTTTAATTATAAGTTCAATCTAAATTGTGTTTTTAAAATCGTAGTACGCATTGCAGTCCCACTGACTTATTCTTGTAACTGTTGGAGCGGAACTGGCTGTTATTGTCGATGACAGTTGGCTCCAGCTTCATACTCAAGTCAGGTGAAATGTCGAAGTTCGATAATTCCGCATCGACATAGGCATCGATGATGGAGATAAGGTATACTCCGATAAATGCAAATATACTAAGGTCCCGAAAACGACGGAACGAGTCCTTTCTTCGTTTCAAGGTGTTTTTCAGTTGCTCTTCATTATACTGGGCGTTCGGTGGCAGCAAATCTTCATAGCTCTTGGTGTTTGGATTACTGTCCATGATGTCCAGATAGGCCTGTGAATAGTCTTTATACATTTTCCCGTTCCAGCTGAGGGCATACGCACATCCTGCAAACCCTCCATATATAATAGGTAGTTTCCAGTATTTACGGTTGTAAATCTGTCCTCCGCCGGGGAATACGACTGCAAGCCATGTTGCTTTGGTCGGGTTGGGAATGAACAGTTTCTTGTTGAGATCCTGCACAGGAGGTACTGTGTCGGTTTTCACTACAATAGGTGCCGGCTGTTCTATCTTCTTCAGTTCTTTTTTATTGGCTGCGTCAAGGCTGTCGGCTATCTGTATTTTGGCAGCAGACAAACTGTCGGTTGCTTGCAGGCGTTCCGGATGCAATATTTTGATTGAATCCTTTTTCAACGAATCCATCACCTGAGCAGGATCCCGGTGCCTTCGTGCACGTGCTTTCGGTGCTTCCCGGCTCTGAATAATACTGTCTTTCTGTACCGGAGTCACAGGTTCTTGTGCATACACATCAATCCCTGCCACCTGTAGAAAACAGAGAAGCAGGGTGATGATGAGTAACTGATATTTCTTACTTTTTCTTGTCATCTACTTTTTTAGCGTATCGAAGATTTCCATGATACGTTCCAGTTCCTCCTCGTTGCTGAAAGGAATACTGATTTTTCCTTTCCCCTTTTCGGAGCAAGTCAGTTGTACCTTGGTGTTGAAAAATCCCGTGAGTTGTTGCTTTAGTAAATTAAACTCTTCCGGTAGTTTGCTGCGTTTCGGAGTGATTTTCCGTGTGCCGCTTTTCACAGCTTCTCCTTCGCTCAGCGATTTGACAATCTCTTCTACTTTGCGGACGGAGTATCCGTGTTCCTGTATCTCTTCGAATATTTTTACTTGAAGTTTGGGGTCGCCTAATGAAATCAATGCACGTGCATGTCCCATATCTAGCTGTTTGTTTTGTAGAGCCATCTGTATAGGAGCCGGCAGTTTCAGCAGACGCAGGTAGTTGGCGATAGTGGTCCGGTTCTTGCCGATACGTTCGCTCAGGCGTTCCTGTGTCAGTTCATACTGGTCCAGCAGATGTTGATAAGCCAATGCTATTTCTACCGCATTCAGGTCTTCACGCTGTATGTTTTCAATCAGCGCCATTTCCATCATGTTTTCGTCGTCGGCAGTGCGGATGTAGGCAGGGATGGTTTTCAGTCCTGCTTTTTGTGAAGCACGGTAACGACGCTCTCCCGCGATGATCTGATACTCATCGTCCGAGAGTTTGCGTAGAGTGATAGGCTGTATGATACCGATTTCCGCAATGGAATCAGCCAGTTCCTGCAATGCCGTTTGATCGAATTCGCGGCGTGGCTGATTGGGGTTGACGGTAATCTTCGCCAACTCTATTTCACTAATGGAAGAAGAACCTTCGGTTTTCACATCATCCATTGAGAGCAGGGCGTCAAGTCCGCGTCCTAATGCATTTCTTTTTTGTGTTGCCATATCTTCTTCGGTTATTTATTTCTGTTGATAATCTCTTTGGCAAGGGCGAGATGGTTTTTGGCACCGGTAGAGTCCGCATCATAAAGAATGGTCGGGATACCGTAGCTGGGAGCCTCGCTCAGTTTCACATTTCGCTGGATCACGCTGTTGAAAACTAATTCCTGGAAGTGTCTTTTCACTTCGTCGTAAATCTGGTTTGCCTGACGCAGACGTGAGTCATACATCGTCAGCAGGAAACCTTCGATTTCCAGAGCGGGATTCAGTTTCGACTTGATGATTTTAATCGTATTCAGCAGTTTGCTGATGCCTTCGAGAGCAAAATACTCAGCTTGCACGGGGATGATCACGGAGTCGGCTGCCGTCAGGGCATTGATGGTAATCAGTCCGAGTGAAGGAGAACAATCTATCAGAATATAGTCATATTCTTTCTTCAAGGGTGTGAGCACTTCTTTCAGTATCTTTTCGCGGTTTGGGAGGTTCAGCATTTCAATCTCTGCTCCTACAAGATTGATGTGCGAAGAGATCACTTTCAAAGAGTCGATTTCTGTGTCAAGAATAGCGTCCTGTACATTGGCTCTGTCAATAATGCATTCATAGATAGTGCATTCCGACTGCTTGATGTCCACTCCCAGGCCGGAAGAGGCATTTGCTTGCGGGTCTGCATCTACCACGAGTACTTTCTTTTCAAGTGTAGCAAGTGACGCTGCGAGATTAATCGTAGTCGTGGTCTTTCCTACACCCCCTTTTTGATTGGCCAAAGCAATTATTTTTCCCATATACTCTAAATTTATTGGCAGCGAAATAAGTGATAATTCCTTAGAGCGCCTACGAAAAAAGAGAAACTTTGCATTTTCTGTTGATAAGTCACCGGTTTTGTTAATAACTGCCGGACGAAACAGTTCCGAAACCTGGTTGATTTTATCATCATACTTTCTCTGTTTGAGCTTGCAAATATACATATTTATATTGGATATCTATTTCTTTTTTTACTCGCTTGCAGAAGATTAAGATTTGTAAACGGGTGTATATTCGTCAGATAGCGATGTGATTTATATGATATTCGGAGATAAGCGGTTGGCAGTACGGTTACTTTTTGCTACTTTTGTGCGAACATTAAAAAGGAAAGGATTGAATATATGGAAAGTAAGAAGCCGTTGATCCTCGTTTCGAATGACGATGGTGTTATGGCTAAAGGTATTAGTGAACTGGTGAAGTTCCTTCGTCCGTTGGGGGAAATTGTTGTAATGGCACCCGACTCTCCGCGCTCCGGCAGCGGCAGTGCATTGACGGTGACTCATCCGGTTCATTATCAACTGGTCAAAAGAGAAGTGGGACTGACTGTATATAAATGTACAGGAACGCCGACCGATTGTATCAAGCTGGCATTGGGCTCAGTGCTCGACCGGAAGCCTGACCTGATCGTAGGCGGTATCAATCATGGAGATAATTCCGCTATTAACGTGCATTATTCGGGAACGATGGGAGTAGTGATTGAAGGCTGTCTGAAGGGAATTCCTTCGATTGGTTTTTCTCTGTGCAATCATCAGCCCGATGCTGATTTTGAACCTTCGGGTCCTTATATACGCAAGATAGCTGCCATGATATTGGAAAAAGGACTGCCCCCGTTGACTTGTCTTAATGTGAACTTTCCCGATACTCCCGACCTCAAAGGAGTGAAGGTTTGTGAACAGGCAAAGGGATGCTGGGTGAATGAATGGGTAACTTGTCCCCGTCTTGATGACCATAATTACTTCTGGCTGACCGGTTCATTCACCGATCATGAACTTGAAAATGAGAACAATGATCATTGGGCGCTGGAAAACGGATATGTGGCTATCACGCCAACGACAGTCGATATGACTGCTTACGGCTTTATAGATGAACTGAATGGCTATTGTCAGCAACTGGAATTCTGACATACGCATTGTGCTGATTTCAAATATCAAAACTCCTAATTCAAAATTCCCATGAAGTACTATCTGATTGTCGGTGAAGCTTCCGGAGACTTGCATGCGTCCCATTTGATGACTGCCCTCAAGGCGGAAGATCCTCAGGCCGATTTCCGCTTTTTCGGTGGAGATTTGATGGCTGCCGTCGGAGGAACGATGGTGAAGCATTATAAAGAGCTGGCGTATATGGGATTTATTCCAGTACTGCTTCATTTGCGTACGATTTTTGCAAATATGAAACGTTGCAAGGAAGATATTGTGGCGTGGAATCCCGATGTGGTGATCTTGGTCGATTATCCCGGTTTCAATCTTAACATAGCTAAGTTTGTGCATTTCGAGACGCAGATTCCTGTCTTCTATTATATTTCTCCGAAGATATGGGCATGGAAGGAGTACCGCATAAAGAATATCAAACGTGATGTGGATGAACTTTTCTCCATTCTTCCTTTTGAAGTGGAGTTTTTTGAAGAGAAGCACCGGTATCCTATACATTATGTAGGAAATCCTACGGTAGATGAAGTGGCTGCTTATCAGAAAGCTCATCCTAAAAATTCGGAAGCATTCTTGGCGGATAATAATCTGGAGGATAAACCGGTAATCGCACTGTTGGCGGGAAGCCGGAAACAGGAGATCAAGGATAATCTGCCGGATATGCTGAAAGCTGCTTCTGCTTTTCCCGATTATCAACTGGTACTGGCCGGTGCTCCCGGCATCGTTCCGGAGTATTACAAACAATATGTAGGGCAGGCTAAAGTGAAAATAATCTTTGACCAGACCTATCGTTTGCTACAACATGCGGAGGCGGCTTTGGTCACTTCGGGTACGGCGACTCTTGAGACAGCCTTGTTCCGTGTTCCTCAGGTGGTTTGTTACTATACACCGATTGGAAAAGTGGTTTCGTTTTTGCGTCGTCATATCTTGAAAGTGAAATTTATCTCACTAGTCAATCTGATTGCAAATCGTGAGGTTGTAAAGGAGTTGGTTGCAGATACAATGACAGTCGGAAATATGCAGAGTGAACTAAAGAAACTGATTGAAGATCAGGAATATAAGGATCGTATGCTTGCCGAATATGAGTATATGGCAGATCGGTTGGGGCCTGCAGGTGCTCCCCAGCATGCTGCTCGCAAAATGCTTGAACTGTTGAAAAAATAACTTTCTTTTTCTGAATAAACGTAAAGCCGGTGCAGTAAATGCCCGGCTTTTTTATTTATATAGCAGAAGAATTAAAAAGAGAGGAATAAATATGAAAAAATTTAATTGGCTTTTAGTAATGTTATTGCTCGCATTGGTACCTGCGCTGCAATCATGTGACGACGATGGGTACTCAATTGGAGACATAGGATGGGATTGGGCTACAGTTCGTGCTACCGGTGGCGGTGGTTATTATCTGGAAGGTGATCGTTGGGGTATGATTGATCCGGTGGCCAGCTCTATTCCTTGGTACAAACCGGTAGACGGTGAACGAGTAGTTGCTTTTTTCAATCCTTTGGCTGATACGGATAAGGGTGCTCAGGTAAAGATCGAAGGAATTCAGGAAGTGTTGACAAAAGAAGTGGAAGATATGACGGCTGAAAATGAAGAGGAATTCGGTAATGATCCTATCGTGATTTATCAAGGAGATATGTGGCTGGGAGGAAAGTTTCTGAATATCATCTTCCATCAGTATTTGCCTCGTTCTGAAAAGCACCGCATCAGTCTTGTACAGAATAAGATAGAACCGGAAGCTCCGGAAACACCGGAAGCTTTGAATGTGGATGAAGATGGGTATATACATCTGGAATTACGTTACAATACGTATGATGATGTGACTGGATACCGGGGATGGGGACGAGTTTCTTATAATCTGGAAGAGTTCTATCCAACGGCAAAAGATGCAGCTGAAACAGAATTTAAAGGATTCAAGGTGACTATTAATTCAGAAGAAAATGGAGAAGGAAGAGTGATCGTTCTTGATTTGGATCATCCGGTAGGCGTTCCGGAAAAAGCGAAAGATGTGCATTCTACTTCTTTTGTTAAATAGCAAAACTTTTATAAATAACTAAACCTAAACCTTGACGAACACTGTGTGTGAAAAAAAAGGTCGGAAGTGCTTCAAAGCGGCTTCCGACCTTTTTATTTTATTTATTCTGTTATTAAAACCAAGTCAGTGCATATAGATAAAAGACTGCTGCCGGTATAGCCATCAAAGCACTGTCGAAGCGGTCGAGCATCCCTCCATGTCCCGGAAGAATGTTTCCCGAATCTTTAACGTGCAGCTGGCGTTTCAGTAATGATTCTGTCAGGTCACCCCATGTTCCGAAAACGACAACGACTAAAGCCAGACCTGCCCATTCCCACATTGACATAATCGTGAAATAATGTGCCAAGACAAAAGAAGCTCCGATAGCTACTACTCCGCCACCGATGGAACCTTCCCATGATTTTTTAGGAGAAATACGTTCAAACAAGCGGTGTTTGCCAATTAATGAACCGACACAATATGCACCCGTATCACTCAGCCAAAGGAATATAAAGATAGACAATGGCAGGATCGGATTGTAGCTTACGCTGCTATATTCCGGATCAGTATGAAATGCCAAGACATTGAGCAAGGCAAACGGCAGGCCTATATAAAGCTGGCTGAGCATGGAATATGCCCAGTTAAGCATTGGACTTGCCTTTTTCAGATACAGCTCACTGATCATCAAATAGAGTAGCAGCAGCAAATAAGGAATGAAAATCTTGGAGTCGGCTGCATCGATACAGAATCCCATCACTGCGAGGAACAAGTAAGCTCCTCCCAGCATGATAATGGTTTTGTTTACATTGACTCCTTCTGCGCGGCTGTTGATTAACTGTCCGAATTCATAGATTGTCAGTGCACTGATCGCCATGAACAGAATGCCGAAGCTGAAAGAATTATAGAGTATACATCCCACTAAAATGGCAACAAAGAGTATACCCGTAATGGCCCGTTTTATAAAATTACTAATCAAAATCTTCGTGTTTTAATTATTTAGATTCGGTAGTTTGTTCTTCCTCATTGGATTTTGCTTCTATAGTAACTTTTCCTTCTACGGTTACTTTTTTTCCTTCCGCAGTGATTTTCGTTTCTGTAGTTGCTTCTTCCTGAGCAGAATTTTTAGCTTCCTCTTCTTTGATTTCTTGTTCTTCTGCTTTCAGTTTCTCGGCAAGTTCTCTTTCCGCTCTGGCAGCGTCCTGGCTTTCTTTGGCAGCCATGATTTCTTCCGAGCGGGATGCCCACGGGCGTTTACCGAAAATACGTTCGACGTCTTCGGCAAAGATCACTTCTTTGTCGATCAGTAACTGAGCCAGTTTATTGTGTCCTTCCATATGTTCGGACAAAATCTTCTTGGCACGTTCATATTGCTCGTTCACCATCCGTTTCACTTCTTCGTCGATGAGTTCGGCTGTTTTTTCGCTATATGGACGGTTGAAAGAATATTCCTCATTATTATAATAGCATAAGTTGGGTAGTTTGTCACTCATACCTAAATAAGCAATCATGCCGTATGCCTGTTTCGTAACTCTTTCGAGGTCGTTCATGGCACCGGTAGAGATGCGTCCGATGAACAGATCTTCGGCTGCACGTCCTCCGAGGGTAGCACACATTTCATCAAGCATTTGCTCTTTAGTAGTGATCTGACGTTCTTCCGGCAGATACCAGGCGGCACCTAATGCACGTCCGCGGGGAACAATCGTTACTTTGATCAATGGATTTGCGTATTCCAGCAACCACGAAATAGAGGCGTGTCCTGCTTCATGCAAGGCAATCGAGCGTCTTTCCGCTTCTGTAGTAATCTTGGTCTTCTTTTCCAGACCACCGATGATACGGTCTACCGCATCCAGAAAATCCTGCTTGCCTACAAATTTCTTTCCGTGACGGGCTGCGATCAGCGCAGCTTCATTGCAGACATTCGCAATGTCCGCACCGGAGAATCCCGGAGTCTGACGTGCCAGCAAATCTACATCTACTGTATCGTCTATCTTGATCGGGCGCAGGTGTACGCCGAATACTTCTTTACGTTCGTTAAGGTCGGGCAGGTCTACGTGTATCTGACGGTCGAAACGTCCGGCACGAAGCAATGCCTTGTCAAGTACGTCCACACGGTTGGTAGCGGCAAGGATAATCACACCACTATTGGAACCGAAGCCGTCCATTTCAGTCAGCAACTGATTCAGAGTGTTTTCACGCTCATCATTTCCACCCATTGCCGGGTTTTTTCCACGAGCACGGCCTACCGCGTCAATTTCATCGATAAAGACAATACAAGGAGCTTTTTCTTTAGCCTGCTTGAACAAGTCACGTACGCGGGAAGCACCTACACCGACAAACATTTCTACGAAGTCGGAACCTGCCAGTGAGAAGAACGGAACGTTTGCTTCGCCGGCAACAGCCTTGGCAAGCAAGGTCTTACCGGTGCCCGGAGGGCCTACGAGCAATGCGCCTTTGGGAATCTTACCTCCCAAGTCAGTATACTTCTGAGGTTCTTTCAGAAACTCTACGATTTCTTCTACTTCCTGTTTTGCTTCCGCCAGGCCGGCTACATCCTTGAATGTAATCTTGATGGAGCCTCCCTTTTCGAAAAGCTGGGCTTTGGATTTTCCTACATTGAATACACCGCCGGCACCACCGCCGCCACCGCCGCTCATACGGCGCATGAAGAATATCCATAGGGCGATTAATAAAACCAGTGGAAGAATATTAATCAGGATTGCCGGGAAAATATCCGAATCGGCAGGGTAATCTGCGATTCCGTCAAAATGACCGGCTGCTTTTTCGTCCTGCAGAAATTTATCCAGTCTGTCCTTGGAAGGAGGGTTACTGGTGATAATCGGGTTTCTTCCCACTTTGGTGGAGTCCGCACCGAATATTGCACCTACGGCATTCGGCTTGACATGGGCTTCGAGAGTTTTCTCAGAGCCCAGCACTTTGCTGATGTAGCCGTTAGTGACATACTTCTGGAAGTCGCTGTAAGGAACGACTTTACTTCCGCTTCCTCTTGAATCGCTGCTCCACCAAAGGCCGAGAAGCATGAGGGCAATAATCATATATAGCCAGTTCAGATTGAACTTGGGCATATTCACCTTATTGTTAGGCTTATTGTTATTAGTATTATTGTTGTCCATAATTGTGGATTAGTCTAAATCGGGGATTTGAGTAAGTTTGGCGTCAGCCCACAGATGTTCAAGATTATAGAAGGATCTTACTTCCGGCAGAAAGACATGTACGAGTACATCGGAATAATCCATTGCCACCCATTCTGCATTTCGGAGTCCGTCGATTGCGGTCGGTTTGCTGTCTGCACCTTTACGGGCAAACTCCTTGACAGAGTCTACAATAGCATTTACCTGACTAGGGGAGTTCCCCTGGCATATAACGAAATATTTGCAGATGGTATCTTCTATACTGGTTAAATCAGCAATAATGATGTTTTTACCTTTTTTTTCCTGAATTCCCTCTTTAATTTTTTCAATTAATATTTTCGTATCGTTCATTCCTGTAATTGAAATTAATAATTCATGTTCTCTTTTGGTTTATAACAAAAAAGGATTCCCCTTTGTTTCTGATTATAAACGTGATATTTTTGACAAATATACGGTGATTTATTGGATACAAGAAAGTTATGACTTAATTTTTGTGTTTTTTAGGGGAGATGCTTCTACTTAAGGGAGCAAAATGAGAGTTTTTGCAAAAAAAATAGCAGAAATGTTTGCAATTCCCAAATTATTTGTATCTTTGCACCCGCAAACGAAAATTATTGGGCTATGGTGTAATGGTAACACTACAGATTCTGGTCCTGTCATTCCTGGTTCGAATCCAGGTAGCCCAACAAACCACCAGCTTTTTAATGACAAAAACCCGCTAAAACTGCAATTTTAGCGGGTTTTTTGCTTTTTGTGGTATACTTTCAAGTTGGTAAGGCTCAAAAAAAAGAGTCTTCCAAAATGAATGGAAAACTCTTTTTACATCAGCACCGTTTAGGTGATGTTTTTCTGCATCTATGATGGGATACCTATTGTGTCTGTGTTATGACATTTGGCTGCTACCAACCCGGATTCTGAACAAGTTTGCTCGACTTCTGAATCTCGTTTAACGGGATAGGATAGAGGTACATGTGTCTTTCAAAAATACGGGTTTCAAATGCGGTACGCTCCATAAAGTCCTCCAGGTTATCGGCATTCATATTCATACCATGTACCGGTCCGCCTTGCTTATATCCTTCTTCATCGGCACACATCCAGCGACGGACGTCGAAATAGCGTTGTCCTTCGGCGAATAGTTCGATCCGGCGTTCTTTGCGGATGGCTTCTTCCTGTAAGGCTTGGTTGCCTTTTATTTCAGGCTTGATGTCCTTTAGTAAAGGGATACCTGCCCGGTAGCGGACACTGTCGATATGTGCAATGATACGTTCATCCGAAGGATTTACATGGTTCAACGCTTCGGCATATAATAAATAGAAGTCGGCGAGACGGAATAACATTCCTGCTCTGTATTTTGATTTGGCATTGCTTCCTTGGTTTAAAAGATCACGGTTCATTCCCTTGTAAAGCAGATAGCCGGAGTAGCTCATATCCGCTTTGGAGTTATCGTCTCCGCTGCCTTTATAGAAATAAATCTGTTTCGTTGTTTTTTGCCATGTCTTGCCGGAGTAAGTTATGGCCTGATAAAAACGTGGTTCGCGATTCTTATACATATTAGGAATGCCGTCTTCGCCAATGCCTTCTTCTGAATAAAGCCCTGACTCGTGAATACTCTTGCCGTCATTCATGTAGAAATCGTCAATGGCTTCCTGCAATACACCTACACAACCGAATCCGCTATATATCGCACGTGGAGTGCATCTGCGTTCTCTTCCTTCTCCACCTACATCGCCCCATGAATTCTTGCTGGTTTGCCAGATAGCTTCCGGGTTGTTCAAACTTACCTGAAAGAGTTGGTATAGAGATTCTTCTGCATTCAACTCTCCGTCTTTATCTTTTTCTTTATAAAGGTGATAGTGAGTTTTTGCATAATCAATGAAGCGCTGCAACGCGTTTAAGGCAGTTTGCCATTTTTTGTCATCTTTCGCAGGAAACAGTTGTTTGTCCTGATTATCCCTCAATGCGATTGCTTCCGAATATCCTCCGTTAAGTAAGGGGCTTGCGGCATACACGTGGAGTTTTGCCAGAATAGCCAATGCTGCCCCTTTGGTAGGTGCTGCGCTTCGATTCTCGTTTGGAGTCCCGTCATCGTTCACTTCCTTTTCAGGCAGCTCATTGTAGCATTCATTGAGTTCGGAATCGATGAATTGCGCTACTTCGTCGACAGAGTTCCGGTAATAGTCCAGATCACTTGCGGACGGTTCCGATATTTCTGTCATAATGGGGATAGGACCATACAATTCAAATAACAAGTAGTGATAGTAAGCACGTAGGAAACGAGCTTCGTTTTTCAATCTTGCCAATTCGTCTTCGTCAATGTAATCCGTAACGTCACCTTGCTGTGGGATCGTATGCGAGTATGCCAGAAATTCGTTTGCCTGACGGATTTGTTTGTAAAGACTCCAGCGCGATAAATCCGCCGATCCGGCATGGTAACCTACTGTCGGAATTGTCTTGACATTATTTTGTGCACTTTTTAACTCGTCGGAAACTGCCGGCCAGGGATTATCCAATCCCGTCAAGGCTGCATAAGAACTGGTTATAATAATGTTTGATACATCCGGAATTCCGGAATATATATATCGGTGGAAGCGACGGGCATAACCGGTATTATTGAATACTTCTTCCATGCTTAATTCTGCCGCCAGGTCGTCCGATACATCCAGATAATCGCTGCAACCCGAAAAGAATATCGTGCTTAGTCCTACGGCCACTATGATTGATAGTTTTTTCAATGTCTTCATATATATAATGTATTATATGTATTATTAGAAAGTAAAGTCAAGACCGAATGTGAAAGTCCGGCTCAGTGGATATGAGAAGCCGCCGTTGGTGTTTCCAAGTTCCGGGTCCCACATTTTGATATCATCCCATACACAAAGATTGTTTCCTTGCAGATAAACACGCAAAGCTTGTATACCGATTTTTTTCAGTGTTTTCTCCTTGAAGTTGTAACCGACTTCAATATTTTTCAGTCGCAGGAAGCTGGCATTGCGCAGCCACCAGGTGCTGGCAGCTGTATTGTTATCATAATTGGTAGAGTGCATGCGCGGGAACATTACATTTTGGCTTGGGTTCTGTTCGGTCCATCTGTTGGCTACTTCTGATCGTACAGCGGATTCTTCGACTCCCCATTGGAACGGGAAAAATGCTCCGTCCGAGCTGGCTCCTAATACGGTCGATGTATTTCCTGATCCTTGGAAGAAGATACCGACATAGGCTCCTTTCCATTCGGCATTGAGGCCGAAGCCATAAACTATTTCCGGAACGGAAGGATTTCCTACATCTTCCATTTGGTCGTTGCTGTCGATCTTACCGTCTCCGTTCAGGTCTTTGTATTTGATATCTCCCGGACGTACTCCGCTTGACAAGCCGGATACAACTCCCGGTTTCAGTTCATACTGGCGGTTCAGACCTTCACCTGTTATGTTGAAGTCGTCGGCGGTATAAAGTCCGTCAGCAATGTATAGTTTCCATGAGTTGAGGCGAGTTCCTTTCTTTTCGAGCCACGGATAGACTTGTGGCACCTGATCATATTCGAGGATTTCGTTACGTGCAAATGTAAAGTTGCCGCGTGCGCTCAGGTTTACTTCACCGACTTTATAATTGAGATTCAGACTTGCATCCACACCCTGGTTTTTCACGATACCGAAGTTTTGCCATGGCATTTGCTGGAAGCCTGTCACATTGGAAACGGTATTACGTTGCAATAGGATGTCCTTACGTTTGTTGTTGAAGTAGTCCACTTGCAGGTCAATGCGATTGTCGAATAACCCCAAGTCGATACCGAAGTTGCGTTTGTCTTCGATTTCCCAGGAAAGAAACGGTGACTCGAACTGGGCTTCGGTAATTCCATTGCCTACTCCGCCCAATGCGCCGCTATTGCTGAATCCGATATTATAGCCACTATTATCTTGTTTCATGGTTCCACGATATAAGAAGCGGTTGCCTCCGGTATCGTCGTTACCGGTACGCCCGATGGAGAATCTTAGTTTCAATTTACTTACTACCTTTTTCAAGGCTTCCGGATAATAATGTTCATTGCTGATATACCATGCCAAACCCATGGCGGGGAAGAAACCGAAGCGATAGCCTTTTGCAAAGGTTTCCGAACCGGTGTAGCCGAAGTTACCTTCTAAGAAATAGCGTCCGTCATATCCATAAGTTACACGGCCTACCAAACCTTGCTTTCTATAAGGTAAAGCGTTATTGTGATACTGTGTTTCTTTTTGCATGTATAGGAACATAGCGCCTACATCGTGTTTCTCTGCAAATGTACGGTTGTAATTGAAGGCTGTTTCAAAGTAAATCTTTTTGTTTGAACTGTTACTCAGGTTTTCTGATAACACATCGCTGCCTTCTACTACAGTCTTATATAACAGTTTGCCATTTTCGTCGCGTCCTGTGGCCAGATATTGTGTCGGTGTTTTGGTGCGTTTGGCGATATATGACATGTCTGCGTCAAGGCTGATGAGGCCTTTCCATGTCAAGCCCTTAGTCAGGAAGTCCAGTTTTTGGTCTACTTCCACTTTTGATTGGATGGAAGTTCTCCATTCTTTGGCGTATCCTGAGTTAACAAGCAGGTTGTACGGGTTGGAACGATTGCCTGACGGACGGGGATGTCCGGCCACAGTTCCGTCGGAATAAACTGCCGGCATGATATAAGACGGAGTACGGCACATGGTAGTAAAAATAGTGCTGGTTCCTGTTCCCGGATAATTGGTTTGCAGGTATTGTCCGCTGAGGTCTACTTTTACTGTTGTGGTTTTAGTTGCGTCAAAGTCAATGTTGCTGCGCAGATTGTAGCGCTTCAATCCGATATTGTTATCATAGTCATTGCCGAAATCCTTGAATATACCATTTTCCTGATAGAAGGCGCCGGATACGAAGTAACGGGCACGTTCAGTTCCTCCTCTTACGTTCAGGGTATACCGCATATTATAGGTGTGGTTTCTTAGCATTGTACCCAACCAGTCAGTGTCCGGATATAAATCACGGTCGGCTCCGGGACCGTATTTGGCTATCTCTTCGTCTGTGCGTATGCTGGCGGTCCCTTCGTTGTTCAATGCTTCGTTGTATAGGTTTAACGTTTCTACTGAGTTCATGAAAGTCGGCAGACGTGTTGGTTCGAGAATAGTTCCTTCGGCTCGGAAAGAGATTTTAGGTTTCTGTGAATTTCCTCGTTTGGAAGTAATCAAGATAACTCCGTTTGCGCCTTCGGCTCCGTAAACAGCTGTGGCGGCAGCATCTTTCAGTAAGGTAAATGATTCAATTTCATCCGCTTCAATATCCTGCATTTGCCGGGGGACACCGTCGACTAATACAAGCGGATTGGTACCGCCTTTGAAAGAACTTTGTCCCCGAATCCAAAAGTCGGCATTGTCATATCCCGGTTCACCGGAACGTTGCACTGCGATCAAGCCCGGTACTTGCCCTGCCAGATTATTGGTCATATTACGACTGGAAGAAACGGACAACTCTTTGGGACCGATGGCGTTGATGGAACTCACTACGCTGTTCTTCTTTTGTTTTCCGTAGCCGATAACAACGACGTCCTCCAGCATCTCTGTGCTCGGAAGCATTTTGATTGCTAATACCTTTTCTCCTTTATAAGTGATTTTTTGCTGTTCGTAACCCACATAAGAGAAAAGAAGTATATTGCCTTTTTGGGCTTTGATGGTGAAATTACCATCTACGTCAGTGATGGCACCGACTGTGGTTCCTTCGATTTTTATCTGCACTCCGATCATCGGCTGCCCGTTTTCATCGACTACGAGTCCTGTCGGACTTTGTCCTTGTGCATAAATTGTGTTTATTCCTGCAAATAAGGCAAACAGAATGAAACACATTACTTTTAATATCTTATTCATAAATGTTTCTTTTAAGTAAGAATTAGAAAATAATTAAGGTTACTTGTCCGTGCCGTATACATATATTTCTGCCAGGTGTCCTACAGATGAACCACTGCCCAGAGTGGGGATGTAAATACGTATCCAGCGTGCATCACATGCTTTTACGGGGACCATTTGCTCTGTTTTTATGCTACCGTCAAAGAAGTATTTTCCAATCAGGTTCCATGTTTCACCGTCATCTCCTGCATAAATCTCAAGGTTCATAGAAGTAAGTGCATTTTGTCTGGCGATGAGTCCTAATTGGCTGACACTGTTCTCTTTGCCCATGTCGAGTATTATTTCGTATGGTGGAGCTACTTCTCCTCCCTGCCATTTACTATGCCAGAAAGTGTTTATCTCTCCGTCAATCAAAGATATTGTCTGACCGTTGTGGGGGTAAGCGGCTGAAACTTCGCCTGTCTTTTCTTCCGTGTTGGCAGTCACTGTCCAGTGGTCACGGTTAATAGGGCCGCCTTGTTTGATTACGAAATAGTTGGCTACCGTTTCCTTGTCTATGTTGATGCTGGCGTCTCCTTGTCCGCTAAGTCCGCCGAGTGAAACCGGAAGAAGATAATTTCCGGGGGGAAGTGTTTCACCCAGCAGGCTAATAGCAGAGCCTCCCGTTGTCTTTCCCTTGGCGATAGTGACATCGGGAAGAGTGTAGAAGTCGGAAGGTAAAGGTATGTAATAGGTCGAATTTGCCGAATTGTAGTTGTCCACATAGTCCGCTCCTTTGGTTGCAAACGAGGTCGTCAGATCCCATTCGTTCTCAAAGCTTATCTCTGTGTCGAGATTCATAGGTGAAGTAGTCGTTCCTCCTTCTACTACGAAGTCTCCTCCGGTAGATGCAAGTCTGACGATGGCTTCTTTAACGATAAATCCGTAAAGTGTTGCCGTTCGGTCGGAGTTCATAGGAGTCCCTGTAGAGGATACCCGTAATGGAAGAACGTATTTAAGTTCATCAAAGCCGCACAGGTTGTAGATTTTGTGAGGATCATACACCAGACTGCCTCCTGTTACGCGCCTGTCTCCGCCGGGAGAGACGGAATAGGTTGCATTTTCAATCGTATAGCATTCGGGAGGTAGTAATTGATAGGAAGTGCCGTCCGCATTATTCAGAGAATCCAACAGGGATTGTTCTACTGAAAAAGTCACCGTTCCTCCGGTATCCTCTAATCCTGCCTTGGCAATGGATAGATCAATCTTGTTGAGAGGGCCTAAATCGTAAACTTCAATGGTGGAGAATCCACTTTGTGATGCTGAGAACATTCCCTTAGAACGTTCGTTATCAACATCTTCTACGCAGCTGGTAATGCATAAGAATGCCAGCAAGCATGGTGTTAGTTCAAAGCATTTTTTCATAAATTAATATTAGTTTTATTAAAGGTAAAAAGGGTAAAAACAAGTTGAAGTACTTGTGGGTACTCTTGGATTTGGAATACTTATTTCTTTCTCATAGGCATTAAAATTAGAAGTTAAAACTTTTATTTGTGTGCTGAACTATGCTGATTTAAAGTCAAAAAAATAATAGGTTCTATGTCTTAGTTCTTGTAGAACTATAATATAGTAGATGATAAGATGGAATAGAATGCATGTTGTTGATAATCAATGGGAAGTATTGGGGGCTGTAAACGTGTAATAGTGAAATACTCACTCTGTTTCTACCCGTTGATTGATTAAATGAGAATAATTGAAAAACTTATTTGTAATTTAAATATGAAATATTATTGAAAAATAGTATGACTTTTTCAAACTAATTAGTATATTTGCGCACGAATCGTTGATTTTTAGCAAAAAAGATGGTAAATCTATTGCTTAGTTAGATGCGTTAGTTTAGATACAAATGGATTAACAGACTGTTTTTTGTGCTAAGTTCTACAAGAACTTAGTTTAATTATTCCTCTATTCCTTTTTAATTGGTTGATTGTTTCGGTCAGACCGGGCGAAAAACTCACTTCTTAAATATAAAGCATTTTGGCAGTCGTTTAATTACGGGTGTAAGGGAGAAACTATTTAATTGCTATTTGGATAGTACACAGCGTGATAAAGGTTGTTATATTCTCAAAGAGTTCTCATGCCTTTGAGAAAAAATTCTCACCACACTGAGAAAAAATTCTCAATGCAATGAGAAAATTTTCTCAAAGGCATGAGTATTTTTTCTCAGTGCAGTGAGAATATAATGAAAGCTTCAATAAAAAAGCCAACTAAATCCATAATGGGTTAGTTGGCTTTTATATTAGAGGATTTATCCTTTGTTTCGGGAATATTTATTCTTCCGCTTTCAATGATTCATCGATAACCTTGATTTTCTGTAATACCAGTTCAAGGTCAGCTTTCAGTTTATCCACTTTTCGATTCAGTTCAGTCAGCAGGCTGCTACCTTTCTTGGAAGAAGAAGTAAGGAATCCCAGGTTATTTTCATAAGTCTGAAGTTCATTCTTCATATTCTCATAAATACGTACCAGTTTTTCCCGTTCTCTATATAAAGACTGAGAGCCTCCTCCTTGGATATTGCTGATGTTTGAACGGAAATTGCTTAATTTCTTGTTGGATGCACTGATGTTGAAACGGTCGAACAGTTGATCGATCAAGCCATGATATTGCTTATACAATTTGTCTTTCTCCTTGAACGGAACATGACCGATGGTATTCCACTCCTTCATCAGTTCGCGTACCAAAGTGCTGGCTTCGTCAGTATCCATGTTTTCATCGATTGAAGCTAATTTTTCAATCAACGCTTTCTTCTTCTCCATGTTCTCTATTTCTACAGAACGTTGTGAAGAAGTAGCCTTGTTTTTCTGGTCGAAGAAATAGTCACAAGCAGTGATGAAACGTTTCCATACGGCATCCGAGTATTTCTTGGCTACCGGACCGATTGTTTTCCACTCTTTCTGCAATTTGGTCAGCGCATCAGCAGTTGCTTTCCAGTCGGTGCTGTCCTTCAGTGCTTCTGCCTTTTCGCAAAGTGCTTTCTTCTTTTCCAGATTCTCGTTCATTCCTTCTTTCAGAGCCTTGAAGAATTCTCCTTTCTTTTTGAAGAAGTCATCGCAGGCATGACGGAAGCGTTCGAAGATCTTCACATTCATCTTTTGGGGAGCGAATCCGATTGTCTTCCATTTGTTTTGCAGAGCAATCACTTCCTGCGTCTTGTTCTCCCAAGCCGAGAATGTTTTCAGTTCATCATATTCAATTGCTTCTACAATTTCGCAAATGACAGTTTTTTGATCCAGATTGTGCTGTTCCGATTCTTTCAGCGCTTCGAAATGTTGCTGGTGACGGCGGTTTACAGCCGTAGAAGCAGCCTTGAAACGGTTCCAGATTTCGTCACGCAGTTCTTTAGCTACCGGACCCGTATCACGAAATTCCTGATGCAGCTTCTGAAGTTGGTGGAAAGCGGAAACTACATCTTCTTCGTCAGCAAGCTTTTCGGCTGCTTCGCAAAGATGAGTCTTGATCTCCAGATTCTTTTTGAAGTCGTATTCACGAAATTCGTTGTTCAGTTTCAGCAGATCATAGAATTTCTCTACGTACAGTTGGTAATTCTTCCAAAGTTCATTCACCTTGCCCTGCGGAACCAGTTTGGTTTCGTTCCATTGTTGTTGCAGCTTTTTGAACTCTGTATAAGATTTATTGGCATCATCACCCGATTCTACCAGTTCTTTAAGTTCTTCGATAATGGAAAGCTTGACTTGCAGATTTTCTTCTTTCTGACGTTCCTGTTCGGCTACAAGTTGACTTCTTTTCTCTTTGATCGATCCCATGAGGCGTTTGAATTCCTCTTCTGTCGGATCATCCTTCGGAGTGAAGTCTTCGGCAGCGCCTCCATTGTCGATAAATTGCTTTTTAGCAGCTTCTAACTCGGCGTTGTGTAACTTGTAGAATGATTGTTTTAGATTGTCAATTTCCTGCTTGTTTGCGTTTTCCGAGTCTTGCGCAAGCTCTTTCAATCGGTTCAGTACGTCTTCCTTTGTGGCAGGTTTAGGTGCTGCTTCAGTCTGAACTTCGGCAGTAACTTCTTCAGTAACTTTTTCGGTACCTTCTTCAGTCGGAGTCTCTGTAATGGCTTCAGAAACCTCAACTGTTTTCTTTTCTTCTTCTAACTCCCCTTGGTTCAAGGGAAGATTAGTGTCATGAGCGTCCATCATTGTATATTAGTTTTGGGTCACAAAATAATGAAATAAAACGATTACTTCATACTCTTTTGCTTATTTTTTTTTGATTATCGCATTTTTATGATAATAAAACAGTAATTCCCATGTACAGCATCATACCGATTATGTCATTTGTGATGGCTATAAACGGACCTGTTGCGATGGCGGGATCTATTTTTAGTTTCTCCAGTGTCATCGGGACCAGTGTGCCGAAGATGGAGGCGAACATCACAACGGCAAACAGGCTGATGGATACGGAATAAGTAACCGTAGCCGTCGCACCGAACCGGATAAAGTTGTAGGTATATACCAGCAGGGAGATGATGGTAGCATTGATTAAGGCTACTACCGCTTCCTTGGTCACTTGCTTGAAAGTGTTTTTGGCGTCCAGCGAACTGTTGGCAAGCCCTTGTACGATGATAGCGGAAGACTGTGTACCGACGTTTCCTCCCGTACCGCCAATCAGCGGAATGTATAATGCCATTTCGGGGTGTGCGGCAAAGGTTGCGTCGAAATTTCCCAATATCATGGAGTTTCCGATACCTCCGATCATGCCGATCAGTAGCCAGGGCAGTCGGGCTGTGGTCTGTCTTAGTACGTTGTCATCGGTTTCTACGTCCTGCGAAAGACCGGATGCCAACTGGTAATCACGTTCCGACTGTTCACGAACTTCGTCCATGACGTCGTCGACGGTGATCTGTCCTATCAGTCGGCCGATGCTATCCACCACGGGGATGGCAACAAGGTCATACTTTTCGATGGTTTGCGCCACTTCGTCGATGGAAGTGTCTACGTGTACGGAGATCGGGTCTTTCTGCATCACGTGTTTCACTTTGGAGACAGAAGGGGAGGTGATCATCTTCTTGAGCGGGAAGATTCCCCTCAGGCGTTCATCGTCGTCAATGACATATACATAATATATTTCGTCCAGTTCTTCGGCTTGCTGACGCATTTCCTTCAGACACTCGGGCATACTCCAGTTCTCGTTCACGACTACCATTTCGGTGCCCATCAGACCACCGGCGGTGTTTTCGTCATATTTCAAGAGGTCCACGATGTCTCCTGCCTGTTCGATGTCTTCGATGTGCGAAAGAATTTCTTCCTGCTTGTCTTCGTCGAGGTCACGCATCAGGTCTACGGCATCATCCGTGTCCATGTAGTCCACAAAGCGCTTGGCGATTGTTTCCGAAGGGATCATTTCGAGGAACTCTTTACGAACGTCCTCATCCATTTCGACGAGTACGTCGGCCGCGGTTTCATTGTTGAGCAGGCGGTAGACAAACCGGGCTTCTTCCGGGTTCAGGTCATCACACAATTCAGCGATGTCGGCGGGATGAAGGTCGACAAGAAGTTCTTTAACCTTATCGGCATCTTTTTGCTCGATAAGGTGTTTTACGTTGTCAATGTATTCCTCGTTCATCTTTTTGTTTACGATTAAACGTTTTACAAATTACGGGTTTCGCTCACTATCGGTCAGTTACCGGATGCGGTGGCTGTTTTCAGCGCTTCTTCCACCTGGTTGGTCAGACTGATGAATTCTTCCACCGACAGTTGTTCCGGGCGCTTGTTAAATAATGCATCCTCCGTCAGCGGACAATCTTTGCCTAAAATCGGCTTGATAGAGTTGCGTAATGTTTTGCGCCGTTGGTTGAAGGTGGTCTTCACCACTTGTTTGAACAGTTTTTCGTCGCATCCCAGTTCCTTGGTATCATTGCGGGTCATGCGGATGACGGCACTTTTCACTTTTGGGGGCGGGTTGAAAACATGTTCGCTGACGGTAAAGAGATATTCTACTTTATACCATGCCTGTATCAGTACGCTCAGGATGCCGTAGGTTTTGCTGCCCGGTCCGGCAGCGATACGTTCGGCTACTTCTTTCTGTATCATTCCGGTACAGCAAGGGATGATGTCCTTGTTTTCCAGCATCTTGAAAAATATCTGGCTGGAGATGTTGTACGGGTAATTACCGGTCAGTACGAAAGGCTTTCCGTCGAACAACCGGTGAAGGTTCATTTTCAGAAAATCGTCTTCGATAATGTGATCTTCCAGTGACGGATAGGCTTCACGGAGATAGGCAACCGATTCGTAGTCTACTTCAACGACTTTTACCAACCGGTCTTTTTTTACCAGAAACTGGGTCAATACTCCCATACCCGGTCCTACCTCCAATACAGGCAGTTCGGGGAAGGTGTCGACTGTATCGGCAATATCCTGCGCTACTTTCAGATCTTTCAGAAAGTGCTGTCCGAGAAACTTTTTAGGCTTTACTAATTTCATTTACCAACTAAATAATTACTTTTGCAGCCGACAAAGGTAATTCTTTTAAATGAAGAATGAAGAATTAAGGATGAAGAAACTACTAAAAAAGACGCTGAAGCTGATATTACCGATCGTTTTAGGCGGCTTTATTCTATACTGGGTTTATCGCGACTTTGATTTCAGCAGGGTCGGCGAGGTATTACGGCATGGTACGAACTGGTGGTGGATGCTTTTTTCGCTCTTGTTCGGGGTGCTTGCTCAGGTATTTCGCGGGTGGCGGTGGCGGCAGACGCTGGAGCCGCTGGATGCTTTCCCCAGAAGAAGCGACTGTGTGAATGCCATCTTTATTTCTTATGCCGCCAGCTTGGTCGTTCCCCGGATAGGGGAGGTGAGTCGTTGCGGGGTGTTGGCGAAGTATGATAATGTCTCGTTTGCCAAATCGCTGGGGACAGTGGTGACGGAGCGACTGGTAGATACATTGACCATTTTTCTGATTACCGGTATTACTGTATTGCTGCAAATGCCGGTGTTTGTCACTTTCCTTGAAAATACGGGGACCAAGATACCTTCTTTTGCTTATCTTTTGACTTCGGTATGGTTTTATATCGTCCTGTTTTGTTTTATCGGGGTGGTGGTGCTTCTTTATTATTTAAGGAAAACGCTGTTTTTCTATGAACGGGTGAAAGGCTTTGTGTTGAATATTTGGGAAGGAATCATGTCTTTGAAAGGAGTACGCAATATTCCTTTGTTCATATTTTATACATTGGCCATCTGGGCTTGTTATTTTTTTCATTTCTATTTTACGTTCTATTGTTTTGCATTCACTGCTCATTTGGGCATTCTTGCGGCACTGGTAATGTTTGTCGGCGGTACGTTTGCTGTTATTGTGCCGACTCCCAACGGGGCGGGACCGTGGCATTTTGCTATCATGGAGATGATGATGCTTTACGGAGTAAATGTGACGGATGCCGGAATATTTGCTCTAATTGTGCATGGTATTCAAACTTTTTTGGTAGTTTTGTTGGGTGTATATGGTTTGGCGGCTTTGCCGTTTACCAATAGACAGCGAAAGTAATCACTTAATAAAAATAGATTTGTTATGAGTACTATTCTTTCTTTAGCTCCACAGAATGTGTGGAAGCATTTTTATTCGTTGACTCAGATTCCCCGTCCGTCCGGACACATGGAGAAAGTGACTGAATTTCTGATTAACTTCGGAAAAGGCTTGGGACTGGAATCTTTCGTAGACGAAGCGGGTAATGTGATTATCCGTAAACCGGCAACTCCGGGCATGGAAAACCGGAAAGGTGTAATTCTTCAGGCACACATGGATATGGTTCCTCAGAAGAATAATGATACAGTTCATGATTTTGAAAAAGATCCTATCGAAACTTATATAGACGGTGACTGGGTAAAAGCCAAAGGTACTACGCTGGGTGCTGATAACGGACTGGGTGTAGCTGCTATCATGGCTGTACTGGAAGCGAATGATCTGAAACACGGTCCGCTGGAAGCATTGATCACTAAAGATGAAGAAACCGGAATGTACGGTGCATTCGGCTTGAAACCGGGTACGGTAAACGGAGAAATCCTGCTGAATCTTGACTCTGAGGACGAAGGCGAACTGTATATCGGTTGTGCCGGCGGTATGGATGTGACTGCTACGCTGGAATATAAGGAAGTAGCTCCCGAAGAAGGCGACGTCGCTGTTAAAGTAAGTCTGAAAGGTTTGCGTGGTGGACACTCTGGATTGGAAATCAATGAAGGGCGCGCCAATGCCAATAAGCTGTTGGTACGTTTCGTGCGTGAAGCGGTTGCCAGCTATGAAGCCCGCCTGGTAAGCTGGGACGGTGGTAATATGCGCAATGCGATTCCTCGTGAGGCATGTGCGGTACTTGCCATTCCTGCTGAAAACGAAGAGGAACTGCTGGGCTTGGTGAAATATTGCGAAGACTTGTTCAATGAAGAGTTCTCTGCAATCGAAACTCCGATCAGCTTTACGGCAGAACGTGTGGAGCTTCCTGCCGGTGAAGTGCCCGAAGAAATTCAGGATAATCTGATTGATGCCATCTTTGCTTGTCAGAATGGTGTGACCCGTATGATTCCGACCGTTCCCGATACGGTGGAAACATCTTCTAATCTGGCTATCATTACGATTGGCGATGGTAAGGCTGAGATTAAGATTCTGGCCCGTAGCTCCAGCGATAGTATGAAAGAGTATCTGACTACCAGTCTTGAGTCTTGCTTCTCTATGGCAGGCATGAAGGTAGAAATGACTGGCGGCTATTCAGGATGGCAGCCGAACGTTGAATCACCTATTTTGCATGCGATGAAGGAATCTTATAAACAGCAGTTTGGAGTAGAACCCGCAGTGAAAGTAATTCATGCAGGTTTGGAATGTGGTATTATCGGTGCTATCATTCCGGGGTTGGATATGATTTCATTTGGTCCGACATTGCGTTCGCCGCACTCACCGGATGAAAGAGCTTTGATTCCTACCGTACAGAAGTTCTATGACTTCCTGGTGGCTACATTAGCACAGACTCCGACGAAATAAGGATTCTTTTCCTATTTATATAATAGGTATCATATAGTAAAAAGGCATGGAAGATTATCTTCCGTGCCTTTTTGTCATATTTGCTGCCATTGAAATTATAATTCTGCCTTATAACAAATAAATTAATTGATGCAAATCAATTAATATGCTATAAAACATAAATTTCTTTCCTTTTTCGGCTCAATCTATAAACAATGGTCGTATTTTTGTGTTATAAAACATGTAATTAGGAGGATAACAAAATGAAAAAGTTAGAAAGATTGTTTAGAAAGATCGGCAATGCCGATGTACATGTTTGGGGATACTCAACACTTGGCATACTCCCCAAAGAGAAGATTTAAGTTTTTTAGTTTTCAGGTATTAGTAATTTTAAAGGTTTAAAGATTATGGCAAAGAAAATGAGTTCATTAATTAGAAAAATCCTCAGTGAAGTAGGTCGCAACGAAATGCTTTCATGGGGGTACAGAATTGAAAAATGAGATTCAGTACATTAACTAAGCTTGAGTGGGGATGCGTTGTTGAAAACGTTATCCCCACTTTTTATTCTGTCATTTAAGCTGTATAGTGGTTAATCCGCGTTCTTTATCTTTCTGTTTTCCATGTTCCGATAGTTCTTGTCGCACTATCAAAGTTTACCCCCACTTTTATTATTTTCCAGTCTCCCACCTGATAGGGAATGGCATACTCCTTACTATTAATCTGCGCCAATGCTTCTTCCGGTGTACCGTCCACTTTAAATTCAAAGACATAAAGGGTATCTTGTAATTTTACAATGGCGTCAGCCCTTCCGATAGCTGTATCTACTTCCACATCTATATATTGCCCCATCAGCCTGAAAAATAGATAGAAGATGGTTTGGTAATGTTTCTCTTCTTTATTATTTAACTTATTAGGGATAGAAGCGAAGAAGGACTTTAGTCTTTCCAGGCATCCATCCAAATTTCCGGCACGTAAGTCTTTAATAAATGATACTATATAAAATGTATTCTCTCGTGCGGGCAAATGTACATAAGCAGGCATGAGAGATTCGAGAAATCCTTTCCTGACTTCCTTGTTGGGGTAAGCTAGGGTATAGAGCTGAAAACTCGGGTCATATCCTTTAATAGTGAGATAGCCGCTTTGATAAAGTACTGGAAGAGGGTCGGTAATTCTATTAGTGGGAGCATCAAATTGTTCTGCTGTAGCAGTAGTGTCATCCAACTCACGGATATCAAAGTTACTTTCTTGTAGGAGATCTATCAAAAAAGTGGGAGTACCGGTAGAAAACCAAAAATTGGAATACTTTTTTTGTGCGAAAGCATTGAACAGACTGAATGGATTATAAATATCCTCGCTATTTTCACTAAAATGATATCCGTCATATTGTTGTTTCAGATGAGTACAAGCTTCTTCATATGTTTCGTTATTGGCTTGAGCCATCTGTTCGATATCGATTTGCAGTGTGTGTACCTCTTGTTCGGTAATGCCGCATATAGCGCTATATTCATCCCACATACTGATATTTTGCAAGTTGTTCAGTTCGCTAAAGATACTCATTTGACTGAATTTGCTGATACCTGTGATAAAAAGGAAACGGATATATTGGCCTTGCGCTTTCAAAGGGCTGAAGAAATCGCGCATAATATCACGAATTTCTATTTGCAATTCCGTATTGTTATTACTGTCCAGCATGGGAGCATCATATTCATCTACAAGTATCACAACCGGTTTGCCGGTCTGTGTATATGCGCGTTGTATGATTCCCTTTAAACGAAGGCTGAAAGTCGTTTCTCCTTCTTCGCGTCCATATAATTTTTCCCATTGCAGTAACTGGTAATTAATGACGGCTGATAACGCTTCGGCAGTCATATATTTACTCACACTGAAATCAATATGTAGCACCGGATAAACAGCCCATTCTTTTTCCAGAGTTTCCATTGCCAATCCGTTGAACAAGTCTTTCTTTCCGGAAAAATAAGCTTCGAGTGTAGATACTAGCAGACTTTTCCCGAATCGTCGGGGACGGCTTAAAAAATAAACCTTATTTGTGTTTGTCAAACGGTAAATTAACTCCGTTTTATCAACGTACACATAACCATTATTTCGCAAATCTTCGAAATTCTGTATTCCTATCGGGTATCGTCTGAGTCTCTCGTCCATCTAAATTACATTTTTATATGAAACATAGACAAAGATAGAACTAAATAGGGGAAAATCAAAGATCAAAAAGTATATTGTTGTTTTCTTCCATTTTTATTTTCGTATTTCTTTTCACATAATATACTCTTGTTTTCTTCCCATATTACGATACATTCTTTTAGCTCCTCACCTGTTTTATTTCTATTTGTGTATATATCGGTCTCATGGTGAAAAAATGACCTTCTTAAAAAGGGAATATTTAAACAGTCAGGAAGGCGCTAATGCCAACATCATATAAATATAGAATGAAAAAGCTTCGGCATTTGTAACTATGATATTTACTCTTTTTATGAATTGGATGGTTTTGTGATTAAATTGAAGCTGTCTTGATCTTAAACTGGTTATTTGGTAACTTTATTGAAATTTGATGATTCATTATGCTATTGTTATCATGTTTGTTATTGTCGATAAACTAGAGAAAAATAGCCTCCCTATGCCTCTTTTATTACTTTTTTGCCGGTGATAAATAAGTTCCTCGGTGAGGAAAGAGTCGTTGGTTTAAAAGGAACATCCCGTTGGTTTTAAACCAACGAAGGTTTTGTTGGTAAGAAAAGATGCATATTTCACGTACCTTTATGTAATATTAGTCTATGTTTCTGCATATTATTACACTTATTTATGCGAATTATTTGCTGGTTCACTATTTTTTGATTAACTAAATTTCTAATATAATCTTAAAAATCGAACATTGCTGTCTCTTTTTCAAATTTGGTATCAGATGAAATAAGACAATTATTGAAAATTAATTGAAAAAGAATAAATCTTTAAACTTTTATTCCTTACTTTGTTATTTATACAGATATATATCAAACTTAAACTGGAAAGATTATGAAAATAAGGCAGATTTGTATGCTGGTGCTATTATGTCTGGGAGTGATTCCGGCAGTGCAGGCACAAACTTACGACAAATTATGGAAACAAGTGGAGCAGGCAGAAAAGAAGAGCCTGCCTGAGACTGTGATAAAACTGACTGGCGAGATTTATCAGAAAGGGGAGAAAGAAAAGAACTCTCCACAAATGCTGAAAGCGTATATGTGGCGGATGAGATACCGGGATATGCTGACCCCAGATAGCCTGTATACGAACCTGAATGGTTTGGAACTGTGGGCAAAGCAAACTGACCAACCCATGGACCGAGCTGTATTACATTCGCTGATAGCCGAGATTTATTCAATGTATGCTTTTAACAATCAATGGCAACTCCGGCAACGGACAGAGATTGTAGGTGAAGCTCCTTCGGCAGATATGAGGGAGTGGACAGCAAACATGTTTGTAGAGAAAGTGAGAACAAACGTAAGGGAAGCAATGGCGGATTCCGTACTATTGCTTAACACATCTTCACGTACTTATATTCCTTTTGTTGAGTTGGGCGAAACAAGTGAATACTATCATCATGATATGTATCATCTGCTGGCTACCCGCGGTATTGTAGCTTTACAGCAGGTAGCGGGATTGGATCGTGCCACTCCGGTGGAAGATATTTCGGAAGATTCGTCTGCTGAAAAAGAATCTTCGGTGAAACAGGATATTATAGCAATTTATGGAAATATGATTGCTGCTTATAAAGCATCCGGTTTGAAAGAAGGCTATGTGTTGACAGCGCTCAGCTATTTAGAGTGGAGACGTGATTCAGATAGAAACATCCGGCCTTTCGGACTGAAGAAAGGATTGTCGGGATTAACAGAAGATACCTACGTTACTGCACTGAATGAACTGAAAAGCAGATTTAAATCAGAGAGTATTTGTGCTGAAGTTTATTTGGCCCAGGCTCGCTATGCGATTGAAAAAGAACAGCAAACGTCAGCTTTGCAGCTTTGTGATGAGGCCATCCGTTTATACCCCGGTTATCGTAGAATTAACGCTCTGAAGAATTTGCGCGAAGATATCCTGTCACCGTTTCTGAATGTAACTGCGGCTGCAACAGCTTTCCCTGGTGAGGAAATCGAAATAAGAGCTTCGCACAAGAATCTGGATGGATTTACACTTCGTCTTTATCAGGCAAAGAAGTTGATAAAGGAACAGCACTTTGCAGTTCTTCGTCCCGAAGACTACCGGACGCAGGATACGGTATTTACCTTTAAAGCGCCGGAAGTCGGACAATATGTAATGCGTATCGTTCCGGATATTCGTGCCAAGAGAGACAGTGAAAGCAAATTCAATGTGACACGTTTCAAAGTATTGACCTGCCGTTTACCGGGAAATCAATATGAGGTAGTGACGCTGGATGGACAAACGGGACACCCTATACCGAATGCGAAAATAACTCTTTATACGAATGACGAAAAAGTATTGCAGGAATATACAACCGGGGCAGATGGCAAAGTTGTCTTCCCCTGGAAATCCGAATACAGATATTTGAAAGCTGCTAAAGGTATCGATACCGGTATGCCGTTTCAAAGCATTTACGGTGGAAGTTATGGATATTACGGAGATGAAAACAAGGTCTCCGAAGGAATGACTTTGTTGACGGACCGTTCTTTGTACCGTCCCGGTCAGACCGTATATGTGAAAGGAATTGCCTATGTACAGAAATCTGATACGGCAAATGTACTTCCGAACAAGGACTATACTGTTGTTTTGATGGATGCAAATAATCAGGAAGTTGGACAGAAAGCGGTTCGTACCAATGAATTCGGCTCGTTTACTGTCGATTTTGCATTGCCATCCGCTTGTCTGAATGGGATGTTTTCGTTGAAAGCTGGCGAGGGAAGAACGAATATTCGCGTGGAGGACTATAAACGTCCGACGTTTGATATTACTTTCGACAAGCAGCAGGGCAGTTATCAATTGGGCGATAAGGTAGAGGTGAAAGGTAAGATACAGTCTTATAGCGGTGTGTTGCTGCAAGACCTTCCGGTAAAATATACAGTGAAGCGTTCTGTTGTCGATCTTTGGAGACTGGCGGAAAGTACGCAGATTGCTTCCGGTGAGGTAATTGCCAATGAGGACGGGGAATTTACGATTCCGGTTTTTTTGGAAGAAAATAACGCCTATAAGAATAATACCAGAATCTATTACCGCTACTCGATAGAGGCTACTGCAACCAATGTAGCAGGTGAAACACAGTCGTCTGCAGATGTGATAGCAGCAGGTAACCGTTCACTGATTCTACAAACAGAATTAAAAGAGAAGACCTGTAAGAATCAACCGTTTAACACAGTATTTAAGGTACAGAATCTGAATGGGCAGCCTGTTGAAGTAAAAGGTACATTCTCCCTCTATCAGGCGAAAGATGCGGACTTCAAGCAACTGGACGAGAATCCGGCTGCAACAGGTACATTTACTTCCAACGAAGAAATGACGATTGAGTGGGGAAACCTTCCTTCCGGACCGTATGTGTTGAAAGCAGTCGTAAAAGATGGACAGGGCAAAGAAGTGACGGCTGAGGCCAACACCATTCTTTTCTCCCGCGAAGATAACCGTCCGCCGGTAGAAACGACCGTTTGGTTCTATGAGGCAAATACGGAATTTGATGCAACGCATCCGGCCGTGTTCTGCTTCGGAACTTCGAAAAAAGATGCTTATGTGATGATGAATGTATTCTCCGGTAATAAGTTGCTGGAAAGCAAGACTATGAATCTGTCCGACACAATTGTACATTTTAAATATCCATATCAGGAAAGCTATGGTGACGGAGTACTGGTAAGTTTCTGTATGGTAAGAGACGGACAAGTCTATCAGGAACAGGCAAGGCTGAAAAAGCGTCTGCCGGACAAGACATTGACCATGAAATGGGAAGTATTCCGTGATAAGCTGCGTCCCGGACAGAAAGAAGAATGGAAACTGACTATTAAGACACCGCAGGGACAGGCTGCCGAGGCAGAAATGCTAGCAACTATGTACGATGCTTCGCTGGATAAGATATGGAATAGAAAACAGAATTTCAGTGTATTCTATAATCAGATCATCCCTTATTCTAGTTGGATGGGCGGATATTTCGGTAATAATTCGTTCAATTACTGGTGGAATAATAAATACTTCAAAGTACCGACAATGGAATATGACTATTTTGTGACGCAGGGAACGATGTCGATGGACCAGGCGTTGAATGGAATGGTGCCGGGAGTGATGGTCAGAGGATATGGCGTGCAAAAGCAGGCCTCAATGACGGGCAGTATGATGATACGGGGCGTTTCGAGAAGCAAGGCGGAAGCAAAATATGTACCTGCTTTGGCTGGAAGTGTTGCTGAGGATGCGGTATTTGAATCAGAGTTAGTGTCAGTAGAGGCAGGCAAGCTGGACGGCGCATCCGAAGAAGAAACTCTTCCCGAAGCTCCCGCCGATTTGCGTACGAACCTTGCGGAAACAGCCTTCTTCTACCCACAACTTCGTACCAATGAACAAGGCGAAGTTTCCTTCTCCTTCACTATGCCCGAAAGTCTGACCCGCTGGAACTTCCGCGGTTACTCTCATACCAAAGGTATGCTGATGGGCACACTGGACGGTGAAGCCACTACAAGCAAAGAATTTATGCTGACTCCTAATCTACCTCGTTTCGTACGTGTCGGAGATAAGACATCTGTTGCCGCCTCCATTTCCAACATGACCGGAAAGCCGCAGGCCGGTACGGTGAGCATGATTCTCTTTGATCCGATGACGGAAAAGGTAATCAGCACACAAAAACAGAAGTTTACCGTAGAGGCCGGAAAGACAATCGGCGTCAGTTTCATGTTTACCGTGAGTGATAAATACGAGATACTGGGATGCCGGATGATAGCCGACAGCGGTACCTTCAGTGATGGTGAACAGCAGCTACTTCCCGTGCTTAGTAATAAAGAGCATCTGGTAGAAACGCTTCCGATGCCTATCCGTGGAGAAGAAACACGTACTTTCTCTCTCGACAGCCTGTTCAATCATCATAGTAAGACGGCAACCGACCGTAAACTAACCGTTGAATTTACCGGAAATCCTGCCTGGTATGCTATTCAGGCATTGCCTTCATTGAGCCTTCCGGAAAATAATAATGCCATTTCGTGGGCTACCGCTTACTACGCAAATACACTGGCTTCCTACATCATGAACAGCCAGCCACGTATTAAAGCCGTATTCGATAGCTGGAAGCTACAGGGGGGAACCAAAGAAACCTTCCTGAGCAACCTGCAAAAGAACCAGGAAGTGAAGAATATCCTGTTATCCGAATCTCCGTGGGTACTCGAAGCGCAAACGGAAGAACAGCAGAAAGAACGTATCGCCACTCTGTTCGATCTGAACAATATCCGTAGCAACAACATTGCCGCATTGACAAGATTACAGGAGTTGCAGAATTCAAGCGGAGCATGGTCGTGGTATAAAGGTATGACCGGTAGCCGTTACGTCACTACCTACATTGCCGAATTGAATGCCCGTCTGGCTATGATGACGGGTGAACAACCAAGCGGCACGGCGCTTGCCTTGCAGAAGAATGCCTTTACCTATCTCCATCAGGAAGCTCTGAAGGAATATAGAGAAATTCTCAAAGCACAGAAAGACGGTGTGAAGTTTACAGGTGTTTCCGGAAGTATCTTGCAATATCTATATCTGATCGCTCTGTCCGGCGAACAAGTTCCGGCTTCCAATAAAGCCGCCTATACTTATTATCTGTCCAAGATAGGCGAAATGCTTCCGACCGCTTCGATGGATACGAAAGCGATTGCCGCTATCATTCTGGATAAGGCCGGACGGAAGAAAGAAGCTCAGGAATTCATCGCTTCACTGAAAGAACATCTGACGAAGACGGATGAACAGGGAATGTTCTTTGCCTTCAATGAAAATCCCTATTCCTGGGGCGGAATGAAAATGCAGGCTCATGTAGACGTAATGGAAGCGCTGGAACTGACAGGCGGAAATAACGATACCGTAGAAGAAATGAAACTCTGGCTGCTCAAACAGAAGCAGACCCAACAGTGGAATTCTCCGGTAGCTACTGCCGATGCCGTCTATGCCTTACTGATGAAAGGCGTAAACCTGCTCGACAATCAGGGAGACGTGCGTATTGTCATTGCCAATGAGGTGCTGGAAACTGTCTCTCCAAGCAAGACTACCGTACCGGGACTGGGCTATATCAAACGCTCGTTTACACAGAAGAATGTAGTGGACGCCCGTAAGATAGAAGTCGAAAAGAGAAATCCGGGCATTGCGTGGGGAGCCGTTTATGCGGAATATGAATCACCCATCAAGGATGTGAGACAACAGGGAGGAGAACTGAATGTGCAAAAGCAACTGTATGTGGAACGTATGGTGAACAATGCTCCTCAACTACAGCCTATTACAGAAAAGACCGTTCTTCAGGTAGGCGATAAAGTAGTTTCCCGTTTGAGCATTCGTGCAGACCGTGCGATGGACTTCGTACAGTTGAAAGACCAGCGGGGCGCCTGCTTCGAACCGATCGGCAGCGTATCCGGTTACAACTGGAGTAATGGAATCGGCTATTACGTAGACATCAAGGATGCTTCCACCAATTTCTTCTTTGATCATTTAGGAAAAGGAGTGTATGTGTTGGAGCATAGCTATCGTATCAGCAGAGTAGGAACCTATGAGACAGGTTTGGCAACCATGCAATGCGCCTATGCGCCGGAATACGCTTCGCACTCGGCTTCGATGACAATTATTATTAAATAACGCACAGAGAAGATTGCTTCTCCATCGGTGAGCAGGGCACTCGCCACCGATAAGGAAGGTGTTCCCCACCGATGAAGGCTACCTTCATCGGTGGGGAACTTTTTGTTGATGAATACTGCGTTGCAGGAGTTGTCACAGGGTAAAGTATTTTCTCAAACGGTGTTAATCTATGTAATCTGTGATGAAAAACTCATCTAAAACTCCTACATTTGTGGACCAAAATAAAATATATCACATGAAACGTACTTTACTATTGATATTTACTCTGCTTACTGTCACTTTGGCGGCTGTTGCCCAACCCCGTATTTCCTCTAACAAGGAGACGCACAACTTTGGACAAATAGAATGGAAAAAGCCGGTAACAGTAGAATATACCATCACCAATACCGGAAACGAGCCGTTAGTGCTGACCAATGTCACAACTTCCTGTGCCTGTGCAGTAGCCGACTGGACAAAGGAACCCATTGCTCCGGGTGCCAAAGGAACCGTGAAAGCCTCTTTTGATGCGAAAGCGCTGGGACGTTTTGACAAGTCGATAGGCATATACAGCAATGCCACTCCGAATCTGGTTTATCTGAAATTCACCGGTGAGGTAGTGCAGGAAATCAAAGATTATTCAAAACTTCTTCCGTATGCCATCGGCAATATCCGCATTGACCGTGACGAGTTCTCCTTCCCCGATGTCTATCGCGGACAGCAACCGTCCATGACGTTCAGCATTGCCAATCTTTCCGACCGTCCGTACGAACCGGTATTGATGCACCTGCCTCCTTATCTGAAGATGGAAGCGGAACCTAAAGTACTGCTGAAAGGTAAAAAAGGAACGATCAAGCTGACACTGGATGCCAGCCAGCTGCAGGACTTCGGACTGACACAGACCTCTGTCTACTTGTCCCGTTTCTCCGGTGATAAAGTGAGTGAAGACAATGAGATACCCGTTTCGGCCATTCTTCTTCCCGATTTCTCGCGTATGACGGAGAAAGATTCTTTGAATGCTCCTTCCATCCACATCTCGGAGACGAATATTGACCTGAGTATTCCGTTGATCAAGAAGAATAAAGTCAGCCATGATATATTGATCGCTAATGCGGGAAAGACCCCGTTAGTTATCAGCAAGTTACAGGTATTCAACTCTTCTGTAGGAGTAAGACTGAAAAAGACGGTCATTCCGCCGGACGGAATGACCAAGTTGAAAGTGACGATCCACAAGCGGGATGTAGGTAATAAGAAACATCATTTACGTATCTTGATGATTACAAACGACCCGTTGCGTCCGAAAGTTGAAATAAATATCAAACGCTAACTCTTATTGCCATGGAACATCCTGAAAATAACGAAGAATATAAAGGACTCGTTGTCAATAAAGGCATCGAACAGCCCTCATCCGTGAATCCTTATTTGAAACGTAAGCCCAAAAAGCGTCAGCTTTCGGTAGCGGAATTTGTAGAAGGTATTGTGAAAGGCGATGTCACTATTCTCAGTCAGGCTGTGACACTGGTAGAGAGCGTGAAGCCCGAACATCAGGCTGTCGCCCAGGAAGTGATCGAGAAATGTCTGCCTTATTCCGGCAATTCCATCCGTGTAGGTATCAGTGGAGTGCCCGGTGCGGGAAAGAGTACCTCGATTGACGTATTCGGCCTGCATGTGCTCGAAAAAGGCGGTAAGTTGGCGGTGCTGGCTATCGACCCTAGCAGTGAGCGCAGTAAAGGCAGTATCCTGGGAGACAAGACACGTATGGAACAACTTTCTGTACATCCCAAATCGTTTATCCGCCCCAGCCCTTCAGCAGGTTCGTTGGGAGGAGTTGCCCGGAAGACCCGTGAAACGATTGTGCTTTGTGAGGCTGCCGGATTTGATAAAATCTTTGTAGAAACCGTTGGAGTGGGACAGAGCGAAACGGCTGTTCATTCTATGGTAGATTTCTTCCTGCTGATTCAGTTGGCAGGTACGGGAGATGAATTGCAAGGCATCAAACGAGGAATCATGGAGATGGCGGACGGTATTGTCATCAACAAAGCCGACGGAGATAATCTGGAACCTGCCAAGTTGGCTGCCAGTCAGTTCCGTAATGCGCTGCATCTGTTTCCGGCTCCCGAATCGGGATGGATTCCGAAGGTGCTGACTTACTCCGGTTTTTATAATATCGGCGTGAAGGAAATCTGGGACATGGTGTATGAATATATCGATTTCGTGAAGAAGAACGGTTATTTTGACTATCGCCGTAATGAACAGAGTAAGTACTGGATGTACGAAACGATCAATGAACAGCTCCGTGATAGCTTCTATCACAATCCTCGGATTGAAGCGATGCTTCAGGAGAAGGAACAACAAGTGCTGCAGGGAAATCTTACTTCGTTTATCGCTGCTAAGAGCCTGCTGGATACCTATTTTGACGAATTAAAACGATGATAAAGCAGAAACAGTGATGGATTAGAAAAACGACCGAACATTTACCCCCGATAACTATACCCTAATTAATAACCAATTGTTAACTTTAACACCTGATGAACAAAACCTTATTAACCGGGCTTTTGTGTTGTAGTTTGTCAATACAGAGCTTTGCAGACCAACCGTTAGAAGGATTCACCTATGGTTCGGTGAATGCTCCTACAGGAAAAGAGTGGGAATCTCCCGAAAACCTGGCGCTCAACAAAGAGCAGCCGCATGCTTATTTCTTTCCGTTCCAGCATTTGGATAATGCCCGCAAGGTATTGCCGGAAAACAGTAAGTATTGGCAGTCACTTGACGGTGACTGGAAGTTTCACTGGGCACCCGACCCCGACTCCCGCCCCAAAGATTTCTATCAGACTGAGTATGATGTCAGCTCATGGGATGCGATTCCCGTGCCTTCAAGCTGGAATATTTATGGCATTCAAAAGGACGGAAGCCAGAAGTACGGAACGCCTATCTACGTCAACCAACCGGTAATCTTCCAGCACAGCGTGAAGGTGGATGACTGGCGCGGAGGCGTGATGCGTACTCCTCCTGCCAACTGGACTACTTACAAGGATCGGAACGAAGTAGGTTCCTTCCGCCGTGATTTCGAAATCCCGCAGGACTGGGACGGACGCGAAGTCTTTATCAGCTTCGATGGTGTCGATTCATTCTTCTATCTGTGGATCAACGGTCAGTACGTAGGTTTTTCCAAGAATTCGCGTAATACCGCTAATTTCAATATCACTCCCTATTTACAGAAAGGCAAGAACACCGTAGCCGCCGAAGTGTATCGTAGTTCGGACGGTTCCTTCCTCGAAGCGCAGGATATGTTCCGTCTGCCGGGCATCTTCCGTACGGTTGCCTTGTACTCGGTTCCCAAAGTTCATTTCCGTGACTTGGTTGCCACACCCGATTTGGATGCGACTTATACGGACGGTTCTCTGACTGTCAATGCCGAAATCCGTAATCTGGATAAGAAAGCCATCAAAGACTACAAGGTATATTACTCTTTATATGCCAACAAACTGTATTCTGATGAGAATACCTTGGTAGATGGATTCTTATCTCCTGTGATCGACAAAATCGCTCCGAATGAAACCGGTAGTGTTCAGACTGTTCTTAAGGTAAAGGCTCCTAATAAGTGGTCGGCTGAATTTCCGTATCGCTACACGTTGGTAGCCGAATTGAAGGATAAGAAGAACAGAACCGTTGAAATGGTTTCCACCATTGTTGGTTTCCGCAAAGTGGAGATTAAGGATACTCCTGCTTCCGAAGATGAATTCGGACTTGCCGGACGTTATTATTATGTGAACGGAAAGACGGTCAAACTGAAAGGGGTGAACCGACATGAATCCAATCCGGGAGTAGGGCACGCCATTACCCGTGAGATGATGGAGAAAGAGATTATGTTGATGAAGCGTGCCAACATCAATCATGTACGTAATTCACATTATCCGGATGATCCGTATTGGTATTTCCTGTGCAATAAATACGGTATTTATCTCGAAGATGAGGCGAATATAGAATCGCACGAATATTATTATGGTGCTGCCTCCCTCTCTCATCCGGTGGAATGGAAAAATGCGCACGTGGCACGTGTGATGGAAATGGTGCGTGCCAATGTCAACAATCCTTCTATCGTTATCTGGTCGTTGGGCAATGAAGCCGGACCGGGCAAGAACTTTGTGGCGGCTTATGATGCTTTGAAGAAGTTTGATACTTCCCGTCCTGTGCAATATGAGCGTAATAATGACATTGTAGATATGGGTTCCAACCAATATCCGTCTATCGGCTGGGTACGTGGGGCCGTGCAGGGGAAATATGATATCAAGTATCCGTTCCATATATCCGAATATGCCCATTCAATGGGGAATGCCTGCGGTAATCTGATAGATTACTGGGAAGCTATGGAGTCGACCAATTTCTTCTGTGGAGGTGCCATTTGGGATTGGGTAGACCAGTCTATGTACAATTATGACCCGAAGACAGGTGTCCGTTATCTGGCTTACGGTGGAGACTTTGGCGATACTCCCAATGATGGTCAGTTTGTAATGAACGGCATCGTGTTTGGTGACCTTGAACCGAAGCCTCAGTACTATGAAGTGAAAAAGGTATATCAGCACATCGGCGTAAAGGCAATAGATACAGAAAAGGGTGTATTTGAGATCTTCAATAAGTACTACTTTAAGAACTTGGCGGAAGATTACCAGTTGGTATATTCGCTTTATGAAGACGGTAAACCGATAATGACCGGTAAACCGATGGATATCAATATAGCTCCACGCCAACGTGCACAGATCACTCTGCCGTATGATCATGCCTCTCTTAAGAAAGATGCTGAGTACTTTATGAAACTACAGTTTATACTGAAAGATCAAAGACCTTGGGCTGCCAAAGGCTTTCCGATGGCAGAGGAACAGATTTTGATAAAGGAGGCTACGGACCGCCCGTCCATCAGTGAAGTAACTGCCGGTGCAGCAAAACAGGATGGATTCGTACTGGACAAGGATACGAAGCGCATCCTTATAAAGGGAGCTGACTTTGAAGCCATATTTGACCCGCAAACCGGAAGTATCTACAGTCTGAAGTATGGCAACGAGACTGTTATCGCCGATGGCAACGGTCCGAAGCTCGATGCTCTCCGTGCTTTTACAAACAATGATAACTGGTTCTATGCCCCCTGGTTCGAACATGGTTTGCACAATCTGATTCATAAAGCAACTGAATATAAAGTACTGAATAAAGGCAATGGCACTTTGGTATTGAGTTTTACGGTAGAATCTCAGGCACCGAATGCCGCACGCATTAAGGGTGGTACAAGCTCCGGTAAGAATAGCATCGAAGAACTGACCGACAGAAAATTCGGTAGCAATGACTTTAAATTTGTCACTAACCAGATATGGACAGTGTATCCGGACGGTTCTATCGAATTGCAGTCCAGCATTACTTCCAATCGTTCGAGTTTGGTTCTGCCACGTTTGGGTTATGTGATGAAAGTTCCCCAACAATACAGTAACTTCACTTACTATGGACGCGGACCGATAGATAACTATGCCGACCGTAAGAGCGGACAGTTTATCGAACAGTATACGAATAGCGTAGCAGGTGAGTTCGTAAACTTCCCAAAACCTCAGGATATGGGCAATCACGAAGATGTTCGCTGGTGTGCATTGACCAATCAGGCAGGGAATGGAGCTGTCTTCGTAGCTACCGACCGTCTTTCGGCTTCGGCACTTCAGTACTCGGCTCTCGACTTGATTTTGGCTTCCCATCCTTATCAGTTGCCGAAGGCAGGCGATACCTATCTGCATTTGGATTGTGCAGTGACCGGTCTGGGTGGTAACAGTTGTGGCCAGGGAGGTCCTCTCGTACACGACCGTGTGTTTGCCAATCAGCACAGTATGGGCTTCATCATTCGTCCTGCCGGTAAGGAACTGAGTGTCGTTGCCAATGTTGCCCCTGCGGGAGATCTTCCTCTGTCTATCACACGTACCCCTGCCGGAATGGTCGAATTGACTTCGGCAAAGAAAGATGCTGTCATTTGTTATAGCATTGACGGAAGTAAGAAAGTGCAGGAATACACAGAGCCTGTCCCTATGCGTAACGGAGGTACGATCAAGGCATGGTATAAGGATAGTAAGGATATCAGCAGCACGATGAAGTTTGAGAAAATAGAAAGCATTCAGACGCAAGTCGTATACGCCAGTAGTCAGGAATCGGGTGAAGGCGATGCTTCTCATCTGACTGATGGTGATCCGAATACCATCTGGCATACCATGTATTCGGTGACAGTTGCCAAATACCCGCATTGGGTAGATCTGGATGCCGGTGAAGTCAAGGAAATCAAAGGCTTTACTTACCTGCCACGACAGAATGGAGGAAACGGTAATATCAAGGATTACTCTATTCAGGTCAGCATGGATGGAAAAGAATGGGGAGAGCCTGTTAATAAAGGAACGTTCGCAAGGGACTCCAAAGAAAAGAGAGTCTTGTTTGACAAACCGGTGAAGGCACGTTATATCCGTTTCACGGCTTTAAGCGAACAGAATGGACAGGATTTTGCGTCCGGTGCGGAGATAACGATTCTGGCTAACTAAAGATAGCTGAATCTATAGAAGAAAAGTATCAATGGGAATGTGTCCCCCCTTCTAAATTTATGAGGGTTTCGACACATCCCCATTGATGCTTTTCTTTATTTTAATCGGAATGAGGGAACTCCTACAACTCCTTTCCCGCCTTCTCAAAATCCGCCTTAGACTTACTCTGCGTCACAATATACACACCCAGAAACACAAGTGTAATGGCGATTCCTTTTTCCCAGCCGAAGCTCCCGATTCCCATGAGGATTGCTGCAATCGTAGCCACAATCGGCTGCATATAGTTATACATACTTACCACTGTAGGGCGAAGTAACTTCTGAGCTGTCATGATGCAGAGATAAGCAAGGAAACTTCCTCCCAGTACGACATACAATACCTGCAAAATGGCAACCATTGGAATGCTGGTCCATTGAATGACCGAAATATCTTGATAAGAGAAAGGAATATAACACATCGAAGCATAGATAAACATCCATTTATTGATGGTTACTGCCGAATATCGCTGAGACAGCCCCTTGAACACCGTCAGATAGATGGAGAAACTGATTTGCGCAACCAGACAAAGCAAGTCGCCGATCAGACTTCCGTTACCACTACTCGCTGCCTGACTGCTCATAATAAGGATAAGCGCTCCCATAGCTCCCACGAAAATACCCAGTACTTTCTTGTTCGTAATCGGCTCTTTCAGATAGATGGCTGCCACAATCATGGTAACTATCGGCAGAGTAGTCGTTACGATAGAAGCATCGATAGGCGAAGTCATCGAAAGCCCGAAGATAAATATCCCCTGATTGAAAACCAGAGCAAAGAGGGAAGCAAAGAAAATCTTCAGCATATCGCGGTGGTCCACATGCTCCTGTTTGCAGAAGATGGAAAGTATCCAGAATGCCGCTGCCGCACCTACCATACGAAACGTGGTGACGGAGATAGCTGAAAACTCTTGAAGTGCCGATTTGCCGATAGGAGACATCAGTCCCCACATAACGTTTGCCGTGAGTGCAAACAGATGTCCGTGCAGATTCTTGTTATTGCCCATAAGTCTGTGTATACCTTTTAATTGTTACCTTTATTGAAAACTGCTGCAAAGGTAACCAATTTGTCACATGATTTGTTTATATTTGCCTTGATTAAAATTGAATATTATGGAACAACAGGCAGACTATATCCGGCGGATCGAGATCAAAGGACTCTGGGCCCGCTTTAATATACAATGGGATTTGCGTCCGGATGTGAATATCCTTTCCGGCATCAACGGAGTGGGAAAGACCACTATTCTGAACCGTTCGGTGGGATACCTCGAACAGCTTTCCGGCGACATACAGCTCTCCGGTGAAATGAAAAGCGACGCAAAGAACGGAGTACACCTCTTCTTTGATAATCCCGCAGCGACTTATATCCCATACGATGTGATCCGCAGCTACGACCGCCCCTTGATTATGGGTGACTTCACGGCACGCATGGCAGACAAGAACGTGAAGTCCGAACTGGACTGGCAACTGTATCTGTTGCAGCGCCGCTATCTCGATTATCAGGTCAATATCGGCAATAAGATGATCGAAATGCTTTCCAGCAATGACGAGGAACAGCGCAGCAAAGCCGCCACCCTCTCCCTTGCCAAACGTCGTTTTCAGGATATGATTGACGAACTTTTCAGCTACACCCGCAAAAAGATAGACCGCCGTCGGAATGACATAGCCTTCTATCAGGACGGAGAATTGCTGTTTCCATACAAACTCTCGTCCGGTGAAAAGCAAATGCTCGTGATTCTGCTGACAGTGCTCGTGCAGGACAACAGCCACTGTGTCCTTTTCATGGACGAACCGGAAGCCTCCCTGCACATCGAATGGCAACAGAAACTGATTTCAATGATCCGAGAACTGAATCCCAATGTGCAAATCATTCTGACCACCCATTCGCCTGCCGTCATCATGGAGGGCTGGCTAGATGCAGTGACAGAGGTGAGCGATATTTCCACCGAAGCGGACGGATTCAGACTCCCCCCGACTATTAATTGTTAATGACAACTTCTACATGGCAACTTCACTACGCGATAATCTGACTTCTTCTTACTTCAATGCTGCCCACAAGCTGTATTCCAAAAAGGCTCGCCGGCGCATCATTGCTTACGTAGAGAGCTATGATGATGTTGCTTTCTGGCGCACATTACTCGAAGAGTTTGAAGATGACGAGCATTATTTTCAAGTGATGCTCCCTTCGGCCACCTCATTGGCAAAGGGGAAGAAGATGGTACTCATGAACACGCTGAATACCGCCGAACTGGGCAGAAGTCTGATTGCCTGTGTCGACAGTGACTATGATTTCCTGTTGCAGGGAGCCACGAACACTTCCCGAAAGATCAACCGGAACAAGTACATATTCCAAACCTACACATACGCTATCGAAAACTATCACTGCTTTGCCGAAAGTCTTCACGAAGTATGTGTGCAGGCCACATTGAACGACCGTTTTATACTGGATTTCAACGCTTATCTGAAACGGTATTCGGAAATCGTATACCCGCTTTTCCTGTGGAACGTGTGGTTTTATCGTCAACGGGATACGTATACTTTCCCGATGTACGACTTCCATACTTATACTGCCTTGAGGGAGATCAGTCTGAAACATCCGGAACACAGTCTGGAAGCACTGCAACACCGAGTTAATCAGAAACTTGCTGAACTGAAAAAACGCTTCCCCGGTTCTGTCAACCAAGTGAACGGATTGCGGTCGGAATTAAAGGAACTGGGACTCGTCCCCGAAACCACCTATTTATATATGCAGGGACATCACGTGATGGATAATGTCGTGATGAAACTTCTGATTCCCGTCTGTACCGCCCTGCGCCGGGAACGGGAACAGGAAATTAAACGACTGGCGGAACATAATGAACAATTCAGGAATGAATTGACTTGTTATCAGAACAGCCAGGTGAATGTCGAAATCATGTTGAAGAAGAACGTCGCCTATAAGCGACTCTTCCACTACGACTGGCTGAGGCAGGACATTCAGGAATATCTGGCCAAAGGAGAATGAATAAAAGGGAACTAACTAATAAGGGAATAAACTAAAAGAGATACTATTTTATGAAAGAAGTGATTGATACAGTGAGTGTGGCATTGGCAAATGGAGATACGGAGAATGTTGGCAATGTCGTGATGCAGGAGGTCAACCGTACGTTGCTCTCGGCAGGTGTGGATGAAGTATGGGCGGACAAAATAGATAATCTGATCGTATTGCTGTTTATTATCGGAATAGCCTTGTTGGCTAACATAATCTGCCGTAAAATCATTTTACGGGTGGTAGCCAAGTTGGTGAAGCAGACCAAAGCTACCTGGGACGACATTGTATTCAACCATAAAGTGATGGTGAATGTCAGCCGGATGGTAGCGCCTATCCTGATTTATATCGCCATTCCTATCGCATTCCCCGAGCATGCGGATTCTGATTTGCTCGATTTTCTGAGGCGTCTCTGTCTGATATATATCATTGCCGTTTTTCTTCGTTTCATCAGCGCTTTGTTTACGGCTGTCTATCAAGTCTACAGTGAGCGGGAGCAGTATCGGGACAAACCGTTGAAAGGACTTTTGCAGACGGCGCAAGTGATTCTTTTCTTTATAGGAGCCATCATTATTATAAGCATTCTGATCAATCAGAGCCCGATGGTCTTGCTGACCGGATTGGGAGCGTCTGCCGCTATTCTGATGTTGGTTTTCAAAGATAGTATCATGGGATTTGTATCCGGTATTCAGCTTTCTGCCAACAATATGCTGAAGGTGGGCGACTGGATCACCATGCCGAAATATGGTGCGGACGGTACAGTGATAGAAGTAACGCTGAATACCGTGAAGGTGCGTAATTTCGATAATACGATTACGACCATTCCTCCTTACCTGCTGATCAGCGATTCTTTTCAGAACTGGCAGGGAATGCAGGAGTCCGGCGGACGCCGGGTGAAGCGTTCCATTAATATCGATATGACAAGCGTGCGCTTTTGTACTCCCGAAATGCTGGAAAAATATCGCAAGATACAGTTGCTGGCAAATTACGTAGATGAAACGGAGAAAGTGGTAGAAGAATATAATAAGGAGCATGATATTGATAATTCCGTGTTGGTGAACGGGCGGAGGCAGACCAATCTGGGAGTTTTTCGTGCCTATCTGACCAATTATTTGCGAAGCCTGCCCACTGTTAATCAGGATATGACCTGTATGGTACGCCAGCTTCAGCCTACAGAAACCGGCATTCCGCTGGAACTTTATTTCTTTTCTGCCAACAAAGTATGGGTTGCTTACGAAGGCATACAGGCAGACGTGTTCGACCATGTACTTGCCATCATTCCGGAGTTCGGCCTGCGCGTCTTTCAGAATCCGTCGGGTGAAGACCTGCGACGGATAGGAGTGAAGATAGAACACTGATTTAAAAGATAGAATACTATATATTTTAAGAACGATACATACTGTTAACCATTATTGATTATGAACACACCTATACCCAATCAGATTATCCGTGAAATTACACCTTTGTCCGACAAAGACTGTTTCTATATTGCAGAACGTTATAAGACGGAGTTTACCTATCCGATTCATAACCATTCTGAATTTGAACTGAACTTTACGGAAAAGGCCGCCGGAGTCAGGCGTGTAGTGGGAGATTCCTCCGAAGTGATAGGAGATTATGATCTGGTTCTGATTACGGGCAAAGACTTGGAACACGTATGGGAACAGAATGAATGCCGCTCCAAAGAGATACGGGAGATCACCATCCAATTCTCTTCCGACCTGTTCTTCAAGAGCTTTATCAATAAGAACCAGTTCGACTCTATCCGCCGGATGCTGGATAAAGCTCAGAAAGGACTTTGTTTCCCGATGTCCGCCATACTTAAGATATATCCGTTGCTGGATACGCTTGCTTCCGAGAAACAAGGGTTCTATGCGGTGATCAAGTTTATGACGATCCTGTATGAACTTTCTCTCTTTGAGGAAGAGGCCCGGACACTGTCCAGTTCTTCTTTTGCCAAGATTGATGTTCATTCCGATAGCCGCCGGGTACAGAAGGTGCAGGAATATATCAATCTCCATTATCAGGAAGAAATCCGATTGGGACAGTTGGCAAGCATGGTCGGGATGACTGATGTGTCATTCAGCCGTTTCTTTAAGTTGCGTACGGGGAAGAACCTTTCCGATTATATTATTGATATCCGACTGGGATTCGCTTCGCGGTTGCTGGTAGATTCTACGATGTCTATCGCAGAAATCTGTTATGAGTGCGGATTCAATAACCTGTCTAATTTTAATCGTATCTTTAAGAAGAAAAAAGATTGTTCTCCGAAGGAGTTTCGCGAGAACTACCGGAAGAAAAAGAAACTGATCTAATTTCTCTGTCTCCTCGCATACTTTACTAGTCTGTTTCTCTATTAGGGTTGACTAAAAAGTCAATAGTATCTCCATTCTCCTCCTTCCCGAAGGAGGAGAATGGAGATACTATCGACTAATAATTAGCTTAGAATCGTGTTGAATTTAGAGTCTTGTTTCCTAAGATTTATTCTTCGGGGGGCTGACATCTATTCTCCGTTAGGTACAAAACTAATCGTCTGACAGTTGTTGTTTTTTCGTCTGACAACTGTCAGACGAAAAAACAACAACTGTCAGACGCAAGTTTAACTATAGTCAGACGATTAATTCTGTGCATGACGGGAGATAAATTCTTTTGATATGCGGATTAAATCTTACGTAGAAGAGGACTAAACCTCATTGGTAAGCGGATTGAAACAGTGTGGTAAGTCATTGATAACAAGTTTGTAACACGATGTAACAAACCTGAAACGGCTATTTCAAACCATTGTATCTGATTCGTATTCATATTGTAATCTCTTGGGTCTACCTTTGCCGACGTAATAAAAACGTAGAGCGAAGTTCGATGAAAAAACTATTTCTTTTAAGATTTTCAGTTGCAGCCTTCTTTTGTTTGTTGTGTGTTCTTCCCGCATTGGCTGCCAATATTAAGATTAAAGGTGCTGTGAAAGATAAACTTTCCAAAGAGCCTTTGATTGGAGCAACGATACGGTTGGTAGGAACTCCTGCCGGAGCCGTGACCGATATGGACGGTAATTTTGAATTGAACAGTACCGGTGTTTTGGAAGGTTTGTATGATATAGAGATTAAATATGTAGGATATAAAACGGAAGTACGTCGTAAGGTCCGTGTAGAAAACGGAAAACTGGCGATTCTGAATCTGGAGTTGGAGACAGATGCGCACGAACTTTCGGACGTTGTGGTGGTAGCAAAGAAGAATCGTGAAAATGAGAATATGTTATTGCTCGAACAGCAGAAGGCGGTCATTGCCGTGCAGGCTGTCAGCGTCAAAGAGCTTTCACGCAAAGGTGTTTCCGATGCGGAAGGGGCTGTAACCAAAGTGGCGGGAGTCTCCAAACAGGATGGAGTGAAGAATGTTTTCGTCCGTGGACTGGGCGACCGCTATAATGCGACTACCTTTAACGGATTTGCCGTTCCTTCGGAAGATCCGGAATATAAGAATATCTCTCTCGACTTCTTCGGCACGGATATTATCCAGTCTGTTGGCGTCAATAAGGCATTTAATGCAGGAGGTATCAGTGATGTCGGCGGTGCGACAATCGACATTGTTTCCAAAGAACTGATTGGCAGCGGAAACCTGAATATCGGCCTTTCCGGAGGACTGAACACGCAGACTGTGACAGCCGACTTTCTGAAACAGGACGGAGTAAACCTTCTGGGCTTCGCCACTACAACAGAACCCGCCGATGAGAACAACTGGGGATTCAAGAATAAGCTGGACCCCTCCAAGCAGAGCTTGCAGATAAACCGGAGTTATAGCATTTCCGGCGGAAAGCGGTTTCATATAGGAAAAGACAGGAATCCGCTCTCTTTCTTTCTCACTGCCGGACATACCACTGATTATCAATTTACGGATGAAACTATCCGCAACACAACGACGAGCGGTACGATCTACAAAGATATGACAGGCAAGAAGTACACTGAGAATATCAGCCAACTGGCACTGGCCAATGTGGATTATGATATGCAGAACCGTCACCACATGAGTTATAACTTCATGATGATTCATGCCAATGTGCAATCCGTAGGAGACTATACCGGTAAAAACTCCATCTTCAGTGACGATTATGATAATCAGGGATTTACCCGTCGCCAGCAAGCGAATGACAACTTACTAATCGTTAACCAGCTGATGACTAACTGGGGACTGACCAAAACATTGAGTCTGGATGCCGGTGCTTCTTATAATATCGTGAAAGGCAATGAACCCGACCGCCGAATTAACAACATAACCAAAGCGGAAGAAGGATATACCTTACTCAGAGGCAACTCCCAGCAACGGTATTTCTCCACTTTGGACGAAGATGACATCAACGTAAAGGCAGGACTCATCTACCGTCTGAAAGATAACGTAGAAGAAATCTCTAATATACGCTTGGGCTATACAGGCCGATTTGTAGACGACAATTTCAAGGCGACTGAATACAACCTCACAGTAGGACACGCTTCTTCCATCCCCTCATTGGATAATTTCTCACTCGACGATTATTATAATCAGCAGAATCTCTCTTCCGGATGGTTTGCCGTTCAGAAGAACATTGATAAGTATTCGGTCACCAAGAATATCCATTCCGCTTATGCGGAAGCCACCTACCAGTTTACTCCCCGTTGGATTGTAAATGTAGGAATGAAGTATGACAATGTGGATATTCAGGTAGACTACAATGTGAATAAAGGCGGATCGGAAGGAAGCAACACGATTCAAAAGGATTTCTTTCTCCCGAGTCTGAATCTGAAATACAATTTGAGTGAAAAACATTCCTTGCGTCTCGGAGCGAGCAAAACATATACGCTGCCGCAAGCAAAGGAAATTTCTCCTTATCGCTACGTAGGTGTGAATTTCAACAGTCAGGGGAATGCGAACCTGAAGCCTTCGGACAACTATAACGTCGATTTGAAATGGGACTTTAATCCTACCCCCACTGAACTGATCTCTCTGACAGCTTTTTATAAGCTCATCAAGAATCCGATCTCACGCATTGAAGTGGCAAGTGCCGGAGGATACCTTTCGTATGAAAATATAGCCGATAAGGCAACAGTGGCCGGAGTGGAAGTAGAAGTACGTAAGAATCTGTTTGTCCGTCCGCTAAGCAGTGCGGCAAACGGAATGAATAAGCTCTCTTTCGGCTTGAACGGATCGTACATTTATACAAATGCGAAAATGCCTCTGGCAACGGTTACCACCGGATCGCAACTGGAAGGGGCCGCTCCCTGGATCGCCAATTTCGACTTGTCCCACAACTTCACGAAAGGAACTCATAGCTTCATCAATACATTGGTATTCAACTATGTCAGCGATAAGATTTATACCATCGGTACGCAAGGCTACCAAGACATCATAGAGCAGGGAATGATGACGCTTGACTTCGTTTCGCAAGCCAAACTCAACAAGTATGTCTCACTTACGCTGAAAGCCCGCAATCTGCTGAATCCCTCTTATAAGTTGAGCCGCAAAGCCAACGAAAGCGGAGAGAAGGTAGTACTCAGCGATTATAAAAAAGGAATAAATATCAGTCTGGGAGTGTCGTGCACATTTTAAACCGGATAATGAAATAAGATTATTAACTAATTATTAAAGCAAAATGAAAAGATTGTTTGTAAACTTTATGACGTTTGCCGCTATGGCAACTGCACTGACATTCACTGCATGTAGTAGTGATAGTGACGGAGATGACAATGGAAACGGTAACGGTGGAAATGGCGGAGGAACAGGTAGCTCTATCGTGGTAGGCGAAAACATCCTGTCCGGAACACTGACCGGTGAACAGACACTGGATGCCAAAGAATACATTCTGAACGGAACGGTTATCATCGCCGACGGCGGTCGCCTGAATATCCCTGCCGGAACTACCATCAAGGCGCGTGAAGGTTTCAGCAGTTACCTGCTGGTAGCGCAGGGAGGTAAACTCTATGCCGATGGTACGGCCGATAAACCAATCGTCTTTACGGCAAATACCACCAGCCCGGTATCCGGATATTGGGGTGGCGTGATCATCAATGGTAAAGCACCTATTTCCGGTTCAAAGACCGACAAGAGCGATACGGCACTGACGGAAATCAACAATGACTATAAATACGGCGGCAGCGCAGCTGATGACAACTCCGGTTCATTGACTTACGTGAAAATCTGCTATGCAGGTGCACGTTCCACAGCAGACATCGAACACAACGGACTGACCTTGAACGGTGTCGGCAACGGAACAAAGATTGAAAATATCTACGTACTGGAAAGTGCCGATGATGCAATCGAGTTCTTTGGTGGAACAGTAAATGTGACCAATCTGCTGGCTGTTAATCCGGATGACGATATGTTCGACTTCACACAAGGCTATTGCGGTACGTTGAAGAACTGCTATGGCGTTTGGGAAAGCGACTACACAAGTACGGAAGCCGATCCCCGCGGCATCGAAGCCGACGGTAACATGGACGGTCTGTATCCGGATCACCTGCGTCAGTCTGACTTTAAGGTGGAAAACATGACTATCGTGAATAATGCTGCCAACACTGCCGATAACGTAGACCGTATGCAAGATGTAATCAAGATTCGTCGCGGAGCAAAAGCTACCATCACCAATGCACTGGTTAAGGGTACAGGTGGAGCTATCGACCTGGTTGATATGAAAGACAGCAAAGGTGCAGGAAACATCGAATCCAGCATTCATATCACCAATACATTGAGTTTCACAGGGTTGAAGCAGAACGGCGAACTGAATACATTTGTCGAATCGGCAGACAATACAGGTGCAGACGCTTCTCTGTTCGGCTGGACAGGCTATAATTTATCAGCATTCTGATGAAGTAGCCAACGGTTCTTTTTCACAGTAGGTATTACTTTTCGGGCACGGATTGCACGAATTGCACGGTTATGATTTACTAAAACCGTGTAATCCGCGTAATCCGTGCCAAATCATATAATAATGAGATGCGTTTATTACGCTTTTACCTCCCTGGCTATCCCTGCTACTATCCTCTCTCTTCTATTATGAATTATTTCAGATATTATATGTTTCGCTGATTTTCTTTTTCGTATATTTGCTATTCATTATTATACGATCAATCACTTATGCAAACAAACTACGAGCGATACTGTAAAATGTCTTCTTTGGCTCAGATAGGATGGTGGGAAGCGGACTTTTTGGCTGGACATTATGTCTGCTCTGATTTTCTTTGTGATCTTTTGGGACTGGAAGGAGATACCATCTCTTTCATGGATTTCCAGAATTTGATACGTGAGGATTACCGCGAACAGATAGTACAGGAATTTCGGGCCAATGCAAATATCCATAAAGATTTTTATGAACAAACCTTTCCCATCTGTTTAAAAAATGGTGAAGTTTGGCTGCATACCCGTCTGGCTCTTCGTGAGAAAGGTACCGGAACCAATGGAGGTGACAAATCTTTTGGCGTCATCCAGCGTGTTGAGGCGCCTAAAGAAGTGGAACAGAAAAATACCCTCCGGCGTGTAAACGACCTGTTACGCCGGCAAAACTATATATCACAGTCTTTGCTTCGCTTCCTCCATGATGACGATGTAGATTCTTGTATTATGGAGATATTGAATGACGTGCTGAGCCTCTATCAAGGCGGTCGTGTGTATATCTTTGAGTATAACGAAGACTATACGCATCATAGTTGCACGTATGAAGTCGTTTCGGAAGGTGTTTCCAAAGAGAAAAACAAGCAGCAGTCCATTCCGGTTAATGAAACCCGATGGTGGTGTGAGCAGATTCTATCTGGCAAACCCATCATACTGACTTCCTTGAAACAGTTGCCCGAAGAAGCGGAGGATGAATATAAATTCCTTGACGCTCAAGGCATTTGTTCGTTGATGGTCGCTCCTTTGATGGCAGGTGACCGTGTATGGGGATTTATGGGTATAGATCTGGTCGAATCGTATCGTGAATGGAGCAATGAGGATTTTCAATGGTTCTCTTCATTGGCGAATATCATCAGTATTTGCATCGAATTGCGCAAGGCCAAAGATCGTGTTGTCCGCGAACAGTCTTTTTTAAGCAATCTGTTCCATTTTATGCCGTTAGGTTATATACGGATGTCTGTCGTCCGTGATGAAAACGGTCAGCTTCTTGATTATAAGATAACGGATGTCAACAAGGCCTGTTCCCGCTTCTTTGCCCGACCTGCCGAAACGTATATAGGAGTCTTGGCCTCTGAAATATATCCGGATTTTTCTTCACAACTCCTCTTTCTGAAAGAAGTGCTGGATAACAATTCATACAGGGAAAAGGATATCTTTTTCCCGCAGACAGAGCTTTATACCCATTGGATAGTTTATTCTCCGGAAAAAGATGAAGTGGTAGGTCTGTTTACAGATTCCACGGAGGCCGTGAAGACCAATAGGGCACTGGACCGTAGTGAGAAGCTCTTTAAGAGTATCTTTGCCAATATCCCGGCAGGAGTGGAAATCTATGATAAGGATGGATTCCTGATTGACCTGAATAATAAGGACCTGGAAATATTCGGTGTAGAAAATAAACAGGACGTGATAGGAGTCAACTTCTTTGAGAATCCGAACGTACCGCAGTATATCCGTGACCGTGTGCGGGATGAAGATTTGGTAGACTTCCGTCTGAATTACTCTTTTGAACGGGCAGAAGGTTATTATCACCCCGATCGTCGGGATACGATAGATATATATACGAAAGTCAGCAAGCTCTATGATAACGAAGGAAACTTTAACGGCTATATCCTGATTAGCATTGATAATACGGAGCAGATTGATGCGATGAACCGTATTCGTGATTTTGAGAATTTCTTCCTGCTCATATCGGATTATGCAAAGGTGGGATATGCCAAGTTGAATCTGCTGAACCGGAAGGGATATGCCATTAAACAATGGTATAAAAATTTAGGTGAAGAAGAGGATACTCCATTGGCGGACGTGGTGGGAGTCTATCGTAATATGCATCCCGAAGACCGTGAACGTATTTTTGATTTCTATCGGGAGGTCAGAAAAGGAAACCGGAAGCACTTTCAGGGAGAAATGCGAATCTGCCGTCCCGGCAAGAAGAATGAATGGAACTGGATACGTATGAATGTAGTCGTTACGACATACAATCCGGAAGAAAACGAAGTGGAAATCATCGGTATCAACTATGATATTACCGAACTGAAGGAGACGGAGAAAGAATTGATCCTGGCACGTGACAAAGCTGAAATGATGGACCGTCTCAAAAGTGCTTTCCTTGCTAACATGAGCCACGAAATACGTACTCCTCTGAATGCCATCGTCGGCTTTTCCGACTTGCTCGTCGATACGGAAAATATAGAGGAACGGCGGGAGTATATTCAGATTGTGAAGGAGAACAATGACCTGCTTTTACAACTGATTTCGGATATACTCGACCTGTCTAAGATTGAAGCGGGTACATTTGAGTTTACCAACGGAGATGTAGACGTGAATATGCTCTGTGAAGATATTGTCCGCTCCATGCAAATGAAGGTGAAGGAGAATGTTGAACTGATGTTCGATCCGCATCTTGCGGAATGCCGCATTATTAGTGACCGTAACCGACTGCACCAGGTAATCTCCAATTTTGTGAACAATGCGATTAAGTTTACCTCGGAGGGAAGTATCCGTGTGGGATATAAGCAGAAAGGAGAAGAACTGGAGTTCTATGTACAAGATACGGGAGTTGGTATTGACGCAGAGAGTCAGGCACATATTTTTGAACGTTTTGTGAAGCTAAACTCCTTTGTACACGGCACGGGTCTGGGACTCTCCATCTGCCAAAGTATTGTGGAACAAATGGGCGGAAAGATAGGGGTGGAATCCGAACCGGGAAAGGGTTCGCGTTTTTGGTTTAGCCTTCCCTGTTTTGTGGTGATGTCGGAAGAATAGACAAGAATGATGGGGCTGACTAAAAAGTCAGCCCCAAAGAGTCGGTTTCTTATATTCCGAATGATAGTTTATCGATAGACTGATATACGATACTTGCAATACCCAGTCCGATGATGCCCAGTGTGCAGAGCGCCAGTCCCCACTTTGTACAGCGGTCGCTGCGGAAAGTCGGAATCGGGTTATCGGAAGGCGTGATATACATTGCTTTTACAATCAGCAGATAGTAGTACAATGAAATCACGGTATTAACCAGTGCAATGAATACCAGCAAGTGGAAGCCCGCTTCGAAAGCTGCCATGAAAATAAAGAACTTCGAGAAGAATCCGGCAAACGGAGGAATACCTGCCAGTGAGAACAGCGAAATAGTCATCAGAAAAGCCATTTTCGGGTTCGTCTTGTAGAGTCCTGCATAATCTTCGAGGGTAAACTTCTGACTGCGTAATGCTACGATAGTGATGACGGCAAATACTCCGAGATTGGCAGCGGCATATACAAGTATGTAATATACCATGGCGGTCATTCCCTGTGCCGTTCCTCCGATTACACCCAGCATGATATATCCTGCCTGCGAAATACTGGAGAACGCCATCAGACGTTTCAGATTCTGCTGGCGGATAGCGAATATATTGGCGATGGTGATAGAAGCGATAGTCACCCAGTAAAGTACTTCTTGCCAGTCATGTATCATCGGTGCGAATACTTTGATCAGAATTGCCATCAGCACAAATGCTGCCGAACCTTTGGAGATAACACTCAGATAGGCGGTAACCGTACTCGGTGCACCTTCGTAAACATCTGCCGTCCATAAATGGAACGGAACCAGAGAGAGCTTGAACGCCATACCGGTAAAGAAGAATACAAGAGCCATGATTTGCAACGGATTTCCATCGATATGAGCAGGAAGATCATCGAAATACAGTGTTCCTGCGGAACCGTAAATCATTGACAGACCAAACAGTAACAGTGCGCTGGAGAAAAGTGCGGTAAGGATATACTTGGCACCGGCTTCAGCGGAGTTATGGCGGTATTTGTCGAAAGCGATCAAGGCTGCCATCGGGATGGAAGCTGTCTCCAGTCCGATGAAGAACATCAGGAAGTGTCCGGCGGAAATCATGAGATACATACCGAACAGGGTGGAGAGTGTAAGTACATAGAACTCACCTTGCTTGAATGAAGTATCGTCGCGTTTCATCCATTCGTGTGCCATCAGGAAAACAATCAGCGTGCCTATGTTCAGGATTGATTTGACAACCGTGTGCATGGGTACATAGTGATACATACCGCCAAAAATGTCGGCAGCTGTGCTTGGAACCAGATTGATCGCTGTATGGATGGCCATCAGGATAACTGGCAGCATGGTGTTCAAAACGGGTCTCGTCCCTTTTTGCTTGTGTGCGTCCGGACTCATGAAGAGATCGGCAAGGAACAGCAATAGTAAAACTGCTACGAGCGACAGCTCTTCCCGCATATGTAGAAATTGTGAATAATCCATCTTTATAAATTAAGAATTAAAGATTAAAAAATAAAGGTTATGGGATGAGTTGTGAGACTACAGGGAGTACACTTTCACCAATCATGTGGCTTACCCAGAAAGGAGCCATACCCAGTCCGGCTACACAAACGATGAGGCAGATAACAGCTACCCGTTCATCCCAGGTTGCGTCTGTCAGCGCAAGATGATGTTTGTTGGTGCAGGTACCGTACAGAATCTTGCCTACCAGACGCAGGATATAGACTGCCGTGATCACGATGGATGAACAAGCGATGATGGTCAGTGTACGGTGGAATACGTCGTTGTTCTGGAAAGAACCTACGAAGATAGTCATTTCGGCAATGAACCCGCTTAATCCCGGCAAACCGAGATTGGCAAGACCGGCAATCACATAACATACGCTGAGGAACGGCATTACTTTCATTAATCCGGTAAGCTCGCGGACATCACGTGTGTGTGTACGTCCATAAATCATACCGATCAGGGCAAAGAACAAGGCTGTCATCAATCCGTGGGAAAGCATCTGAAGAATGGCTCCTGTCGCAGCAGTCTGATTCAGCATCAGAATGGCGAAAAGTACCAGTCCGCAGTGAGAGACGGAAGAGTAAGCGTTGATGTATTTCAAGTCTGTCTGTACGCAAGCGGAGAATGCTCCGTAAACAACGGAGATACCTGTCAGTATCAGGAATATCCATGAAAGCTCGTTAGCGGCTTCCGGCATCAGATACATGGCGATACGGAAACATCCGTAACCTCCCAGTTTCATCAGTACTCCGGCGTGAAGCATGGATACGGCTGTCGGGGCGGAAGCGTGACCATCGGGACTCCATGTGTGGAACGGGAAAAGAGCACCCAGCACACCGAACCCGAGGAAGGTAAGCGGGAACCAGATACATTGCTGTGCAAAAGGAATATTATGTAGCTGTGCTATTTCCAGCAGGTTCATGGTGGTAGCTCCCGAACCGAAATAGATTCCGAGAATACCGATCAGCAGGAAAGCGGAACCGCCCATCAGCATAAGGGTCAGCTTCATGGCTGCATATTCTTTACGTCCCGAACCCCATACACCGATCAGCAGGTACATAGGAATCAGCGCGATTTCGTAGAACATGAACATGGTGAATAAGTCGATGGATATAAAGAATCCGAAGACTCCCATAGACAACAGTGTGAACCAAAGGAAATATTCTTTTGTCAGAGGCTGCAGACGCCAGGAGGCGAAAGTACCTGTGAATACAATAACGGCAGACAATAACAACATGGCTACCGAAATACCGTCAACGCCTACCGAATAGGAGATGTGAAGCGGTGCATACCAGAGTGTATCCGCACGGAATAGCATTTCTGCCGTGTTGCCGGCACTGCGTTCTCCCAAATACATAAAGGTAAGTACGACGGAGGCAATCAGAAGTGCCGATGCGCCGGTAACCATAACCCCCCGAATCGCTTTGATTCCCCGTGCTGCCCAAAGTCCGGCAAGCATCAGTAAGGGGATGAGTACGAAGATTGATAAAAAATTCATAATTGAATTATTAAGTTTTAAGTATTAATTCGCAGCGACTTGTTGCGCAGCTTAATATCTAATACCTGATAGTTAATACTTGCTATAGAACTAACAGCAGGATAAGCGCCAGCGCTCCGCAAAGGAACACGTATGCGTATTGCTGTACCTGACCGCTTTGAAGACCACGTATCTCGTCGCTTGTCGTATTCGTAGCCCATGCCAGGAAATTAAAGAATCCATCCACTACATGACGGTCGAACCATGCGATAGGAGTCGAAATGCAACGGAAGATGATCTTATGCGTAATAAACTGGTATATATCATCAATATAAAAACGATGATAAGCAGCTGTCCACAATCCATTGAACCGTTTGGCAAGTGCATTGGCAACAGGCTGTTTGGCATTCTTATACATCCATGTGGCAATCCCGATAGAAATAATCGCAATTACAACGCTTGTGACAGCTACCGACAGATCGAGGTGAATAGAGTAAGACTCTCCATTCGAACTGATAAAATGTCCGAAAGGAATGAACCCTGCACCACAAGTAACAACCGCCAGAAACATCAACGGAAAAGTCATAGCCAACGGACTCTCATGCGGGGTGTGATGAGCATGAAGCTCTTTATTTCCTTTGCCCCAGAAGATGCCGTAGTAGAGGCGGAACATATAGAAGGCGGTCATTGCGGCGATTACTGTCATCACCCAACCCATTGCAGGGCTATATTGGAAGCAGGCAGCCAAAATCTCATCTTTTGAGAAGAAACCGGAGAACGGAGGAATACCGGCAATGGCGAGACAGGCAATCAGGAATGTCCAGTGAGTAATAGGCATGTATTTGCGTAGTCCTCCCATGGCTGACATTTCGTTGGAATGTACTGCATGGATAATGCTGCCGGCACCCAAGAAGAGTAATGCCTTAAACATGGCGTGTGTGAAGAGGTGGAACATGGAAGCCATATATCCCAGTCCTCCGTGGTGCGGGTCCATAGAAGTACAAACGCCCAGTGCTACCATCATAAAACCAATCTGTGAAATGGTCGAGAAGGCCAGCACACGTTTGATATCCGATTGTACGCAAGCCACGCTTGCTGCATAAAAGGCGGTGAAAGCACCTACCCAGGCAATCATATGTAAGGTGTCCGGTGCATAAGCAATGAAAAGCGGGAACATACGCGCTACCAGATAAACGCCGGCAACTACCATCGTAGCCGCATGGATCAAGGCACTGACAGGAGTAGGACCTTCCATGGCATCGGGCAGCCAGATATGCAACGGGAACATGGCACTCTTTCCGGCGCCACCGATAAACATCAGTCCCAAAGCCAATGGAAGCATGGAAGCGCCGCCACTGATCAATGATACCGTATCCGGTGTGAAGCCGAATGTGCCACCGTAGTATCCGTAAATCAGAATACCGATAAGGAAGCCTAAGTCTGCAAAGCGGGTGACAATGAACGCTTTCTTGGAAGCGGCAATGGCAGCAGGCTTTGTATAGTAAAAACCGATCAGCAGATAAGAACTGACACCCACCAGTTCCCAGAAAAGATACATCTGGAAAATGTTTGTGGCAACAACCAGTCCCAGCATAGACATCGTAAACAGGGACAGGAAAGCGTAATAACGTTGAAAGCCCGTCTCACCTTTCATGTAGCCGAAGGAGTAGATATGCACCATCAGTGACACGGTAGAAATGACAATCAGCATCATCACGGATATAGGATCTAGCAGAATGCCCAGATCAAATCGTAAAGTCTCGGTGAAAGGAAGCCACGTAAAATTATAAGGTATCAATGTGGCAAATGTTCCGTCTTCCAAACGAGGGGCGGAGAAATATTGGAAAGCCGTAACGTACGATAGTACTACTACTGCTCCCAGTATCAGCGTACCGATAGCACCCGCTGTCCGATGAGACATCCATTTTCCTCCGATTCCCAGAATGAGGAAGGAGAGGAAGGGAAGAAGGAGTATTAGAATTGTTAGTTCCATACAGTTTATTTTAATTACTTGTTTTATTATTGTTCATATTTATCACGATATCCATCCGAATGGAAATTGGGTCGTGCCGCTTTGGCACTACCACTTCAGATCGTCCAGATTGCGGACTTGAATGCTTCGGAGGTTGCGGTAAATGTTAATCATGATGGCGATAGCTATAGCCGTTTCCGCAGCCGAAATGGCGATGGAAAAGAGTGCAAAGAAATAGCCTTCCATGCCTCCCGGAAAGAGAAAACGGTTGAACACGGCGAAGTTGATGTCCGTGGCGTTCAGCATTAGCTCCACAGAAATCAGGATAGCCAGTGTATTCCGGCGGGTAAAGAATCCATAGATTCCTGCAAACATCATGATAGTAGAAACTACCAGATAATATTCCATGTGTATCATAATGGTATACTTTTAATTTCTAATCTTTAATTTTAATTCTCCTTATCTCTTACGTGCAATCATAATACCACCGATAATACATGCCAGTAACAAGATACTGACTGCTTCGAAAGGCAATATATAACCGTATTTGTCGCTACTTAGCAGGGCATGACCGATAGAGTGGATGTTTATCTCCTGTGGAGCCAGATTGTTGGTTTGCAGGAAGTTATGCTTTAGCGTGATAAACAGGATAATTGCTGCGCCGGCAACCATTGTAAAGAGTCCCGCGAAGAACCTGCTTCGTTTCAGTTTCTCTGCGCGGTCACCCTCTCCACTGGTCAGCAGAATGGAGAATACATAAAGAACGACGATACCACCGGCATAAACCATAATTTGGACAGAACCCAAGAAAGTGTAACCCAGCAGGAAATAAATGCCGGCCGTACCGAAAAGCACGAACAACAGATAAGTAGCTGAGCGGACGATACGTTGGGTGGTCACCGTCATAATGGACATAGCAATAATAAATGCTGCCAAAAAGTAGAATACTACTGTTTCAAGTGTTGATCCCATATCTTAAACTTCTTTTTTCTTTTCTATTACTTTACTACCGTCGTGATTCAACTTCAATACAAGCTTCGTCCTGTCGAATACCGCATGTTCGAAGTTCTGGTCGAACGTGATAGCATCGTGCGGACAAGCATTGACACAAAGTTGACAGAACATACAAGCACCCAGGTCATATTCATATCTTGCCAGGATTTTCTTCTTCTTGCCGTCCTCTGTCTCGATGGTTTCGCTGATAACCTTGATGGTGTCATTCGGACAGGCCATTTGACACAAACCGCAGGCTACACAGCGATGTTCGTTATTCTCATTATGGGGCATGTTCAGTGTGCCGCGGAACCGGTCGAACATTTTCAGCTCTTTCCGGTTTTCGGGATATTGCTCGGTTACTTTCTTACGAAAATATACCTTGATACTGGTCTTCATACCCGTTGCCAGTGTACTGATGCCGTGCACCAGACCACCTAAGTACGTATATTTTTTATCTTTATATTCCATAATCTAATCTGCTAGAAATGAAAGCCGAAGGCTACACAACATGCCATTATTAATAAGTTTACCATAGAAATAGGAACCAGATATTTCCATTCCAGATTCAGAATCTGATCAATACGCAGACGGGGGAAAGTCCATTTAATCCACATCAATAGAAATACCACAAAGAATGCTTTGCCGAAAAACCAGATAAATCCCGGAATATAGTCCATTACGGCATTAAATCCGTCCAGCCCTACGATATGCAACGGCATCCAACCACCCAGAAAAATAGTAGCGGCAACGCTGGCTACAATAAACAGATTCAGATATTCCGCCAGATAGAAAAAACCGAAACCCATCCCCGAATATTCTGTATGATATCCGGCGGTCAACTCACTTTCCGCTTCGGGAAGGTCGAACGGACCACGGTTACATTCGGCGTTTCCGGCAATCAGATAGATAATGAAGGCAATCACCGCGGGAATGTGTCCTTTGAAGATAAACCAGCCATTAGCTTGTCCCTCTACAATTTCGGAGAATTGCATGGTTCCCATAAGCACTACCATAGTCATGATACTCATACCTACGGAAAGCTCATAACTGATAATCTGTGCACCACTTCGCATCGCACCAATCAGCGAGAACTTATTATTACTGCCCCAGCCTGCAAGCAGAATACCGACAACTCCGATACTGGAAGCTGCCAACAGGAAGAATACGCCTACGTTGAAGTTCAGAATCTCCGCACCTTTATTAAAAGGAATACAAGCGAAAGTAAGGAACGAAGCGATAATCACCATAAACGGAGCCAGATTGTAGAGGAAATGGTCGGCGCCCTTCGGCATGAAGATTTCCTTAGTCATCATTTTAAGCACATCGCAGATCACCTGGATAGAACCCCATTTACCGACACGGTTCGGACCGAGACGGCATTGGAAGAATCCGCAGACTTTGCGCTCCATGTAAATCAATATGATAGCCAGTATGGCATATAATGCAACGATGCACACACCGATAGCCACACATTCTATAAATACGGCTACTCCTTCCGGCATAATGGAGAGAAGCAGCTCATGTATCCAGTTTGTTACTATACTAAAGTCGAACATATAATTTAAAATACTTGATACTTATTACTTGTTTATCTATCAATATCCGGGACCACATAATCCAACGTTCCGCCAATAGCAATCAAGTCGGCAATCTTCGCTCCACGGCAGATTGTGTCAATTGCAGCAACAAGCGGTAGTCCCGTGGCGCGGTAGTGCAGGCGATAAGGCATCTTGTCACCCTGGCTTTCGAGGAAAACACCGAACTCACCACGGCTTCCTTCCACGGCAGCATAATAACTACCTTCGGGAACACGGATGATCGGTTTCATTTTCTCCTGGTAGGGGCCTTCGGGAATATTGTCGATTAATTGTTCGATGATGTTCAGACTCTCCATTATTTCGTCCATACGTACCAGGTAACGGGCGAAACAGTCACCTTCCGTATAAACAATTTCTTTGAAATCTACTTTGTCATATACACCATACGGTATCCGTTTGCGCACGTCGCAAGCCCAACCAGAAGCACGTCCTGTACCTCCTGTACAGCCGAAAGAGATAGCATCTTCACGACTCAGCACTCCTACACCTTTCATACGGCTTTGGGCAATGACATTACCTGTAAATATGTCGTGGTATTCGTGAATGATTCCTCTCATATACGGGATAAATTCTTTCACCCGTTTGACAAAATTCGGGTGAAGGTCAGCTTGCACACCGCCAATCGTGTTGTAATTCATAATCAGGCGTCCGCCGCAAGTTTCCTCGAAAATATCGAGAATCTTTTCACGGTCACGGAATCCGTAGAAGAAAGCTGTCAGCGCTCCGAGGTCCATGGCAAGGGCGGAAAAGAACAATAAGTGGGAGTCGATACGTTGTAGCTCATCCATAATCGTACGGATATATTGTACGCGTTCGCTAACTTCGACACCCATTGCCTTCTCAATACACATGCATAGTGCATGACGATTCTGATGGGCACCCAGGTAATCAAGACGGTCTGTCAGAGCCAATGTCTGCGGATAAGTAAGACTTTCGTTCATTTTCTCGATGCCCCGATGGATATAGCCACAGTTTGCATCAATCTTACGAATAATTTCACCCTCCAAAGAAACACGGAAGCGCATGACACCATGGGTTGCAGGATGTTGAGGACCAATGTTGACTACATATTCTTCTTCGCCGAAGAGTTTGGTTTCTTTGTCTTTGATTGTCCCGTCCGGGTTCAGCTCTATTTCCCGGGTCGTGTCAAACGTCTTTTCGTTTGTCATACAAAGCGGATTATCTTTCTCCGGGTCATTGTCTTTCCGCATCGGATAACCTATCCAGTCATTGCGCAGATAAAGACGGCGCATATCAGGATGACCGATGAAAGTGATACCATAATAGTCGAAGACTTCACGTTCGTAGAAGTCGGCTATCTTCCATATATCGCTGACAGACGGGATTTCCGGTAATTCACGGTTGGTTGTAGCTGTTTTTACTGCTATTCGTTCGCCTGTGACAGTAGATTCCAGATGATAGACTACGCCTAACCCACGAAGTTTTTCCGGAGTATCTTTCTCATCTGCTGCTCCCCAGTCCATGCCGGTGAGGCTCTCGAGGAAGTCCATCTGTTTTTCATTCCGCAAGCGCAGCATCTCGTCGTGTAATGCTACGGGGGCTATAAATTGTATTTCTTGCATAAATCTTTTAAATTAAGAATGTAAGATTACTCTTCGTTCTTTATATAATCCGGTTTCTTCTCTTTTCTATTCACTCCACCAAAGAACTTTTCTATTTTTACCTTGCGTTGCAACTGCATCATGCCATAATAGAAAGCCTCGGGACGCGGCGGACATCCGGGGATATATACATCTACCGGAAGAATCTTGTCTACTCCGTTCACTACGTGGTAAGACTTTTTGAAAGGGCCTCCGCTGACTGCGCATCCCCCCACGGCCACCACATACTTCGGATCGGGCATTTGGTCATACAGACGTTTCAATACCGGAGCCATTTTATTCGTGATTGTTCCGCATACCATAATCATATCAGCTTGACGCGGACTGGCACGTGCTACTTCGAACCCGAAGCGGGCCATGTCATAACGAGCGGCACCCAATGCCATAAATTCGATACCGCAACAACTGGTTGCGAAAGTAAGCGGCCACAGTGAATTGCTGCGTCCCCAGTTGATGAAATCGTCAAGGACTCCGAGAGCGACATTTGCCCCTCCGGCATTAAGCTCCCTGACCAACTTTTCCAATGACTCATTGTCAATGAACTCCTCATAAGGAATTGATTTTATTTTTGGCTTTTTGGTTATTTCCATTCCAATGCTCCTTTCCTCCAGGCGTATGCAAGACCCAGAACTAAAATAATAAAGAAGAAGAGAATACTAATAAGTCCTTGTGGTCCCATGTCACGCATCACTACTGCCCACGGAAACAGAAAAGCTGTTTCTACATCGAACATTAGGAACAGAATAGCAAACAAGTAGTAGCCCACACGGAACTGCATCCATGATTTACCACGTGTCGGTATACCACATTCGTATGCCTCGAACTTTTGCTCATTGTATGAGCGGGGGGAAATAGCTCGCGAAAGAGCTATCACAACACCGACAAAAGCAAGCGCTGTCAGTAAAACAACAACTAAAAATGTAAAATTCATAATTCAATAGCTGTTTAGATTGAATATTATAGAAATGAACAACAAACCCTTCACCCACCGGAGAAGAGGTTGATTGCCTGAAATAAATCGAATAAAAAATAGTGCCCTGGCTTGTCTAAATGACAATCTTCCTTAAACCATATATATAATGGGTAACAGGATCATAAAGGTAGTTGGGAGTGTGAAGCGAAAATGAGTAAGGCGGACTTTGCAATTTGTAATGTTCGCAGAAATAGGCGATCAGTAATAACATGCTCTTGTCTGTCGGAACATGGGCGACGTCCGTATGGCTCATATCGCACGATTGGGTGGAGTATAGATTATAAAGACGCTCAATCGCATTATGAATCGGACGGTTTTGGGATACGTAGCACTTCTCCTGCCGATAAGTCGGGGAGGTAACTTTGCAAATATCTTCCATTGTTCCATTAGTGACGCAATGAATTAGCAAAGCCAGTACCAAAAGTAATCCGAATTTTAAGCTTTGTTTCATCTTTCTCTTATAACGGCTGCAAATATAGGATTTATATTTATACTTTTTGCAAACTCTAAGTAGCAAAAAAGGTTTTTTTAGCACTCCAATTGATCTATGTCAATACTCGTTTAGTTCTTTTTCCAGAAATCGGAACTGAAGAGCAGTAATACCGTAAATAATTCCAAACGTCCGAGGAGCATAAGGAAAGAAAGTAACCATTTTGCAGCATCGGGTAACTCACTCCACGAATAGGCCGGGCCACAGGTACCGAGGCCCGGTCCCATATTACCCATACTTGAAACAACGGTTCCGATTGACTCGAGAAATCCTACTCCGAAACCCAACATAATGAGTATGCTGATAATGGCGATAACTGCATACAGAAATGTGAATGCCAGTACCGTTGATTGAATCGAAGGAGAGATTACCTGTTTATTAACCCGTACCGGTAGTACGGCGTTAGGATGCAGGATATGTTTGAACTCATTCTTTGCTACTTTAAAGAGAATCACCATACGAATACATTTGATACCTCCTGTCGTGCTGCCCGCACAAGCTCCTATCAACATAACCACAATCAGGCACCCCCAAAGAATGGAGGGCCAAAGCATATAATCCGCTGTGGCAAAACCGGTAGAAGTCTGTAATGAAATCACTTGAAACAATGATTTACGGAAAGCTTCCTCTACTCCCATATCACAGGTTCGATAGAGCCAGAAGGCAATGAATATTGTGAAAAAAGATACACAGATAAAATAAAACTTCAGCTCTGCGTCATGGATGAATTTCTTGATCTTTCCGTTGAACATCAACAACAATAAAGTGAAGTTGATACCTGAAAGAAACATGAAAATGGATATTACGTAATCTATATAAGGAGAGTGGTAATATTCAATGCTAGCTTGTTTGGTCGAGAATCCTCCGGTACTGGTCGTCGTGAAAGCATGACAAATACTGTCAAATACACTCATGCCGCCGAATACGAGCAATACAATCAGCGTTCCTGTCATTCCGGCATAGATACCCCATATCCATTTGGCGGTAACGCCGATACGGGGATGTACTTTGTCATGAGTAGGACCGCTGGCTTCGGCAGCGAATACTTGAATGCCTCCCATTCCGAAAATCGGCAGAACGGCAATTGTGAAAAATACAATTCCCAAACCTCCTATCCATTGTGTCATTGCCCGCCAGAAAAGGATTCCGTGTGGCATTGATTCAATGTTGTTCATAATGGTAGCCCCCGTACTACTGAATCCGGACATCGTTTCGAAAAAAGCGTCCGTAATACTCGGGATATATCCACCTATATAATAAGGTAACATTCCGAAAAGCGAGAATGCAATCCAGGCAGTACTGACAATGACATATCCGTCACGACGGTTGAGCGACTTTTCCGCACCTTTGCCAATTGCAAGCATCAATATACCGACGCCTGTGGTGATAGCGGATGAAATCAGGAAACTCTGCAAATCGTTTTCTTTGTAAAAAAGAGAGACAGCTCCACAACATAGCAGCATAGCTGTTTCTATCAGAAGCAGGAATCCTATGATGCGGTATATCATCTTTGAGTTAATCATAAACAAGCTGCGGTTAATACTTAAAACCTAATACTTAATTAAAGAATTTCTCAATCTTTTTAATCATCATACTCAGGCAGAACACAACGACATGGTCGCCCGGTTGTATCAGCGTGTCACCGGTTACAAGTACTCCTTCACCATTACGAATCATACCTCCGATAGTGGTTCCTTTCGGAAGGCCAAGGTCTTTGATAAAATGTTTGGTAATCTTGGCACCTGCCGGCACGGTGAATTCCGCTACATCTGCATTGGCAAAAGTCAGGCATTTCACATTGGATACATCCGCATCCAACATCATTTGGTAAATATGGCTGGCGGCAATCATCTTTTTGTTAATAACCGTACCGATGTCAAGGCTTTCGGCCATGCCGATATAATCAATGTTTTCTACTTCTGCCACCGTCTTTTCCACGCCCATACGTTTAGCGGCAAGACAGGCAAGAATGTTGGTTTCGGAATTTCCGGTCAGGGCGACGAAGGCTTCTGTATTCTTCAACCCTTCTTCAATCAGAAGATCCATGTCACGGCCGTCTCCGTTGATAATCATAGTCTTGTCATCCAATAACTCAGTCAGGCGGTTGCAACGGTTGATATCGTTATCTACGATTTTCACCTGCATATAGTCCGGTACGTATTGTGCAGTACGGACAGCAATGCGGCTTCCGCCCATAATCATCACATTACGCACATCGGCGTAATCTTCTTTACCGGCAATTTTCCGGATATAAGGGATATATTTGCGGGTGGTCGTAAAATAAACAATATCATGCAATTTGATAACGTCATCTCCACGCGGGATAATTGTTTCTGTTCCACGCTTAATGGCTACCACATGGTAGGGGATATTCGGGCCACCTAATTCATAGAGTGGAATATTCAGAATCTCCGCTTTTTCACGCATCTTGGTACCTATTAAGATCAGAGCACCTCCACAGAACTCCCACCATTGGCGTACCCAGCTCATGCGCATGGAAGATACGATTTCTTTAGCGGCAAGCATTTCCGGATAAATCAGGGAGTCTACGCCCAGTTTCTGAAAGAATTCTTTATTTTTGGGCAGAAGATATTCGTAGTTGTCGATGCGGGCAACGGTCTTTTTGGCTCCTAAGTTGGTAGCCAGCATACAAGCGGTCATGTTCCTGCTCTCGTCCGGGGTGACGGCAATGAACAAGTCGGCTTCTTTCACACCTACTTCCTTTAAACCGGAAATAGAAGAAGGGGAGGCGGTGACCGTCAGCAAATCGAAGTTGGAACTAAGTGCGGTTAGTTTTTCCTCGTCATCGTCCATTAGGATGATATCCTGTTTTTCCCGGGACAATAATTTAGCCAGGTGGGTGCCTACGTTACCGGCCCCTGCAATAATAATCTTCATTTTCAGTTGGTTAATTCTTTAACTCCACTCATGCTTAGCTGAAGTGCGCATTGCTTTAAAAGTTCTTTAGTGATGCTGTCTTCATCCATTCCGCAGAGTTGGTATAGTTGTGCTATTGTGCCATGTTGAACGAATTTATCCGGGATTCCGATACGTTTCACGGTCGGAGTATATTCATGGTCGGCCATAAATTCGAGTACGGCACTTCCCATTCCTCCCTGAATCACTCCATCTTCTATGGTAACGATGTGGCGGAACTTCCGGCCTACCTCGTGCAGCAGTCCTTCATCCAGTGGTTTGAGGAATCTTAAATCGTAATGTGCAATGCTTTTGCCCGATTCGGTTTCGGCACGGGCAATGGCAGTAGCCGCTTTATTTCCGATAGGACCTATGCTGATAACTGCGAGGTCTTTACCGTCCTTCAATTTCCGTCCCTTACCTACGGGAATTTCTTCGAGCGGACATTTCCAGTCGACTAATACTCCGCGACCTCTGGGGTAACGTATGGCAAACGGACCTTTGTCAGGCAGTTGGGCTGTGTACATCAGACGGCGTAATTCATGTTCATCCATAGGCGATGCAATCGTCAGGTTAGGTATCGGACGCAGATAAGCCATGTCAAAAACTCCGTGATGAGTAGGCCCGTCTTCGCCTACCAGTCCGGCACGGTCGAGACAAAAGACAACAGGCAAGTTCTGGATAGCTACATCGTGGATGATATTATCATAAGCCCGCTGCATGAACGAAGAATAGATGTTGCAGAAAGGTTGCAAACCGTCTTTTGCCATACCTCCGGAGAAGGTGACGGCATGTCCTTCGGCAATTCCTACATCGAAAGCCCGTTTAGGCATTTTAGACATCAGTATGTTCATCGAACAGCCACTGGGCATGGCCGGGGTAACGCCTACAATTTTAGGATTGGCTTCGGCCAGTTCCACAAGCGTATTTCCGAAAACATCCTGAAAGAGAGGAGGCATTCCTTCCGTATTGGCAATAAAACGCTCGCCGGTGACAGGATCGAACTTGCCGGGCGCATGCCATTCGGTAGCGTGCATCTCTGCCGGGGCGAATCCTTTTCCTTTTATGGTATGTAAGTGCAGGATTTTAGGTCCTTGCAGGTCTTTTATATCCCGTAATATGCGGGCGAGGTTCTTCACATCGTGTCCGTCGATAGGACCGAAGTAGCGGATGTTCATTCCCTCGAAGATGTTTTGTTGTTGTGCAGCCATTGATTTCAGGCTGTTGCCGAAACGTATAAGGGCTTTGCGGCGTTCTTCGTTTAAAATACCGAGTTTGAACAGCATTCGTGACAACTTGAAACGTAGCTGGTTGTAGCGGTTGGAAGTTGTCATGTTGAAAAGATACTGTTTCATACCGCCAACACTACGGTCGATTGCCATGTCGTTATCATTCAAGATAATGAGCAGGTTGTTCGAGGTGGTTGATGAATTGTTCAGTCCCTCGAAAGCCAGTCCGCCACTCATCGAACCATCACCGATGACAGCTATGACATGACGGTTGGAATCTCCGTTCTGAGCAGCGGCAACTGCCATGCCGAGAGCAGCAGAAATAGAATTGGATGCATGTCCGCAGGTGAAAGTATCGTATTCACTCTCCTCCGGTGAAGGAAAAGGACGGATTCCTCCCAACTTCCGGTTGGTGGAGAAAGCTTCCCGTCGTCCCGTAAGAATCTTGTGTCCGTATGCCTGATGACCCACATCCCACACAATACGGTCATAAGGCGTATTGTAGACGTAGTGTAAGGCTACGGTCAATTCCACTGTCCCCAAACTCGCAGCGAAATGTCCCGGATTGCAGCATAGCTCTTTAATAATGTCTTGCCTCAGTTCATTGCATACTTCCGGTAGTTGTTCTACGTTTAGTTTCCGTAGATCTTCGGGGTAATCAATAGTGTTTAGCAAGTTATATATCGGTTCATTATTCATGATTCTAGGAAATTTAGTGCAAAAATACGAAAAGAATGTGGAACCTGAAATGGAATACACATCTTTATTGTACTTTTGCTTCGTGAAAAGGAATTAATAAGGAGAAAAAATATATGGATTTTCGAACGAAGGTTGAACTGCCCGCAAGCTTGCCGCCTGTTACTCATGCCGGACAAATACTTCTGCTGGGCTCCTGTTTTGCAGAAAACATGGGTAGGCAACTGGCGGAAAACAAATTCAGGGTAGATGTGAATCCTTTTGGTATTCTCTACAATCCCTTTTCTGTTTCAACAGCCTTAGTTGAAATATTAAAAGGGAAGGTGTATCAGGAGGAAGATTTATTTGCTTATAAGGAGTGTTGGCATAGCCCGATGCATCATGGCTCATTCTCCGCAGCTACGGCGGGCGAGGTCATCCGGAATATAAATCATCGTTTGCAGCAGGCCTATAAGACGGTTCATCAACTGGATTGGTTGATGTTGACTTTCGGCACCGCCTACGTCTATGAACAGAAAGAAACGGGGAGGGTAGTGTCCAACTGCCACAAGCTGCCGGAAAGCAATTTTAACCGCCGGCTCCTGTCGGTCGATGAGATTGTGAACGAATACACTTCATTGATTGCCGGTATGACGGCACGTAATCCGAATCTGAAGATTCTCTTTACAGTCAGCCCGATCCGGCATATTCGTGACGGAATGCATGCCAATCAACTTAGTAAATCGACCCTGTTGCTTACAATCGACCGCTTGCAGCAATTGTTTCCGAAGCAGGTTTTCTACTTTCCTGCTTACGAGATAGTACTTGACGAATTGCGCGATTACCGGTTTTATGCCGATGATATGTTGCATCCGTCTCCATTGGCCGTGAACTACCTGTGGAAATGCTTTTCTGATTCCTTTTTTTCTGCTGAAACAAAGCAGGTTATGACAGAAGTGGAGGATATCCGCAAAGATATGGCGCATAAACCCTTTCATCCCGAATCGGAAGCGTATCAACGCTTTTTAGGACAAATAGTGTTAAAAATAGAACGACTTATCGGAAAATACCCGTACTTAGATTTTCAAAAAGAAACAGAACTATGTCATATACGATTGAATCCATAGCCGAATGTATCGGTGCCCGCCGTGTGGGCGAATGTGAAGCGACAATTGATTGGCTACTGACAGACAGCCGCTCTCTTAGTTTCCCGGAAGAAACTCTTTTCTTTGCCCTGACTACGAAACGTAACAGTGGAGCCCGCTATATCCCCGATTTATATGACCGGGGAGTGCGTAATTTTGTGGTTACTGAAGAAGACTTTGAGAAATTTAAGAATGGAGAACTAGGAAAGCTCTCCACCCTCAATTTCCTCATCGTTGCCAATCCGTTAAAGGCTTTGCAGAAGCTGGCTGAAATACATCGGGAGGAGTTTAAAATTCCGATTATCGGTATAACAGGGAGCAATGGAAAGACGATTGTGAAAGAGTGGTTACACCAGTTACTGAGTCCCGACCGTCGTATTGTCCGTTCGCCGCGTAGCTATAATTCACAGATTGGTGTACCTTTATCGGTCTGGCAACTGAATGAAGAAGCAGAATTGGGCATATTCGAAGCCGGTATTTCTGAAATGGGAGAGATGAATGCTTTGAAGCGGATGATAAAGCCGACTATTGGCATTCTGACTAATATTGGCGGTGCTCATCAGGAAAACTTCTTCTCATTACAGGAGAAGTGCATGGAGAAACTGACTCTTTTTAAAGATTGTGATGTCGTAATTTATAACGGAGATAACGAACTTATCAGCAATTGTGTAGCAAAGTCGATGTTGACAGCTCGTGAAATAGCATGGAGCCGTAAGGATATTGAACGTCCGTTATATATTAGCCGGGTGACTAAGAAAGAAGATCATACTGTTATTTCCTACCGTTATCTGGATATGGATAATACTTTCTGCATCCCGTTTATTGATGACGCTTCCATAGAGAATGTACTGAACTGTCTGGCAGCCTGCCTCTATTTAATGACCCCCGCCGATCAGATAACAGAGCGTATGGCACGTCTTGAACCGATTGCCATGCGTTTGGAAGTAAAAGAAGGAAAGAACAATTGTGTATTGATTAATGATAGTTATAACTCGGACTTGGCTTCATTGGATATCGCTCTTGATTTTTTGGTACGTCGTTCGGAGAAGAAAGGATTGAAACGTACATTAATCTTGTCGGATATTTTAGAAACAGGACAAAGTACCGCTACACTTTATCGTCGTGTGGCACAGTTGGTACGGAGTCGTGGAATAGACAAACTGATTGGCGTAGGAGCAGAGATTTCTTCCTGTACCGCTCGTTTTGACGATGCGTTGGAACGTTATTTCTTCCCGAATACAGAAGCTCTTCTGGCTTCGAATCTGCTGAAATCACTTCATTCGGAAGTAATTCTGATTAAAGGTTCCCGTGTGTTCAACTTTGATCTGCTGTCCGAAGAACTGGAACTGAAAGTGCATGAAACGATTCTGGAAGTAAATCTCGGTGCAATGGTGGAGAACCTGAATCATTATCGTGCGATGCTTCGTCATCCCGAAACGAAAGTGATCTGCATGGTAAAGGCTTCCGCTTATGGAGCCGGTTCGTATGAAATAGCCAAGACATTGCAGGAACATCATGTCGATTATCTGGCTGTAGCCGTAGCCGATGAAGGTTCCGAACTTCGTAAAGCAGGTATTACTTCTTCTATCATCATAATGGACCCTGAGCTCACAGCATTCAAGACTATGTTCGACTATAAGCTGGAGCCGGAAGTTTATAATTTCCACCTGCTCGATGCTTTGATTAAAGCAGCCGAGAAAGAAGGAATCACCAACTTCCCTATTCATGTAAAATTGGATACGGGTATGCATCGGCTAGGTTTTGGCATTGATGAGATTCCCTTGCTGATTCGTCGCTTGAAAGCTCAGAACGCTGTGATTGCCCGTTCGGTGTTCTCTCATTTTGTAGGTAGTGATTCGCCTCAATTCGATTCTTTTACACGTCAGCAGATAGAATTATTTGAGAAAGGTTCGCAGGAGTTGCAAGCCGCTTTCTCACATAAGATTCTGCGTCATATCTGTAATACGGCAGGAATCGAACGTTTCCCCGGTGCACAGTTTGATATGGTACGTTTGGGAATCGGACTTTATGGAGTGAGTCCGATAGATAATTCGATTATACACAATGTAAGTACTCTCAAGACAACGATTCTTCAGATTCGGGACGTGCCTGCAGAAGATACGGTAGGATATAGCCGAAAGGGACATTTGGAACGTCCTTCACGCATTGCTGCTATTCCTATTGGCTATGCGGACGGATTAAACCGCCATTTGGGACGTGGAAACGCTTACTGTCTGGTGAATGGAAAAAAAGCGCCTTATGTCGGCAATATCTGTATGGATGTTTGTATGATTGATGTAACGGACATCGACTGCCGTGAGGGTGACCAGGCGATTATCTTCGGTGATGATCTTCCGATTACTGTCCTTTCTGATAAACTGGATACGATTCCTTACGAAGTGTTGACTAGTATATCCACTCGGGTAAAGCGGGTTTATTATCAGGATTAGTTCATAACAGAGCAACACTGAGTTTCACAGGGTGGGCAAAATAATAAAAAACTCCGTGGAACTCTGTGCTACTCTGTGGCGAAAATGTTATATTTGCACCAACTAGTAGAAACCTCTTATCAAATAAACTTATGACAAACTTATTATTGTTAGGCTTTTTGCCCAGCGGTTCCGAATGGATTATTATTGCTTTGGTTATTCTTCTTCTTTTCGGTGGAAAGAAAATTCCTGAACTGATGCGTGGCTTGGGTAAAGGGGTCAAGAGCTTCAAGGACGGAGTAAATGAAGCGAAAGATGAAATAAATAAGGCGAAAGACGAAATTGACAAACCGGCAGATTCAGCTAAGTAAAGAAGAAAGTTCGAATGGCAGAAATGACCTTTTGGGATCATTTGGATGAACTGCGTAAGGTACTCTTTCGGGTGATTGGGATTTGGTTCGTGTTGGCGATAGGCTATTTTATAGCTATGCCCTATCTTTTCGATCATGTGATACTGGCACCTTGCCACAATGATTTCATATTCTACGATTTATTACGATACATCGGACAGAAATTCGATCTGACTGATGATTTTTTTACGCAAGATTTTCATGTGAAGTTAGTCAATATTAACTTGGCTGCTCCTTTTTTTATCCATCTGTCAACGGCTTTTATGTTGTCGGTAGTGACTGCCATACCCTATCTCTTTTTTGAAATATGGCGTTTCATTAGTCCTGCCCTTTATCCCAATGAACGTAAAGGAGTACGGAAAGCCCTGACAATAGGTACATTCATGTTCTTTATCGGTGTTTTGTTGGGGTATTTTATGGTCTACCCGTTGACACTTCGCTTCCTTTCTACTTACCAATTAAGTTCAGAAGTAGAAAACATTCTCTCGCTCAATTCATACATTGACAATTTTATGATGTTGATTCTCTGTATGGGACTTGCTTTTGAACTTCCGCTGGTGACTTGGTTACTCTCTTTGTTGGGAATAGTCAACAAGTCTTTCTTGCGGAAATATCGTCGTCACGCTGTTGTTGTCATCGTGATAGCCGCCGCTATAATCACTCCTACGGGCGATCCCTTTACGTTGAGTGTGGTAGCTATTCCTCTTTATCTGTTGTATGAAATGAGTATTTTGATGATAAAAGACAAGAAGGAAGAAGATATAACAGAAGAAGTTTAAATATCGTCGGGTATTTGAATGCACTCATTTACATAAGAATTAAGATTTATCACGTACCTTTGTTTTATGGAAGCAAATGAAGGAATAGAATCTTATGAACTACTGCTGGCTGTTTGCCGGGAGAAAGGTGTGGAATTGGTTGTTGGCTATAAACAAATGCGTGATTTGTTGGAACGTATTTGTCGTTCGGAGATGCAGAATGAGAGTCTGCAAATGACCGACCTTTCCGCCAGAATCAGTTTTGTAGGTGCCAAAACCGGACTTACTTATGCAGAGCAGAATCGTTTGCATACATTCCGTCTGACTTCTAATCGGGTTTTGAATCACCAGCTTGTTCCTACCCGGGAGAATCTTTTGCGAGACGTCAAGACATTGGCTTTTCTTATCCGTAAATTGTCCGGTGAAGATGTTCCTGTTGAATTATACCGTTTGCTACCCCGTACCGATGCAACTTATCTGGTTGCACCTCCTGCCCTTGAACGTGTGCAACGGATGCGCGTCTGCTTTCAGTATGCCGATGAACAATATTTATATGTAACTCCGTTGGATGAAGTATCGGAGAAACCTTATTTGGTTCGCTATAACATTCCTCAGATAAACGAAGAATTTGCTGAAACCTGCCGGCTGCTATGGCAATATGCCCAAATAAATCTATTAGACGTTGCGGTAGATGAAGCGGGCGTATTGACCCCTTCATTTATCGTTCTCGAACCGGATTACCTGCTTGACATCAGTTCCCTTGCCGAATGTTTCCGCGACTACGGGCATCATCCGGCAAACTATGTTCTTTCCCGCCTTCAGCCGATTGAGAATGCACGCCCTTTGTTGCTGGGAAACATTGCCAACCTTTTTCTGGATGAATGGATTCATGCACAGGAAGAAGAAATTGATTACCGTGCGTGTATGCAGAAAGCTTTCCGGCGCTATCCTATCGAATTGGCAGCCTGTCCCGATTTGCGTGACAAGGAAAAGGAACGCCGGTTCTTCGATGACTGTAAACTTCACTTTGAGCATATCCGTGAAACGGTAAACGATACTTTCCATGCTGCCGGATACGAACTGGATAAGACGGATGCTGTGCTCGAACCGTCTTATATTTGCGAAGCACTCGGACTGCAAGGGCGTCTCGACTATATGCAACGGGATATGTCCTCCTTTATCGAAATGAAATCGGGTAAGGCTGACGAATATGCTATCCGTGGCAAAGTGGAGCCGAAAGAGAATAATAAAGTGCAAATGTTGCTTTATCAGGCAGTCCTGCAATATTCTATGGGAATGGACCACCGGAAAGTGAAAGCTTATCTGCTATACACCCGCTATCCGTTGCTTTATCCTTCCCGTCCTTCCTGGGCACTGGTGCGTCGGGTGATCGACTTGCGCAACCGCATTGTTGCTGATGAATATGGAATTCAGTTACGGAATAGTCTGGAGTATACCGCGCAGAAACTAGAAGGCATCAATTCCTTCACCTTGAACGAGCGAGGTTTGAAAGGGCATTTTTGGGAAACCTACCTGCGTCCTTCCATTGACAATTTCCAGTCGAAATTGAAAGCACTCTCTCCTTTGGAGAAAAAATATTTCTATGCAATATATAACTTTATAACAAAAGAACTTTATACCTCCAAATCCGGAGATGTGGATTATGAGGGACGCACCGGAGCCGCTTCCTTGTGGCTTTCCACTTTGGCGGAGAAATGCGAAGCAGGAGAGATTCTTTATGATTTGAGAATTAAGGAGAATCATGCAGCCGATGAACATAAAGCTGGTCTTACGTTGGCCTTCCCTCCGGAAGAGAAGGTGGGAGGAGAAAGAACTTTTCTCCCTAATTTCCGTCAAGGCGATGCCATAATCCTTTACGAACGGAACTCTGATATAGATAATGTTACCAATAAAATGGTATTCAAAGGAAATATTGAATATCTGATGGATCATGAAGTCGGAATCCGTTTACGTGCTACACAGCAAAATCCTTCCGTACTTCCTGCCCGGAGTCTTTATGCGATAGAGCACGATACGATGGATACCACTTTCCGTTCGATGTATCAAGGATTATATGCTTATCTGTCTGCTACGCAGGAACGGCGCGATTTATTGCTTTCTCAGCGCCCGCCGGAGTTTGACGAATCATTGGATATACTCATAGCTCAAGCGGAAGACGACTTCACCCGCGTTGCATTGAAAGCGAAAGCTGCAAAAGATTACTTCCTGTTAGTCGGTCCTCCGGGGACGGGTAAGACCTCCTGTGCCCTGAAGAAAATGGTGGAGACTTTCCATGCCGATAAAGACTCACAAATTCTTCTACTTTCGTATACCAATCGTGCTGTTGATGAAATATGCAAGTCGCTTGCTTCGATTCGTCCTGCTGTCGACTTTATCCGTGTAGGGAGCGAATTATCCTGTGATGAAGCATATCGCGGACATCTGATCGAAAACGAGTTGGCATCCTGTACACGCCGTGCTGATGTTTATGAACGTATACGTAATTGCCGTATCATGGTAGGAACTGTGGCCGCCATTTCGGGAAAGCCCGAACTCTTTCGGTTGAAGCACTTTGATGTAGCTATCGTCGATGAGGCTACTCAGATATTAGAACCGCAATTGTTAGGTATTCTTTGTGCACACGGCGAAGGCGACAGGAATGCGATAGATAAGTTTATCCTGATCGGTGATCATAAACAACTTCCTGCCGTTGTCCTGCAAAAAGCGGAGCAATCTGCTATCTATGACGAAACATTGTTGGCTATCGGGCTGACTAACCTGAAAGACTCTTTGTTTGAACGTCTTTATCGGAATTGCCCTGCCGTTCACCGTTCACACGATATGCTCTGTCGTCAGGGACGTATGCATCCCAAAGTCGCCTTGTTTGCCAACCGGGCTTTCTATGGCGGACATCTGATACCGGTAGGCCTGCCGCATCAGACAGAGTCATCCGAACACATTTCCCGTCTTGCTTTTTATCCTTCACAGCCGGAGAAGGCGGGCGGGTCGGCCAAGATAAATTATTCCGAAGCCCGTATTGTCGCAGGTCTGGCAGCTCAAATCTATGAATCTCACCGGACAGACTTTGACGATTCCCGTACTTTGGGAGTTATCACACCTTATCGCAGTCAGATAGCACTTATAAAAAAAGAAATAGAAGCGTTAGGGATCCCGGCGCTCAATCGGATATTGGTTGATACTGTCGAACGTTTTCAAGGTAGCGAGCGGGATGTGATTATTTATTCCTGTTGTATTAATAGTTATTATCAGTTAAAATTTGTGTCGAATTTAACAGAAGAGAATGGAGTGCTGATAGACCGGAAATTGAACGTAGCCCTTACTCGTGCAAGGAAACAGATGTTTGTGACAGGAGTCCCGAAATACCTGAAATCCAACCCGCTTTATGAAAGTTTATTAAATTTAATAGAGACTCAGGGGTAATTCGCTAATTTTTGCAGATGTTAGTTTTTATTCTCTCTTTATGCAATTCATTAACACCTCAATAATGAACAAACGCCTATATTTGCAACACGTTTTTTTCATAGAGATTTAGATTTAAGGTTAGAAGAATTGTGGAAGTCGTGAGACTTCCCTTTTTTTCATCTTAACGATTACTATCCTCCATTATTAGAATGCTTCTTTTTCATTTTAAAAGCAGGAAGTAATGTAGAATAAGTAATCCTAAAAAGCCTTCTTCGTGAGAAGAGGCTTTTTTGTTTTACTAGAATATTTTGTTTTACGAAAAACAGGAAGGTATTATTAATTGGATACCTTCCTGTTTCATTTTATATCAGATGATAGATTAATCCAATACGATAGGTTTGTACTTCGGTACTAATGCCTTCATAATCACCCAGCCTACCAGGTAAGCTACCGCACAGATACAGAACATAATGAAATATCCGGCAGGCTTGCCTTCGAATCCCATAAATGTCATGTGCGTTTCGTCGGCATGAACAAACAGCAGACCTGCACCGAACTGCATCAACATGGAACCCACACCACCGGCCATGCCACCGATACCTGTAATACTTGCAATAGCGGTTTTCGGGAACATATCACCTACAGTAGAGAAGATGTTAGCCGACCAAGATTGGTGGGCAGCACCGCCGATACCGATAAGGATAACCGGGAACCACGGAGAGAATGTACCCAATGGCTGTGCCAGCAATACCACCAACGGGAAGAAAGCAAAAATCAACATTGCCTTCATACGGGCAGCATAAGGATTCATACCTGTCTTATTAATAAAGATAGTCGGGAGCTTACCGCCATAGATAGACAACATTGTTACGGCATAAAGGGTGAAAATCAAAGCCATTCCCAGTCCATCGGAAGTCTTGATGTCAAATTGAGTATTCAGGTAAGACGGAGTCCAGAACAAGAAGAACCACCACACACCGTCGGTCATAAACTTGCCGGCAGCGAAAGCCCATGTCTGCTTGTAAGTGAAACATTGAAGGAAAGACATCTTCTTTTCTTCTTTCACCTCTTCAATCACAGGGGCGGCGCCTTCTTCATATTTATCCTGTTCGATATAATCAAGTTCGGCTTTGTTGACGTGTTTACTCTTTGAAGGAGCATCATACATGAATACCCACATACCCATCCAGACAAAACCAAGCGCACCGATTACGATAAATGCCATTTCCCAGCCCCATGCTTTTGCGATCAACGGAATGGAAACGGGAGCGATCAAGGCACCGATAGAGGCACCGGCGTTAAAGATAGAAGTAGCGTAAGCGCGGTCCTTTTTAGGGAAGTATTCAGCCGTTACTTTGATAGCAGCCGGGAAGTTGCCCGCTTCACCGAGTGCAAGGATACAGCGAGCGGCAAGGAAGCAGTACATACTGACGGTAGCCAGTACAACAACCACGTCACCGGTAGCAGCCATTAGTTCGGCTGCGCTGTGCAAACCTACATATTGTTCGGTCACAATTCCGCAGAGTGCGTGCATACAAGCACCTGCCGACCATACACCGATTGCCCAGAGATACCCTTTTTTGGTGCCCATCCAGTCGATGAAGCGACCGGCAAACAGCATACATATTGCATATACAATAGAGAATACGGAAGTGATAGTACCGTAGTGTACTTCATTCCAATGGAATTCCGGTTTGATAAATTCGTCCCAGGTCAGCGATAGCACCTGGCGGTCGAGATAATTAACTGTTGTTGCAAAAAATAGCATAGCACAGATAGTCCATCTGTAGTTTGTCATTTTTTCGCCTGTTTTTTGAAATGCATTCATGATAA
>OGJS01000031.1_pt1 | contig 135789 bp, 132 predicted proteins | sample 1572241 | NCBI WGS metagenome assembly OGJS01 (sample SAMEA2582145, study PRJEB24529) | metagenome | biome: Human gut stool | place: China | collected 2011 | reverse complement strand
AAATCCAGCCAGCTACAGGGTCGTTCGCACGAAATCTTATTTATTCAACAAAGCCGGTGGCCGATATTCAGCCGCCAAAGGCGGGAGGCAAAAAGCGTCAACCGCGCCCGGCGAAATATCGTTATACCGATCATACTGGCGCAGAGAAAACCTGGACCGGACAGGGAAGAATGCCGAAGCCGATTGCCGAGGCTGTCGCCCAGGGTAAATCGCTGGATAGCTTTTTAATTTAACGCCTTCGGGCCAGCGCCAGCCCGGTGGTGAGAGACCCACCGGCCTGGCCTTATGACTTTAAGCGAGGGGCTTTAGCAGACGCCGAAGTCTCCCTCTTCCTGATACGGCGTGACCTCGTCCGACTTCAGCGAATAGCGCTCTCCCTGCTCCTGTGCGGCCTGAACCACCACCAGTTGCTCCCCTTGCACTTCCACCACTTTCAGTTTTGGTCCGCCCGCTCGGGGTTGTACCAGATCGCCGACAGCAAACATAATTCACTCCTCACTGTTAACACCATGGATAAACCTAAACCATAGCTCAACGCCCGCTCACTGAACACCGGGCGTGCTGTTTTTTGTTAAAACAATTTGGAGTTATATGTATTAACATTGTTAATGTTTTGCTGGCGCCATACCGCTGCTGAGAAAGGGGGACGGCGAGGGTAGGGTTACCACCAATCAGGTCAGGAAAGACACCATGAAGTATATCATTCTGTTGATCATTGTTATTGCTGTACTGTATGTCCATTACCGCGGACGGGTGCGCTATCGTTTCTGGCGGCAGCTCTCCGACCATTCCACATTTACCGCGCCGCTGAATGGATTTATGTATTTATTTTCCCGCGTGCCGAATACGCCTTATCTGCGGCCGGAGATGTTTCCCGAGCTGGCGATATTGCAGCAAAACTGGCAGGTTATTCGCGACGAAGGTCTCCACCTTCAGCAGCTGGAGCAGATTAAAGCGGCCGATAAATATAACGATGCCGGGTTTAACTCATTTTTCAAAACCGGCTGGAAACGCTTTTATCTGAAATGGTATGAGGATGCCCATCCTTCCGCCAGCCAGCTCTGTCCGCAAACTACCGCGCTGCTGCGCGATATCCCGTCGGTGAAAGCGGCCATGTTCGCCACTCTGCCGGACGGTAGCCGTCTGCCGCGCCATCGCGACCCCTACGCCGGCTCGCTACGCTTTCATCTGGGCCTGGCAACGCCGAACGATGACCGCTGCTTTATCGAGGTGGATGGCCAGCGTTACAGCTGGCGCGATGGAGAAGGCGTGCTGTTTGATGAGACCTATATCCACTATGCGGAAAATACCAGTGGTGAGAATCGCCTGATTCTGTTCTGCGATATTGAACGGCCGATGCGCTACCGCTGGGCGCAGAAAGTTAACCACTGGCTGGGACGCCATCTGATGAGCGCCGCTTCGGCGCCCAACGATATCGGCGATCGCACCGGCGGGATTAACCGGGCGTTTCGCTATATTTACCAGATCCGTATTGTTGGTAAGCGGTTGAAAAAATGGAATAAGACGGTCTATTACATCGTCAAATGGCTGCTCTTCGGCGGCATTGCCTGGCTTATCTGGAGCGCGTTTTAACCCCCTGGCGCCGGTTCCACGGCATGGTCGCCAGCAGACGCGCCATGCCGCAAAAGCCGGTTACGCCGGCGAAGGTGAGCCCGGCGCCGACCGCGCCGCTGAGCAGGAAAAAGCCGCCGTTAACGGTATAGCCCAGCAGCACTCCCAGTAAAATCAGGACGCCAGCGGCAATTTGCACCTGGCGCATCAGCGGCAGCGGCTGCGATGAATCTTCCACTACCGGCAACCCCGCGGCTTTCCACGCCTGAATTCCTCCTGCCAGCAGGCAGGGCTGCGCCGGCGCGGCGGCCGCGGCCAGACGAATCGCATTATTCTGCGTCCGGGAACCCGCCTGGCAGTGAAAGATGACCGTCTCTCCGGCCCGGGCATTGAGGGGCGCACCGCTGGTCAGAGTGGCGAGCGGCACCAGCTCGGCATCGGGGATATGTTCGCGCGCATATTCATCCGCATCGCGGATATCAATCAGTCTGGCGCCCTGGGCAATCTGCGCCTGGGCCTCGGCGGGAGTTAAGGTGGCGATGGTCATAGGATCCTCACGGGCAATAGAGCGTTTTCAGCGTATTGATCACCTGCTGTACCGCAGGGTGAGTAATGAAATAGTGGATACGCTGGGCGTCGCGCTCGCTGTCGATCAGCCCCTCGTCACGCATCCGCGCGAGGTGTTGCGAGGTGGCGGAGGGGCTTAGCCCTGTAGCCCGGGCGAGTTCGCCGGCGCTGGCCCTGGGCGCATCGCACAGCATGCACAGGATCAGCAATCGGTGAGGATTGCTCATCGCTTTCATCAGCGCGGCGGCTTCTCCGGCGCGGGCCTGCAGGTCTTCAGGTGTGGTCATTTATTTTAGCTTTGTCTAAATTTAGATAACTCTAAAATAAAAAGGCCGCCAGCGCCAGCACAATTTCTCCACGACTCAGGCCGGAACGGCGAGCCGGGCAATCTGCGCCCGGGCGCTGGCGATCCCGGCGTCGCGACCATGCGGGCGATTGTCCAGCCCTTCGGCATAGATAAATTCCACCTCCTGGATCCCCATCAGCCCCAGTACCGCGCGCAGATAGGGCGTGACGGCATCGGTAGTTTCTCCCTGGTGAATACCGCCGCGGCTGCTGACGACCACCGCCCGGACGCCCTCCACCAGCCCCTGCGGCCAGCTCTCGGTGTAGCGAAAGGTTTCCCGTGCCCGCGCCACGAGGTCGAACCATTTTTTTAGATCGGTCGGGACGTTGAGGTTATACATCGGCGCGCCGATCACCAGCAGGTCGCTGGCCTTTAACTCGGCGATAAGCTGGTCGGAGAGGACGACCGCCTCGCGGATAGCAGGCTGCGGATCCACTGCACCGCGCAGGGCGGCGAACAGGGGGCGATCCAGCGTTGGCAGCGCCATGGCGCTGAGATCGTGTTCGGTGAGCCGATCGCCGTGTCCCGCCGCCTGGCGCGCCGCGAGAAATTCGTTAATCAACTGATTGGTCAGGGATGTTTCGCCATTAATGCTGGATTTTAAAACCAGAACGTTAGCCATGATGAGTGCCTCAAATGAAAGATAGAAGCAAAGACTAACACTGTCTTTTTTGTCTCAGGAGTGACATTATTTTTCCCTATTGTATCCCGTAAGGAACCAATCTGTGCGCGACGATCTGAATGCGATCCCGGTATTTGTCACCGTGGTCGAGAGCGGCAACTTTGCCAGCGCGGCGGCGATCCTCCATGTGACGCGTTCGGCGGTGGGAAAAACCATTGCCCGGCTGGAAGCGCGTCTCGGCGTGGCGTTATTCCAGCGTACCACCCGACGGCAACTGCTGACGGAAGAGGGGGAGCAATTTTATCTCCAGTGCCGGGAAGCGCTGGAGCGCATCCGCGAGGCCGAAGAGACGCTGCAGCGCGGCAAAGATGAGGTGCAGGGGCGGCTGCGGGTGTCGCTGCCGGTGCTGTTTGGCCAGCGCTGCGTGGCACCGCTGCTGTTCCGCCTCAGCCAGCGCTATCCGTTACTGAAGCTCGAGCTCCACTACAGCGACCGGCAGGTCAATCTGCTGGAGGAGGGGTTTGATCTTGCGGTGCGTATCGGGAGCCTGGCCGATACCGGGTCGCTGCGGGCCCGGGCGCTGGGAGAGCACGGCATGGTGCTGTGCGCGGCGGCGGAGTACCTGCGCCAGCAGCCAGCGCCGCAGACTATTGCCGGGTTGAACGAGCACCGTACCCTCGGCTATCTGCACAACGGCCAGCTGCAAAAATGGCAACTGTATGACCCGCAGCAGGGCGAAGTGCGCTTCAGTCCGCAGACATGGCTGATACAGGATGATTTTGCCGCCATCGCGGCGGCAGTGCAGCAGGGGATGGGCATCGCCTGGCTGCCGGACTGGCTGGTGGCGCAGGCGCTTGCCGATGGGACATTGCAGCAGGTGTTGGCGCCCAGCGCTCAGGTGCGTTTCGCCATCCACGCGGTATGGCCGGAGGGGCCGTGGCTGCCGCAAAAAACGCGGGCGGCGATCGATGCCCTGCGGGGAGGGCTGCCTCTTACCGCAACACCTGGTTAGCGCAGAGAGAAATAACCGCCATCTATGGCGGCGGAGGTTTTCCGACAGCGTGCAAGCTACCGGCGCGCTTTACGCCGTAGCCTCAGCGACGAGGCCGTCCGGCACGGGCGGCACGGCGATACAATGTGCTGCGGGCGATACCCAGTATCTGCGCCGCCCGGCTGACGTTGCCGTTGACCCTGGCCAGGGTATCGACAATCAACTGCTCATCATGGGCCTGCAATCCCCCGCGCGGCAACGGCGCAGGCGCGGCGCGATACGCCTCCGGCAGCGCGTCGGGCGTCAGCGTGTCGCCCTCATCGGCGAGAGCCAGCATTACCTTCAGGACGCTCTGCAACTGGCGTACGTTTCCCGGCCACGGCAGCTGGCTGAGGTGAACCAGCAGCGCGTTTGAAAGCGTCACCCGGCGTGAAGCACCGCCCAGGTCGTGCCACAGGGTGGCGATAAAGGTTTCCAGCGCCGGCCACTCGCGCAGCGGAGGCAGCGCCAGGGCGTATTCCCGCAGGCGCCACAGCAGATCTTCACGGAATTCTCCGGCGCTGACCCGCTGGGTCAGGTTGCGGTGGGTGGCGCAGATCAAGGCGAAATTCACCGGCACGCTGCGACTGGCGCCCAGCGGAGCGACCTCTTTCTCCTGCAGGACGCGCAGGAGGCGGGTCTGCAGCGCCAGCGGCATATCGCCGATCTCATCAAGAAACAGCACCCCGCCGTCAGCCTCGCGGATTTTACCGATATAGCCATTTTTGCTGGCGCCGGTAAACGCCCCCGGCTGGTAGCCGAAGAGCTCGGATTCGATCAGCGATTCCGGAATGGCGGCGCAGTTAATGGCGACAAATTTACCGCTGCGCCAGCGGCTGTGCCGGTGCAACGTGCGGCTGACATACTCTTTGCCGCTGCCGGTTTCTCCTTCAATGCACAGGGCGATGCCGGCGTTGAGCAGCCGCAGCAGCTTTTCGCCTTCGCGCGGACTGGTAAAGGGGAGATGCATGGCCGGCGGGGCGCTTACCGCCACCCGGCGGCGGGTGGGCTCCCGCAGGCGATAGTGGTAGCGGCTCTGCGGCGTGGTCAGCGGCAGCGGGACGCTGACCGCCGTTTGCGTCAGCGTCGGAAAAAGCGAGGCAAAGGTGAGCTGGCCAAACTGCGCCGCGCTCAGGCCGAACTCGCGCATCGCCAGCCGGTTGCCGGCGGTGAGGACGTTGTCGGAAAAGACCAGCAGCAGCTCCTCGACGCTGTCGAGTTTGTCCACCTGCCGGTGCAGGCTCATCAGCCACTGCTCAGGATGCAGACTCTGTTTCACCCACAGATATTCAATTTGCTTTGCCGCCGCTTTTACCCAGCCAAAGGTGTGCTGGTGGGGAAAATTCGCCGGGCCGGAGATATCCAGCACCCCGGCGATGCTTCCGTCCGGTCGCTGGAGCGGCATCGCCGCGCAGTACAGATTCTGGTTGCGGGTAAGAAAGTGCTGACGGCCATCGATCTCGCAGCCATCGTCAATCGCCAGCGCGGTGCCGATGGCGTTGGTCCCGCGCCCGCTTTCACTCCACAGATTGCCGGGAGCCAGCGCCACGCGCTGGGCCTTTTGCAGCGCCTGGGTATCGCCGAGAGTATGCAGCACCAGGCCGTCGGGGTCGGAAAGGATCACCACCGACTGCAGGTCTGCGACCTGGCGCGACAGGGCTTCCACCACCGGCTGCGCCAGCTGCTGCAGGCCGCGGTGGCTGGCGAGCCGGTCCGCCAGCTCGCCGGCGCCGAGGCGGGGAAAATCCTCGGTGGCGGGATCCAGCCCGTAGCGCTGGCAGCGAGACCACGAATCGCTCAGCAGGGGATTCGCATTAACCTCTGGTGCGAGAAGAAAGGGATTGCCTGCCACAGGGCACCTCTGGGTCGATGTTGCTGTGTTGCAATATTGTAGCCATTTGGTGTATTTGGTGTTGCGATTTGCAACACATAAGTGGAAACCCGTGCGACAGTGGCTGACCATCTGCTCGGTTAGTGAAGGCAACGTATTAATAAATAAAAAATATTTAAAGAAAATAAAAAACTGGCATAACCCCTGCAAAGTGAGAAGCGTTCGGCGGCAAACTTAAAAAATCAATATGCCGCTGCGTCTCAACCCTACAGAAGGAGATTTGCGATGCGTTATGCACATCCTGGCCAGCCCGGCGCCGTGGTTTCATTTAAATCGGCTTACGGCAACTTTATTGACGGTAGATTTGTCGAGCCGCTGAGCGGCGAATTCTTTATGAATACTTCGCCGGTCGACGGCAGCAACATTGCGCAGTTTCCCCGCTCGGATGCCAGAGACATTGACTTCGCCCTCGACGCCGCCCATCGCGCGGCGCCGGCGTGGGGTAAAACCTCAGTGCAACAGCGCTCCAGGCTGCTGCTACAGGTCGCCGATCGTATTGAACAGCATCTGGAATATCTGGCGGTGGCGGAGAGCTGGGACAATGGGAAACCGATCCGCGAAACCCTGAATGCCGACCTGCCGCTGGCGGTGGACCATTTTCGCTACTTCGCCGGCTGCCTGCGCGCTCAGGAGGGAAGCACCGCCGAGATTGACGAAACCACGGTGGCCTATCATTTCCATGAACCGCTGGGGGTGGTCGGGCAGATTATCCCGTGGAACTTCCCGCTGCTGATGGCCGCGTGGAAGCTGGCCCCGGCCCTGGCGGCGGGGAACTGCGTGGTGCTCAAACCGGCGGAACAGACGCCGCTAAGCATTACCCTGCTGCTGGAGCTGATAGGCGATCTGTTCCCGGCCGGGGTGCTTAACGTGGTGCAGGGTTTCGGCAAAGAGGCGGGCGAGGCGCTGGCCACCAGCAAGCGTATCGCCAAGCTGGCGTTTACCGGCTCCACGCCGGTCGGGCGGCATATTCTCGCCTGCGCGGCGGAAAATATTATCCCCTGCACCGTCGAGCTGGGGGGGAAATCGCCCAACATCTACTTCGCCGACGTGATGGACGGAGAAGAGGAATTTATTGAGAAGGCGGTGGAGGGGCTGGTGCTCGGCTTCTTCAACCAGGGTGAGGTCTGTACCTGCCCGTCGCGGGCGCTGATCCATGAATCCATCTATGAGCCCTTTATGGCACGGGTCATGGAGAAGGTGGCGCAGATCCGCCGCGGCGATCCGTTAGATACCGACACCATGATCGGCGCTCAGGCTTCCCGCCAGCAGTTCGACAAGATCCTCTCCTATATTCAGATTGCCCGGGAAGAGGGTGGGCAAATTCTGACCGGAGGCGAGCGGGCGGCTATCGCGCCGGCGCTGGATAATGGCTTTTATATTCAGCCCACGCTGATTAAAGGTCGCAACGATATGCGCTCCTTCCAGGAGGAGATCTTTGGGCCGGTGATCGGGGTGACCACCTTTAAGGACGAAGCGGAAGCGCTGACCATCGCCAATGAGACCCAGTTTGGTCTCGGCGCCGGGGTGTGGACGCGGGATACCAACCTCGCCTATCGCATGGGTCGCGGCATTAAAGCCGGTCGCGTGTGGACCAACTGCTATCATGTCTACCCGGCGCATGCGGCGTTCGGCGGCTATAAACAGTCCGGCGTCGGGCGGGAAACGCACAAGATGGCGCTGGATGCCTATCAGCAAACCAAAAACCTGCTGGTGAGCTACGGCACCGCGCCGCTGGGCCTGTTCTGAAGTCCATCTCATTTCTGACCGATCCTCAGTCCGCAATCCATTCGGGTTGCGGATTTTTTTTACTTCAAAATAACCATGTGAAGATGGTGGCTATTTTGCCGGCGGCAGCGCCCATGTATTTATGTCACTTATGTATTGGCTTTCACTTGAAAATAAAAACACTTCCATAATAAGGGATTAGCGGGTGAAGGTGGCGCACCTTGGCGTCGTTTGTGTAGAAATTATGAATATTAATACCAGGAAAATTCCTAATTTTTGTGTACGCTCTGACGAGCGCACAATAAAACAAGACGAATTTTTGAACAATTGTCTTTAAATTTGTTAATTGAATTGATCTGTTGTTGTTTAAAGGTATTTGAATTTCTTTTGTATAGATATGTAAATTAACATTGAAAAGCCATTTCAAAAATTAAATATATGGCGAACATAGCTATTAACTTATAGTTAACATCTTCCCGGGTTGCCTTTTGATACTTCGGGTAATATATTTATTTCGCACATCAAAATAACTCTTTTTTCTTCTGTTTGTTATTTATGGCCATCTATTGGCGAAATAAGGCAGAGTAGAGGGGGATGTGCCTAATATCCTGCGGAAGGAACGCAATGTACATTTACAGGGAGGAGCTGACGAGCCGTTTCGCGATAGCTTTGGGGCTATTGTCGATGATGGAAAATATGTTCGTTAACGATGAGATAAATAATGAAAAAACAACCTCGCTTTATAACCATCCTCATAGGAGCGCTGCTTTCTGGCGTAGCCTTGCAGGCTACCGCGGCCAACACTATCAATCCTGACTCGGGCACCAGTTCGGAAGGCGCCGGCGGGCAGGTCATCTTCAATGGGTCAATCACCGACAGCTCTTGCAACGTCGATAGTAGTTCTAATGGCCAGAAGGTTGATCTGGGCAAATGGGCCAGCAACTATTTTACCGGCACTGGTTTTGAAACCACCAAAACCCCCTTCCATATCAAAGTGAAAGATTGCCCGGCCAGCGTGACTACGGTCGCCGTGCTGTTTGACGGCGCGCGCGATCAGTCTGATAACTCCCTGCTGGCCATCAACGGCGGCGCCAGCGGCGTAGCGATTAAGCTGTATGAGCACGATCGGTCGACGGCTGTCAGCCTCGGTAAAACGTCAGCCAAACAGACGGTCACTCCGGGTACCAGCGGCGGCACCGGCTCTGCCGACCTCGAGTTTTACGCCGACTATATCTCCACCGCGGCGACCGTGACGGCAGGTAAAGCCGACGGTACAGCTAATTTCAATATGATTTATAACTGATCTAATTGCGCGTTATTCAGAGTCAGCCCACTGCGTCTTGATTAATTACAGATAGCTAATGTGTTAATTGTCATGAAGTCACGAAATATATTCGTGACGGTATAGTTGTTTTTGCTAATTATCCCGTCGAGTACTGGCTCTGTTATTCACTGCTTTATTTTGTTGTCTGTTCAACTTTTACCTGATGGTAAGTCATGATGAAGAAAATAATTGCCGTTGCGGCTTTTCTGCTGTGCACCACGGCAGCGCAGGCCGGTATTGTCATGGGTGGAACCCGTGTGATTTATCAGGAAGGGAAGCGTGAAGCCGCTATTTCAGTCACCAATGCCGATACCCATACGCCCTATCTGGTGCAGTCGTGGGTGGAAAATTACGCGGAAAACGATAAGGCCAGGGTGCCCTTCATTGTAACGCCGCCCTTGTTCCGTCTCGATCCGGAGCAAAATAACGTTCTGCGGATTAACTTTATTGGCGCCTCGCTGCCCCGCGACCGTGAATCGGTCTTCTGGCTGAACGTCAAAAGTATCGCCCCGACGCGTCAGGGCGAGGTGAATAAGCTGCAGGTGAATATTAAATCGAAATTCAAAATCTTCTATCGCCCCAACGACCTGGCGGGCGACCCGGCAAAGGCCTGGCAGCAGCTGAAGTTTAGCCAGTCCGGCGGTCGGCTGACGGTGATAAATCCCACTCCCTACTTCGTCTCTTTTTACGCCGTCGAGGTGGGCGGGCAAAGCATCGACGATCCCGGCATGGTGGCTCCCTTCGGCGAGAAAACGTGGCCGGTGAGCGGGCACGGCACCGTCAAATGGCGGGCGATTAACGACTACGGCGGCGTCAGCGATTTCGCCCAGCAGTAATTCCCCTTTTTGATTAGCTTACCGGACGGCGCCAGCATGAAAAGAATAACAACAGCCAGGGTGCGGGAGTATGCCTTGTTGCCCGTTACCGCCGGGCGGGCGGTGGCGCTGGCGACGGTGCCGACGATGATGTTTTGTCTCAGTCCGTTGAGCCGGGCGATGGCCGACGACTATTTTGACCCGGCGGCGCTGGAGTTTGCTGACCCGCAGCAGCAAACCTCCGATCTGCACTACTTCGCCAAACCCGGCGGCCAGCAGCCGGGGACTTATCCTGTCACCGTGGTGGTTAATGACCAGGAGCTGGGTCAGGCTGATATCACGTTTGTTGACGATGGCGGGCAGCTGCGCCCGGTGCTGACGCCCGGTCAGCTGGCGGAGTATGGCGTCAACGTCAGCGCGTTTCCCGCCTTTCAAGCGCTGCATGAAGGCGAAACCTTCACCCGGATCGAGAAGTTTATTCCCGACGCCAGCAGTCGGTTCAGCTTCGCTAACCAGCGCCTGACGCTGAGTATTCCCCAGGCGGCGATGAACGTGCAAAGCCGCGGCTATGTCGATCCGTCGCGCTGGGACGATGGCGTGCCGGCCGCGTTTGTCGATTACTATTTTTCCGGCGCGCAAATAAAGAACGCCGACGAAGGGGAGAGCAGCCGCTCAAACTATCTCAATTTACGCAGCGGCCTCAACCTGGGCGCCTGGCGACTGCGCAACATCTCCTCAATGCAGTATGACCAGCAGCGCCGGCACTGGGATACCCAGAGCACCTGGCTGCAGCGCGATGTCCGCTCGCTGAAGAGCTTGCTGCGGATCGGCGATACCTATACCACCGGCGATGTGTTTGACAGCATACAGTTTCGCGGCGTCCAGCTGATGTCTGACGATGAAATGCTCCCGGACAGCCAGCGCGGCTTTGCCCCCACCATTCGTGGCGTGGCGCACAGCAATGCTAAAGTGACCGTCTCTCAGCACGGGTATGTGATCTACGAGACCTTTGTGTCGCCGGGGGCGTTCGCCATCAGCGATCTCTACCCCACCTCGCAGAGCGGCGATCTGGAGGTGAAGGTGACCGAGAGCAATGGCGCGGTGCGTACCTTTACCCAGCCCTATTCCGCGGTGCCATATATGCTGCGCGAAGGGCGCGGCAAATTCAGTCTCAGCGCCGGCCGCTACCACTCCGGGGGGGAATCGGTGCGCTCGCCGGAATTTCTGCAGGGCACTTTGTTCTACGGTTTGACGGCGGGATTCACCCTCTACGGTGGTACGCAGCTGGCCCGGGACTATCAGGCGTGGGCGCTGGGCCTGGGCCGCGGTTTTGGCGAGTTCGGATCGCTGGGAGGGGATGTCACCCAGGCCGTCACCCGTACGCCGTCGGGCAAGCGCTATACGGGCCATTCGCTGCGCGCTCAGTATCAGAAAAATTTTGTCAGCTCGGGCACTGCGTTCAGCCTCGCCAGCTATCGCTACTCGTCAAGCGGCTATTACGATTTTGCCGAAGCCAGCGCCCTTGAAAGCGCCCAGGGGCAAGTAGACAACCGGCGTCGCCGGGAAGAGCTGTCGGTGTCGCAAAGCCTTGGTGGCCTGGGCAGTCTGGCGGTTTCCGCCTGGTCGCAGGAGTACTGGCATCGGCAGAGTCGGGATGAGACGGTGCACCTTGGGTTCTACAGCGCCTGGAAAGGGATCTCCTGGGGCGTGGGCTATTACTACACCCGCGCCAGCGGCCAGCAAAAAAATGACCGCTCCTGGTCATTCAATATCAATATTCCGCTGGGTGGTCCGCTGTCCGACAGCGCGGTGAGCTACAACACCACCTCGGACAGCAATGGCTATACCTCGCAGCAGATGTCGCTGTATGGCGCGGTGCCGACGCGGCCAAATCTGTTCTACTCGGTTCAGCAAGGTTATGGCAACCAGGGACGAGGCAGCAACAGCAGCGCCTCCCTGGACTACCACGGCGGCTTCGGCAACGCTCAGATCGGCTATCGCCATGACGCCGCCAGCAACCAGTTGACCTGGGGAGGCGCCGGCTCGGTGGTCGCGCATCCGCACGGCGTCACCTTCGGCCAGACGGTGGGTGAGAGCTTCGCCATCGTCCGGGCGCCGGGGGCCGCCGGCGTGGCGGTGCAAAACGGCAACAATGTGCACACCGACTGGCGCGGCTATGCCGTGGTGCCCTCCCTGACCGCCTACCGGAAAAATGTCATTACCCTCGATACGGAGTCGATGGCCGACGACACCGACGTCGACCAGCAGGGGCAGACCGTGATCCCCGGCGGCGGCGCGGTGGTGATGGCCAACTACCAGACCCACATTGGCAACCGGGTGCTGTTTACCCTGCGCAATGCCCAGGGGCCGCTACCGTTTGGCGCCAGTGCGCGGCTGGTCGAGGAGGAGGAGAGCGGCAATCCGTCGGGCGGCATGGTGGCCGACGGCGGCCAGGTGTATCTCAGCGGTGTGCCGCAGGAGGGAACCCTGGCGGTGAGTTGGATCGTCAACAATCAGTCGCAGAGCTGCACGCTGCATTTTCATCTTCCGGATAACCCACAGCAGAGTCTGAATACGGTGAAAACCGTCTCCGGACTGTGCCAGACACGCTGAGGCGGCTATGAAATCTGTTTTTCGTCTACTTCCTTTCCTCTTTCTGCTGGGGCTGAGCGCCTATCTTCCCGGCGTGCGGGCTGAAACCTGCCGCGCAAATATCGGCCAGACCACGGTCAATATTCCTAATATCAAGTATTTACCCACGCTGCCGGTCAATACCCAGATGACCAGCGCGATGGCGGATAACGGCAGCGGGATCCCTTTTTCCTGCGACCTGCAGCTGCCGACGGCGAGCGCCAAACGCATCGTCTATAAGCAGCTGAAAACCGGCGGCTCGCCGATGGTGATTAACGGACAGCATGTCTACCCCAGCGCTATCGACGGCATTGGTTACGCCCTCAGCTTCCAGTGCGCCGGCGGCCCGATGCGTGCCATCGATGGCAGCCACTCCGCCGGCGGCGAGTCGGTGGTGGTATGCGACAGTGCGACGCTCCCGGCGCTGATGACGCAGCAGCAAACCACGGTGAGGATTGCGGTAACCTTCTATAAAACCGGAACGGTGCAACTGGCGGACGGGACGCATACCAACTCGCCGCCGCTGCCGCAGGTGGGGGAGATGACCATTGAACAGCAGACCAGCGCAAGCGCCAGCTTTGTCGCCAGCGCGCCGGTCAGCATCGATATCGCCGCCCTGAATGTGGACATTGGCAGCAGCGGCAGCTGCCAGGTAGCGACATCGACGATCCAGGTCAGTCTGGGTACGGTTAACCGGGGGGAGTTTCATGGCAAAGGGACTACCGGCGGCCAGGCGAAGCGCTTTTCGATTCCGGTCTTCTGTCCGACGCCGACCGACGTGCGCATCGGCTTTTTCGGCGTCAGCGTGGAGAGCGATACCCTGGCCCTGAGCCAGGCCAGCAACAGCGCCAGCGGCGTCGGCGTGAAGCTGACCTACGGCAATAACCCCGGTGCGGCAGTGCCCGACGGCACCAGCGTTAAGATCAATGAGGCCAGCAACTTGCCGATCCTGAAAAGGGTGACCGGCGCCAGCGCCGGTACCGCCGAGGCGATCAATTTCAACGCCCAGTATGTGCAGACTGACGCCACGGTGGGAGCCGGTACGGCCAACAGCATGGTGACTTTCGCCCTGGAGTATAACTAGCCTGGGGCGGCGTTATTCAAAGGTCACGGTGATTTTGGCGGTCGCGGAAAAAGGCCCCAGCTTCGGCGTTCTCGACAACCAGAGCAGCCCCGCCGTATAGGTGCTCGCGAGGGTCGCTCCCGTTGCCAGCGTAAAGTGAATCGGAGCATTCATCTCAATACGTGGAAGCATACTGGCGTTTGGCGAGATGACAATGCCGAAGCCGCTGTCCGGCTGCGGCAAAATAATGGCGCTCTCCTGTATCGTATTAGTGGTGCTAAACGTAGCAAGCATAGCTTCGGTCCCGCAATCACTGCCGTTACCCTGCTTGACCAGACCATAGGTGACGGTAAAGGGGCGTGTTTTTTCATAGTAGCCCGGTCGGGCGTTACCGGCAGGAATATCGCCAAAGTTAATTTCGCTTGGCGAAATAGATACCGTGGGGACGCAGGCCATTGTTCTGATACGGTTCAGGCCGGTAATGAAAAGATTATAGTTGGCGCCAGCGGTGCCGTTACGTAGACCGCCTTGGCCATCTACCTGAAAAAGCGACAATTTTAGGTTATCGTCTATTTTACCATCCCCGGTCACGCTGCGGCCCGTCGAGATGATATAGACCTGGTAAACCAGGCTGAATGTCTGCCCTATGGCCGGGGACTTACAGGTATTCCCGCTTTTATCACACAGCGTCGCCGGGCCAATCTCCACCGATTTTTTATTTTGTAGCAGATAGTCGATGCCGTTGTAAGTAATGCCTACCTGGATAAAGTTGGGCAAGCTGCTGGCTTTATTTTCCGGATCCAGCCAGAAATAGGCGCTTTCACCGTTCGGAAAATTATCGGTATCTTCGCAACTGAAGGTGGCGGTAATAGGACTGGAGACCCATATCTTTTTATTGGCAATAAGCTCGCTGCTGGAGACTTTAATGATGCTCTCGATATTCACGACTTCGCTGATCGTGGACGAGGTGGTCTTGCAGGTCAGCGCCTGCGCCGGGAAGGCGCTCAGCATGAACAGAACGGAAAGCCATGTCAGAAATAACGTATCGCTAAGTCGGCGCATAATTACCTCGAGGGGGTTACTGTGCAGATTAAGGATAATTCACGCCAGGCCGTCGCCTGCTGAGGCTTCTGGCGCAGTTCGGGCAGGGTGATTTCGCAGCTTTGCTGGTGCGTTTCGCCCCATTTTATCTGCAGTTTTTCGCCTGAATCGACTCCGCTGACATAGACATCTCCTCCCGGGCCGACCAGACCATTGCTGATCCCACTGGCGCGATAGAGCTCGGCGCCCAATGGTGGATAGCTGCCGTCGGCGAGGGTGGTATGGATCAGCACGCTATATCCCCGGAACGTATCAAAGCGCACCCGGGTAATTGCCCCGCGGGTAGGCACGGTATCCGCCACTGCGTTAGGGACATCAAGAAAGGCATCGAAGTCCTGAGGGTTGAGCGCGACAGAATTGACCCGATAGGGAACGCTTTGTGGTACGACAGCGTAGCCGAAGGGATCGATGCGCACGCCGGTCTGATTCTCTATCCCTACCCCCTGAGCGTCTTTGGCTTCCACCAGCGCAAAGGTTGAGCCCAGCGGTTGCGAGAGGGTAACGCCGCCGCGGTGTGCCACCACGCCGCCGCTCAGATTCAGACTCGCCTGACGATGGCTTTTGCTGTAGGCGTAGCCGGTATACAGGTTACCGTACTGGCCGAGATAACCCAGGCTGGCGCTGTTGGTGCTATGGCTGGTGTCATCATAGGCGCTGGTGACGGCCCAGCTCAGGCGATCATCATCGAGCAGCGTGCCGTTTACCCCAGCCTGCCCGGACGTGCCAGACGATTTACTGTGGGCGAGGGTAAATGCGGTATTGATCCGGCGGTTTTCTTGCAGAGTAAAAGGGATGGAAACGCGCAGTGTGATGCTATTGTCGTCATGGGTGAAGTGGCTACGCGTATTCTGATAGTACAGACCATAGTTCACGTTATGGATAGTGCTGTTAAAGCCCGCCTGCAGAGAGATATCGCTTCCTGAGCTATTCCAGTAATTTTGCTGGCTGAAGTTAAGGAAGAAAGCGCTGTTCTTACCGAGAGTTTGCCGGGCAGAAATATCAAAGCGATGCTTTTTATTATAAAACCAGGACGTGTAATAGTGTTGGGGAGCGCTTGCCTGCCAGCTTTCGTCTTCGTCAGAGGGCCAGTAATCATTTTCGTACAGGCCATTGTGCCAGCGTCGACGCTCGTTAACCGCATCGCTGAGGCTATAATAACCTGCCGTTGAGTAACGGTAGCCCGCGATTTGAAAGTCGGTCTTGCTTGATAAAAAGGATTTAGCATACAGAAAACGCACGCTCCCTCCCTGCTTGCGCTGGCCATTCGCCAGCGTCGTTCCCGCCAGCGTATAGTCGGCTGAGAGGGCGCCAATCTCCCCCAGATTGCTACCGACGCCAAAGGCGCCGGCGCGATAGTTCTCCGCTGCAAGGGCGCCACCGTACAGTGTGAAGGTATTATTCAGGCCATAAGAGAGCGAGCTTTGCATCAGGGCGGGGGCATAGCCGTCAGCGCCGTCATGATACTTACCCGCCGACAGCTGATAATTCCATTGGCCTGCCCGCACCAGCTGTGGCAGGGTGGTGTAGGCGACAGTAAAGGTCGTCTGGCTACCGTCGGCTTCAATGACGGTCACGTAGAAATCACCGCTGCGGTTAACGGCGCTGATATCATTTAGCTCAAAGGGCCCGGCTGGGACGTTCTCGCTGTAAATCAGATAGTTGTTCTGCCGAACTTCCACCCGGGCGTTGCTGTTGGCCACACCGCGAATGACCGGCGCGAAGCCGGTCTGGCTGCTGGGGCGCATTTCGACATCGGTGCCAAGCTGTACGCCGCGAAACTGGACGCTATCGAAGACGCTGTTGTCGGTACTGGTCTGGCCGACGACAAGCCGGCTGCGCCAGGGAATGATGTTCGTTTCCGCCCAACTGGCGATGCTTTGCCACTTATCCGCCTGCCCGCTGAACTTATTCCAGTAGGCATTATTGCGCAATCGCCACGATGCAATATTGATCCCGCTGTTTAGCGAAAGATATTGATACTGGTGGCTGCCCCCGTCGCCATTATTGGCATCGGTAGAATAGCTGTAGTTGACGAAAGCAGCGTTAATACCTTCATCAAAGCGCATGGGGGAAACATAGTCACGGGGATAGTGCTCGATATATTGCTGAGGGATATGAATGATCAGCTGATGATTAGCGATATCCAGCTGTTGCTCTGCCTGGCGGATCGTCTGCGACAGCGCGAAACAGGGCTGGTGGTCATCGTCAATCTTGACGCCATAGCGGATATATTCCGCCGCGCTCAGGCAGGGGGCCAACCCGCCATGTGCGCTATCCTCTGAGAAGCGAACGGGGCGGCTATCCACCAGCAGATCGTTAATGTAAATATTAACGTCATAGGTGCCCGGCATGACGTCGCCATCGCTGGCGACAAACTGATTAAAAGCCAGCGGGTCGATGCCGTTCACAAACTGGGCATTATAGCGTTCCGCGCTGTCTGCCGGTAACGTGATGGAGATTAACCATGCGCTGGCAAAATAGCGTAATTTACTATCGTCCATCACTCTATCTCCCTAAAGAGGTGCGACGTTTATTTTTTTATTGGAATATCAACAACGGCGCCGTAATCATTAATATATTTCATTTTATGCAAGCGCTGCATGCTGGCGATATTGACAGCGTGATGACTGTACGGCAGCAACATAAAGTTTTTCAGAGGATAGATTTTGCCTTTGTTGTCGATCGCCTCGGCATTAATAACCGTAATATGCAGTGGACTGTTGTTAGTAAAAGATAACGTGTTAGCGCTTTGCTGCCACTGCAGATTTTCAACGGCTTTGGGCAGCGATGTGGCAATCCCTTGCGGGCGATAAAATAGTTTTAATCGGGTGCGAATCGCGAACTGCAGGATATTATTTTCCTCAGGCGCAGGAGGGACCTCCTGAATATTCACCCAAAACAGACTTTCCCTGTCGGCAGGAAGACCGGTTCCTGAGTAAATAAAGCGCAGTTGTGCCGATTGCTCGGGGCGTAATTTGACCAGGGGCGGCGTTGCCACAATGGGTAAGCCGCTGCTGGGGGTCTCCGGACCCGTATCAAGCCAGGTCTGGACGATATAGTTTTTGCTGCTTCGGTTGTTAATTTTCAGACTGGCCGATTTATCTTTGCCCGAATAAATAACCCGTGAGGCATCGATGGTAATGGCCGCCTGGGTCTGAAAAGCCAAAGCGCCTATGATCACTGCCAGCAGCGTTTTCATATCTTACCCCTTATCCGCGTCGTGCCGTCCCTGGCCAGGTGTTATTCCTGCATAATGGTAAACCGGGCGGTCGCATTGCCGGCGCCAGCGTCGACTTCGTCTGTATCCCAGGTGTAGTAATAGGCTTTCAGGTAGAAGGTACCAGAGCCTCCATCGGCATCGATCGTAATACTCGGGTCGACGGTGGGATCGAAAGGTTTATCGAGTGTGACCGGGGTATTATTGCGGTCGGTTAGCTTAATGCCGACTTTTTTAGCCGAATTCGGATCCGTATCGAGAGCCAGTATGTTAGGGATAGGCGCCTCGGTGGCTGAAGGTCCGTCGAGCACAATATAGTACGTGCCCTTTTCACAATCGCTGACGCTAATATTGACCCCAACTTCTGGCCCGGTGCCATTGGTACCATTTTTTAATTTAGACAGCGGAACAGAGCCCATCGTAACTTCAATGACACCGTTCTTATCGGCACCTTCCAGTTTGCAACTTGAGTTGACAATTTTACCGATAAAATTCAGCGTACCGTCCGCCGCGGCGGCATAGTGTGAGGTCAAGCCGACGAGTGCCATTGCCAGGCAAAGTGATTTCATTTTCATAGCCAATTCCTTCTGTTGTGACCCAGGGAAGCTAATAGCCAGGCATACTCATTGACGCTGCATAAGCCGTTAGCTCTGTTGTTGTGATAGCCATAAAGCGAACTTATCCCCCCTCCAGGGAGTGCAGGAAATGATACAGGCCTGCAATATTGCGGACATTGAGTTTCTGGTAGATGTTTCTCCGATAGTGACTGATCATCATATTGCTAAGGTCGGTGGCCTGAGCAATTTTCTTATTATTTAAACCTGAGATGATATAGGGGAGAAGAGAGTCCTCCTGTTTCGTAAGTTTAATATTGACATAACTGTCCAGCGAGCTAATTGATTTTCTGAACACTTTAATACAGCGATGATCAGACGCATTCTGTAAGTATTTCTGCAGCCGTTGGGTAACATCTATATAATCAAGCACGATCGTCGAAATAGAGTTTATGATAATGTTTTCGACTGGATCGGCAAGAATCTCACTTTTAACGACAAAAACGATATCGCCATGAATGATCTTTTTTTTACGATAGAGCAGTGCGGCTAATTGTTGAATGTCCGGGTGGCTATAGTCCACGATAATGGTTCTGGCTATGGTTAGACTTTTATCATTCACGTCAGAAATATTATCCAGAAACAATGTTTGACTATACCGACGTTGAGCACTCATGGTCATGTTAACCAGAGACCGGATGCCGTTAATAAAAAATTTATTGGCGGAAATGATAATAATCATAATGTATTTCCTTATACACTGCTTCTGTAACCAAGTATTACTGCTGGAGAGGAAGGGAGTAAATAAGATGATAAGCAGGATCATTAGAAAAATCCTAATGAAAGATGTTGCATGAAGTGTTTTTACTTATTAATCAGAAGGTTATAATTTAAGATTCAACTATTAACGCATAAGAGAAAAGTAAAATAAACGATAATAAATAATATATTAAACGTATAGCCAGGAATAAAATATGAATGCGCTGCGGGGCATTTTACTGAAAGTCAAAACAACCAGCAAGCTCACAGCGAGAAAGAGGATTAATTAACGTTTTGCCCCACGTCGGGTTGTATGTCCCGGTGTTTAAAAATAGGATGAATGCCCTGGCTCGCGCGGCGGATACTGTGACTGATGCGGCCGGTCACTCTGGCATGAAAACCGATAACTTTAAGGATGGCGAAATGAGACTGACGGTGGGGCTGGCGCTGACGCTGGCGATAATGACCTGCGGCGCCCAGGCGCGCGATATGCAATCCATCGAGCACAGCGGTGAACTGAAGGTGGGCGTGCCGGGCGATTACGCGCCGCTGGCGTTTCGCAATGCCGCCGGCGAACTGCAGGGCTATGACGTGGACATGGCCCGCGATCTCGGGCGCACGCTCGGGCTGAAGGTGAGCTTCGTCTACACCAGCTGGCCCGCGCTCGCCGCCGATCTGCAGGCGGACAAGTTTGATATTGCGATGGGTGGGGTTACCGAGACCCCGGCGCGCGCGCAAGCCTTCGCCCTCAGCCATCCGGTGGTGGCGAACGGAAAAATCGCCTTAGCCAACTGCCAGGCCGCCCCGCGGCTCGGTTCGCTGGAAAAAATTGACCGTCCGGACGTGAAAGTGATCGTCAACCCTGGCGGCACAAATCAGAGTTTTGTCGATGAACACATCAAGCAGGCGCAAATTATTCGCGTGCAGAACAATGTCGATAACCTGCAGGCGCTGCGGCAGAAAACGGCCGATATGATGGTGACCGATCTGATTGAAGGCGACTATTACCAGAGCAAAGAGCCCGGCGTGTTCTGCGTTGCTAACGAAACACCGTTCGCCGGTACCGCCAGCAACAAGGTGTATATGATGAGTAAAGATAACCCGGCGCTGCTGGAGAAAGTGAACCAGTGGCTGGATAGCCAGGACAAAGAGGTTCTCAAACGGAAGTGGAAAATTCGCGGTTAACCGCGGCGGCGCGCCACCGCCGGCAGACACGCCCGGCGGTGGCTATCGTCCACGGTTAGCGCTGCGACGACAGGGCCTGTCGCGCCAGACCGCGGAAGTAGCAGGCGTAGCCCAGGGTGGCGGTCAGGCACAGCATATAGCCAAACGACTCGCTGCCTTCCTCGACCGTATTTTTTACCACCCGGGCGTAGTTCTCTTCCAGCACGGCGTACCACAGGCCGTGCATGCCAAACAGCCGCGAGAAGACCAGAATCGCCAGCAGGCCGCTAATCATCATCCCGTAATACGGGGTGCGGGTATACTCCGCCAGCTGCGACAGGGTCTGACGCAGATGGCGCAACGGCAACAGCAGCGACCCCGCGGTGGCCAGCAGGGCAAACCAAACCCAGCTGCCGTGGGAGAGTAAATCAAACAGGCCATCCAGCTCACGGATCAGCATGGCGAGAAAGAAGCCGCCGATGAGGATATTGCTATAGCGCAAGTGGGCATATTTCCGCGCCAGCAGCAGATGAACCAGCACGATAACGGCCAGCACGCTCTCCTGGACCACTTCGGTGAGCGACACCTCCGGGATGTCGTTGCCAAACACCCGAATATCCACCCACAGGCAGAGTACCGCGAGGGCGGCCGCGACCGCCGCGCCGAAAAAGAAAAGCAAGCTTCGTAACAGAGACATTAACACCATAACTTATGCTTAAAACAAATATCATAAGTTCTGGGAATACATGTTCCTGTTCACTTTGTGCGACTTTGCGGCTGTTTTTTAACATTTTGCGCTTTTTAGCGCCCGGGAAGGCGGCAGGGGAGGGGGCTCCCCTGCATAAAGGGGATTCAGAGAATATCATCCACCACGCCGCCATCGACGCGCAGCGCGGCGCCGGAGGTGGCTGACGCCTGCGGCGAGCAGACGTAGACCACCATATTGGCGACCTCTGCCACCGAGGCCGCCCGCTGGATCACCGAGCTCGGACGATGGGTCATGACAAACGCTTTCGCCAGTTCCTCCAGCGACTGACCGGTTTTCGCCACGTCGTCTTTCAGCATTTCGGCAAAGCCGTCGGAAATCGTTGGCCCTGGCAGAACGCTGTTAACGGTCACTCCGCTGCCTGCGACATATTTCGCCAGGCCGCGGGCCAGCGACAGCTGCGCGGTCTTGGTGACGCCATAGTGGATCATGTCCGCCGGGATATTGCGCGCCGATTCCGAGGAGATAAACACCACCCGCCCCCAGCCTTTGTTGACCATCGCCGGGAGCAGCCCTCGCGACAGGCGCACGCCGGACATGACGTTGGTCTGCCAGTAGTTGTCCCAGGTCGCGTCGTCGGTGGCGTAGAAATCCTGCGGGCCATAGATCCCGGCGTTATTGACCAGAATATCGACGCCGGTCACGGCCCGCAGCAGCTGCGCTGCGCCGTCGGCGTCGCTGAGGTCGGCGATGGCGGGGCGCGCCTTCGCGCCCGGCACCTCATTTTGCAGCCGGGCGATCGCGGCGTTCACGCTCTGCTCGCTGCGCCCGTTAAGGATGACCTCTGCGCCGCTCTCCGCCAGGCCTTTGGCGATGGCGAAGCCAATACCCGCCGTGGAGGCGGTGACCAGCGCGACTTTTCCCGCTAAATCAATCTTCATGTTCCTGCCTTCTGGTTGTGGATCTCCTATTAAGCGTAGCAGCGGCGATATAGCCGGGGATCAGTAACCGGCGTGCTTATTGACCAGGTTCTTCAGCGGCAGCCCGCGGCGCTGGCGCTGAATGTTCTCCAGCAACTGGCGGGCGATCACCTCGGCAGAGGCCGCAGAGGCCATATGTGGGGTGATGACCACCTGCGGATGGCGCCACAGCGGATCGTCCGCCGGCAATGGCTCCTGCGGGAAGACGTCGAGCACCGCCCCGGCGAGCTGGCCGCTCTCCAGCGCCGCCAGCACATCCTCATTGACCATATGCTCCCCGCGGCCGCAATTGATCAACACCGCCCCGGCGGGTAGCCGGCTGAACAGCGGCGCGGCGAGGATACCCCGGGTCTGCGCGGTGAGCGGCAGGAGGTTAATCAGCCCGTCAAGCGACCCGAGGAAGCTGTCGAGCGCCTCCTCGCCGCGATAGCAGGTGACGCCAGCCAGCTGCTTTTCACTGCGCGACCAGCCGGAGACCCGATAGCCGAGGCGGGCCAGCTGGTCGGCGATATAGCCGCCAATTTCGCCGAGCCCCATAATGCCGATATGGAAGTCGGCGGCGGCGCGCTGGGGATAGAGCTTCCAGGTTTGGGTTTGCTGGTGGGCCAGCGCCCGGTCGAAATGGCGCTGAAACCACAGGACGCTCCACAGGGCATATTCGAACATGCCGTGGCGAAAATCTTCATCGATCACCCGGCACAGCGGGATCTCGCTGGCGAACAGCGCGGGCGGCAGATGATCGACCCCGGCGGACGCGGCCTGGATCAGCTTCAGCCCCGGCGAACGGGTCAACAGCTGCGGGTCCGGGAACCAGCAGCTGGCGTACTGGGCGTCGCGCGCCGCCTGGTGATGGGGCAGAAGCGCCGTGACGTCGGGAAACTGCTGCAGGGCGGCGCAGATATCGCGGGCGAAATCCGCGTCGTTACAATCCACCACGATAGTGATATCAGACATAGGCGTTAGTCTTTGTAAGAGGTATCGAGACGGTCAAGACGGCGCAGCCACGCCTGCCAGACCTGTTGACGTTCATGCTCCACGCCCATCAGCTGCTCGCAGGCGTGCTGGCTGAGGTGCGGGGCGATGGTGTGGATCGGGCTGAGGGCCGCCAGCTGGGCGGCGGCCATCTGGATTTCGCAGGCGCGGTTCAGGTAGTACATGATGTAAAACGCGTCAGCCACGGTGCGGCCCACCGACAGCAGGCCGTGGCTCTGCAAGATCATGGCGATATTATTCCCCAGCGAGCGCTGGATACGCGCCCGTTCGTCGAGGTCAAAGGCCACCCCTTCATAGGGATGGTAGCCGACGCGCTGGTAAAACTCGGTGCTGATCTGGTTGAGCTGCAGCAGGCCATCCTCGCAGGCGGCCACCGCCATCCCCGGCAGCGTATGGGTGTGGATCACGCAGTGGGCGTCTTCCCGGGCCATATGCACCGCGCTATGGATGGTAAAGCCCGCCGAGTTAGCCGGCGCGTCGCCCGCTACGACCTTGCCCTGCATATCCACTACGATCAGGTTGCTGGCGGTGACTTCGTCAAACATCATGCCGAAGGGATTAATTAAAAAACGCGGCTCGCCGTCGCCGGGCAGGCGCACGGAGAAGTGAGTGTAGAGGGTATCCTCCCAGCCGAACAGCGCCGCCAGCCGGTAGGCGGCGGCCAGCTGCTGGCGCAGGTGTTGCTCAGTTGCCATTTAGCGTACTCCCATAAATTCACGGATTCGTTGCAGAGAAGGCGCCTCCAGCGGGCTGCGGATCACCTGCGGGGCGATATCGGCCTGCACCACGCCGTTCTCCATCAGCACCACGCGGTCGGAAATCGACAGGGCGAAGTCCATCTCGTGAGTGACAATCAGCATGGTCATGCCTTCGCGGGCCAGCGACTGAATGACCTTCAGCACTTCGCCTACCAGCTCCGGATCCAGCGCCGAGGTCGGTTCGTCAAACAGCATGATGTCCGGCTTCAGCGCCAGCGCCCGGGCGATCGCCACGCGCTGCTGCTGGCCGCCGGAGAGCTGTCCGGGGTACTTGTGGGCATGGGCCAGCAGGCCGACGCGGTCGAGCAGCGCCAGGGCCTGCTCGCGGGCGACCGGCTGGTCCAGCAGCTGGTGATAGCGCGGGGCCAGCATCACGTTGTCGAGCACCGTGCGGTGGGGGAACAGGTTGAAGCTCTGGAAGACCATGCCGATGCGCCGTACCCCGGCGCGCATCTGGCGTTTGTCGACGATGGCTCCGCCCTTAAGATAGTCCTCGCCGTAGAGAATGATCTCCCCGCCATCAAGGCTTTCGAGGGCGTTGATGGTGCGGATCAGGGTGGTTTTGCCGGAGCCGGACGGGCCGATGATGCTGATCACCTCCCCGTTCTCCACCTGCAGATCGATGCCTTTCAGCACCTCATGCTGCCCCCAGGATTTGCGAATGCCCCGCAGATCGAGCGCCGGCGGCGCGCCGTTGACGGCCGGGGTGTTGCTCTCTTCGCTCAGCGCCGGCAGGCTCTGGCGCAGCGCCTGGCATTCCGCCTCGCTGAGGGTTTGCGGACGCTTACGCTGAATATCGAGACGATTTTCCAGCGCCCGGAACAGCCAGGTGAAGACGGTAACCACCATCACGTAGTACACCGCTACCGCCAGCAGGGTCTCCATCACAAGGAAATTCTGCGCATACAAGCGCTGGCCGGTGAGCAGCAGCTCGGGTAAGGAGACCACCGACAGAATCGAGCTCAGCTTAATGATGGTGATGTATTCATTGATCAGCGTCGGTTGCGAGATGCGAAACGCCTGAGGGATCACGATCAGCCGCTGGATGCCGATAAAGCTGAAGCTCAGCGCATGGCCTGCCTCGCTCTGCCCCTTGGCCACCGACAGCAGCCCGCCGCGGTGGATCTCCGCCATATAGGCCGCCTCGGTGACGGTCATCGACACCAGCCCGGCGATAAACGGCACCCCGAGCAGCGGCTGGGTCACCGGAAACAGCTGCGGCAGGTTGTAGACAAACACCAGCAGCACCATCAGCGGCACGCTGCGAAAAAACCAGATATAGAGTTCGACGGGGATCTTGACCCAGCGCGGCGCCGAGAGCTTCGCGCAGGCTAACAGAAAACCGACCACCAGGCCGATCCCCCAGGACAAGGTGCTGATTACGATGACAGTCACGCACGCCTGCCAGAATGCCCCAATGCTAAACAATGAAAAAAAGTATCCCCAATCGAACGCCATACTGACTCCTGTTGCGCAGTGCTTATTGTCTTAATCGATGCTTTCTAAGTTGTATTTTTTGATCAACGCGGCATATTGGCCGTTGGCCTTCAGCGTGGCCAGGGTGGCCTTGATCGCCTCCGCCAGCTCGGTGTTGCCTTTGGCGACGTAGATCCCCAGCGGCAGCGGGTAGACCAGGCGCGTAGAGCTTATCGCCAGGCGGCCGCGGCTCTTGTCGACGATGATCTGCGCTGCCGGGGCAATCTCAAGCTGAGCGCCGATGTTCTTCGACAGCAGCGCCTGGGAGGCTTCCGGCGCCGTCGGGAACTCCTGAATGGTGATGGCCGGTTTGCCGTTTTTCAGGCACCACTCATCGGAGTGTTTTTTCAGGCTGGTCACCCAGGTGGTGCCCGCCTGCAGACCGACCTTCACACCGCACAGCTCATCTTCGGTTTTCGGCTGCACCGCGCCGCCCTTCAGGGCGATGATCGACGCGCCGGAGAGGGCGTAAGGGATGGCGTCGGCCTGTTTCTGGCGCTCCGGCGTCACGTACATCCCGGAGATCACCGCGTCATATTTCTTGCCGATGCCGAGGATCAGGCTGGTGAACTTGGTGTCGATCAGCTGCGGTTTGGCCTGCAGATGTTGGGCGATCAGCGCGGCAAACTCCGGGTCGAGACCGACGATATTGTTATTGCTGTCATAGGACTCAAACGGCGGGTAGGTGACCTCCATCCCCACCTTAAAGACGCCCTCGGTCAGCAGTTCCGCCGCCTGGGTGACAGGGGAAAAACAGGCGCTGACGGCAAGGGTAAGCGCGACACGGCGCGAGATTATTTTCAGGGTGCTAGTCATCATGGATCCTCACGGGTGGTTAGGGGGTTTTTTGCTGTGCCTGTTTTTTCAAATGGCCAAACGTATTGGTGCCGCGCGCGCGCTCCGGTAGCTGAAGTTCACCGCGATTGACCTTTTCGCGCAGGTAGCGATAGGTTTGCAGGGCCTGGCTCCACATATGCTCTCCGATGCTGAGCTCCTGATATTCACCGGCTTCGCCGGCGGCGAGAAAAGTCGGCAGCGGACGGATCAGCGTGTGGTAATCGCAGGCGAAAAACAGCGGGAAGGAGTACCGCTCCTGCGGCACTTTGCGCACCCGGTGGGCTGTAGCAACAAATGTGCCAGCGCTGAGCACTTCCAGCATGTCGCCGATATTGATCACGAACGCCTCTTCTCCGGCGGCGTTCTTGACGGGAGGTGCATCGATCCACACGCTTTCTTCATTGAGAACTTCAAGGCCGGGCTGGTCGGCGAGCAGCAGGGTGAAGCACTCATAGTCGGTGTGTGCACCAATTCCGGGAACATCTTCGACGCTGGCGTCGAACGGGTAATGGATCAGCCGCAGCTTAGCCGGCGGGCAGGTCACCATCGGTTTGAAATACCCTTCCGGCAGGCCGAGCGCGAGGGCGAAAGCGTCGAACAGACGGTGGCCGAGGGCGAAAACCGCGTCGTAGTAGGCCAGCACCCGCGCGCGGAAATCCGGCAGATCGGGCCACTCGTTGGCGCCGATCAGCGGCGTACCGGCGAGCACCAGCGGATGGTCATCCGCTGCCTGGAAGCCGATATCGAAAGCCTCTTTATGGTCCGGCTTGCCGGAGCCGTAGATCTCTTCTCCTTCCGGAACGTAGCCCTTATGGCTTTTGGAGTGGCCGATGTAATAGTTCATCTTCTCCTCCATCGGCAGGGCGAAGATCTGCTTCGCCGCCTCGCGGACGCCGGCGATCAGCGCCGGGTCGATGCCGTGGCCGGTGATGTAGAAAAAGCCCACCTCGCGCGCCGCGCGGCCGATGGCGTCGGCCACCGCCTGACGCCTGGCGAGGTCATCGCCGGCCAGATCGCGGATATCAATGGTCGGGAGTTCAGTAAAAGCGTGCTTCACGGCGGTCATGGCTGCGGTTCCTGTTCAGTGAGCGATAAAAACTGCTGAAAGTGGGCCTGCTGGCGCGCGGCCATCCAGGCGTTGAGCGACCAGAGATCGGCCACCGGAACGTTGGTGAACGGCAGATGGTGCAGATAGCCGTCGGCGCCAAACTCCGGGGTCAGCGTGGTCTGCGGGTAGCCGCGCTGGCGCTGCGAACGCCAGATTTGCTGCCAGAAGCGCTCGGCAAAGGCCAGCGCCGGCTGATACTCAGGCGCCGCCGGGTGCGGCACCTGCGGCCCCTGGTCGTAGCCCACCCGGGCCTGCACGTGATGCACGCGGTCGATAAAGGCGCTGAAGTCATCGCTGGGGTCATCCAGCAGGCGCTCACTGACCACCACCCAGTGGCTGATGTCGGCGGTAAAGCGCAGCTGGGGGAGCTGCTGAATGATCTCCAGGGTGAGCCACGGGCTGTACAGCGAGGTGGCGCGATGGGTTTCAAAGCTGCAGGTCAAACCAAACCCGGCGGCCAGCTCGTGCGCCTTGCCGAGAAAATCGACCTGCTGCGCCAGCGGCCAGCGATCGTTGCCCGCCAGCAAATTGACAAAGCGCGGGTTGAGGCCGCTGGCCTCGGCGAAGCGGGACTGCAGGCGCGCCAGATGCTGCTCGGGCGTTTCATGCTGGGCGGGGAGCACCCCGCCGCCGCTGAAAAGAATGGCGATATACTCCAGCCCCGACGCCTGCAGGCGGTCGGCGAGCTGCCGCCGCTCGGCCACCGTTAACGGCACGCGGGCTTCGATACCGCAGCAGCCGACACGCTGCAGTTCATCCAGCGTTTGCGGCCAGGGGGTCGTCACTCCCCAGAGGGTGCGAAAGCATTTCAGCTCCATGGCGGCTTCCTCAGGCGTACTTCACGCCGGGCAGGACGCAGAGCATCTCGTACAGCAGGTTGGCCGCCAGCTGGGAGGTATTACCGCTCACGTCGTAGGGGGGCGAGACCTCGACCAGATCGGCGCCAATCAGATTCAGGCCGCGGCAGCCGCGGACGATCTCCAGCGCCTGAATGGAGGTCAGACCGCCAACTTCCGGCGTCCCGGTTCCTGGAGCCCAGATGGGATCGAGGCTATCGATATCAAAGCTGAGATACACCGGCCCGTCGCCCATCTGCTGGCGGACTTCGGCCATCAGCGGCGCCAGCGAGGTATGCCAGCACTGCTCCGCCTGCACCAGGCGAAAGCCCTGGTCAACGCCCCACTGGAAGTCGCCGGCGGCATAGCCCTGGGCGCGCTGGCCAATCTGCACCACCCGTTTGAGGTCGAGCAGTCCCTCCTCAACGGCGCGGCGGAAGGTGGTGCCGTGGGCGATTTTCTCTCCGAACATCTCATCATTGGTGTCGGTATGGGCGTCGACGTGGATGAGGCCCACCGGACCATGTTTTTTGGTCAGCGCCCGCAGGATCGGCAGGGTAATGGTGTGGTCCCCGCCGAGGGTCAGCGGGATCAGCGGATAACTATTCAAACCGGTGTAGTAATCTTCGATAATTTGCACCGATTTGAGCAGGCTGTAGGTATTGATCGGCACATCGCCGATATCAGCCACCGACAGCGAGTCGAACGGCGCGGCGCCGGTCGCCATATTGTACGGACGGATCATCACCGATTCGGCGCGAATATAGCGTGGTCCGTAGCGCGTGCCCGAGCGCTGCGAGGTGCCGATATCCAGCGGAATGCCGACAAATGCCGCGTCAAGTCCCTGTAAATTTTCGATAAACGGCAGGCGCATCATTGTGGCGCGTCCGGCGAAGCGTGGCATCTCATTGCCACCCTGCGGTTGGTGAAAGAGGTTATCCATGTCTGCTCCTGAATCTGACGGATGAAACGTAACAGGAGAGATAGTGCGCAACCCGCGCTGGACTTTACATCGTCTGGCGTAAATACTCAGTTCATTTATTGGTGAACTAAATACGATGCATCACGACGCCAGCCTCAATATTCGCCAGCTGCAGGTTTTCGAGGCGGTGGCCCGCCTGGAGAGCTACAGCCGGGCCCAGCAGGAGCTGGGTATTTCGGTCTCCGCCATCAGCAATGCCATGTCGCAGCTGGAGGGACAGCTCGGCTTCACCCTCTGCCAGCGCGGGCGCGGCGGCTTTTCTCTGACCGAGAAAGGTCAGCAGTTTTTACAGCAGGCGATCCGCGTACTGAGCGAACTCAATGAGCTGGAGCGGCAGTCGGCGCTGCTCAAAGGGGAGCACAGCGGCACCCTGTGCATCTCGACGCTCGACTCCATCGAGACCGAAACGGCGCTCTCGCTGCCGGTGGTTCTGCGCAGCTTCAGCGACAAATTTCCCCATGTGCATATCAAACTGATTATCCGCACCCCGGCGGAGCAACAGAACGGCGTGCTGAACAACCATATCGACCTGGCTATCGGCAGCTACAACTCGCAGGTGCATAACATCATCAGCGAGCCGCTGTACCGTGAACAGCACTGGCTCTACTGCAGCGATCTGCACCCGATGTTCTTCAGCCGCCAGCTCGATAAAGAGCAGATCAGCCAGTGCCCGCTGGTGACCCGCAGCTACTGGAACACCAGCGATCTCCGCCGTCGGGGCTTCAGCAAAGGGAGCGCCACCGTCGAGACCGTCGACGCCCAGCTGCTGCTGATCCTCTCGGGGAAATATATTGGCTATCTGCCGGAGCATTACGCCTGGCCGTGGATCAAAGAGAACCGCCTGCGGGTGCTGCTGCCCAACGAGTTTGGCTTTCAGTCGCCGTTCTCGGCCATCTGTAAGCGCGGGCGCAGCAATGAACCCTATCTGAAAGCGTTCCGCGATCTGCTGAAGAAAAATACGGTAGCGCGGCCGAAGTGGAATTATTAAGCGGGGCGGGCGCTTCCCTGTGCCTGGGTGGTGATTTTCGCGCTTAGCGCGCTGCCCGGCGGGGGAGTTTTCCCTGTTCAAAAAACGAACGGCGGCCGGTAGCCCGCCCGGGCTGCGGCTGCCAGGCAACTGCCTCCAGGTTATCCACAGGGTTAGGCGCCGCTGGTGTGGACAGGTCGCGGGGCAGCGCAGTGGTTAGCGATTCGCTTTAATGGTTTTTTCCGCAATCGCGATGGTGGAGAGTTTGTGCAGGCAGATCAGCGCCAGACAAATCCCGCAGGCAAACAGATAACTCGCCATACTCAATTTTTGCAGACGCGATAAATGATTAATTCTGTCAATCACCGCCGGGCTGGCGAGGCCTTCATACAGGAAAGGCAGCGCCGTTAAGAAGCCGCCAATAAAATAGAGCACCAGACTAACGACTTCGACAGCCTTACGGTATAACCAGAAGCGGTAACCCCATTTTTTCCATTTGAATATGCTTTTCTCATCATTGACCGAAATCAGATGCTGGCATTTACTGTAGTTATCAATATCGCTGACCGGATTTTTGCATTTCAACAATATCTTTCTTTGCGCCATGGTCAGGTTTTTATCTTTGGTCAGCGCGGCGATACCATATTCGTATGCGATCCGTTGCAGATCGGGGTCGTCACTATTTTTGTGCAGTGCGGCGGCGAATTCACTGATATTTTTGCGCGAGGTGAATATTTTATCTTTGGGAAATACCCAACCTGAACGCACGGCGACAATCTGAATAATCAACGTGATAATCGCTATCGCATATTTGAAAAACTCTGCCGAGAGAATATTCATATCCGTATATTCCTTTCCATGATGAAGGGGAGAAATGAAATATACCTTAGCCATGTGAGCGGAGAGGCGTCAAATATCACGCTGCGCGGGAAGAATATCTTCGGTGATAAGAGATTAGCGTCTGGGGAAAGGGGAAAAAATCCGCCAGCGTAGCCGGCGGAGGGGGCCGGGCAGGGCTTATATCGGCCTCGCCGTCAGGGTCATCATATCGCTGATCGCCTGCTGGCGGTCAAAATGGGGATCGCGGTGGATCTCACTCTCGCCCACCTGCAGCGAGGCGGCCCAGATCTGCTGACAGCGCGGCCGGCGGCGGGCGTCAAAGTGCGCCAGCGCGGCTGCTACGCTGTCGGTCTGCTGCAGCGCTTCGCGCAGCACGATGGCATCCTCAATCGCCATACCCGCCCCCTGACCGAGATGCGGGGTGGTGGCGTGAACCGCGTCGCCCACCAGTACGACCCGCCCCTGATACCAGGGCGCGTCGACGAACAGCTCTTCCAGTGGCTTATAGACCACCTCTTCATTGCTAACGATGTGCTCGCGCAGGCTGCCCGGTAACCCCGCGCCGGGCGGTAGACGACGGCGCATCTCCGCCGCCAGCTGGTCGCGGGTGTAGCGGGGGTTATCCGCTTCATGGGAGGTGATAAACAGATACATCAGATTTTCCCCCAACGGCACCAGCCCACAATTGCACCCCTCGCCCATAAAGCACATCAGATGATCCACCTCTGGCGGCCGCGGAAAGTTGTAGCGCCACACGCCCTGGCCGGTAAAGCGAGGTTGATAGCGCTCACCGTAGAGCATGCCGCGCACCCGGGAGTAGATTCCGTCGGCGCCCACCAGCAGATCGTAGCGCCCCTCGCCGCCGCGGCTGAAGCTCACCTCCACGCCATCATCATGCTGACGGAAGGCGTCAATGCTCTCGCCAGTGGTCAGCCTGACCCCCAGCTCCTGCGCGGTGGAGCAGAGTACGTGGTGCAGGGCCAGGCGGGAGATACCGACGTTGGCCGGGAACTGTTCGCCCGCCAGCCGCTCGCCGGGAAAGCTGGCTAACTGCTGGCCGCTCAGGGTATGCACTGAGACGCTGTCAAACGGCCAGGCGGCGTCCAGATAGCGTTCCAACACGCCAAGCCGCTGCATTTCGCGCACAACATTGTTCTGCTGAATGATACCGACGCCGTAGACCCGCCACTGCGGCTGGATCTCCACCACATCGACGGCGACGCCGGCCTGGCGGAGAGCGATGGCGGTGCATAATCCGCCGATGCCGCCGCCAACGATTAATGCGTTATGGATATTCATCGTAGGTGTTTTCTCAAGGGGATAGAGAGCAGGACGTTAACCAACGGAGCAGCACGCTGACTAATCGCGATAAAGAATGATCGCTATCGCAAAAAACAATATCGCCGTGGAAATTGAAAACAAAAAGTTGCAGAAAAGTTAAATTAAGCCACAGGATAAGCACGCCATTTCTCGCCGGGGGACCCATGCGTTATCAACATCTTGACCTGAACTTACTGGTGGCACTGGATGTGTTACTGGATGAACAGAACATTACGCGCGCGGCGGGCCGGTTGCATATGACCCAGTCTGCCACCAGCGGGGTACTCAACCGGCTGCGCACCTACTTTGAGGACGACCTGCTCACCCAGGTGGGCAGAAAGATGCGGCCCACGCCGCTGGCGGAAGAGCTGCGGGAGCCGGTTCGCGACGTGCTGATGAAAATTCAGACCTCTATTGCCCGCCGGCCAGTGGATGAGCCGGCAACCAGCAAGCGCCATTTTCGCATTATGGCCTCGGATTATGTGATCAACGTGATGTTGAAGGATGCGCTGCAGGCGGTACATCAGGAAGCGCCGAGTATGACCTTTGAGTTTTTCTCGCCTGACGCCCAGTCCACCGGCATGCTCAACCGCGGCGAGCTGGATATCATCGTGGCGCCGGAACGTTTTATGGCCGCTGACCATCCTGCCGAAGCGCTGTTTGACGAAGAGTTTGTCTGCCTGGCCTGGGCGGACAATCCCCACACCGGCGAGACGCTGACCCTCGACGCCTGGCAACAGCTGGGGCACGTGTCGGTGGTCTTTGGCCGTGAGCGGCAGCCGGGGCTGGAGGGCAATCTGTTTGCCGAGTCGGGGCTAAGTCGTCGTATCGAGGTGGTGACTCACAGCTACCATTGCGTTCCGCAGCTGCTAATCGGCACTTCGCGGATCGCCACGCTGCACCGGCGGTTGGCGGAACAGTACGCGGCGATGCTGCCGCTGCGTCTTTTCCCGGTCCCGGTGACCCTGCCGATGATGCGCGAATTTATCGGCTGGCACCGCTCGCTGGATAACGATCCTATCTTCGGCTGGCTGAAGGCAAAAATCGTCGCCAGCGCAAGCTAACCCACGGGTATTGCTTCCGTCGATACCTGACATCCTGAGACATGATTGGTCGCCCGCAGGTGCTTTATGTGACAGTGCCTGCGCTAAAGCGACTGCGACTGAATGTTGAAGGATGACCCTATGTTTCGCTATTTCCCTAAAAACTATGTCTGGAACCTGTCGGTGGATCTCTCCATCGAGATGGGCGCCCGCATCGGTGAGATCGAAGAGATGTGCGCGCCGCTGCTGGCCGCGTCCGAGCATCCCGACGCCGAAGGCACCCGCGCGTTCCGGGAAACCTGGTCCCGCATGGCCGATAAATTATGCGCGCTGGCGGGCGAAGATGAAGCGCGAGGACGGCGGCTGTCGGCGGGAGAGAAGTATCTCCGGGCGGCCAACTATTACCTGACCTGCGAGCGCCTGCAGGCGCATGGCGCGCCGGACCGCGATGCGCTGTACCGCCGCTTTCTCGATGTCTTTGCCACCGGGCTGCACCATACCCATGCCAACTGTCAGCGGGTGACTATCCCCTACGAGGGTAAAACCCTGTCGGCACTCTACGTCCGCGCCGAAGGAGTGACCGGCCGTGCGCCGCTGCTGGTGCAGGTCAACGGCCTCGACTCCACCAAAGAGATGAAATATCTGGTGGGGTTACCGCAGTGGCTGGCACAGCGCGGGGTCTCCTCGTTGGTGGTCGACCAGCCGGGGACCGGTGAAGCGCTGCGTCTTCACGACATGAAGGCCCGCTATGACAGCGAGCACTGGGCCAGCCGGATCGTTGACTGGCTGGAGCAGCACCCGGAGGTGGATGCCGGGCGCATCGGCATGGAAGGCGTCTCGCTGGGCGGCTATTACTGCCCGCGGGCGGTGGCGTTTGAGCCGCGTTTCGCCTGCGGCGTGGTGTGGGGGGCGAATCACGACTGGCGTGAGGTACAGCAGCGCCGCCGCGAACGCGAAGGGGATTTTCCGGTACCGCACTACTGGCAGCACGTGCGCTGGGTGTGGGGCGGCGAGGATATCGACGCTTTTATGCGCCTTGCGGAGAACGTCCATCTCGACGGCGTCCTCGACCGCATACGGGTGCCTTTCCTCGTCACCCATGGTGAAAAGGACTCGCAGATCCCGGTGAAATGGGCGCAGCGCACCTACGACCAGCTGGTGAACAGCCCGCGCCGCGAGCTAAAAATTTTCACTGACCGCGAGGGCGGTGTGCAGCACTCCAGCTTCGACAACTCGATTAACGCCGGGCACTACATCGCTGACTGGGTGGCGGAAACCCTCGGCGGCCGGGTGGCCTGAACACGCATAAGGAACAACCGCGATGAATATTCTTGGCCCGGATTATCTGGTATTTGGCGTCGATGACCTGGCGGGTTGCCGGCAATTTCTTCTCGACTACGGTTTACGCGAGCAGGAGAACGGTTTTTTTAGCGCGCTGGATGGTACCGGGGTGCTGCTGCGGGAGCGTGACGATCCGTCGCTGCCAGCGGCGCTGCCCAGCGGCAGTCAGTTGCGGGAAACCGTCTATGGCGTGGCGGATAGCACCACGCTGGAGGTGATTGCCGAGACGCTGCGCCGCGATCGTGAGGTGAAGCTTGGCGCCGACGGCGTACTGCGCTGCGTCGATGATGCCGGCTTTGCCCTTGGTTTTCGCGTCAGCCAGCGCCAGCCGCTGCAGCGGGAAGGGGAGAAAATCAATGCCCCGGGGGATCTCGCCGGGCGGCCGGTCAACCAGACGGGGGCCAGCGCTGACATGGCGGCAGAGCCGCGTTCGCTTTCCCATGTGGTCTATTTTGTGCCGGACGCCGCGCGCGCTGAAGCCTTCTATCAACGGCTGGGCTTTGTCTGTACCGATCGCTTCACCCACGTCGGCCCCTTCCTGCGGCCCGCCGGCACCCAGGATCACCATACCCTGTTTCTGATCCAGGCTCCGCCGTTTATGACCGGTATTGAACACTTTACCTTCCATCTCGGCGGCCCTACCGAGCTGATGATGGCCGGTAGCCGCTTTCAGCAGAAGGGGTATCAGACCTTCTGGGGGCCGGGGCGCCATCAGCTGGGATCGAACTGGTTCTGGTACTTCAACAGCCCGCTCGGGTGTCATATCGAATATGACGCCGATATGGATCAGCACGACGATCACTGGCAGCCGCGCGAAGCGCTGCCGGGGGCCGATAACTCACAATACTTCCTGCTGGGATATCGTGAGAAATGGGCCCCCGGTCCGGATAACGCCCGCTGATGGTTCGTCTGTGCCGTGCCGACAGTCTGGCCGAGGGCCAGGCACGGGGATTTGACCCTACGGGCTGCGGGCAGGCGACGGTAATTGCCTGCCGCTATCAGGGAACACTCTATCTGTGGCGCAACCGCTGTCCGCATCTGGATACCCCGATGAACTGGCGGCAGGACGCTTTTCTCAACGCCCGGGGCGACCGGCTGGTCTGCTTCGCCCACGGGGCGATTTTTATGCCGGACAGCGGCCTTTGCGTGCAGGGCGCCTGCGCCGGCCAACGTCTGAGTCCGCTGGCTGGCGACGTGGACGCCGACGGCTGGCTCTGTCTGCATGAGGAGGCAGGTCATGAAACTGGCAACACGAGATAACGGTGAACGCGACGGCTGCCTGGTGGTCGTCTCGCACGATTTGACGCTGATGGCCGATGCGGCGGATATCGCTCCGACGCTCCAGCAGGCGCTGGAGCTGGCCCCGCGCGTCTGGCCTGCGCTGCAAGCGCGCTATCAGGCGCTCAATGCGCGCCGCTACCCGGCGGCACAACCCTATGATCCCTGGCGTCTGCTGGCGCCGCTGCCCCGCGCCTGGCAGTGGCTGGACGGTTCGGCCTTCCTCAGCCATGGCGAGCGCATGCAGCGGGCCTTTCATCTGCCGCCGATTGCTGGCGCCGACCAGACGCCGCTGATGTATCAGGGCAGCGGGGACGACTTTCTTCCCCCTCACGCCGGGATAAGCTGCCGCCGGGTCGAGGATGGCCTCGACTTTGAGGGCGAATTCGCGGTGGTGGTCGACGAGGTGCCGCAGGGCTGCTCGCCGCAGCAGGCGCTGAGCTATATCCGCCTGATCGTCTTGCTCAACGATATCAGTCTGCGGACGCTGGCGCCGCGCGAGATGCAGACCGGGTTTGGTTTTATTCACGCCAAACCCGCCTCGGCTTTTGCGCCGGTGGCCCTCACCCCGGATGAACTGGGGGAGGCCTGGCAGCATGGGCGGGTGGCGCTGACGCTGCAAGTGACGCGCAATGGCGAGCCGTTTGGCTGCCAGTCTGGTAGCGAGATGCATTTCCATTTTGGCGAACTGATTGCCCATGCGGCGCAGACCCGCCGCCTGCGCGCCGGGACGGTGGTGGGCTCCGGCACGGTGTCCGGGCCGGACGCCAGCCGCGGCGCCAGCTGTATCGCCGAGGTGCGGGCTATGGAGATGCTGGCCCACGGCGAGCCGCGCACGCCGTTTTTATCCCCGGGTGAGCGGGTGACGATGGCAGCCCACGCTCCCGATGGCCGGCCGCTGTTTGGCGTGCTGGATCAACACGTTGTGATGTTAATGGAGTAAACCATGATCAATCTTTTACAAGGGCGTCGGCTGGTCGATCTTTCCGTTACCCTGGATAACAATCCCTGGACCGATCCGCCGCCGCTGCTGCCGAACATTGAATATCAGGATCATCTGCAGGGATGGCCGGAAATGGCGGCGATGTTCCCGGGACTGGAAAAATCGCAGATGCCGGGAGAGGAGGCCTGGGCCTCCGAGCGCCTGACCGTGACGCCGCACAATGGCACCCATATGGACGCCCCCTGGCACTACAGCTCGACCACCAACGGCGGCGAACCGGCGTTTGGCATCGATGAGCTGCCGCTGGAGTGGTGCCTGCGCCCCGGCGTCCGGCTGGATTTCCGCCACGTCGCCGACGGGGCGATCCTGCAGCCGGAGGATCTGCAGCGCGAGCTGGCGCGGATAGGCTATTGCCTGTCGCCGCTGGATATCGTGTTAATCAATACCGCAGCCGGCGCCCGCTACGGCCAGCCGGACTATCTCCAGCGCGGCTGCGGCATTGGTCGGGCGGCGACGCTGTGGCTGCTGGAGCAGGGCGTACGGGTTGTCGGCACCGACGCCTGGAGCTGGGATGCACCCTTCCACTTTACCCGCGAACGCTTTCAAGCCAGCGGCGACGCCGGGCTGATCTGGGAAGGACATAAAGCCGGCAGGGAGATCGCCTATGGGCAAATGGAGAAGCTGAGCAACCTGGAGCAGCTTCCCGACCACGGCTTCTGGGTGAGCTGCTTTCCCTACAAGATTCGCCGCGGTTCGGCCGGGTTTATCCGCGCGGTGGCGATTGTCGACGCCTGAACGCCTGATACTGTGGATGGTTATGTTAATTTAATGTGAATGCATTGTGTTAATTGTGATAGCAATCGCAGTCCACGCCACCTGCATCCGGTAGGGTAGAACGGTATGTGTGCTGAGTTCGCTAATGCGTTGTCAGCCAGTATGCCGGGGCGCAAAACGCCTTTCTTTATCGATAAAAAATAGAACTGTAATTCATATTCTAAATAAAGGGCAGTGACGGAGAGCGGAAGATGGTGATGCACAAGGTTTCAGCAATCCCGCGCGAGGCGGGGGCCGTACAGGCGATGTTATTGATGTTGGCTGCCCTGCTGCCGATCATGGGGACGTTGACCATGCTGCCGGTGATGCCGATCCTGTTCAGCCATTTTGCCGCGCAGCCGCACGCTCAGCTGTTGGTGCCGATGATCATCACCTTACCGGCGGTGAGCATGGCGCTGCTGGCGCCGCTGGCCGGAATGGTGGGCGATCGCCTGAGTCGTCGCCGTCTGCTGATCGCCGCCACCGGCGTGTACGCGGTGTTTGGCCTGCTGCCGGTGATGCTCGACGATCTGCATACCATTCTGCTGGCGCGGCTGGTGATGGGCATCGCCGACGCTTTTATCCTCACCACCGCCAATGCGCTGATTGGCGACTACTTTGCCGGCGAGGCGCGCAGTAAATGGCTGGCGGTGCAGAGCGGCATGGGGTCGGTACTGTCGACGCTGATTGTGCTGGGCGCTGGCCTGCTGGGAACCCTGGGTTGGTATGGGCCGATCTATTTGTATGCCCTGGCGATCCCGGTCTTTATCGGCCTGTGTCTGTTCACCGCTGAACCGGCACTCCGCCATCGCGCGGACAATATCGCTGACGAGAAGGACGTCGCTTTTCCGCGGCGCAAAATGGCGGCGATCGGCCTGATTACCCTTGGCAGTGCGATCCTCTACTTTCTCGAGCCGCTGCAGATAAGCTTGGTGTTCAGTCAGCTCGGGCTGACCTCCAGTAGCCAGATCGGCATCGCTACCGCCATGGCTGGGGTGGGGGTACCGTTGGGGGCCTGGCTGTATGGCCGCAGCGCGAAGCAGCGTATCGACAGGCAGTTTTTGCTGTTTTACGCCATTTTTGGTTTCGGCCTGCTGTTTATCGCTGTGGCCCGCAATCCGCTGGCCGGCGTGGCGGCCGGGTTCGTCGCGCAAATCGGTAACGGAATGCTGATCCCCCTGATGCTGGCCTGGATGATGAAGACCCTGCCGGCGCCGCATCGCGCGACGGGGATCGGCATCTGGCATACCTTCTTTTTCCTCGGTATGTTCATCAGTCCGGTTCTGATGACCTTGCTGAATGGTGTTACCGGCAGCCTGCAGCACAGCCTGTTGTGGTTTGCGCTGTTGACGCTGGCTATCGCCGGTATGACGGGCATCGCCAGCGCCCGGATGGGGGGCCGCCGCGCGCTGGCCCGCTAATTTCACCTGACGACGATATCACCATACGCCCGCCGGCCTCCCGGCGGGAACGGGAGGCCATTATTTAAAAAAAGCGTACACCTTATTTAGCGTTAACTCTCAGCCTAATTAATCCCTGTTAATAAACGTATTGTGACGAATTTATTTTTCACGATATGGCGCATCTTACCTGCAAAAAATAAAAATGAGGGTTTATTATGAGTCTCTGCTGTACCGACGTAAGTAAGAAAATAATTTTTCCCCTTTCGGCGCTGACGCTGGCGATATTCTCCAGTACCGCGCTGGCGGATACCTGGACCTGTGAGCAACTGGATAAACTCAATACCCGCTCCGCGCAGGTTGTCAGCCCTCCGTCGACCTGCGAGTCGCTTATCGGCGATATTGGCGGCTTTCGCAGCGCGCTGGCCGACCGTGGCTGGGGCGTCCAGTTAAGCTGGAACCCGATGGTGATGTACGATCTGAAAGGTCAGTCCGCCAACCCGCAACAATATGCCGGGCAAAGTTTTACCTGGTCGCAAAATATGTCTTTGAACGTCACCTACGATTTAAGCCGAATTGGCTTTACTAAAGACGCACAATTTACTTTCTCTCCCCAGTGGGCGACCTCGAATTATCATGACAGTTATCCGGAACTGCATAATATTGCGGTGCTGGCGGTGAACCAACCCTTATTAAACGGCCAGCTGGAGCTGCAATATGGTTTTTATCCGTTAATTCGCCAGTTTTACGGCATGGTGCTGGGGGGCAACTCTTCATCAGCCGCGCTGGGGCCGACCAGCGTGATCCCGGTGCAGGTGGGGATCAGTCTTAACGCGCCGACGCCGACCTTCACCGCCATCGTCCGCGATAGCGAAAAGAAGTTTTATAACAACTTTGCCGTCAGCCGCAGTATGTCGCCTGCCGGACACCTCGACGATGTGGAGCAGAACCCCTCGGGCCTGAAATGGCACGTTGATGGCGCCAACCCGATTCTGGTGGATGAGTTTGGCTTTAAGCAGCCGGCGGGCGAGTCGCAGCGCTCGCTGTGGTTCCGTGCCGGGGCAATCTACAACACCTCGCACTACCAGTATTTTGACCAGCCTGGTGACAGCAGCAATAACTACGCGTTCTATGTCGCCAACACTGTGCAGCTGACCCAGCCGAAAAAAGGGCTTCCGCTGGGGCTGTATCTTGATGTGAAAGCGGACTATGCTCCGGACGATCGCAACGCTTACACCAGCGACTTCCAGGTCACCTTCTTTGATATCGGCCTGTTTCCCGGCCGCGAGCAGGATATGACCTCGCTGGGCTATACCCGATCCTTTATCAGTAAAAAGTTCCGCGATTATGTCGGCGAGGCCGGGATGGAGGCGCCGCAGAGCATCAACGCCATCTCCCTGTCGCACGCTCTGCGCCTGACCAAAGGCATTTACTGGATCAACGGTATCACCTGGCAGGATAACCCGACGCTGGTGCCGAAGCATGAGTCGGCGGTTCTCTGGCAGTCCTCCATGTACTGGAACTTCTGACCACAGACCACCTGAGGATTTTAACCCCGCCCGCCGGTACGCTGCCGCCGGGCGGTTTTTTTCGCGAACCGGTTGGCGCATGGACAAAAAAAGAGGGTCGGCACGTTGCCGACCCTCTTTGCCATCGATCCGGACTTAGCCCCGGTGGCTGATTTTCCCGTCGGGGGTCAGCACGAAATCGAAGGTTGCCCGGATATCGTCGCTGGCGAAACCCACAGCCAGATGCCAGGGGCCGCTGGCCAGTTGCCATTCCTGGGCAGGCACCTGCCAGCGCTGCAACGCGTGACGCGGCAGGTCAAGAGTCAGGGTGGCTTCGTCGTGCGCCGGGACGCTGACTGCCGCAAACTCCGCCAGCGCCGACCACGCCGTCTGCGGCCCCCGCAGGTAGAGCTGGACCACCGCTTTCCCGTCGCGGGCGGCGCGGTTTTGCAGCTGGCAGCGCAGCTGCAGCCCGTCTACCTCGTCGCCTGTCAGCGCGGCGGCAGTGAGGGTGATATCGGCATACCCCAGACCGTGGCCAAAGGCCCAGGCGGCGGGACGTTCGCGGGCGCTAAACCAGCGATAGCCGACCTGTTGGCGCTCGTGATACCAGAGATCGCCCGCGGCGTCCGGCGTCAGGCTGCGTACCGGATAGTCATCCAGGCGCTGGGCGAAGGTGACCGGCAGGCGACCGCCAGGTTCACGATCCCCGGCCAGCACCGAGGCCAGCGCCGGGCCAAACTCCTGGCCCGGATACCAGACGACCATCACCGCCGCCGCGTCGGCGAGACACCCGGTATCCACCGGATGGGCAACGTTCAGCACCACCACCGTCCGCGGGTTCGCCGCGCAGACGGCGCGGATCAGGGCGACCTGATGCGCCGGCAGCGCGGTGGCGTCGCGGTCGATGCTTTCCAGACCGGCATCGGCCGTTTCGCCAATCACCAGCACCACGTTGTCGGCCGCCCGGGCATGGTCGACCGCCTGCTGCAGCAGATCGATGGTTTGCGGGGGCTGGCAGCCAAACCAGATGCCGTGGGCGATACTGCTACCGAGCGCCATCTCGGCCCGGAAGGTCAGGGATTCCCCGGCCTGTAGCGGAAATTCAAGGCGAGTATGGGGGGCCTGCATCAGCTTGCCCATGATATCCCCGTCCAGCGCCTCGCCATTGAAGATCGCCACGCGTTCGCCGTTCAGCTGCAGGGCGACCTCCCCGGTGCCGCCGATCCAGAAGCCGTAGCGGCCGCTGACCGGCGCGGTGAACTGGCAGCTTACCGTTACGGTGGCGCGTTCGGTCAGGCGCAGCATGTCGCCGACGCCCGGCATATCGCGAAACCAGATCAGCGAGGAGGCATCGCGCACCTCCCGGTGAACCACCTCCCCGGCGGCGGTGGCGTAGGCAACGTCCAGTCCGCGTTCGCCGGCGGCGGTGCGCAGCGGCAGATGATGCAGAGGCGGGATGCGATAATCGCTCTCTACCCCCTGGGCATAGCTTATCTCGACCCCGGCGGCGGAGAAGCGCTGACGAATGGCCTCTAGAGGGGAGATCAGTCCCGGCATCAGCGCCACTCTGGCAAAGGTCCCGCCCTGGAAGCAGGGCGTCGTGGCGTTGGGACCAATCACCGCCAGCCGCTGTCCCGCCTGCGCGTCGAGAGGCAGCAGCCGCTGGCGATTGTGCAGCAGGACAAACCCCGCCGCCGCCGCTTCCTCCAGCGTGTGGCGCCGCTGCGCCTGGGCGGCCGCTGAGCTATCCCAGGGCAGGGGATGGCTGACCCGTTCGGCCAGCCGCGCCAGCCGGGCCGCGGCATCGTCGAGACGCCGGGCATCGCTGTCGGTATCCATCAGCGCAGGCAGCAGGTGGTCGCCCATATGGCGGGCCGGGCCCGGCATCTCCAGATCCAGTCCGGCGCGGAAGCTGGCCGGGCCATTCTGGGTGCCGAACCAGTCGGACATCACCAGCCCGTCCCAGTCGAGATCGCGCTTCAGCCACTGGCTGATGGCCTGATACTGCTCGGCGCAATAGATCCCGTTCACCCGGTTATAGGCGGTCAGCATGCCCCAGACGCCGCGACTGGCCGCCACTTCGAACGGCCAGAAATAGACTTCGCGCAGGGTGGCTTCATCGACGACCACGTTCATGGTCCGCCGATCGGTTTCTGAATCGTTACAGACCATATGTTTGACGATGCAGCCCACTCCCTGGCGCTGAACGCCGTCGATCCACGCCGCGCCCAGCTCGGCGATATGCCGCGGGTCTTCGCCAAAAAGCTCAAACGCGCGACCGGCAAGAGGGCTGCGCAACAGGTTCAGGTTAGGCGCCAGCAGCGCCTGCGTCCCGGTGCGCAGCGCCTCCTGACCGATGACGCCGCCCACCCGGCTGACCAGCTGGCGGTCCCAGCTGGCGCCAAGCGCCAGCCCGCAGGGGCTGAGCAGGGCAATATCCCGCTCGTCAACCCGGCCGCCGGTGATCCCCATCGGGCCATCGGACAAGGTGACCGATCCCAGCGTGGAGTGCGGGATAGGGTGGGTAGACCACATCCCCATCCCGGCGGTGAGCCGTACTTTTTCGGCAACGCTAAGCGACAAACTGAGCGCAGGCATTGGCATGTCTCCGTAAGAGGGCGTCAGGGGTGAAGGCCAGCGCCTGTTCGGCTACGGTGGCCAGCGCGCGCTGGACCGCGTCGTCGGTGCAGCGGCCCTCGCTGTCGAACAGCGACACGCCAGCGGTGTTGAGGGTCACCCCCAGCGGGGTCGGCCAGCCGCGCAGGGCATGAACGATACCGCGCATGGCGCCGAGGGTGGTGTTGCATCCCTGCCAGCCGGCGGCGGTAACGATGCAGCCCACCGCCCGGCCATCGAGATAGACCCGGCTGTCGCCGCGCAAATCTTCCAGCAGGTCGATGGCATTTTTCACCAGGCCAGACACGCCGCCGTGGTAGCCCGGCGAGGCCAGCAGAATGCCGTCAGCCTGGCGCACGGCTTCCACAAACGCTACCTCCTGCGGCGTACGGGTGGTCACTTCCGGGTTAAACGGCGGCAGGGCCGCCAGTTCAGCGCCGCCGAACAGCTGGGTTTGCGCGCCGAGCGTGCGGGCATGGGCCAGCGCGGCAGCGAGGGCGCGCTCGGTGCTGGAGCCCGGGCGGGTAGTGCCGCCGATACCGATCAGCAGCGGCGGGCGCGAGAAAACAGGCTTATTCATAGCAGGATCTCCCGGTCGGATTAGCGAAAGCGCGGCAGGATCTGGTCCGCGAACAACGAGATCGACTGCTGGCTCAGGCGCAGGCGCTCCTCGGTCAGCGGGCCGTTGGTGAAGCCGAGCAGCACGTTGCCGATGCCCAGCTGCTGGTGGCGTTCCAGCTCCTCGGCGACGGTCTCCGGGCTGCCGTACAGGCACCAGGTTTTGATCCACTCTTCGCTGAAACAGTCCGGATGGCGGTGCAGCGTGACGCCGCTGAACTCTTCTGCCCGCTTGTTGTATTCATATTCCCGGTCGATGGCCTGCTGGTACCAGCCCATGATCTGCAGCATCTCCTCGCGGGCCTGCTCGTCGGTGGGGGCGATATGGACGCACTGCCAGGTATGGGTGGTCCACGAGAGGCAGTGGTTCACCACCTCGTCGCTATGGCCGGCGTTGAGCAGGGCATCGCGGTAGCGGGTGAAATAGTGGGTCAGCTGGCCAAACGGATCGTTGCTGGCCGGGATCGGCGGAGTAAACGCGGGTATAAAGGCCGGCCAGCCGTTGTCGGCGGCGCGCTGCATGCTGGTTTCACGCAGGGCCACCGGCATGATGCGGTTAAACGGTTTTTGCCAGGGGGCAGGAACGATGCGCTGGACCACCGCGCCTTTATAGTGGCCGGTCTCGAAGATGATCGGATCGTCTTCAATGTTTTTCTCCCACAGCCGCTGGACCAGATCGAGGTTCTCCTGCAGCAGGCTGGAGGCGTCCTTGTAGTTCACGCCAAAGCCGATCATCTCTTCCGGCGTGGTGCCGCTGCCGATGCCCACCAGCAGGCGGCCTTCGGTGAGTTGATCCAGCAGGTTAACGCGCTCGGCGAAGCGCACCGGGTGGTGCAGCGGGACGGTGGTGACTGACATGCCAAAGTGGATCTTTTTCAGCTGTCCCGCCAGGTACGCGGCGAAGACAAACGGATCGCTGGACATCGGCGCATAGCCGGTAAAGTGATGGTCTGGCATAAAGACCGCATCGAAACCGCGATCTTCGGCCTGGCGCGCGTGATCGATCAGTGACTGCATGACAAAACGATCCTGCTCGGGGGCAGTGGAACGACCGACGAGGAAAACAGAGAAACGCATAGCAACTCCTGGGTTGTGTGGTGGTTGTTATTATTAAATAGAACTAGAATTATGATTCTAGTTGTTTATCTAAGAATGAAAATGACCGCCATCACACTTTTGCCACATGGCCCACGGGTGAGACGGGCGGGTAATTTGCAGCGTGGTTGCTAACTGCAATACACTGCGGGGGTTTTCTATGGATAAAGAGGTGAGAACTGCGATGACCGATCTTCCCGCGATGCGCCAGCCGAAACAGGACCGGAGCCGGGTGGCGCTGGAGCGGCTGATGGCCGCCAGCCGTGAAATCCTGCATGAAGGCACCTTTGAGCTGCTGACCATTGCTGAAATCAGTAAACGCTCGGGCGTTTCTGTCGGCTCGATTTATGCCCGCTTTGGTGGCAAAGAAGATCTGTTTATCGCCGTCATGATGGAGGTGATGCAGGAGCTGGACGCTGAATGGCAGCAACTGATCCAGCAGCTGCACGCGCGCAATCTGCCGCTGCGCCAGCGGCTTCCGGCGCTGATGGATGTCCAGGCGGAGTATCTGCGCCGCCATGCCGGGATCCTGCGACCGTTTATGGCGCGGGCGGATGATGAGCGCGTGGCGGGGATTGGTAAAGCCGCTTATCAGAAAAACGAACAGACCTTTATCGACCAGCTGCTCGACGCCGCGGCGGAGATCCGCCACCCCGAGCCGGAACAGGCCGCCCGCTTCTGCTTTACGGTTTCGTATGCCGCGCTGGCCCGCTTCCTCGGCCTGGGGTCGGCGGCAGAAGCTGCCGGTGAGGGCGACTGGGAACAGCTCAAACGCCATCTGGGCATGATGTGTCTGAGCTATCTGGTCACCCCCGTCGAGGCCGGCTAAGCCGCGGGATCTTACTTCGCTAACTGCCAGGCGCTGGCCTGCTTATGCTGACGCAGGCGCTGGCTATGACGGGAGAAGGTATAAAGAAATATCGCGGCGGCCAGCACCAGCGCCGCGATGCCGAGCGTCAGGAAGGCGCTCAGCACATCGTTCCCGGCCCGCAGGCGGATCGCGCCGACAATAATCGGGCTGACGAACATGCCCGCGAAGAAGGCCCCGGACCAGGCGCCCATCGCCCGGCCGCAGTAGGCGGGCGGAATCAGCGACCCTACCCAGTAAATCATCGCGTTAATCGCCATGCCGGCCCCCAGCTGCTGAATGGCGGAGCCGATCCCCATGGCGATCACCGTCCGCGATTCGCCCACCACCAGCATCCCGATCCCCATCAGGCAGAGCATGATTGCGAGCACGCGCTCCGGCGTATAGCGGCGGGAGACCAGACCGAACAGCAGCGAACCGACTGGTACGGCGAGACTGACCAGCGACATAATCAGGCCGATACGCTGCGGAGTGGCATTTTGCAGAGTATGAAAGGCGTTGGCGCCATTGATGGTGTACACGTAATAAATGATGGCGCAGACAAACGTCAGCACGCTGAGGGCGATCACTCGCGGCCACGGAAACTGATTATGCTGCGCCGCCTGGGCAGCGTGCTGCGGACGGGCCGCCTGAGCCGGTTCGAACATCCAGAAGTACATCGCCAGGAACAACAGGATGGCGACAAAGTAGATCATAAAGGCGCCGTTCCAGCGCAGGGCGGTCAGATAGCCGGAGCTGGCCAGCACCAGCACCGCCAGCGCCGGGCCAATTACCCCCTGCACCGTCAGCCAGAAGCGGCGCTGTTTGTCGTCAAAGTAATCGATCAGCATGGTGTTAGCGATGGTCAGCACTACCGCCTCCGCCAGTCCGACGCCGAGGCGGCTGCAGAAGATGCCGGTCAGGGAGGTGATGTAGAGCGGCATTGTGCCGCAGATGCCATACAGCAGGGTGGCGCTGAGCAGCAGTTTACGGCGGCCAAATTTATCCGCCAGCCAGCCGGTGCAGGGCCCGGCGATGGCGATCACCAGACCGGGCGCGGTGAGCATCAGCGGTACCAGGGTTTCGACATAAGGCATGCCGGCGAAGTGCTGGATCAGCGTCGGGACCGCCGGCGCCAGGGAAACGATCGCCAGGATGGGTAGAAAGGCGGTCAGGGCGATGATGATGCCCTGGATCGCGCCGGCTTGCGGCGCGTGAGGCGGATTCAGGCTATGGCTCACGACGTTCTCCTTTTATCGCGCGGGTCGCCTGTCGTCGGCGGCGGCGCGGTTTTTTAGTATGCAGGTCAGGGATACAGGTGGCGGCGGGAATCGCCGCGGATTTAAGAGTAGGAGCAGGAACGGCGCGGGGAAAAATTGTGATTACGTATGTGATCCATCACAAACAAAAATACCATTGAGTTGTTGTGGTTTTGCGGCAATAAAAAAGGCGACCGATGTCGCCTTTCGCGGGGAACCAGGGTCGCTTTTACCCCGGTAAGCCAGAGGCGCTACAGCAGCCGCGCCACGATATCATCCGCGGCGAGGATCGCCAGGGCGACGCTGGTCAGCGTCGGGTTACAGGCGGTTGAGGTGGGGATCACGCCGTTGCCGCCGACGTACAAATTGTGAAAATCCCAGACCCGCGAGTGGCGATCGGCCACGCTGCTACCGTCGTTTGCTTCTCCCAGGCGACAGGTTCCCTGGTAGTGCAGCGAGGTGCCTGCCGGCAGGATAATGGCTTCTCCACCGGGCGCCACGCGGCCCAGCGCGGCGCCGACGCGTTCGGTCACCGCCACCGCCTGCTGTAACCGGCGGCGATCGCCGTCGGTTAACTGGTAGTTCAGCTGCATTTTCGGCAGTCCTACGGCATCGGTGTCATCACTGAAGACGATCCGATCCTCCTCGCGTAGCTCCTTGGCGAGAAACAGCCCCAGACCGACCACCGGCTTCGTCGGGCCTCCCGGCGGCTGGGTAAAGGCGATCGGTGAGGTATCCATCTGCATCAGCTGACCGTGGAACGGGAAATCGGGCTCATGAAACGGCAGCCAGGTGACGCCGGAGACATTGTCCCGTCCGTCGCGTACCGGGTTGGCCTGCGCAGCGGCGGCAGGCGGGGCGTCCACTTCAATCAGGGCGATCACCTGCGGCTGATCGTTGAGCCAGCGACCCAGCGCCCGCGGGCGGATGCCTGAGGCGTACAGCAGTTGTGGGGTTCGCAGCGCATCGGCGGCGACCACCACCGCTTTGGCCGTCACCACGTACAGTTCACCGCTGCGCAGATCGCGCATCTCCGCCCCGTGGGCGACGCCGTTCTCGCTGAGGATCCGGGTACACAGGGTGGCGGTGCGGATCTCCACCCCGCGCTGGCGGCGGGTCTCTTCCTCCGCCAGCGCGCCGAGCACCGCGTCGACGCCGGACCAGCGCGGTTTGCCCTCCGGCGTCGCGGCGCAGGCCAGCGGCATAGGCTGCGCCAGTCGCGCTGGGGGACGGTCGCTGGCGAAGTGCTGGTTAAGGGCATCGACGATTTGCCGGCTGATGGCGGTGGCCGGAAATCCTTCGCGGGTCACCTGCAGATAATGCTCTGCCGATTCCCAGACGTCAGCCATCTCTCGGGGATCGAGAAAAGGAATGACTTCGCTGCCGCCCGGCCGCGGACAGGCGCAGGTCCAGTGGACGCCCATGCCGCCGAGGTTAGTGGAGAGCGCGGCAGCCGGCATGCCGCTGTGGGGCGACGCCGGGTCGAGGAGGTGGGTGCCCGGCCGCGCCTGCAGAGCGTCTGCCGGCAGGCTCTCCGGCAGGGCGGCCAGCGGAAACGCCCGGGCGCTGGCGTACGCCGCTTCCCGCTGCTCAGGCGCCAGGTTACGGATATTGACGCCGGTCGCGGGGGTCAGCGCTTCGCCAGCCTCCACCACCAGGATCCGCGCGGCGCTGCGATCGGCAATTCGGCGGGCAAAGGCGGCGCCCACCGGGCCGCTGCCAATAATCAGTACATCGATGTTTTCATCCATATCAGTTCTTACCTTTTATTGTTCTCCGGGCGTATGCCCGTTGCAGGTGTACAGAAAATAGGTACTACAGCCTGGTGCGTCCTGATAAATGGTTCCTCATGATAGCAGCCATTGCCGGACGCGATAGGTCATGGCTTACCCGCCGGGGGAAGCACTGAGGCGGGCAGCAGGCGGCTGAGGGCGGCAATCGCCAGCAGGATCAGGGCGCCAAGGGTCAGCAGGGTGATAAAGGCCCCGCGCCAGGCATCCGGTGCGGAGGCGCTTTGCGCCAGATAGAATCCGCCGAGGGTCGCCATGCCGAGGGCGGCGCCAAACTGCTGGCCGGTGCGAAATAATCCCGACGCCGCGCCGGCGTGGGCCACCGGTATCGCCGCCATAGCAAAGGCCGGCAGCGGGGCGGAGATAAGCCCCATCCCACAGCCGCACAGGCCGAACCCAAGACCCAGCGCGGTCAGCGGCAGCGTCCCCGGCGCTGCGGCGATCCCGTAGCCCATCAGCAGCAGGCCGCTCATCTGTACCGCCACCCCAACCAGCGTCACGTTGCGCCCAAGACGAAGTGACAGCCGGCGTCCAGCGACGGCGATGGAAAACATCGCCCCGAGCGCGAAGGGGATATGCATCAGGGCAGTGTGGAACGGGCTGAAGCCCAGTCCGCTCTGCAGCACCAGCGCGGTGGCCAGCAGCAGCGAGGCGGTGGTCAGCTGATAGAGCAGGGTGATGATGATCCCGGCGCGAAAAAAGCGGTCGCGCAGTACGGCTGGCGGCAACAACAGCGTGCCGCCCCGGCGTTCGCGTCCCAGCAGATGGCGCCAGAGGAGTGACACCGTGATGACCGACAGCAGCGGCGGCAGCACCATCCAGGCCGGCCAGCGCAGAGCGGGACCCTCGATCAGGGTGAGCAGCAGCGCGCCGCCGCCTACCACCGCCAGCAGGGTTCCCAGCGGATCGATGCCTTTCGCCTCCGGACTGCGCACCGCCGGGAGCACCCGCCACGCCAGAGCGACGGCGATGGCGATCACCGGCACGTTGATCAAAAAGATCGGCCGCCAGCTGAGGTCGAAAAGATTGCTTTCGATGATGATCCCGCCGAGTACCGGACCGAGGATCCCGGCGGCGCCGCCGAGCAGGCCGAAAATACTCATCACCCGGAAACGTTCGTGCGGGCGATACAGAACCTGCATCAGGGAGAGGATTTGCGGGCCCATCATCGCCCCGCTGGCCCCCTGCGCAATACGCATCGCGACCAGCATCTCCGGGCTGATGGCCAGCCCGCAGCCGGCCGACGCGGCGCCAAACGCCAGCAGGCCGCTAATGAACATCCGCCGGTAGCCATACAGATCGCCGAGACGGCCGCCGGTAAGCAGCAGAATGGAGAAAAAGAACAGGTAGCCGGTTACCACCCATTCGATTTGCCGCGGGCTGGCGAGCAGGTCGCGCTGTACCACCGGGATGGCGACATTGATGATTGAAACGTCGATGATCTCCAGCACCAGCGCTATCGAAACCACCAGCGTGGCCAGCGTGCGCTGCCGTTCGCTGGTGTAGGGAGGCGCCTGAACTGTGGCCGCCGAAGCGTTATTGAGCATGATGTACCTTTAGATTTAGTTAAAAACTTGTTAAATAATATTGACAATTTATAGCAAACAGAGATTAGAATTAGAGCACTCATTCTGGTTATGCCGCGTCAGATCCTGCCGCTGACCGTTAAGCCAGAGGGGAAGGCGTCACACTGCCGCTCCTAAACAGAATAAGAATTCTTATTCTAATTTTGTTTGTTTTGATCTGGCAAGTAGAGAAGGGGGTCGGATGTATTTGTCCGCATGTATTGAATGGCTGTTTCGTGAAGAGTATCCCGATTTCAGCGATCGGGTCCGGGCGGCGAAAGCGCAGGGATTCAGCCACGTTGAGTTTCACCTCTGGCGCGATAAACCGCTGGCAGCGCTGGCGCAGGCGCTGGAAGAGACGGGCGTGACGCTGTCGAGCTTCGTGGTAGAGCCCCGGCGCAGCCTGGTGGATCCGGCGGAGCATGAGCAGTTTCTGGCGGCAGTGAGCGACAGCCTGGCGGTGTCACGTCAGCTGGGGTCGCCACCGCTGGTGGTAGCCTCCGGCTTCAGTCGTGAAGGGGTCGATATTGCCGAGCAGCAGGCGCAGGCGGTCCACATCCTGCGTCAGGCAGCGACGCTGGCGGAAGCCGCCGGGGTCACCCTGTTGCTGGAGCCGCTCAACACCCGCATCGATCATCCGGGGATGTTCTTAAACGATACCCGGCTGGCGCTGGACATTATCGAGGCGGTCGACAGCCCACGGCTGCAGCTGCTGTTTGATGTCTATCATTCGATGGTAATGGAAGAGGAGATGGAGGAGGTGCTCGGCGGCAGAATGCATCGGGTGGGGCACGTGCAGATAGCCCAGGCGCCGGATCGCAACGAACCGGATCCGCGCAGCGGTGAGTGGCCAGCGCTGATCGCCAGGCTGCAACGGCTGGGCTACAACGGGGCCATTGGTCTGGAGTATAAACCGTCGCTGCCCGCAGCGGCCTCGGTGGCTCGCGCCCGCGAAGCGACCGGCTTATCCTGTTAAACAACTTACCTGGTACTTTTATGACTCAGAAAATAAAACGCGGCGTCAGTCTGTATAGTTTTCAGAATGAGACCTACCTTGGCAAAATGTCACTCGATCAGGCGATCGGTCACTGCGCGGCGTTCGGCGCCCGCGGCATTGAAGTCGTCGGCGAACAGACCTTCGCCGGCTGGCCCGAATGCGGCATGCCGGAGGCGGCGATCGCCGACTGGCATCGCCTGATGCAGCGCCATGATACGGTGCCGGTATGCCATGACTTTATGCTCGACTATAAGCGATATAAAGACCGGCCGATGCCGTTTGACGAGCAGGTGCGCAGCGTACAAAACGACATCGACTTTGCCGCCCGGCTGGGCATGCGCTATATCCGCTCCCTGGTTTCCGTGGCGCCGGAGGTGCTGGTGGCGGCGGCGCCTTATGCGGAAGACAAAGGGATCACGATTCTGCTGGAAGTGCACGCCCCGCTACATTTCGATCATCCGTGGATTATTCGCCATGCCGAAGCCTATGAAAAAGCCCATACCCGGGCGCTGGGCTTCCTGCCGGATATGGGGATGTTTTTAGCCCGCTTCCCGCGAGTGTGGAAAGAGCGCTTTATTCGTAACGGTTGTCCCCAGGCGGCGGCGGACTTTATTGAGAAAGCCTATGAAGACCGGACGCTCAGCGAATACGTGATCCTGGATGTGATGCAAAAATGGGGGCCGGGCCCGCAGCTGGCGATGGCGGAAACCCTGCGCCACAACGCGGCGTTCGAGCCGAAGCGGATGCTCGAGTTTATGCCGCGGATCCACAACATCCATGCCAAATTCTATGAGATGACCGACGAGATAACCGAGTGGTCGATTCCCTACGATGAGATCTTCCGCGTGCTGCAGAAGGGTGGCTATGAGGGATATGTGTGCTCCGAGTACGAAGGCAACCGCTGGGTGGAAGACGCGCAGGACGTGGACAGCCTGGAGCAGGTCCGCCGCCAGCAGCTGATGTTCTGTCGCCTGTTAGATGAAACCCCACCCCCGGCGCTGCTGGGCCAGTAAGGAGCATTATCATGTTTGATCAGCATATTATCTGCCGCGAAGGGTTCGACAACGTCACCCGCGACGGGGAAGTTATCGGCGTGCGCTTTTTGGCTCGTCTGCCTTACTACCGTGGCCTGGGGCTGTCGATGGTGGAAGATATCGCCGTGACCCTCAACGGCGAAGCTATCCCACGGCAGGCGATCCGCCTGGCGCTGCGCGGCCGGGAGTGGACGCTCGACGAGCTGGAGAGCGTCTACGACGACCGGTGGAACTTCGGTGAAAAGGCGACCATTACGGTGCTCAAACCCGGCGGCCTGCCGGCCGGCTGGCATCGCCTGAAAGTGGCCGAGAGGCTGCGGATCTCCTATCTGCCGTTTGTGCCGGTGACCACCTTTGAAACCGAGCTGGAATTAACGGCCTAACATCCCGCAGGATCCGCTGCCGTTATGGCAGCGGATTTCTTTAACGCAGGGGCAGTCACTGGAGAGCGGTGAGGCGATTTCCGTTCAGTAAAACCGGTACGGTAGAGCGCTTTTTCTCAGCCCGCCTTTGCCCGTGAAATCAGAAAATTTACTTCGCAGGCTAACCGCAGATTGCTTCAAAAAAATTCCCGTATTTGTTATATTGTTGTTCATTGATTATTCACCTCTGCGGTGCCAAAAAGAACAAGATTCACCGCAACCCAGGACACTGCCATGTTAGATTACCGCTTCCCGACAGCTTTGCAGATGGTTCTCAGCGTAGCAATGGCGGAGCAGATGGGTGAACGTTCGACGAGTGCGATTCTGGCCTACGGCCTGGAAGCGAACCCGAGCTTTATCCGTAAACTAATGGTTCCGCTAACTCGTGACGGCATTATCGTCTCCACGCTTGGCCGCAACGGCTCAATTCATCTTGGCCGTCCGGCGGACAAGATCACCCTGCGTGATATCTATCTTTCGGTTATCGAAGATAAAAAACTGTGGGCGTCGCGTCCTGACGTCCCGGCCCGCTGCGTGGTCAGCGCCAACGCCTGCTGGTACTTCAAATCGGTTGCCGATGAAGCAGAGCAGGCTTCGTTAAACGTCCTCGCTCGCCATACCGTGGCCAGCGCGCTGGAGGCGGTCAAAAACGCCGATACCAGCGGCTGCGACCCGGTGCCGGAAATGATCGCCCGTTTTAAAAAAGCGCATTAATCATTTTCTGGTGACGAAAAAAAACCGCCTTCAAATTGTGAAGGCGGTTTTTTTGTTATCTGCAGCAGGCTAGGCGGGCAGATCCTCCTGGACCGGCTTCCTGCGGGTCACCAGTTTCCGCAGCGTCACGTAAAACACCGGCGTCAGGAACAGACCGAAGAGCGTCACGCCCAGCATCCCGGAGAACACCGTGATCCCGGTGACGCCGCGGACTTCCGCCCCCGCGCCGTGGCCGAGGATCAGCGGAATGGTCCCGGCGATAAAGGCGATGGAGGTCATCACGATCGGGCGCAGACGCAGGCGGCACGCCTCCAGCGCGGCTTCCATGATGCCTTTCCCCTGGATCTCCAGCTCGCGGGCAAACTCGACGATCAGAATGGCGTTTTTACAGGCCAGGCCCATCAGGACCACCAGACCCACCTGCACGAAGACGTTGTTATCGCCCCCGGTCAGCCAGACGCCAAACAGCGCGGAGAGCATCGTCATCGGTACGATAAGGATCACCGCCAGCGGCAATGTCCAGCTTTCATACAGCGCGGCCAGCACGAGGAACGCCAGCAGCACCGCCACCGGGAAGACGATCAGCGCCGTGTTGCCCTGGGTGGCCTGCTGGAAGCTGAGATCCGTCCACTCAATATTCATCCCATTCGGCAGGATCTGCTTCGACAGCTCCTCCAGATGCGTCATCGCCTGCGAAGAAGAGAGGACCCGCGGATCGGCATCGCCAATCAGGTCCGCCGCCGGATACCCGTTGTAGCGGATCACCGGATCCGGCCCGTAGGTGGTACTGATATTCACCATACTGCCGATCGGCACCATTTCGCCCTGATTATTGCGGGTGCGCAGATTGGCGATATCTTCCACGCTTTCGCGGTATGGTCCGTCAGCCTGGGCCATCACGCGCCAGGTACGCCCGAACTGGTTAAAGTCATTGACATAAGACGAGCCGAGATAGGTCTGCAGCGTACCGAATAGCTCGGTTAGCGATACCCCCTGCGCTTTCGCCTTATCGCGATCGACCTGCACGTCCAGCTGCGGCACGTTAGCCTGGTAAGTCGAGATCGGGAAGTGCATCCCCGGCGTCTGCATAATCGCCCCGGACATCGCATTCACCGCGCTTTGCAGCGCGCCATAGCCCAGCCCTCCGCGATCCTGTATGTACAGGGAGTAGCCGGAACCCTGACCCAGTCCTAAAATCGGCGGCGGCAGGATGGAGAAGCCAAAGCCCTGCTGGATTTGCGCGATTTTGGCGTTGATCTCCGCGTTAATTTCCGCCGCCGTGTGTTTGCGCTGGTCGAACGGTTTCAGGCCAAAAAAGACCGTCCCGGTATTCGGCGTGTTGGTGAACTGCAGCGCGTTAAGCCCCGGGAAAGCGACCGCATAGTCGACCCCTTCGGTATTCATCCCGATCTCGCTCATTTTGCGGATCACTGCGTCGGTGCGCGCCAGCGACGACCCTTCCGGCATCTTCACGCCGCCAATGAGATACAGCTTATCCTGGGTGGGAATAAACCCGCCGGGGACGACTTTAAACATCACCCCTGCGGCGCAGAGCAGCAGCAGATACACCGCAAACACCGCGCCACGGCGTCCGAGGGTTTTGCTCACCAGCCCCTGATAGCCGTTCGAGCTGCGCAGGAAAAAGCGGTTAAACGGACGGAAAATCCAGCCAAACAGACGATCGATCAGCCGGGTAGGGAGGTCTTTCTTCGCGCCGTGCGGCTTTAACAGCAGGGCCGCCAGCGCCGGGGAGAGCGTCAGCGAGTTGATGGCCGAGATCACCGTCGAGATGGCGATGGTCACCGCGAACTGTTTGTAGAACTGTCCGGTGACCCCGGAGAGAAACGCCATCGGCACGAACACCGCACACAGCACCAGCGCAATGGCGATAATCGGCCCGGAGACCTCACGCATCGCCTGATGCGCCGCGGCAAGCGGCGCAAGCCCCTCTTCGATATTACGCTCGACGTTCTCCACCACCACGATGGCGTCGTCCACCACGATACCGATAGCCAGTACCAGCCCGAACAGGCTCAGGGTATTCAGCGAGAAGCCCAGCAGATAGAGAATGCTGAAGGTACCCACCACCGATACCGGCACCGCGATCAGCGGGATAATCGACGCGCGCCAGGTCTGCAGGAACAGGATCACTACCAGCACCACCAGCACTACCGCCTCCAGCAGCGTCTGCACCACCGCGCGGATGGAGTCGCGGACGAAAACCGTCGGGTCGTACGGCGCCGCCCATTGCATATCTTCCGGGAAGCGGGTGGCCAGCTCGGCCATTTTGGCGCGTACCGCGTTCGACAGATCGATGGCGTTAGCGCCGGGGGACTGGAAGATACCGATCCCGACCGCATCCTTATTGTTGAGCTGGGAGCGCAGCGCATAGCTACCGGAACCCATCTCGATGCGCGCCACGTCGCGCAGGCGGACCAGCGAGCCGTCCTGCGCCGTTTTCAGAATGATATTGCCAAACTCTTCTTCGGTATGCAGACGGCCCTGGGCGTTAATGGAGATCAGGAAATCGCTCTCCTGCGGCAGCGGCTCGGCGCCAAGCTGTCCGGCAGACACCTGGACGTTTTGCTCCTGCATCGCCGTCACCACATCCGAAGCCGTCAGACCGCGGGCCGCGACCTTATTGGGATCCAGCCAGACGCGCATCGCATATTCACCGGAGCCAAAAATCTGGATCTGGCCGACGCCGGGCAGGCGCGCCAGCTCATCCTTCACTTTCAGCGTGGCGTAGTTGCGCATATACAGCGAGTCGTACTTCCCGTTTGGCGAAAACAGATGCACCACCAGGGTCAGCGTCGGAGACTGCTTCTGGGTGGTGATCCCCAGACGGCGTACATCCTCCGGCAGACGCGCTTCGGCCTGCGCGACGCGGTTCTGCACCTGAACCTGCGCCTGATCCGGGTCGGTACCCGGGCGGAAGGTGACGGTGGTGACCAGCACGCCGTCGGAGCCGGCGACCGATTTCATGTACATCATGTTTTCAACGCCGTTGATCGCTTCCTCCAGCGGCGTCGCCACGGTCTCGGCAATCACTTTCGGGTTGGCGCCGGGATATTCCGCGCGCACCTGGACGCTCGGCGGGACGACATCCGGATATTCGCTCACCGGCAGCAGTGGGATAGCGATTAACCCGGTGATAAAAATTAAAATCGACAGCACCGCGGCGAAAATCGGCCTGTCGATAAAAAAGCGGGAAAAGTCCATGTCTTGGATTCTCTGATTAGGGATCAGTTAAGGGTGGCGCTGGAGGTCATGGCAACGGTTTTGGCGTTAACCGGCATACCCGGCATAAACACTTTTTGTAAGCCGTCGACGATGACGCTATCCCCAGGATTCAACCCCTTCTGAACGATGCGTAAACCGTCTGCCAGCCGCCCTGGGGTAATGTCGCGGCGCTGTGCTTTACCATCTTTATCAACGATATAGACGTATTTACGATCCTGATCGGTCAGTACCGCTTTGTCGTCGATAAGCGTGGCTTTGAACTCTGCGCTGCCCGGCAGACGCACGCGGGCAAACAGCCCTGGCGTGAACAGACGCTGCGAGTTATCCAGCAGCGCACGCATGCGGATGGTGCCGGTACTCGGCGTTAACTGATTATCGAGAAAATCCACTTTGCCCTGGTGGGGGTAACCCTCCTCGCCAACCAGGCCAATCTCCACCGGAAGCGCCTGATTATCGCTGGACGCGCCTTGCCCGCGGCGGGCGAGGTTTTGATAGTGGAGGTAGGTTGACTCGTCGACGTCAAAGTAGACGTACACCGTCTTCTGCGAGACCAGGGTGGTGAGCACGCTGGCGGTGTCGCCCGCGGTGACCAGGTTACCGCTGGTGATCAGCGCCCGGCTGGCACGGCCGTCAATAGGGGCGGTCACTTTGGTGAAGTCGAGGTTAAGCTGCGCGGCATCCACCGCCGCCTGCGCGGCGCGAATGTCGGCCTGTGCCTGAACCGCGGCTGACCGGCGCTGCTCCCACTCTTCACGGGAGACGAGGTTGGTATGGACTAATTTATCGGTGCGGTTCGCCTCGCTTTGCGCCAGGCTGGCCTGCGTTTTGGCTCTTGCCAACGCCGCCTGCGCCTGCTCCAGCGCGGCGCGATAGGTTCTGTCATCTATCGTGAACAGCACCTGGCCCTTTTTCACCTCCTGGCCGTCGGTGTAATTCACTTTATCAATGTATCCCGAGACGCGAGGGCGAAGCTGAACGCTCTCCACCGCTTCAATGCGACCGTTAAAACTATCCCACTGACTGATCGACTTCACCAGCACCTTAGCGGCGCTGACCGTCGGGGCGGGAGGCGCAGCATTCTGCGCGACGCTGTCGTCGCAGCCGACGAGCAGAAAGGAGAGCATCATCGCGCCGAGCGCGGTCAGGTGAATGTTTCCCCAGGTTTTTTGCAGGCTCATTATTTTTATTCCGGTAAATGTAGCCGCCGGGCAAGACGCAGCGTGAGAAGCCGCGCCACTTCCTTTGTCCGGGCTGGCTTAAGGCCATTTGTGTCGATCATCGCCACAAAACTGTAACAATTTCGAATACACTATCGCGGCGATTGTAGGAAGGCGCTTAACTAAGTGCAAGAATAATTGTTGCACTTTATGTGCGGTCCAGGGGAGATAAAAAACCGCGATCCCGGCGTGGATTTAAATGTAACAATAAAACTTGCATTTTGTGTAAAAACAGGCCACCTTTAAATGCAACTGACAAAGATGCTTTTAACCGGCCGCGAGGGGGTAACATGATGAACACTGGCGCCATCATTCAGGATCTGATTGACTGGATCGACAACCATCTTGATAGCCGTCTGGATATTGACACCGTTGCCCGACGAGCCGGCTATTCGAAGTGGCACCTGCAGCGGATCTTCAAAGAACATACCGGGCAGCCCCTCGGAGAATATATTCGGGCGAAAAAGCTGCAAAAGTCGATCGAACGCTTGGCCCACAGCAACGAGCCGATCCTGAACGTGGCGATTGCCCTCGGCTTTGACTCCCAGCAGTCCTTCAACCGCAGCTTCAAGCGCCAGTACGGCCAGGCGCCCGGCGTCTGGCGCCGGAGTATCAGCCGCTCTGTTGCGCAGACATCTCGTCAGCGATCCGCATGACCGGGGAGGGTCAGTCCTGACCCGGCCCATGTTCGAATTTGCTGCCTTTGCCGATGGCATAGAACTGCCCGCCTGCGACATAGTGAACGGTCCGTAGCTCGTCCGGCGCATCATCAAAGATCCAGTGTCCGTTGCGGAATACCCGGTCATCGCTCCAGGCGGCGACGATATCGCCCATAAACAGATTGTGTTGCTGCTGAATGTCCGGGTAGGGCATCACTTTGCACACCAGCCAGCCCGCACAGCCTGCCACAAGAGGAAGATCAAATTCCGGCTGATAAAAGAAGGGGATGGTGTCATTTTTATCCGGCGCGTCGGCATAGCTGCGCCCGCCAGCGTAGAGGACGGTTGCCATCTGGCTGACTACGGGGATCTGCACCACGAAATAGCCGCTCTTTTCCACCAGCTGACGAGTGAAAGCCTGGGTGCCAATATAGGCCACCACTTTTCGCTCGCCTGCCAGCCCAACCCAGGCGGCTGACATGACATTTTCGACGCCATCATATTTTGCGGAAATCATGGTGGTGGACCCGACCTGCAATAAACGATAGGCCTTACTTATTTCGACAGGCTGAACGGACATGGTTTTTCCTTTGTGCATGCTATTTAACGTAATGATTATCTGGATATTTATTGAGGGCATGTTCATTTTCGGGCCCCCTTTCGTAATCCACCGTGCAACGATACGCCAGGCGATTAAGCGTAAAAAGGTGCGTAAATTGTTTTCATTATTCATAATACACGAATAATCATGCCGTCTGTCGGTAAGCTGCTCGCTACAGGAGAGAAAGAAGGTGGATCGTATTCAGGCTATGCAGATGTTTATGCGCGTCGCGGAGGCAGGAAGCTTCGTGCGTGCCGCGGAAACCCTTTCCCTGCCGGCCTCCACTGTCACCAGTACCATTAAAAACCTTGAAAAATACCTGAAGGTGCGGCTGCTGAACCGGACCACAAGGCGGGTGAGCCTTACCCCGGAAGGGATGCAGTATCTGGCGCAGTGCCGGGAAATTCTCGCCCTCATCGAACATAGTGAATCCACCCTGAGCGAGTCTGTCGCGCGGCCTCAGGGGCGCCTGCGGGTTGATATGCCCGCGGGCATCGCGCATTTCATCGTCATGCCGCATCTGCCGGACTTTTACCGGCGCTATCCCGATATCTACCTGATGATCGGCGTCAGCGATCGCCAGGTCGATCTCATTCAGGAAGGCGTCGACTGCGTGATACGAACGGGAGAGCTGAACAATTCCAGCCTGGTGGCCCGCCCTCTGGGCCACTTTCGCTGGGTGACCTGCGCGTCACCGGACTATCTTCGGGAATATGGCGTGCCCCCGTCACCGGAGGCGCTCTCTCAGCACCGGGCTGTGCATTATTTCTCCGGTCAGGCGAGGCGGGCCGATGAGTTCCGCTTCGTTCGCCATGGCGAGACCTTTTCTGTACCCGTCAGCGGCAACGCCGCGGTGAATGAAACGGGGCTCTATATAAAAATGTGCCTGGCAGGATTTGGGCTGGCGCAGTTGGCGGAGAATATCGTTGCTGACCACCTGCAGGAGGGGAGACTGGTGGAAGTGCTGACGGACTGGCAGCCGCCCCCGGTACCCGTCACATTGCTCTATCCGCACCAGCGCTTTCTCTCTCCCGCCGTGCGGGCGTTTGCTGAGTGGATGAGCGAGGTGGTTTGAGGGGAGTATTGCTTGCATTTAGCGCTTCGCGATGGAGGGTAGGGTTCCAGCAGAAATATCTGGTCTGCTGATGAATCGCTCGATATTCTGTAATGCTTTGTCTTTTTTGTGAACAGGAAAAAGTATGCTTAATACGCTACCCGATTTACACAGAAGTTTTGCAGAGCAACTGAAGCTTAAATTACAGTCTGATTCGCGGATCCACTCCCTTCTCGCCGGCGGCTCGTTTATCCATGGCGGGTTTGATCAATACTCCGATCTGGATTTCGTGGTGGTGATCGACCCTCTCTATTATGACGAAATCATGGCTCAGCGTATGGCGTTCGCCGGAACGCTCGGCCATCTGCTACATGCTTTCACCGGGGAACACGTCGGTGAGCCTCGCCTGCTGATCTGCCTGTTTGGCCCGGAACTTCTGCATGTCGATCTGAAATTTATCACCCTGGACATGCTCACTCAGCGCGTTGAAGAGCCTGCCGTGCTATTTACCCGTGATAACGATGCTCTCAAGCGACAGCTGGCAAAATTTAGCGCGCACTGGCCGAACATGACGCCGGAGTGGTTTGAGTCCCGGGCCTGGATCTGGCTGCATTATGCCGTGGTTAAACTGGGCAGGGGGGAACTCTTCGAAGCGCTGGGGATGCTGTCTTTCTTCCGGGAACAAGTGCTGGGACCGATGCTGTTTCGTCGCGCCAATCTACCGCAACGCGGCGTTCGTCGAATAGAAGCCCTCGGCATTGATCCCGATGGCCTTCTGACTTCCACTCTGGCAACACACGATCGTCACTCCGTCGGGATTGCCATTCGAAGGGCTGCTGACGCTTATGTCAACCTGCGGGCTGATGCGCTGCCTGACAATATCGCAGACGATGCGGCGCGTCGGGCGGTCCTTGCCATGCTGGACGCGTATTCTCACAAGGGGTAAATCTATCCCTCCGGCCGCGGACGCGGCCGGAGGGTGAAAGGGTTGTGCGAGTGTCGTGGGAGGTCTAATTCTGAGAGGGGGGGCTAGCGGGGTATCGGTAACGTGAAAATACCAGAGCTTTTCGTTGTGCCTATCAATAGGCCTAAAAGGTTCGGATTTAATGAGTTTTCTTTGGACTGCGCGGGACAAATTGAGGGCACAAAAAAGCCCGCAGGGCTTGCGCCGTGCGGGCTTTCAGGACTTCATCGGATGACTCTGGTAATCACCGATGGAGAATTTTGGTGGAGCTGGCGGGAGTTGAACTCGCGTCCGAAAACGATATAACTTGCTGAAAAATATTGTTATGTGTATTTTTTTTCCCAGCGCGTGCATTTTAAGTGCATTTTGTTGTCCGCTCCAAGTCCATGCATCAATGTTAAGTGGCCACTTGAAGCTCTGGACCCGTGTCGCTATCAATTAACGGCTGACCTTGAACCATTTTTTCGACAGTTTCGTTTGAAGGATATGGAACCCCGAGTTCTACTGTGTTTGGGTTTGAACGATGGGTTTCAACAAACGAGGTTCCGTTCCATTTTTTTGAAAGATAAATAATTCCTTCAAAGGCCGCTGGATCCTGTTTCTGAGATTCTAAAATCATGTGGAATCCACGGCGTTCTATTCCGCGTAAGAAGCTGGAAAAACACTCCTTCAGCAACTCGTCATCCAAATCCTTGAACTTGATTCCCTGCGCAAGAAACTCGAAATAATTAAGAATGTACAGAAGGCCGTTAATGGCATCTCTATACTCGTCGGGTACCTTCATGTTCTTGTATTCTTCTTTATCCGGGTTGCAGCGCCACTCAGAGAGTTCTTGTGGCACATAACGCATACCCCGGTAAAATTTTGTGCTGTTCCGTAACTGTTTTTGGTATTCGGGACTGGTGCGTGTGTTAATGATCATGTTAAGGGTATGTGACCTGCGCGTATTCGCTGCTGACGTTATACACTGGATCCACCACCCCATCCCAACGAGCATACCTGTAACCATAATCGAAAGAGATGTTTGATAAGCCGGAGTGTATCTCAGGATTGCATACCCGATCAGGACTATCACATAACAAACAGTACTGAACATTGGAAGAAATTCTGCAGTGTCTGGGTAGCGCTTTTTGATAAAGCAGAAGATAGAAGAAATGGCAGCGCCAGATCCAGCAATGACGACCAGCCAATCAATGATTGCCAGGTTAAAGGGGAGTTTTCCAGGGTAGATATAAGTAAATAGTGCTCTGACAATCAACATGAGAGCAAAAATTGTAGCGCTGACGTTTACAAGTGTTCTCGCCATCTTATTGATTCCTATAACAAAAGACCTCCGCAAGGGAGGCCTTATTGTGCTAATGGAGGTTTGTGTTACAAATTTAGGTCGTAGTTAACCTTCACCAAAACCTACAGTTAGTGTGTTTTTCATAGTGGTCACTCCAGTTGTAATACTGCGCCAGTACCTACGTTAAGCTATTGAAAATTAAAAAAACATAAAATTTCTTGTATTAGTGGAGAACAGGATAACAGTTTGTACCGTAACTCTTCAAGTACTATCAGTATCCCTGTGCTGTCCTAATGAGATTTTAATATCATAAAAATCAATGTGTTATATATTGTCAAGAAATATATTTGCATTGCGTTTATTGCTATAGTCTAACTTGTTGTTTTTAAATGAATTTACGTTTATGTAAACGCAATAGTGCAACTATCAATTACATAGATGATAGCTCATTTCACAAAAAGCAATGGTAGCGTCATTCTTAATTTTCTTCAGACGTAGGCAGTTTTACTCAGGTTGACACTACCTTTATAGACGTCTTTCCATCATATACTGCAAGGTATTTACCATAATTGCGGAACAACATTTCCGGCCCTTTGTGGCCCATCTGTCCGGCAAGCCAGAAGAGGTTAACACCCTGGCTGATATGCTTGGTGGCGAATGTGTGCCGCGTCTGGTAAGGGTTACGGTAGCGCACGCCAGCTTTTGTCAGGGTCGGCACCCATGCCTTTTTACGGATCGCGTCGGCGTTTGCCCAGGGTTCTCCCGTTTTCGGATCGCTGAATATGAACTCACTTTTCAGAAAGGTGTATTGCTTCTGCGCCTGCAGGGCTGCCAGCGCCTCACTGTTCAGCTCAACCTTACGGGTACCGGCTTTTGTCTTGGTGCCTTTGAGTACCCCTACGACACTGGCCGCTTGAACGTGAGCTGTGTTCCCTATGGTGTCGAGATCAGGCCAGCGCAGCGCGCATAGTTCGGAGCTCCGCAGACCGGTATTGAAGGCAAAGCGGAACAGGTTTTCCCATTCCGGGTACCTGCAGCTCTGATAAATAGCGAGGGTTTCCGCTGGCGTGAACGGGTCAACCTCGTAATCGTCGGCGCTCGGGCTGCTGTCGATCACGTGGTACCGGCTGGCGCTGACGAGGCTTACCGGGTTAATGGTCAGCAGGCCGTCTGTCACCGCTTCATCTATGGCGCTGCGCAGAAACGAAAGGTTATTCCGGGTCGTTTTCAGCTTTGTTTTCCTGCTGGCTATCCAGTTTTTAAGGACCGCTGGCGTCAATTCTGACACGTGAAGTTTATGCAGAGCTGACAGCGCCGACAGACATTTTTCATAACCGTTGATAGTCGACGGGGACAGGTTGCGGTTCTGGCAGATTTTCAGGTACTCGTCCAGGTAAGACTTTATGTTTTTGGTTTTCTTCACTACCCCGAACAGCTTCAGCTTTTTGGAGTTGGGGAAATATTTCGCATATTCAAAGGTGCCATTGACGATCTGGTTTTGTATCTCTCCGCGTAGGCGCTCGGCGTATTTCACACCGCGTGCGTTTGCTTCCAGTTTGGAGAGGGGCTCCCGGCACAGAACCCCTTTATATGTGAAAGTGATAACCAGAGTGTCACCAGTTTTATGCTGGCGGATGGTTACACCTCTTGGGAGAGATAGAGATCCTTGTTTTGTCTTGCCCAATTTGCAATCTCCTTTAAGTCGATCCAACGTTCTTTTGACCCATCGACTTTTAAAACATGAACCCCTTCCTGCCACACTCCACGTTGTAACCGTTTGTTAACGGCATCCAGCGTCTCGCCCATCTCTTCGCAGTACTTTGTAATCGGCACAACATCCAGATAAATCATCTTCACCTCACACCACAATCAGGCCACGACAGTGGCGCCACAGTTTAAATTCTCGCTTCATTCAGCTGTCTCCTGTTCAGCTTCGATGATGGCATCCACTGCCATCATCAGAGTTCTGGCGAGGTCGTCGTAATCCGTCCAAGCATCGTTGCTGAAGAAGTTCGTGATCATAACTGGTGCAATTTTTGCGATAAGATACTGACGATAAGTCATACCACCAGGCGTTGCGTTGCTTGGATTTGGGTATGCATAATGCTGGCCGTTTCTCATTGCTTAGCCTCCCGGATCAGATGTTTATAGGCCCGCAGCGCGTGATGTGTCTTCCCGCTTAAGATCGTTTTCATAATGAAAAAACCGCTGCTCTGGCTGGTAATTTCAGGCGTGAGGAACAACGCGACATCAATCGCCCGGTTGTGCCGGCGGAACTCAAACACGGTGCTGGTGACCGTGATGACTGATACCGACCCTTGATCATTAAACTCAACCTTCACAATGTTTTTCCTCCCATCCGATAGCCTGAAACAGGCCCATTTTCGGGTGATACCAACGGGCCCCGCGTGGTTCGGCTTCTGCCATCATTTGGCGGAATGCTTTCATAAAAGGCTCAAACTCCACGATCGCCCGTCGAGACAGCAGACCATCAGGCGTCATGAATTCGTGTGTATCGGTGGGGATACGGTATGCGTTAACAAGGTTTCGGCACTTGGCATCGGTCATGCCGCTTTTTGCGACTATCTGACGATAACCGACATACCCGGCCCGCATATTTCCTCGCTTAATGTTTTCGACAGCTTCCGCGACGGTTTCAACCTGTTCTTCAACCTGGTAGAGGCGTCGCTCCTGCTCAACATTCAGCAGGGCCATTTCAGCGATCAGCTCTGCCTGCGATTTTGGCCGGGAGCGTTCTTCTTCCAGCTCTTTCCAGCGATCTACCAGTCTGGCGGTAAACTCGGGGCTGAGTTGCGCGACCACAATGATGCTGTCACGCTTCCCTTCTTCACTTTCAAAAACGTAAATTGTTGTGGGGCGCCCGGCAGTAGGCTTTTCCTCAATTTGAGGAGAAGTAATAACGCCACGCATAATCAGGGTCTCAATCGTGCGTTTCACGTTGTCGTGGCGTTTTTCTACCAGCTCGGCGATCTCAAGGCTGGTCATGGATGGTTTGTTAGTGATCAAGTTATTCATCATCATTCCCCTCAATGCATAATCGGTGCTTCGGGCACACCTTCGATCTGGATGTGTTCGATAAAGCTGTCATGGAGGAGGTTAAGCCCCTCCCGGCCAAGTGCTGATAACCTGAACCCAAATTCTTCGTCAGCAATAACCATGTCCTGATACATCCGCAGCGCCAGCTGCTGGCCAACCTCTGGCCCATATTTCTCGATTGCCCCCAGCTCAATATGGTTGGCGAGTGCAAAGCGTTCAGGTCCCGGATAGACGCTAATGGCGCCATGCTTGCTGGAATAGATAACAGCAGTATCAACACCGCCAGTATCATTCGGAACGTCGACAGTTCCGTTTTTCTCCAGCTCCTCAGTGATGAACACGGCAGCCAGTAACCAGCGCCAGAGGATCAACTCTTTTTCGATATTGAGCGTGATCCAGTTGCTTTCTACCGCTTCCATGATGCAGGCCAGAATTTCCATTCCATCGGCAAGGTGTTTGTCATAGCGACCGTTATCCAGCAGGCGAATAGCAGCGGAGTAGCCAATCACCCGGTTTCCAGACCGGATCCCTGTTGAGGTTGGTTCCGGGTTAAGCATGTTCTGAAGCATTGCGCACCTCTGCTGGTTTACAGGCCTGTAGTTCTTCGCGCTCTTTCACGTAGCGGTCGTGCATGGCATCCCACTTTTTGCACCAGTTTTGCATTTCTCTTTTGCGGGCGAGGATGCGACGCAGCCGGCGAACGGTGCGCTGGTGGGCGTTAAAATACTCAGTGGTCACGGCGCCACGTTGCCAGCTACTCAGTTCTGGATTCAGTGGATGAATTACCTGCACGTCCGGATAACGCTGCTTGAAACCAGAACGCCCAAAAGCTCGGGAGGTCATGAAGAACGCCAGGTAACGAATTGCGGTATCCCGGCTGAAGCACCGCTTCATGCGTCCGTGGCGGATCGCGGCGAACAGATCACCAACTGGCGTTGGGTGCTTTTGCAACGCCAGGTCAATGGCGCTGACAGTTCTGTTGTCAATCATTTGTCTTTCTCCCGGTTATAGGTTTCATGACTCATAACTTCCCAGTTCCGGCCATCGTCTTTCGATAACAGGCGCCAGCGTGGGTTAACCTTCAGGCTGAGGTAGCCGGTGCGGCGCATTCGCCGCGGGAATATCCGCCGGCGCCGATACCGCAGCAGGACCTGCAGCGCCTACAGGTGAACCCTCTCAGGAATTCGTATCGCTGTCAGTGCCACCAGCTTCCTCCTCGATCCTCAACCCCGCGTCGCGGGCCATTTCGATAAACGTGGCCAGTGAGCAAATGTGCTCGTCGTCGAACAGCTGGCGGTCGCATATCACCCTCCCGTTCTCGATGTGCACGACTACCCGCCCGGTAAAATCAGGGAGGACATGCAGATCCACGTTCAACACGGGGCGGGGGATCAGCACACCCTGATAGAGCATTGTTTGCTGGTTATTCATTGCCGGACTCCGCAGTAACTGGTTTCTGCTTTTTGACGAACTCCACCAGTTCAGAAATAAGCTCGTCGATTAACTCTTTCCCGCTTTCTGTGAGGAATTCGCCGCTGCCATTAACATCAACAGAGTTGCTGTAAATTCCCTTAAGAGCTTTCACGCCTTCCACATTTCCGTATTCACCGAGAGCCAGTCGCTCGAATTTCCGCAACAATCCATCAAGAAGAATCTCAGTTAATTCGATAGTACTAATCCCACCCTTGTTAAGCTTAATGACAAGTAAGCTACTCCCAGTCTTTCGCTGGTGGCGTAACAAGGCTGCTTTTAAAATTCGGCGGCGATAGGTAGTAATTAAGTTACTCATCTAATTACCCCTTCTTTTGTGTTCTTCATTTTGCTGTACAATCTTTTCCTCTTTTTCCATCCATGAATAGACCTCGCCAGCAAGGTCATATGCAAGACCTAAAACCCCATCAAGTTGATGGCAGTCAAAGTCCTTATGATGTGTAAAAATTGTCTGCATAAGGAAGTTAAGTTGCTCAGCCTTAATGGTGACGCACTGAATATCTTGGCGGCGCTGCATACCCATGATTATCTCCCATAAGCTTTTTTTAAAAATAAAATTGCGATATCCCAGTAGCCTGCACTACACATCATTTTTGCTGTCTTAAAGGCATCTTTATTTTTCACAGTGCTCTCCTGAATAATGAATGTGAATTCCCGCAGAAATTAATCTGTAATTAAATAGTTAAGTGTTGTTTTACTTATTATTTTTTATTGCCTGCTCTTCGATAAGCCATGCACATACATCACCAGTAAGAGTTCTGAGCAGCGAAGATAATGCCTCAATTTCGGTACAATCCATTTTATTAGGGTATACCTCCATCATGCGGCAAATTACCTCCGCCTGATGAGCTTTCTCTGCCGCCTGCTCTAATGAAATTTCATGCGCCATCATTGCCACCTTTTAAACCAGAAAGGTATGATGCAGATTGAGCGATTTTATTTGTGGCAATTGCCAGTTCTGCAAGGTCAGCAATAATACAGGAAAGGTTAGTTATTTTTTCTTTATCAACCTGGCTCTCTTCCATAAGAGAGAAAACATTAAGGCTGATATGATTTATTGCACTTAATATTGAAATTGTTTTAGAGTCGCAGTCGACCGCGATACCATCATAATCGATAGCAGTCGCACGCTTATCAAAACGGTAGTCTGGAATATCTACTAATTGAATGAAGTTTTTAGTTGTCATGATAATCGCTCCGTTGAATTACTTAAGTTGTAATTAGGATGGATCGGATCTTTGCGATAGTCAATGACTAAAGTAATTTATTTTTTATCTCTTAGGTATTTTATTGTTTATTAAGCAAAAAAAAGACCGCCTAAGCGGTCGTTCTTCTATGTTGAGAGTTATGCGAATCGTTTAAAGGCTGCCGACTGTTTGACCAGCACTTTAGCTAAAACGTGAAACTGATCTTCATCACATGCGTCTATTTCCCAAGGGCTGTAGAGCTTGTTATCTGACAGAACGACGAGGCTATTCTTCTGCATTTGCAGGCGTTTGATATGAATCGTTTTGCCAAACACGAAAACATAAATACCATCACCTTCAAAGTGATTTACTGATGTATCCACGAAGATGTAATCACCTGGATCAATCGTACCTTCCATGCTATCACCACGCACGGTGATCACCTTGATAGATGATGCTGGACGACTTCCAAACATGCTTCTTGCGTATTCTTCTGTGAATTCAATTGCTTGCACTGTCTCGATGAACTCAGAAGATAGGTATACTCCGGGACCAGCACTCACTTGAACATCAAGCAAATCGACTCTGTAAATCCCAGGATCAACAGGTCTTTGTTGCCTGTAGACGGTTGGGAGATCATTGGATTCATTATCATTCACGGGCAGCTCACCTGAGGCGAGCCATTCAGGCCTGACATGTAGTGCTTTAGCTAATTCTACAGTTTTCCGTGAGCCTGAGGCCGCGCCAGAAGTTAGTTTCCAGATACTGGATTGCGACATTCCTACAGCGGCAGCAAGGGAAGCTTGGGTAAAGCCTGCTGCCTTCATTGATTCAACCAATCTTTCAGCAAACGTTGTTTTCGACATGTTGGCTACTCCAAAAGTTGTTAAAAACTTAACTCACTGAACGCGATAAGTCAAAAAGTAATTATTAGCCTTGAGGTTTACCCATTCAATCGCTAAAGTAATAATCAATTACTAAGGGGGTTTTATGATTTCTGAGCCTATTGATAAAGCAATCAGATGTACAGGAAGCCAGGATGCGCTTGCAAAACAATGTGGTGTGTCCCAAGCAACGGTATGGAAATGGCGCCACGGGAAAAGAGTTAAGGCAGAGCATGTATTGAAAATTGTGGCTGCTGCTAATGGCCAAGTAGCGGCCTATGAAATCAGACCTGACCTGCCCGAGCTATTCCCGCACCCAACGCAAGGTGAGTGACATGGCTCGACAATGCAGGCGAGGCATGAAGTGACGCCAGATAATCCGATTACAAATCAAGCGCTGGTGAGCTGAATGTTTCCAGAAACGGGCGGTATTAAGGCGCTGGACAGGCTGTATCACGATCCTCGGGGTATTGTCGTGCACGTCACTGGGTGGGATCGCGAAAAGCAGCAGGTTTATTTCACCAGACCGGGTTATCCGCATGAATGTATGCAGCCAGTCTGGAAGTTTCAACAGTACTTCACGAGGGTTTTGGTATGAGCATGGATCTGATGGTTCAGGCTATGAAAATTAAGGTCGGAAACCCTTTGCGCAAATTGGTTCTTCTTAAGCTGGCGGATAACGCCAGTGATCTCGGGGAGTGCTGGCCTAGTTACCAGCACATCGCTGACCAGTGTGAAATTAGCAAGCGTTCGGTGATGAATCACATCCAAGCGCTTTGTGAATGTGGCCTGATAAAAAAAGAGCTACGGACAGGGCCAAAGGGGAATTCCAGCAACGTTTATCAGCTCAATTTACGTAGTGCAAGAGATTCACCAGGGGGTAGCGCAAATCGTTCACTACCTGGTGCAACAGATTCACTACTTGGTGCAGGAGATTCACCAGGGGGTAGTGCAGGAGCTGCACCCAGAATCAGTCACTCTTTTGAACCAGTCAATGAATCAGTCAATGAACCTATAAAACATACTGGTGCTTCGGCTATCGCCTCTGCACCGACTCGTTCTGCAAAACAGGATTATTCCCCTGAGTTTGAGAAAGCCTGGCAGGCATACCCAAAACGCGCTGGTGGTAATTCCAAGGCTGCCGCCTTCAAAGCCTGGAATGCCCGCCTGAAAGACGGGGTTAAACCTGAGGTCATGCTGGCGGGTGTTAAACGCTACGCAGCCTATGCTCGGGCAACCGGCAGTGCTGGAACTCAATACGTGAAGCAGGCCGTGTCGTTCTTTGGGCCAGATCGCCATTTCGAAGAATCCTGGCAGGCGCCATCCGCTCCCGGCGGTGGGCACAACGGCACTATTGCCCGCCTGTCTGGACTGGGGCGTATGTCCGACGATTTTGGCGAATCTGGTGAGAACCTGAATTTTTGATTGAGGTGGATATGTTGAATTTGAATCAGCTCAAAGAGCGTGAAGACCTGATGGCGCAGCAGGCAAAACTAGGTGATGAACTCACTTTCGCCGAAGAGCATACATTACCCTGGGGTTTCGGGGGATGGAACTCTAACTATACCAGCATGGCTTCATGTCCGGATCATGGAGACTACGAGCGATTCACCCTGGTGGGTAAGGATTTTCGCGGTGGAGAGATATTCAAACATTCTCGCTGCCCTGCGTGCATCCGGTCAGAGCAGGCAAGCGTTGAGTCTGGACTGAGAGAACTTCGCGTTGGCAGCTTGCTGGACGATGCCGGCATCACTCGACGCTTTGGTGATTGCGAATTTGAAAATTACCTGGAGATCAATCCTGAAGCCTCACGCAACCTCGCAGCCTGCAAGCGCTACGCAAAAAACTGGCCAGCAGTTCTGGAGGCTGGGAAAAGCCTCGTGCTGACAGGCAGCTGCGGGACGGGGAAAAACCATCTGGCAGTATCACTGGCAAAAAACATCATTCGTGACCACCTCGCCAGAGTTGAAATCACAGACGTTATGCGCCTGACCCGCACCGTGAAAAGTACCTGGCGCCACAATGCAGACGTGACCGAAGAGAGCGTGCTGGACCACTACTCCTCTCTGGACCTGCTAATTATCGACGAGGTTGGCGTGCAGTTTGGTAGTCCGGCAGAGATGACAATCCTGCATGAGATCATTAACGCCCGCTATGAAAGTGTTCTGCCAACGATCCTGATTACCAACCTGCCGTGTGAGCAACTGAAAGAGTTTATCAGCGACCGCATTTTTGACCGGGTTACTGATGGTGGGCGCAACTACCTGGTTTTTAACTGGACGAGTTTTCGTGGTAATAACGGGGGGCATGCATGACACCAGTCTGGCGTAACGACGAACTTGAAGAGGCGGTCATCGGTGCATTGTTTTTGCGCGGAGCTGATCCTGAGGTGCTGGATGTTCTCTCCCGACTGCCTGCAAGCACCTTCTCAGTTCGTCAGTATCGGGAAATTTATACTGGCATCTGCAGACAGGCCCGCGGCGGCGGAGTAATTGATCCGTTACTGCTTTGCGAGTCGTTGCCGGCACTCCAGACCACAATTCTGGCAGCCACCCGTGTCAGTTGGGCGAAATCCGCGTTGTTATCTTACGTTGATGTGTTGCGGCGCAATGCTGGTGTACGTGATGCCGAAGCAGCACTGGAAAAAGTGCTGGAGCAAATCAGGAGTGCCAGAAACGGAGAATCAGCCCTGGCCGCCCTTGAAGCTGCGAAGCTGACTGTATCGGCGATCGACATTTCAGCAGATACCGTCCAGCCCGTTCACATCTCCGAACTGCTCACCGCAGTGGCGGACGAAGTTGAATCGCGGAGCCAGGGGAAAGAAGAGACCAGGTGCCTACTCACTGGCATTGAGGAGCTTGATGCTATGACCGGCGGCATTGAATCGACAGATCTGGTGTTTATCGCCGCGCGGCCATCCATGGGCAAAACCGAGCTTGCACTGGATATCATCGACAAGGTTTCCGCTCAGGGCCATGGCGTGCTGTTTTTCAGTATGGAGATGTCGGACACGCAGATCACCAAGCGCATGGTCTCCGCTGCAGGCGGGATGTCGATGTCTCGACTGAAAGCCGTGGATAAATTCGAGGACGAAGACTGGGCGCGATTTTTTAACGGCATGGAGCGAATGTCCACCCGCAATATCTGGATCACCGACGCCACCGGCCTGACTATCGACCAGATACAGCAAACCGCCACGCGCTACCAGATAGCGCATCCGGAAATCGCGCTGGTGGTCATCGACTACCTGGCGCTTATCAAAATTCAGAGTGCTGCGCGGTACGATCTGGCCGTTGGCGAAGTATCCAAGGGGCTTAAAAACCTGGCTAAATCCAATAAAACCCCCGTCCTTGCGCTGAGCCAGCTGTCGCGCGGTGTCGAATCCAGACCCAATAAGCGGCCAATGAACTCCGATATGAAAAACTCGGGGGAAATTGAGGCTGATGCTGACTTGATCCTGATGTTGTACCGAGATGAGGTTTATAACCCTGAATCGCCAGCAAAGGGAATTGCCGAAATTAACGTGACAAAACAGCGGAATGGGGAGCTGGGGACTATCTACCGTCGGTTCTACAACGGTCATTTCCTGCCAATTGATCAGGAGGAAGCTCGCCAGCGCTCGACGCCGCAACCAAAGGCACATCAACGCCGTTACACGAAAGGGAGCCGGGCTGGCCATGAAGATTTTTAACATTACACCAATGGGCAAGCCGAGGATGACCCGGGCAGACAAATGGAAACAGCGGGAAGTGGTCATGCGCTACCGGGCATTCTGCGATGAGGTCCGTCTGAAGAACGTTGCTATGCCGGAGCAGGGCGGACACATAACCTTCGTGGTTCCCATGCCAAAGAGCTGGAGCCAGAAGAAGCGAGTAACGATGAACGGACAGGCACACCAGCAGAAACCAGACGCCGATAACATGATCAAAGCGCTGATGGATGCTCTGTTTACTGATGACGCACATATCTGGGACTTTCGTGTAACAAAAGTATGGGGTGAATCAGGACAAATTTTAATTTCTGATATCGGAGAGGTGTCCACATGAAACCTGAAGAACCACTCAAAAATGCAATGCCTGATATCATGCACTTCAGCGACGACATAAGTAAAACGGGAGCACAGAACAATGCGTAGTAATAACAACGAACATAATAAATATTTTTCTGTGGATGCAGGCATCTCATCAGAGACAATTACGAAGGCTGAGCGTCTTGTTATGGAGCGCTTCAGTCATATTTATGCAAACTGGGCCGATGAAAAAAACTTAAGTCGTGAGGCGGAAGAACTTCGCGTAAGAGAAATTAAAGGTTTTAAAAACATCCTCCTCTCTCCCTGGACATTAAGCGATGTAACCATTGAATGGGATTACTGGGAATCCGTACTTCGTCACAGGTATAAAACACAAAATGGCGATGGCTACGTCCAGATTATCTGGGATCGGCGCGGGTGGCTCACTGACCTTTTGTGCGCCATGAAACCAGTTACCCGGGCTGAAGCATTAACAGTCTGCAAGTGGTTACTGGCATGTGACTATTTTGAGGAACGGGATTCGCTGTTTGATCGCATTATTTTGAACCTGGTCGGGGAGTGCGAAGAATGAAACTGGAAGCCTCCCTCAAACACTTTAGCCCTCAGGGCATGCATATCACCGACGACGTGGGAGATAACAGCAATGCGTGATATTCAACTGGTTCTTGAACGTTGGGGGACATGGGCCTCTAACGAAGGCTCTCGGGTTGACTGGTCTCCTGTTGGTGCTGGATTCAAAGGACTCATTCCTCAGACAGGAAAATCCCGCCCGTCCTGCTGTGATAACGACGGCATCATTGTTGATACCGCAGTGGGTATGTTGGGTAAGACCGGGCGCCATGATGAGCTTAAGCTTATTATGCTCCACTACATGTATGACGTTTCGAAATCCACAATTTCCCGCTGGGAGAAATGCTCTGAGGGTAAAATCAGGCAGAAACTGATGATTGCAGAAACATTTATTGACGCCTGCATCATCATGTCAGGAGCGACACTAGAAATGGACGACTGGACGCAGCGAAATAGAGTTGTAAAAGTTGCATAAAAAGCTTTTCGTTACGAATTTTACCTATTATTGTGTTAAGAGTGGTCACTTCGACACACAGCTTAATCATCGAAACCCTGCCAACTGGCGGGGTTTTGCTTTTCTGCCCATGGTGATGAAGTTATAACAATGAAGGGAGCAAGGGTAATACCCACCCGCTAGTGACTCCTGCGGGAATGAAGTGATATTTTCCCCGCTACCTGAAACGCTTTCTCATAAGGCCCTGAACAAGCTTCCCAGGTTTATTACGAACTTGCTCGATGATGTCATTTATGAGAATTAATCTTCCGCAATTGCTGCAAGGGCATGCTTCGATATCATTTATCTTCTTAACTGCGCCTCCATGGCGTAAAGTGAGCCCTTGACCACAGCTTGGGCATTTAAATTTTATTCTATGCATTAGTAAATTCCCCGAGGCTACTGCGATTTTTTATTCAACAATAGCTATTAGGTGGATATGCTGCCATGAGCAGCCACTGAAGACCTGCGCTTGAGCACGAATCAGCTGGCCACGCCCGGGAAGGGCGTGATGTCAAAAGCTACTCCTTCATAAAGCTCCGTTAGGCGCATAACTCCGGCCGGAGTGGCGCTCACAGAAAGCATTAGCAACTAAAAACAACCAAAAATGGTAGGTTTCTCGATTGTTAGTTTAAGGTAAAAAAGTTGCCGTGAAGTTACCCGGTCAACCTCCAGACTGGGGCGGAAGTTGTCAGCCTGAGATGGAATTAAAAGACCGCAGACCACGGTATGGCAAGCTAACGGTCTTCCGAAGCAATTCGGCTTCACTCACGTTTCTTTGTACTAAACATACTTTCGCCTGCTCGCCGCAGGCTTTTTTCATCAATGACCTATTTAACCATATGATGTGAATATGGTATTTGACTACACAATCAGATTGATAATAAATTGTTTATGTGGTGAATCCCCCTATGCGGAGGGGCGACCAGTCAAATCTTCTCTGTAAATGCAGCGCGAGCCATGTCGACTGGGGCATGCTCACCGGGAGGCACCCGGCACCACACCTAACTTTAAATCAAGAAAACAGTGGCAGGCCCGCTTCGGTGGGTCTTTTCTTTGGATGAAAAAAAATCCCCTGCACGGGTAGGTGACAGGGGCAATTTGCTAAAAGCATATTTTTATTGTTGTGGGCTCAGTGTAGACGAAAAAAAAGCCCACGCAGAGGAAGGCGGGCTAACCAAAAATGAAACAATTAATGACAAGGATTTCTGGTGGATTCCAGCCTCCAGGGGATGAATTTTATCGGTTCACTATTTAGGTGTAAATATACCTATTAATTAAAAGGCTGCGCTATTGCGTGGCCTTTTTCATTTCAGGCTCACGGGAACCATCTTCGATACGGCTCGTTGTTAAATCAGCCCGATGGGCCTGACCCCTTTATTCACACAGCACCCCGTTAAACCGGAGGTGGAGACTATGAAAATGCCAAATAACCCGAGTAACTGGCCTGATCTGCTGGAGTTGCTGCAGAGCTGGTGGCGCGGAGATACGCCGCTGGGGGCCGTGCTGCTCTCCATTTTTATGGCGGGTCTACGTATCGCCTATGGCGGCGGTGGCTGGAAAAAGATGCTTCTTGAGGGGCTTCTGTGTGGGGCGCTAACGCTGACATTCGCATCGGGTCTTGAATATTTGGACTTCCCCAAATCTCTCTCAATCACCATTGGCGGTGGGGTGGGGTTCGTTGGCGTAGATGCCATCAGGGCGTTAGTAATGAAATATCTTGTCGGCCGATTCGGTATCGGTGGCGGCGATAACAAGGCTTAACCATGACAGCAGATCAAATTATCGAGGGCATCCTCGGAAAGGAAGGGGGTTATGTCGATCACCCCTCTGATAAAGGTGGGCCGACCCGCTGGGGCATCACGCAAACCACCGCACGTGCACATGGCTACAACGGTGATATGCGAAACCTGCCCAGGGAAACAGCAAAGCAAATCCTGCAGAGCGATTACTGGACCGGCCCCCGGTTTGACCAGGTGGCAGCTCTATCTACGTTACTGGCGGATGAGCTTTGCGACACTGGCGTGAATATGGGGCCATCTGTAGCCAGTAAGTTTTTCCAGCGCTGGCTGACGGCAATGAATATGCGCGGGAAGCTTTATCCCGACCTTATCCCGGATGGCGCGATTGGACCCAGAACTATCACCGCTCTGAAGGGGTATCTTTCTGCCCGCGGGAAAGAGGGTGAACAGGTTCTGTTGCGCGCGCTGAACTGCAGCCAGGGTGCCAGATACCTCGAACTGGCGGAGGGCCGCGAAGCCAACGAGGACTTTCTCTACGGCTGGGTTAAGGAGCGTGTCCTGTGAAGATGATCATCTTCGCTTTGCTCGTGCTGGTGGCTGTGCTCGTTCTGTTACTTCTGCGCAAATATACCCGACTGGAGTTCGTAGGTCATGCCAGCCTGCTGCTGAAAACATGGTCTGTAAAGCTGGGAACGATCGGCGCGCTGGTTGGCGTATGGGCGCAGTCGTTCCCGGATGCTGCTCTGCACGCCTGGGCGATGCTGCCGCCGGATATCAAAAACATTCTGCCTCCAAACATCGTTGCGTTGATTAGCCCTGCGCTGGTGGTGCTGGCCGTGCTATCGCAATACGTACGCCAGCCAGCATTGAAAGAAAAGGCCGACGAACTGAAGGAGCCGCAGCAATGAGCTTTGAAATTATTGCTGGGCTGGTGGTCGTCATCTTGGGCGCTATCGCTGGCGCGTTCGGCATCGGCCATACTCGCGGGGCCAGTAAGGCAGAAGCCAAAGCCGATCAGCAGCGTACCGAAGAGAACGCCGCCGCCACCGTCGCCGCGGCAGAACGTAAGGCGGAAGTTGTGAAAGAGGCAAGCGATGTACAGGAAGACGTTAAGCGTATGGGCGATGACGATGTTGATCGCGAGCTGCGCGAAAGATTTACCCGCCCCGGTAGTCGTTGATACGGCCTGCAGCTGGGTACGGATCATCTACCTTACTGACCATGATATCGATGTGCTGGATATGCAGACCAAGCGCGACATTCTGGCGCACAACAAATCAGTGCGGGCTAATTGCTCAAACCATCAGTAAATCTATCACACTAGATAACATATAATGTACATAAATATCAGATGGTTGCGTTAGTGGGTTGTCATCTTTCTTTACAAGTACGGCATGGTTGATTAAAGTTTCCTTACATTTCACATAGCAAAGGAAACTGCATTGATGGCAGATGCAGATAGCTCTTCCACGGCAGCACAAGTTGCCAAAGTTTTTTTGGATGCAACGTTACAATTTTATGATAAAGCGCCGATTATCGCGAGCATCGGCTATCTATTTATCGCTAGCGCTCTACCATTGTTTTTGTTACTGCGATTTGCTGCTAGGATGAAGCAGCTCGATAATCAGAAAGTAATTGCGTTGTTTGAGCGTGAGATAAGTAAAACATCTGCTTCTAAGGAGAGCGGTCAGCAAGCAGGTGTTACGGCTACGCCACCACAAGCGTGAGGATGATATGGAAATAGTGATTCCAGTAGCTATGATATTTTTAGTTGTTTTTCAAGTGGTTAGTTATGCAAGGGTCGTGTTTCTACGTAGACACTTGATGAAGCCGCTGGTTGAGCGTTATCTGCTACGGCAAGACGCATCTAACATACAGAAGCGTTTGGCTGTCGAGGCGTTCAAAGATGCTCTATCTATTTCTTTGCCAATTAAGTTGCTCATAGGGCATAAGGCTAGAGAGAGAGAGCAGGCAGGTAACATATTAAAAACTAAGGAAGATTCCGCGTTTATGGCTCATTGCATGCAAGAAAATCCTGCAAATGAAGCTTTAGCTGAATTGATCTCCCTTATGTTTAGCTTGAACGTGAAGTTCAACATAGTTCTGCATTTTGTATGCCTTCTTTTCCGAGTCAAATGGAGAAGCCTCACAGATATTCGCGAAGTAAGGAATAGTGTGGGCAATGCCTATGTCGACCTGAAACATCAACATAGCTAGCTACAAGATGAATAAAAAAGCCACCTTCGGGTGGCTTTTTTTAATGGTGTTACAGGAGCCATTCTGCCGAGTGGCTTCGATAATGCTCCCCACATCGCACAGAGGTAAGACATGTCAGAGATCACCGCATCCGAGCAAATCCGCCTGGATATCATCAAGAAAGTTAACTACGACACCGCAGCGGCCAAGCTGGCCATTGACTGGGTAGGCGACAGCTATCTGAAGTCTGAGCTATTCGCAGACTCCTTTGATCGTGTTTTCACTGAAAGTGAGATTGTCTCGAAGACCCGCAAAGCCATCCAGGAAGCGACCGAAGCGCTGGCGCTCTTTGATACCGGCGCTGAGCAGGCCACCTAAGGCATTACAGCAGGCATTCGCTTAGTGCCTGTGATAATGCATGACAAACTCCTGTTTTTTTCTATTAGTCAGCCTGCTAAATTTATATTTTAAAATGAATTGGAGCTGGTATGACAAAGCAAGAGCTGTTCCTCTGGGGTGTTCAGACGATTGTACTGAGTAATAACACAAATGTAATTAGGCGGGACGCAGAAGGTAAATTAGCACACATTTATAGTGCAACAGGTGTCTTTGGCATTGTACAAGATGCAATCTATGCAAGCGAAAGGATCCCCGAGGAACTTACCGTAGAGGATGCAATTCATCAGTTTTGCTTTTATATGCTTGAGAACTTGAGGGGAGATACGTCCTGTCCTGTATGGTTCCAGCGTTATTAAAAACTGATAGATTCAAAAGTAAGCCACTAGCAATCGCTGGTGGCTTTTTTATTGGAGTAAGCAATGGCAAAACCGGACTGGGGCGAGCTTCAGCAACGGTTCCTGTCCGATCATGCCGCAACCGGCGTATCACCGAAGGATTGGTGTGAAGCGCAGGGACTGAATTACGCTACTGCCCGCCGATACATCAAGAAACCCACTGCGCAAACTGCGCAAAAACCAGCGCAGAAGAAATTGCGAACTGCGCAAAAGGAAAAGTGCGCAGAAGAGCTAGTGGATGATGATGGACTCACCGATCAACAGCGTTTATTTGTCGCGGAATACCTGAAGGACAACAACGCCACGCAGGCTGCTATCCGTGCCGGGTACAGCAAGAAGACAGCGAATGAGCAGGGAGCAAGGCTGTTAGCAAAAGTTAGTATTGCGCAGGCCATTGCGCAGCAGCAGAAAGCATCCATTGTGCGCACGCTTGGCAGCGCTGATGAAGTGCTTGAGCAGATGTGGCGGCTGGCAACGTTCGACGCCAACCAGCTATCACAGTATCGCCGCGGTAGCTGCCGTTACTGCTGGGGCTTTGGTCACCAGTATCAATGGCGCGATGCGGTTGAGTTCGAAGAGAAGCTGGCTGAGGCTTTAGCGAAGAAAGGGAAAGAGCCAAACGACAGAGGCGGCTACGGTTACGACCATACCAGCTCGCCTAACCCGAAATGTCCTCGCTGTAATGGTGATGGCATCGGCCAGCCTTTCTTCGCCGATACGCGCAAGCTGGCGCCGGATGCTGCGCTTGCCTATTCCGGTGTGAAGCTTGGTAAGAATGGCGTTGAGATAACCGCCATCAGCCGTGAGCGCATGTACGAGGCGGTGATGAAACGTCTCGGCCTGGCTGACAGTGAGTTCACCCAGCGTCTACAGCAGATTGAAATCGAGCGCCGGCAGCTGGAGATCGACAAGCTCCGTAAAGAGCTGGCCGCTGAACCGGAAGATGACGAACCAACGCCAGTTGCGATCAATATCAACGTAGTCGATGCGCGAGTGAGGGAAGAGGATGGCGATAGCTCCGACGCTTAACGTTCCCCAGGCTCGTTTTCTGGCTATGCAGCAGAAGTTCAAAGCCTATGTAGCTGGTTTTGGATCCGGAAAGACATGGGTTGGCTGCGGTGGAATATGCAAAGGGTTCTGGGAGTTCCCCAAAATAAACCAGGGCTACTTTGCCCCGACCTATCCTCAGATCCGCGATATTTTCTACCCCACGGTGGAAGAAGTTGCTCACGACTGGGGACTGAAAGTCAAAATCGTTGAAAGCAACAAAGAGGTACATTTCTACAGTGGGCGCCAGTACCGCGGCACGACAATTTGTCGGTCGATGGAAAAGCCCGACACGATAGTAGGCTTTAAAATCGGCAATGCGCTGGTGGATGAACTCGACGTTCTGAAAGCGGATAAGGCGCGTCAGGCGTGGCGAAAAATAATCGCGCGTATGCGTTATAAGGTTGATGGTCTGCGTAATGGCATTGACGTGACTACCACACCTGAAGGATTTAAGTTCGTCTATAACCAGTTTGTTAAGGCTGTGAGGGAAAAGCCTGAACTGAGGTCGATGTATGGTCTGGTACAGGCTTCGACATTCGACAACGAAAAGAACCTGCCGGATGACTATATTCCTTCGCTCCTGGCGAGTTACCCGCCGGAATTGATCAAGGCATATCTGAACGGCCAGTTTACTAACCTGACCAGCGGCACCATTTATCATCAGTTCGACAGGGTGCTGAATAATTCCAGTGAGGAAGAGCAGCCAGGTGAAGCACTGTATATCGGGATGGATTTCAACGTCGGGAAGATGGCCGGGATCGTCCATGTATTGCGGCTCGGCTTACCACACGCGGTAACAGAGATTATCAACGCTTACGATACGCCCGACATGATACGCATCATCAAGGAACGTTTCTGGCTGTATGCCGACGGTGACTACCGCAAGGTCCGCGAGATTTATATTTACCCGGATGCCTCTGGTGATTCCAGGAAGTCAAACAACGCCAGCAAAACAGATATTGAGCAGCTCCGGCAGGCCGGATTTAACGTCATCGTTGATGATGCTAACCCGCCAGTAAAGGACCGCATTAACTCCATGAACGCCATGTTCTGCAATGGTAATGGCGATCGCCGGTACAAGGTGAATGTGGCCCGTTGCCCGGTCTATGCCGACTGCCTGGAACAACAGGTGTGGGATAAAAACGGCGAGCCGGATAAAAAGAGCGATAACGATCACCCCAACGATGGCGCCGGTTACTTCATTGTGAAGCAATTCCCAATCGTTCGACCTGCATTCTCTATTTCACTGGACACGACATTCTGATGGCCAATAACGATATTACTTATGTTCGCCCTGAGGTCAGGGCGGCAATGCCCGTGTGGAAAAAAATTCGTGACGTGTGCAAAGGGGCTGATGCTGTAAAGGCCGCCGGGAATGAATACCTCCCTTTTCTGGATCCGTCCGATAAGTCTGCACGCAATAAAAAGCGCAATGCCGATTACATTCAGCGCGCCGTTTTCTACGCGATAACGGGCAATACAAAAGTGGGTTTGCTGGGGCTGGCATTCCGAAAAGATCCGACCATGACCGCGCCGGATAAACTGAATTATCTTCGTGATAACGCCGATGGTGCTGGTGCAAGCATTTATCAGCAGTCCCAGCAGGTTACAGAAAATATTCTGGAGGCCGCGCGCGAGGGGCTTTATACGGATTATGCAGCTGAGACCGACGAGGCGATCATCCTTCGTTATCAGGCGGAAAGCATCATTAACTGGCGCACCAAACGCATCAATGGACGTGATCAACTGGTGCTGGTGGTTTTACGCGAATGCATGGAAAAGGAAGATGGTTTTGCGTACGAGGATGAAATCCAGTATCGCGAACTGGCTCTGGAGGACGGCAAGTTTATCTGCAGGGTGTGGCGAAAGTCGGCCGAAGCAGGGTCTTTTTCCGTCGATTCTGAGTATCATCCTAAGCCAAAAGGTGAGGATTTCTGGGATGAGATCCCCTTTACCTTCGTTGGTGCGCAGAATAATGATCCCACCATCGACGAGTCGCCTTTAGCTGCCCTCGTTGAAATCAACCTTGGCCATTATCGTAATTCGGCAGATTACGAAGACAGCGTATTTTTCTGCGGTCAGGTGCAGCCGGTGATTTCCGGGCTTGATACCGCCTGGCGTGACTGGCTGCAGGATAAGGGAATTCGTGTCGGTTCTCGTTCTCCTTTCCTGCTGCCGAAGGAGGGGAGTTTTACGTATGCTCAGGCGCAACCAAACACCCTGGCTAAAGAGGCGATGGACAGTAAGCGTGATTATTCTGTTCAGCTTGGCGCCCGGCTTATCGAGCAGAACGGCGCGGTTAAAACCGCCACGCAATCCAGCGGCGAGCAAACCGCATCCACATCGGTGCTTGGCATTTGCGTTTCCAATGTCTCGGAGGCCTATACGCTGGCGCTCGGCTGGTGCGCCAGATATCTCGGCATAAAAGGCGAGGAATACCGTTACAGCATCAATCAGGAGTTTATCGCCAAAGTCGCTGAATCCGGCATGGTAACGGCAATCGTCAATGCCTGGCAGTCCGGTGCGATTCGCGACACGGATATGGTCAGAGCTTTGCAGAGGCTTGACCTGATAGATCCCGCTGATGACCCTGAAACTGTCATTGACGCTATTCGTAACGGCGCGCCTAACCTGATTGGTGGCAATAATGGCAACGGCGAATGACAAACTGCAGGATGAATCCTTAGCCCACGCTATATGGGTTAGTCGCTACAGCACCGGCGTTGCCAACAGGATGATAAAAGTTCTGAATGACAGCGACGCCGAACTTACCGCCAGGCTGCTGGTTGCTATCGATACGCTGGATCCCGAGAGCTTTACCGTTTCGCGTCTGGAAGCGTTACTGGTCAGTGTCAGGGCCATAAACAAGGATGCCATACAGTCCATGTATGCAGCCCTCTCTACCGAGCTGCATGAGCTGGCGAAGCATGAGGCCAGTTTTCAGATGAGCCTCTTCCAGTTTGCCATTCCCGACGATGTTCTGGCTCTTCATCCACTGGTTGGCATCTCCCCGGATGCAGTTTATGCCGCGGCGATGGGGCGTCCATTTCAGGGACGTTTGCTGAGTGAATGGGCCAGCAACCTCGAAGCTGATCGGATGGCGCGGATATCCAATACTGTGCGGCAGGGATTCCTGCTGGGCGATACGCATGAGCAGATCGCAAAAAAGGTTCGTGGACATGCTAACCGCGGCTACCAGGATGGTGCGCTTCAGATGAGCCGGGCCAATGCGGCCAGCATCGCGAAAACGGCAGTAGGGCATCTTGCATCAACAGCAAGACAAAGCTTTGCGTCGGCGAACGACGACATTCTGAAGGGTAAGCAGTGGTTATCTACTTTGGATAACCGGACATCAAAAGATTGTCGGATCCGCGACCGACTCAAGTACACGCTGGATAACAAACCGATAGGACACAAGGTGCCTTATTTGCAGGGGCCGGGGAAAATCCACTTTTGCTGTCGGAGCACCGAAACTTACATCCTGAAATCGTCCGAGGAATTGGGTATTAAAGTCGGCGAAATCAAGGATAGCTCGCGCGCCAGCATGGATGGACAGGTTCCGGCTGACACGAATTACCAGGACTGGTTCTCCCGGCAGTCGTTCACGCGACAAGCTGAGATTGTCGGAGAAACGCGCGCCAGGCTGATTCGTGATGGCGGCATGTCTCCCGATGAGTTCTACAACGACAGGGGCGAGTGGTTGACGCTGGACCAGTTGCGCTCAAAGGATGAGCAGGCATTCAGGAACGCCAGGGTTTAATCAACAAACATTCTTCAATCAGGCTGCCTTCGGGCGGCCTTTTTTATTGGGCCAGGCCCAAAGTAACTATCCCAAGGGGACAACATGCTTATTCGTAACATGCTCATTAAATATTATTCGGCAGCTGGTGGTGAAGGTGGTGATGGCGGTGGCTCCGGTAGTGGTGCGCCTGAGATTACGCCGGAAATCCAAAAGCTGATCGATGAGCAGGTCAATGCTCAGGTCTCTGGCCTGAAAAATAAAAATAGTGAGTTACTCGGTAAGCTCAAAGAGTCCACTGAGTCGCTTAAGCGTTTTGAAGGTATCGATCCTGACGCGGTGAAAACTATTCTCCAGCGTTTCTCTGATGATGAAGAGGCGCAACTGATTGCCGCCGGGAAAATTGACGAGGTACTGGATAAACGCACTGAGCGGCTACGTGCTGATGTTGATAAGCAAATCAAAGCCGCTAATGAACGCGCTGAAAAGGCGGAAGCGTTCTCCAGCAAATTCCGTGATCGCGTCCTGGGGGATGCTATTCGCAGCGCAGCGCTTAAGGCTGGCGCGCTGCCAGAAGCATCCGACGATCTGATTCTTCGTGCTAAAGGCACATTCCAGCTCAACGACGAAGGCGAGGCCGTAGCAGTTGATGCAAATGGCGATGTTCTGTTCGGTAAAGACGGCAAAACTCCGCTCACCCCGGTTGAGTGGGCTGAATCTCTGAAAGAGACGGCCCCGCACCTGTTCCCACGTGCTGAAGGCTCCGGGGCTGGTGGTCACAAGCCAGGTGGCGGCGGCGGAAGCCTCAAACGTTCAGAAATGAGCTCAAGCGATAAAGCGGACTACATCCGCAAACATGGCCAGCAGGCCTATCTCAAATTGCCTAAATAAGGACTAATCAATGTCTACGACCGTAAACAGTGACCTGATTATCTATGACGACCTCGCGCAGACTGCGTTTCTTGAGCGTCGCCAGGATAATCTGGAAGTCTTCAACGCCGCTTCAAACGGCGCAATCATTCTCGACAACGAACTGATCGAAGGTGATTTTCGCAAGCGCACCTTCTATAAAGTTGGTGGCTCTATCGAATCGCGCGACGTTAACTCTACCGACCCGGTAACGGGTAAAAAAATCGGTGCCGGCGAATCTGTCAGCGTCAAGGCGCCGTGGAAATACGGCCCGTATGAAACCACTGAGGAGGCGTTTAAACGTCGGGGTCGCGACGTTAGCGAATTCTCCGAGGTGATCGGCGTCGACGTCGCTGATGCAACGCTTGAAGGTTATATCAAGTATGCCCTACAGGGTCTTGTTGCAGCCATTGGCGCAAATGCTGACATGACGGTATCCGCGGATATTGCCACTGATGGTAAGAAAACGCTGACCCGTGGCCTGCGTAAATACGGCGATAAATTTAACCGTGTTGCGCTGTTCGTTATGCATTCCACGACCTATTTCGACATTGTTGATCAGGCTATCGACAACAAAATTTACGAAGAAGCTGGCGTGGTGGTTTATGGCGGACAGCCAGGCACGTTGGGTAAACCGGTGCTGGTAACTGACACCATGCCAGTTGATGCGATTCTGGGGCTGGTGGCCGGCGCGGTATCCGTAACGGAATCACAGGCTCCGGGCTTCCGTTCCTACGATATCAACAACCAGGAAAACCTTGCTATTGGCTATCGCGCAGAGGGCACGGTTAACGTTGAACTGCTGGGTTACAGCTGGGATGAGACGAAGGGCGCTAACCCAGACCTGACCAAAATCGGCACCGGCGCGAACTGGAAGAAACATTTCACCAGTAACAAATCCACTGCAGGTGTACTGATTAAGCTGGAAGCCCCTGCGGGGGAGTAACCCTGTCAGTGGATAAAACTTCCGCAACTGCTGACAGTACCGACGCGGTGACCGTTTCGCTCAAGTTCACCAAAAATGGTGCCGGAGTCTCCGGGGCAGCTGTGGCGTGGACGTCTACTGGCGGCACGTTAAGTGCTTCGACGTCACAGACAGGGTCTGCTGGTGGCTCGACCGTGAAACTAACCTCTGATACGGCCGGCTCCTTCACGGTGACAGCTACCGTTGACGGCTTAGTGAAAACAACTGAAGCGATCGCGTTCACTGCTCCAGCGGGTGGTTAACTGACGGGGCGAAAGCCCCGTTTCTTTTGGTGAGGATCCGATGACCGTTTATATAACAATCCAGGACGTTGACGAGTTGCTGGGGGATACCTGGACTACCGCCGACAAAAAGGGTAAAGCCGTGCTACAGGCAAATACCTGGATGACGGCGCTTAACCTTCAGGATATCTACCCGGAGCATATTCCTGAAGAAGTTAAGCAAGCCGGAGCGTTTATCGCTTCCGTAGCCGCTGCAGGCAATTTGTATCAGCAAAAAACAGATTCCGGCGTGGTGACGAGCAAAAGCGTTGAGGCCGACGATGTGAAGGTTTCCCGCACTTTTGCCGAGCTTTCAACCACCAGCACTGAATTACTCGATCCTGATTTGCAGCTGGCGCTGGATATGCTCAAACCGTGGATGATTAACCCTTTCCAGACGTTCTTTGTGAGGGCGTGATATGTCCGATTTGAAGGTGGTCCCATTTCAAAAGCCCAGCCATCACAACCTCGATAACGACCAGGTTATTCGCCTGCTGAAACAGGCTCTGGAGCGAGCCGAAAACGGCGGCTGCCACAGTGTCGCAGTGATACTGCTTGATGATGAGGGTAACGCGATTGATTGCTGGCATAACGGTGGACGCCCCTATGTGATGGTTGGCGCTATGGAGTCGCTTAAAACCGACTTTATCCATGCTCATATTGAGCGGCGGTAAGGGGGTAACATGCAAAATCCATATGTGCATTATGCCGGCGACGGGCTCGGTCCCCGCGATGTGTTTGTGAATGGAAACCCGATCAGACATGTCGTTTACGCAAACCAGGCAAAGGGTGTTGTAGAGTTTGCTCCGCTCCCGCTGCGGGTTAAGCGCAATGGCGAAATTTATACCCGCAAACTCCACGGTACAGTGATCGTTAAACCTCAGCAGCGTATTGGTGGGTGCAATGGGCATTCGTGACGAGCTGCAAACCGAAGTCGCCGCGGCATTCGATACCGACCTGCAGGATGCCGTTAAGGATTTCACTGGGTCATATACCGTTCGGGGTGCCTGGGACCCGGTGACGGAAACCGGCACTGAAACGCAGGTGACTTACTCGGGGCGTGGAGTGCTGGCGCGCTATAAGCTGCGCCGTATCGATGGCTTTAACATTCTGCATGGTGATGTGAAGCTAACCGCCCTGGTTAACGAGGTGACTGATAAGCCGGCCGTCGGGCATATCATCACCGCACCGGATCCGGTTACGGGTGAGCTTCAGCGTTACGACATCATAACCGCTTCTGCCGACTCTGCTGGCGCTGCGTACTCCATTCAACTGCGGAGGGCGTGATATGGCTAAGGGCTGGAACATTGACCCGGCGGCATTCGCCGGGCTGGTGGCAGAAGATGTCAAACTACGCCAGCGGGCAATCGCCATTCAGTTGCTGAATGAAATCGTTCAGCGGTCGCCGGTAGGAAACCCGGAGCTGTGGGCCATTAACGCGACCGCGGTTCAGTACAACAAAGCTGTTGGGGAATGGAACGAATCTCTTTATGCCGATCCTGCCAACCTGACAAAGACAGGCCGTCTCAGGAAGAAAGTCCGTGTTAATGACAGCATGGATATCAGGCGGCCGGCTGAGTATCGCGCAGGAACCTTCAGGGCATCGCATTTTGTCAGCATCGGCGAACCCGATCACTCCGTCCCGACCAAGCCGGATCCGCGTGGGACAATGACATTTCTTAATGGCAAAAATATCATTGACCAGGCGCCAGCCTACTCGGTGATTTACATTCAGTCGAACCTGCCTTACTCCGTGCCTCTGGAGAATGGCCACTCAACACAGGCGCCGACAGGCGTCTATGCCGTCTCGTTTAATGGTGTAATTCAGGCCTACAAATGACCCTTACAGAAATCAGAAACGCTGTCATTTCCCGAATGGCGGCACAGACCGCTATTGCCTCTGATGCGGTGGATTATCCCAATTGTCCTGTATTTGACCCCAGCAACCGCGATATCTGGGCCCGCCTCACCAACATTGCAGGACAGGCTGGCGCAACCGAGATCGGGGATGGGCCAGTCGTCCACAGGACGGGCTTACTCATCATTCAGCTGTTTGTTCCGGTCGGATCCGGGACGTTGCTTATCTCCCGAACGGCCGACCAGCTAACGGAGCTATTCGAGTTTAAGGACGACGGAAAGCTGAGTTATTTCGCTGTTTCTGCTGTGCCGGCGGGTGAGACCGATGGCTGGTTACAGCTCAATCTTCAAATTCCTTATCGCGCTCTGTAGCGCACAAAAAACAGGAGGCTCCTGTGAGCTCAGGTGCAAAAGTAGTAGCCGCGTTTATTCGCGAGACAACACCAGGAATCACGCCTACAGCAGGGGCGTGGAACCTGCTGCGTCGTTCTTCATTTGGTCTGAAACCAACGCAGAACACAAATGATAATGACGAAATCGCTGGTGACCGCATGGCGCAGGGTGTTTCACGCGGCACAGTGGATGTCGGCGGCGATGTCGGCACGCGGTTTCGCTGGAACCAGCATGATGATTTTCTTGCCAGCTGCTTCGGTTCCGAATGGGTAAATAACGTGCTGACGATGGGTAATGGTCGCATTACGTTCTCCGTGGCGACTTTTGCCAGTGATGTGGGGATCGCCCAGATTGCCCGCGGTTGTCAGGTTGGCACCTTCCAGATGGAAATCCCGGCCGATGGTGATATCACTGCAACCATTACATTTGCAGGGCTGGACTGGGAGACGAAGGGGGACGATACCAGCTATTTCACCACGCCAGTGGATTTAGCGGGGGCGCTGCGTTACTCCTTCAAGGAGGTCACGAACATCCGGCTGAATGGTGTTGATGGCGGGACAGGCTTCTGCGTCGACACCTTTAACATTCAGTTCAACAACAATATGCAGACTCAGCGCTGCATCGGTACCGGTTCGGCGTTCGCCGGCGCCAACATTTCGACAACCTTTACCCCGTCAGGTCAAATCACGCTGTCATGGTCAAAGGCAGCCTGGGAGGTTTACAAAAAAACGTTCACCGGCGAAACGGTGCCGTTTAGCTTCACCCTGGAGAATGCAGAAGGCGCCTATACCTTCGATTTCCCGGAAGTGCAGATCTCTGGCGACTGGCCGGATGCGGGGAGCACTGACATTGTTCAGGTTCAGCTGGATATCACCGCGGCCAATACTCCGCCAACTATCACCCGCGTTCCCAAAGTGCCGGCGACGGCAATCAGTGTTGCGCCAGCCACTTCAATTGGGGCCGTGGGATCTACTGTGACGTTAACCGCCACGCTTACGCCAGCTGATTCAACTGATACCGTCCAGTGGACGTCATCGGATCCGACTATCGCCAGCGTGGTTTCTACCGGGCAGAAAACAGCGAAAGTCACACGTAACGCAGCCGGTACTGCAACCATCACCGGTAAGGCCCGCACCTTTACCGCAACGTCTGAAATCACCGTTACCGCGCCTTAATTTACCTGGCCCGTTCTGCAGTCATCGCGGATCGGGCTTTTTTGGGAGTCTTTATGCTGATTATTTCTTCTCAAATTGATTTGAACGGAGAACGCTGGTTTTTCCCTTACAAAAAGCCAGCAGGAAGTAAAAAGAAATTCACGCCGGAAGACGAGGCGCTATTTAAACTCCGTCTGTTGGTGGCCAGTAGCGAGAATCCACAATACCGCTCACGCAATGCGCTGGTGCGGCGCCATATCGACAAAATGGACGCGAGCTACCAGGTCGGTACGGATGCTTTCGATCTCGCCAGTGTGGGCGAGATTGACTCGGTTGATGATCTTCTCATCGACAATTGCGCGCGCTTTCTTCTGAAAGACTGGGAAGGCGTGGGGGAGCTGGTGGATGGTACGGAGACGGCCGTAGCGTATACACCGGAGCGTGGTGTTGCGTTACTGAAGCAAAACCCCTCTCTGTACTGGCTTATTCTGGCTGAGGCGGCGAATATTGCTCAGGGTAAGGAGCAGCAGACTCAGGAAACCGTAAAAAAGCCATAGAGGCCCAAAAGTGGCTAAAGGAATTCGCCGGCGAACAGGGCGAGAAAGCAAAGTGGCGCAGGGAGAAGCTAAATCTCCCGCCCATTCCAGAGCCTGAAATCGATGCAGTCACTGGGGAGATCCTCAACGCTTACGCCATGATATCGCGCGGCAGGAAGTATGCAGGCATGGCTGGAGTGCCGCTCCCTCTATCCCTGAATGATATCGAGCTTTACCTGGCATCGCGCACCATCCTGATTGACCGTACCGAGTTTGATGCAGCGATACTGGCCCTCGATGACGCCTGGAGGGATGAGTGGGCAGAGGCACAGAAACGTGCAGCAGATAAGAAAGGAAGCAACTGACCTACCATTAATGGTGGTCCATGCTACTGAAAGTCGATGATAGGATGTTTCCGATTGCAATCAAAGGAAACATATAATGAAAAAAGTCATCGCCTTGGCGCTTGGAGCGCTGTTACTTTCTGGTTGTACAGTACGTGTTGCAGATTTGACTGTGGCGAGTACTAAAAATTACAACCTCAATGGGGGTAAGTTCTACAAAGGGAAACGTGTAACAGCAGAAGATAGCTATCCGGTTATCATCTTCCCTCTTGGCATCCCGAACGTTAAAACAGCCGCTGATCGAGCGATTGAAAAAGATCGCTGTGCAGTTGGTCTGTCTGACGTAGTTGTCACTCAACTTAACCACTCCTTCTTGTTCGGTAAGATTGGTCTGCGTGTTGAGGGTAATCTTGTGATTGACCGCAGCCTGCCGGGTTGTGAGAACGCAAGCTGATTGATAAAGCCACCATCGGGTGGCTTTTTAATTGATGGGGTAGACAAGTGAAGATTATTGGATACTTAGCGATTGTAATAGGGGTGATCTTTGCTGTATCGGCGCTATTTATGGATGTGACAGTAGCGACAAGCGGTGGCTATAGGGTTAACAATCTTGGATTGATGTCATCGCGCCAAAATTACATGATATTTGGAGGTTTCGTAGCCATCGCAGGTATCATTATTGCTCTGGTGGGAGATAAGCTAAAAGCGTCCGGAACTTCAGTCAAATGCCCTTACTGCGCAGAATTAATAAATTCCGAAGCGGTGAAGTGCAAGCATTGCGGGAGTGATGTAACTCCTTCGAAGATAATAGCTAACACTGACAATACTGGAGCTAGTGATAGGCTGGCTGATGTCAATGTAAAGTTAATCGCTGGAATTGCAATTACTGTCTTTGCGGTGATTATCGTAGCAATAATGTTTTACCGCCAATGAAGTAAAGACCCGACAGTTTCAAAAAGTTCCAACCTCGCTTTGGCGGGGTTTTTTATTGCCCGGAGATAGGTAATGACTGAACAAACATCCCGCCTCGCTATTATTCTCGATAGCACCGGAGCAGAAAAGAATGCGGATAGTTTAGCCAGTGCTCTAAACAAAATAACAGCAGAGGGTGAAAAAGCTGAGTTCGCAACGGATAATCTTTCCGCAGCTACTAAAGATCTAAACTCACATCTTAAGGTTGGACCAAAACACGCTATCGAAAATGCGAAGTCAACAAGGTCGCAGCGGGAAGAAATAGAAAAATTACTGGATAAGCTGGATCCTACATCAAAGGCGTTTGATGAGCTGGATAAAGCAATGGAGCGGCTGAAAAAGGCAAATCTATCTGGTGTGCTGGGGGCTGAGGAATTCAGCCACTACAGTTCCATCATTGATCAAACCCGCAATCGTCTTCAGTCTGCTCAGGATGAATTGACTGGGTTTACGCAGGCCCAGAGAGAAGCTGCGAAAGCTGCTCAGGATTCAGCAGCACAACAGGCGCAGCAAGAGCGAATTCTCACGCAATTACAGGCTCGCCTTGATCCCGTAACCCACGCATTACAGGCTCTTGACGAGCAGCAGCGACAAATTTTCGAATATACGTATAGTGGTGCGCTTAGTATCCAGCAGTATGATGCCTACAGTGCCAAAATTGCCGAAGCTCGCCGTGAGTTGAACGGAGAAGCACAGGCAGAACGTGAGGCAGTAAAGGCTCAGGAAGAGCAGCGTGCTTCGTTGCAGCGATTAGTTGGCCAACTTGACCCTTTCTCAGCTGCGTTAGATAAAATCAAGAAACAGCGAGCTGAACTGTCGGCTGCCAAAGATGCCGGGCTGCTTACGCCTGAATACCACGCAGAGCTTTCAAATAAGCTGGATTTGACGGAGAAAGGGCTCAATCAGGTCAGCAATGAAATGCGGTATGGGGCCATCTCGGCAGGGCAGTATAAAAATGCCATGCGGTTACTCCCCGCGCAGTTGAATGATATTGCTGTTGGCCTGGCTGGTGGTATGCCTTTATTCACTATCTTCATGCAACAGGGTTCGCAGATCGCTGATTCGTTTGGCGGTTGGGGTAATCTGTTCGAGATCATAAAACAGCAGTTGCTGGGGGCCGGAGATGCCGCCGATGAATCAAGCGATTCCCTGTCAGCTAACGCTAACTCATTGTCTGAAAATGCAGAGAATGCCAAAAAACTGACTGGATTTCTGAATCCCATGACTATCGGGATCGGCGCTCTTGTCGCAGTTGTGGGTACTCTCACATATGCCTGGTACAAAGGCAGCCAGGAGCAACAGGAGTTCAATAAGTCCCTTGTTCTGACCGGGAATATTGCCGGGGTAACCACCGGGCAATTGGCAGACATGGCGAGATCGGTCGCAGATAATACAGGGAATACCACAGCCGCTGCCGCTCAGGCACTAAACCGTGTTGTCTCTGGTGGTAAAATCGCTACAGGTTCAATGCAGACTGTCACAGAGGCCGTTGTCGCAATGAACGATGCGACCGATGAATCTATCGATAGCATGGTGGCAGACTTCGAGAAAATCGCACAAAACCCGGTAGCCGCTATCGGAGAACTGAACGACAAATATCACTTCCTGACTCTGGCAACTTACAACCAGATTAAGGCGTTGCAGGACGAGGGTAATCAGCAAGAGGCTGCGAGACTGGCAACAGAGACGTATGCTGCGACTATGAAGCAGCGTGCTGACCAGATTCAGGGTAACCTAGGATCACTGGAGCAGGCATGGAAATGGTTGGGTGATGCCGCGAAAGGTGCCTGGGATGCCATGCTTGATATAGGTCGTGAAAAATCTATAGAGCAAAAAATAGCAGAAGCTCAGGACGAACTGGGTAGGGCGCAAAAGTCACTTTCTGATTTAAGTGCCAGACAATCAAAATATGCTGGGCCATATGGAGCATGGAAGTCTAGCGACCTTTCCATGCTTCAAAAGGGGGTCGATGCTGCTAAAGCGCGACTAGCTTCATTGCAGTCCGAGAAAATGGCTCAGGACGCCATTAATGAATCCTATGACCCATACCTTAAAAAACAGCAGGAAGGGATAAAACTACAGCAGAAGGCTGATGCCTTTTCTCAGAAATATCAGACACGGCAGCAGCAACGTGCTAAAGAGTTGGCTGAGCTATCCAAGTATCGCGGGAAATATACTCAAGAAGAATATGACAGAATATATTCTGAAATAAATGACCGCTACAAAGACCCGAAATCACCCAAGACGCCAAAGGGTAAAGCATATACCGAGGACGCAGCAACCCGGCTTCTTGATCAGATAAACCAGCAGACTGCTGCCATGCAGTCCCAGCTGGATGCCAGTGACAAGCTTAACAGCGCGACACAGGCGCGAATCAAGTTCGAACAGCAAATTGCTGACCTCAAGTCTAAAACGCAGCTCACAGCCGACCAGAAGTCGATTCTTTCCCGTTCAGATGAAATCCTCCAGGCGTATAAGCAGCAGGAGGCACTGCAAAACTCCGTAAAAACCCTGGATGATTACCGGAAACTGCAGGAACAGGTAAAGACGAAGGATGAGCGGACCAACGATCTGCTTAAAACCCGTCTTGAACTGCTGGAGAAAGCCAAAGCAACCGGGCAACTAAAACCCGGTGAATATGAAAAAACACGGGCAGACATTTATCAAAACACCGATATGCAACTGCCCTCGACGGTTCGTAATGTTGTAGGAAACCTGACACCCACAGGAGGGCGACTCTCTGGAACTTTTGAGGGGATGCAGGGGCAAATCAATGAATATGACCAGGCGCAGCAGGAGCTCCAGCGCTGGCTGGCAGCTCAGGAGGAAGCTTATGCGAAGGCCGGCGAAATAACTGCCGAGGGTGAGGCCAGAATGACGTCGATTCGTCAGCGTGCAGCGGATGCAAATCAGGTCATCGAGGCTCAGAAAAACACCATCATATCTGCGGCCACGCAGTCCTTGTTTGACAGTACCGCCGACATAATGCGAACGGGGTTTGGTGAGCAATCGGCAATCTACAAGGTTGCTTTTGCTGCGAGCAAGGCATTCGCTATCGCGGACTCAATGGTGAAAATCCAGCAGGCTATAGCAAGCGGTGCAGTTAGCGCGCCTTATCCGGCCAACATCATCGCTATGGCCTCAATCGCTGCGCAGACTGCCAGTATCGTCTCAAATATCCAGGCTGTTTCAGGAGTTGGCTTCGCCTCCGGCGGTTACACCGGCCCCGGTGGTAAGTATCAGCCCGCGGGTATTGTTCACAAAGGTGAGTACGTCTTCGACCAGGCGTCAACGAACCGGATCGGCGTGTCTCAGCTTGAGGCACTTCGAAATGGCCAACCGCTTGATGCAACTCTGGGGCGCACAGGGTTTGGTACTGGTGTTCAGAACGTTAACAGCGATAACCGTAGGCAAACAACTGTACACGCGCCGATTAATCAGGAGTTTCATCTCCAGGGTATTACTCCGGAGCAGTTGAGCGCTACACTCAATCAGAATAATCGACAGCTTTCCAGGCAGTTAAAAGGTGAACTCACAAAGGAGGTTACCATGCCACAAGGGGCTTTTGGCAACGCTCTAAAAGGAAACTATACACGACACGGTCCTAGGTAAGCTAAACTGCATTAGCTGAGACTTGATTGGGTAGGTAAGTCTAACAATCTGAGTAGGTGCAAGAAAACACAAGGATCTTATTAATGGAAGCGTTGTTAACATTTACATTTAAAGACTTCATAGCTTTTATGATTCCTCTTTTTATTGGCGGACTTATCTTCAATAGGAGACGTAAACGTAAGGAGGTCCGAGTGAAGTTTTCATTTCTTTGGCTTGTTTTGATAGTCGGTGGAATTCTTGAAATATGCGATGATATCTACACAACTTATTCCTATAGGCATAATCACTTATATAATAATGATACGCTTACAACCGTGTTTAACTATGATTTTGCAAAAATTGTTTTTTGTGGGGTTTTGATCTTTGTTTCTATTGCGCTTCTTCTTCAGGAGTTGCTTTTAAACAAGCAGTCACATTGATGTATATTGCCTGTCGGCGCATCGCCATTTTTTATTTTGATATGGGGCTGTGCCGAAACAATGTAAGCTCACATCAAAGTCAATAAAATTAATATATTGATAATGCTGTTTTTTAAATCAGAGATTTCTTCGATTCCATCGTGCTTTATTCTGAAATGTATACCCTCCTGAGGTTAATGGTGAAATTTTATTCGAGATACTTTACCGGGAGACTGCATGACTGATATCTACTACCCACATGACAGCCTCCCCATGCCTTTACAGGAAGGGTACGGATTCCAGCCTGTAAGCCCGTTAAAACGTACCCAGTTAATCACTGGCCGCGCGCGGCAAAGGCGAGCTTATACGTCCACGCCGACGCAGGCCAGCATCACCTGGTTTATGGAAACCGATGCGCAGGGACTGGCGTTTGAGTCCTGGTTCCGTGATGCGTTATCTGACGGGGCTGCATGGTTCATGATGAAGCTGCAGACGCCGGCAGGCATTAAGTTTTACAAATGCCGCTTCACAGATATTTATCAGGGCCCGGTGCTGGTGGCCCCGATTTACTGGAAGTACACGGCGCCGCTTGAATTATGGGAACGCCCCCTTGCTCCAGCCCCATGGGGTAATTACCCGGAATGGATCGTCGGCAGCTCACTGCTGGATATTGCGCTGAATAAGGAGTGGCCCAAGGCTTGATTAAAACCGTTTCACCTTCATAATAACCTGTGTCGATTTGTGGGAAAGTCCTTCATGCCGCTCCGTAGCCGGAGCGTGAAATAAAGTGAGGAATAGCGATCCTGCCGGTGAGGGTACACCCACATTCGACACCAATTTTTAAGGCCACCTTCGGGTGGCCTTTTTTATTGGGTAAAAATCATGACAAGACTTAACAGGCTCTATGCCAGCAGCGGGCCGGAGGTGATCATTGAAACGCTGCAGATCACCGTTGGCTCAGATGTTCACTACCTGTGCCAGGGGTACGAGGATATTACGGCGACGACGGAGAGCGGCGATACCGTAACGTTTGCCGCCTGCGCGATTGACATTGCGCTGCCGGCGCGCAATGCGGACGGTACGCAAGATTTGAAATTTGCCCTGTGCAATATCGATGGTGTTGTGTCCACGGCGATCCGCAATGCGCTGGCTAACCGTCTGTCTGCATTGCTGACGTACCGGTGTTATATCTCCACTGATTTAGCGGCCCCTGCGGAAGTGCCGTATACGCTGAAAATCAAGTCTGGTTACTGGACGGCGACAGAAGTGCAGATTACCGCGGGTTATATGAATATCCTTGATACAGCCTGGCCACGTTACCGCTACACGCTACCTGTATTCCCCGGACTGCGTTATATCAGCTAAGGAATCCATCATGTTTATTCCTGATAAATACTGTTCTGTCAAATGGCAGAAGGGCGGTAGAGCCTACCCGCTACTTGACTGCTTCGGCATTGTTAACGAGATACGCCGCGACCTGAATTTACCCGTCTGGCCCGATTTTGCAGGGGTCACCAAAGACGACGGAGGCCTCGACCGGGAAGCGCGCAGGATGATGCTTACCCTTGAGCGCTGCGAACCCTGCGAAGGGGCCGGAGTGGCCTGTTATTCCGGCTCAGCCGTCACCCATGTGGGGATTGTCGTCAGTATTGATGGCCTGCTGCATGTGGCGGAATGCAATCCGGGAACGAACGTCACCTTTCTGCCGTTGCCGCGGTTTAAGCGGCGATTTGTCAAAGTGGAGTTCTGGCAATGACCATTCGTTTTTACCCGTCCCGGCTTCCCGGTGAACCACTCGAAACGCATGAGCATGGTGTAACCAGCATTCGCAGCTGGCTGGTGGCAAATGTTGAAGGCTACGAGGATCGGGATGTCCCACCGCTGACCGTTGAGGTTGAGGGGCTGTTAATTCCGCCAGGCGAGTGGGCTAAGTGTGTGATTCGCCCTGATAGTGATGTCAGGCTTTATCCGGTTCCCTTCGGGCTGGAGGCCGCCACAATCGCGTGGATCGGCGTCGGTATCTCCGTTGCCGCTACAGCCTATTCGCTGTTTATGATGAGCACCATCGATACGGGCGGCTATACCTCATCCACAGGGCGGAGTCTCGACCTGAACCCGGCAAAGGCAAATACGGCAAAACTCGGTGATGCCATTCGTGAGGTGTTTGGCCGGGTGCGTATCTACCCTGATTATGTGGTGCAGCCGGTTACCCGGTTTGATGCCGCCGATCCCACGAAAATGCGCGTCCAGATGCTGCTGTGTCTCGGTGTCGGTGATCTGATTTATACCAATGGCGATATCCGGGTAGGCAGCACTCCTGCATCGACGCTGCTTGGTTTCAGCAGCATCCATTACCCGCCAGGCGCGGACGTTTCCGGCGATGAGCGCAGTGAAAATTGGGTCAACAGTACGGAGGTCGGCGGAACATCATCCGGCACCGGGCTGGATATGGCCCAGACGTCGCCGGACGCAGACGACATTATCGCAGACAGCATGACCGTCTCCGGATCGAGCGTGACGTTTACGGGGCTGGATACGGATGATGATGACGATAATGACGAGAACGATAACGCGCTGCCGCCCAGCTGGGTCGCCGGCGCCGTGGTCGAACTGAAAGCGCCGGCTAACTACCAGATCACTTCGGCGGCCGGATACAGCGTTATCGCCAGCCCGCTGCTGACGGAGATCGCGCCGGTAGTAGGTATGCCGGTGACGCTGGGGTTTAACTCTGTCGATTACGATCTGTTTATCGCGTCATATACCCCCGGTCAGGCTGCCGTGCCCGGCACCGGGGGGAGTGCGGCAAAAGTCCAGGCCAGTGCGGCCCCGACCACCTACGATTTTTCGACCAGCTCCAGCACGTTCACGATCACCTGGCAGGGGGTTACCTACCCGGTGTCGCTGGTGGCTAACTATGTCTCGATGTCGGGACTGCTGGCGGCCATCACCGAGGGACTCACTGGCTCCGGCCTGGTTGCGCAGGACAACGGCGGAACTGTACTGATAACCGAGTCGGCCAGTCCGTTCGCGGGTGGGGCGATCACGTCCTCTTCGCTGCCTGCAGCTGTTTTCGGTGATGCTCCGGTTTACACCTCCGGCACGGCATCAACCGGCGGCAGCCCGGCGGTAACGGCGAATGTTACGCTTGCCTATAACAGTGCCACGGGAACGGCCTTTTCCGGCATGCCGGAGGGTGTGCAACGGCTTTCACTTGCCCACCGTGGCAACGAATACCGCATTGTCTCGGCTGACGGCACGACGGCGACGGTGACACGCCTGGTTAACGGTGCCGTTGATGAGTCATGGCCGGGTTTCACCGCCAGGACGATGATCGACTATGAGGCTACTGGTCTTAACGACACGCTGAGCTGGCTGGGACCATTCCTGGTTTGCCCTGAAAATGAGACCGTCGATATGTTCGAGGTGAATTTCTCCTTCCCGAACGGCATCTGTGGCTTTGACAGCAAGGGGAAAAAGCGGCTTCGGCATGTTGAGTGGGAGATTCAGTATCGCGTCTACGGTTCCGGATCGGGGTGGGTGAGTCACCAGGGCGAGTATGCGCTGAAAAACGTCAACGGGTTAGGTTTCACTGAGCGGATCACCCTCAGCTCTCCGGGACTGGTAGAGGTTCGCTGTCGCCGGCGCAATGAGCAGGGCTCAAACAACGCCAGGGATTCGATGTACTGGCAGGCACTGCGCGGGCGACTGCTGACACGACCTTCATCCTATCCCGGCGTGTCGCTGATGGCGGTGACCGTCGAGACGGGCGGGAAGCTGGCGGCGCAGTCGGACCGTCGCATTAACGTTGTGGCCACGCGCGCCTATGACTCAGGAACGGCCAGAACCATTTCTGGGGCGCTGCTGCATGTCGGGAACTCGCTGGGACTGGAGATGGATGTCGACACCATCAACGTGCTGGAGTCTGCATACTGGACGCCACGCGGCGAGTATTTCGACTTTGCTACCGGCGACAGTATCTCAGCGCTGGAAATGCTGCAGAAGATAGCCAATGCCGGGAAGTCACGTTTTCTGCTGAGTGATGGCCTAGCGACGGTCAACCGTGAGGGGATTAAGCCCTGGACTGGCGTGATCACTCCGCATGAGATGGTGGAGGAGCTGCAGAGCGGATTTACCGTACCGTCCGACGATGATTTTGATGGCGTCGACGTGACATACATCAACGGGACTACCTGGGCGGACGAGACCGTTAAATGCCGGACGCCTGATAATCCCACGCCGGTGAAAATCGAGAACTACAAACTCGATGGGGTACTGAATCAGGATCACGCCTACCAGATCGGCATGCGTCGCCTGATGAAATACCTGCAGCAGCGGGTGACGTTCCAGACCACTACCGATCTGGACGCGCTGTGCTACAACACGGGCGATCGCATTGTGCTCACGGATGATATTCCGGGTAACAACACGATTTCCTGTCGGGTGGAGGCGATGACAACGGCTGGTGGCGTGACAACGTTCACCGTTACGGAGCCGCTGGACTGGTCTTTCGAAAACCCCCGAGCGCTGATCCGCTATCAGGATGGATCTGCATCCGGGCTGATGGTGGCGAGCAGGGTGGGTGATTTTCAGCTGTCAGTCCCGCACCTGAGCGAGTTTGATGACCCGATGAAGGTTGACCTGTCGTCGGCAACCATCGAGCCGATCCGCCTGGTGTTCTGCGGCTCAACGCGCCACGTCTACGACGCCATTGTAGAGGAGATCGCCCCGCAGTCTGACGGAACCTGTCAGGTCACCGCTAAAGAATACCTCGAATCGTTCTACCAGTACGACGACGCCACATACCCCGGCGTCGCTGCTTAATACCCAAAAAATCCCTTTCAACTTTTCTTTCGCTCAAACCCTCGTTTGGGCGAAGCCTCTTTTTTGGAGCAAAAAACATGGCCGAACTTAACCCGCCACTGGGTACGACGACGCCGGAAATATTCCTGGATAACGTCAAGCGCGCTGACGAGCTGGTTAACGGTCCGGCAGGAACGGTTAACGACCGCGCAGGTGAACCGCTGGATACGTGGCGTAAGATTATGGCGAAAAACGATGAGGTCAGGCAAAACATCATCCCGCTCAGTAAGCAGTATCAGACGCTGGCAGCGGCGCAGGCAGACATCGTGAATATTCCGGTGGGCTCGACCACGTATTACCGCAGCCCGGATAACAGTGCGCTCGCAATTGAGGTGATGAACGTTGGCGGGACGCTGCAGCCTACCGGGCGCCGTATGGTTTCACAGAAAACCGTAGAAGGGATTATCCCCAGTCTTGTTGGCCCCGGCATGAACCTGTTCAACAAGGGAGCGGTGATCTCCGGGTTCTATCTGTTTGAGGGAACGGGGATCCCCAGGGAAAATCCTGAGTACTGCTATTCAGAAAAGATCTCTGCCGTGGCCGGGGGAGCTTATACTTCCAGGCTTCTGACTCGTGTAGTGACATTTTTTGATGGTAACGACAATTATCTGTCTGATCTCTCATCTGTTACTGCATTTACAGCGCCTGCCGGTACTGCCTATTTTATTGTTTCGGTACCGCTGGTAAACATCGACACCTATCAGGTAACGTTTGGTGCTGGCGAAATGCCCTATCGGGCATATCAGGCAGTACTGCGGGATAATATCAAAGGGGCGCCGACAAACTCCTATCGAACGCTGGGCTTTACTGCAGGCAAAAACTTATTCAATCCTGCCGACGCTATGCCCGGCGTGCATCTTTCCAGTATCGGCACAATTCTTACAGACTCTGATACCAGCATGACCGTATCGGGATACATCCCTGTTGACCCGACTCAGCCTTATTGTGTCGATCATCCGTGGAAAGCAGCTACATACTATGATGCGAAAGGCGTGTTTATCAGCCGCCAGTATGATTCGTCCTATTCAACAAAACCTGTCAATCCGCTGACATTACCGTCAAATGCCGCGTATATGCGGATAGAAATTCCTGCTGTCGTGGCGTCTGTTACCATGGTGGAAAGGAATAATAAGGCCACCGAATTTGAGCCGTTTAAATCAAAGGCCCCATCGGAATATTCAGGTGTGCCAGTAGTCTTTTCTGAACCGGTAAAAGCCCTGACGGAAACAGACCTCTACGGCCCCGGTACGAACCTGTTCAATAAGAACAAGGTGGTTGATGGTTATATCAATGAGTTCGGTGCATGGTTCCCGGTTCCGGCAGCCAGTGGGTCCGTATACATCACCTCGGAATACATTAAAGTGTCGGCGGGTGATGTTCTGAATTCAAGCCGGTCGATGCGCTTCATTAACTTCTACGACTCGGACAAAAAACATCTTTCGTCGGTTTCAGCAGTTAATGTTGTCACTGCGCCTGCATCGGCAGCGTATGTGAGAATAACCACTCTTCTTTCAAACAAAGATGCGATGTTTGTCGCCAGAGCGTCAGTACTGCCGCCCGTTGAAGACTATGTGCATGTCATGCGCAAAGTACTGCCTGACGGTTTTCAGATCCAAATTCCTGGAGATATTGTTGACGCAGACCAGCTCGATATTGATTTTGTAAAGCATGGACTGATAGTACTGGGGAAAAACCTGTTTAACAGGGCGACCGTGCAGTCAGGGTATATTAATGAATCGGGCACTGTTATATCCCCTGATTCACGTTACGTGTACTCAGATTATATTCCCGTTGAATTCAGCACGTCTTACGCACTTCGTGTCGGCGCCAGGTTCATTACGTTTTATAACGCCAGTAAAACGTTTATCCGTACGGATGCATCCTCCACTCAGGCACTGACTTCGTTCGTTACTGACTCGGAAATTGCCTATGTGAGAATTACATTTGGCTCGGATCGGTATGTAGAAGCCCAGGTTGAGAAAGGAGACAGCGCCACTGCATTCGAGGAATACGCGTTCTATTACCTTTCAGAAATGCCTGACGGCACGCCTGTCAAAGTGAAAGGCGCTGAAGTTGTATCAGAAGCGGTACCGGATGTTTTTGGTATTGAGCGTCTCCGGGAAACGCATATGCGGATGACCAAAATGTCTTTTGGGGATGCTGTTCGTCTTATCGTTGCGATGATGGGAGACAGCTACACCAGAACGTCACCACGTTATGTGCTGAAAGTGGCACAAATCCTATGGCGCTATTTCAATAGTGCAGGCACGGCCGCAACTGTCCCCCCCATTGGGTACGGCTGGCGTTCGTTTGGTTTTGATCCCAACGGCGATAATACTGATGTTATGGGTACATCAGTCGTACAGTCCGGATTTTCCTGCGCTTACAACACAGGACATGGCCCGGATATTTCATCTGTGACAGCGAGTGCAAGCGGAGCAACGATTTCATACAGCCAGAATTTTGCGCTGGGTTTTGATTCGTTCCTGTTTGCCGAGGGGGGATCTGGTGTTATTCAGTGCCAGGCAACCGGGATGGCTGACCCCGTCACGATTGACCTGTCGGCTTATCCCGCCGGGATGCAGATTATCCCGCTGGCGTTGCCAACAACCGGTAGTGGCACAGTAACGTTTACGGTTATCACACCTCCGGTGACGTTGTACGGAGCGAATATCCTCAATCAAACCATGTCGGGTGTCCTGGTTCATAAAATGGGGGGGAGTGGTTCTCATACCAATCACTGGGTCAACGCAATGGATCAGCGCTGGCTTGATGCTTTTGATAACCTCGGGGCCAACCTCGTGACAATCATGCTGGGAACGAACGACCAGGGCGCGCAGCTCTCTGCCGCGACATTCCGGGCTAATATTCTCACGATGATAGATCTGGTTCGTTCTGTGCGGCCAACGGCTGATATTTTGCTGATTTGTCCGGCAGAGAATAACCGGCCAGCGGGAAACTCCATTCCCATGAGTACTTATGCGGAGGTGATGTATAAGATTGCGCGGGATGATCGTGATGTGGCCTTTCTGAACCTGCAGGCGTCCTTCGGTCAGAAACACGAAGACTACGCAGCTGGATCAGACAGACCATGGATGATAGGGGATGGGTTACACCCAGACCCATCAACGGGAGGGTATGCCATTGCTGGAGCAATCGCGCGGGCGCTGGCCCTGCCGATATTCTTCAAGTGAAATGAGACCGGTATTACCTTGTCAGCGTAGATCAAAAAACATAAGTAAAATCATCCCCCGGCATTATTCCGGGGGATAGTTGGAAATAGTTACGTAATTAACTGAATCGGGAAGCGCACAGGTTGTAATCGGCTGTCAGTATATCGGTGGCCGTCAGGCCGGATGTACCGACATCATCAACCCGTGCGCGATACAGCATACCTGTCCAGGACAACGGAAACGGATTGCTCGTTCCAACCCGTCGCGTCGTGGGCTCTCCGGGTGGTGTCGCCGCCAGCGCAGATGTTGAGGTAAACACCACCACCTTATCGATATAGGCGCGAACAGTATGCTGTGTGCCATCCGCGCTGAACTCGCATTCAACGGCGAACTGATGCCGTCCTCCATCAAACAGGGGGAGCAGATTGCTGGTCACTACGTAATTTTTACCACGTACGGCCAGCTCTATTTTAGTCGGTTGTCCGGTTGCATCGGTCGTCGGCACAACTGATAAAAGCGCATTCGCATAGCCGTTTGTTTCGGTCGTGGAAAAATGCAGGAGCTGGTTGTTGAACGTGGACAGAGAACCGGCTTTCGTAACTTTTACCCAGGCCATAAACAGCCAGTGCGTATCGCTGACTTTCATGCAGCTGGCGGCATCCAGATCAAACCCGTCGTTTTTTACGCCAGCGAACACCATGCCTTTGTTTGCTGCGCTGTAGGTTTTAGCCAGGGAAAACGCCCCGGTGTGATCGTTATAGGTTAGATCGTGGATTATCGCTCCAGCAGCTAAATCTTTACCTCCTCCCATTGTGTCGACGGCCATATCAAATACGCTACGGGTACCTTTGTTAATGCTTTTATCGCGATAAAATTTCTTCCCGGTATCGTTAACCACTCCCTTTAACACCTCAATTCTTCCGCTCATTACAATACCCACCCTTTCAATTTCATAAAGTTATAAACGAACTCGGCATTGACATCTGCTCCGGCATACAGCGCATATTCTGGAGTGACTGAACCAGATATACTCTGGCTGGGGTGCAAATTGTCGTAACGTAACGACCTCGGTGTTACGCCATTATTGATATCTTCGACATCTCCTGGCGACGTCGGGTTATAATGATTCATAAAGTTTTGCAGCAGATCGACACCATTAATCTGGCAGTAATTATCAGGGAAATTCTGTTTATATAAATTATTTAAAATACGGACGTAATTATTATTGGTTGATCCTGTTGGTTCAGTGCCTGATGGGAACTCCGGTAAAATAACAAACCGCTTTCCTACCGACTTCAGCCAGGACACCATCGCCAGCGTGTTACTGATAATCAAATCGATTTCAGAAATATTATTTCGGCCCGGCCATAACAGATTAATACACTGATCATGCTGATCGTACCGGGTTCCAGCCGGTGCACCGTTGGTTACTGAAAACCCAGTTATCGGATAAACGATCACCGGAGTGGGCACACCGACTGTCACCGCAGCGCCTGCAGCAGTCCTGGTAAACGTCGCATTCGTCCCGTCCCAGCCAAACATCCCGTCAATACCCGCAAAGGAGCAGGCAATACTGGTGGCGGCAGCATTACCAAAAATGCGATTTGGGCCGGGTTTGGCTGGGCTTAACGTCACTGCACCAGATGCGGGGATGACACCGCCAGCAGGAGTGTAAAACGTTCGGGCAGCTCCCTGGCGGCTGGCGATACCTTCCGATGTCAGACCAGACTTGCCAAAATTGTAGGTATAAAGGCCTGTCAGCTGGGCAAGCCGTGAAAGAAAACGGCCGTTCTCCATGAAGCTGTGTCCCCAGCCGACAATTTTAGGCCTGGCGATATAGGGATATTCTTTAAAGTCTGGCCCATCGGCATAGAACAACCCGCCGGGGGCGTTGTCGGCTCTGTCTGACGTCCATACGATCCGGTTCAGAATATCCGGGCGGGGGTTCGTTTCGTTACTGTTTCCTGACGTTATGGCGATTTCTTTCTTATTCTCAGTGTCATAAACGCGAACCTGTGATTTCCCGCTGGCGTCGATCTGCGTGAATGGTGCATAGGGGTTAACTTTTGGCGGTTGTAAAGAAAACAGATAAGCCTGTTGCCATCCGATGGAACGCTGTATGTACTCATCCAGATCAAACTGAATGTTTTTATCTTCGTCCAGGATGACATATCTCGCGGGGTTCAGCTCATACTCACCCGATGCAGAGCTGAATTCCGTTGTGCCGCTGAGCACTTCGAGGTTTGTTTTATCCATCGTTTCCAGGATACCGGCAGGATTAATACTCTTCCCGTTAACGGACAGGCCACAGAAATCAAATAAGCCGTTTTTGAGCGCGATCAGAATGTTGTATTCGCTGTCCACCACAACAGAATCGTATTCATCGTTTAATTCTGTCATCGTCCTGAACGTCGTGGTTTCAGACAGCGCAACCAGGGGGATCAATTTACTGACCACAATATCGGAGGGCATACGCCTGCCGGTCGCGGTGAGTGTGCCGCTGATATTGATGTATTCATCTGCGAGAGCATCGTCGGCTGTGCTACGAACGAACGTCGCAGAGCCGGGCGGAATGTTTGCGATATCCGCCTGCGCTTCCGGGAGGGTCATATACTGACGGCTCAACGGAACCAGGTTGCGCCGGATATCGTCCAGCGTATTCGAAATCCGCGACATGATACCTCGCCAGGTATCCAGATCAGCCCCGGAGCGGTCAGGGAAGACCAGCGCCAGGCTATTCAGCAAATTATCCAGGCGAGTGGCGTTATCGAGCAGCACCGCAGGCGAACTGCTCCCAAGAGGCGGATCAAAGGCCATGTTTTTTGCTCCAAAAGGCGTTCGCCCAAACGAGGGTTTGAGCGAATGGCCGCGGCTTTTTACAATCAGCTATTTCAAGGAGTTAGATAGTGCTGATTGGCTATGCGAGGGTATCAACCGGGGATCAAAACCTCGATTTACAGAAAAACGCGCTGATCCGCGCAGAATGTGAGCTGGTTTTCGAGGATATGGCCAGCGGGAAAAATGCCCGGCGGCCAGGGTTAAAGCGAGCCCTGCGGCGGCTCCGCCCGGGCGATGTGCTGGTGGTCTGGAAACTTGACCGGCTGGGCCGCAGCGTGCGCGATCTGATTACGCTCGTGTCGGAGCTGCAGGCGCGCGGGGTGAATTTTCGCAGCCTGACTGACTCGATCGACACGTCGACCCCTGCAGGCCGCTTTTTCTTCCACGTCATGAGCGCCCTGGCGGAAATGGAGCGTGAGTTAATAGTGGAGCGTACCCGAGCCGGGTTAGCCGCAGCGAGGGAGCAGGGGAGAGTAGGTGGACGCCGCCGGGTAATGACTGAAGAAGTGGTGGAGCGGTGCCGCAGGATGTTGAGTACGGGCGCAACCCGGCAGCAGGTAGCTGATGTAATAGGTGTAGACGTGAAAACAATCTACAAGTACCTCCCGGCGACTTGAAGACAAAGATTTCACTACTTTTCCTGATATGTTACGTTTGGCTTAATCAATTCATTCAGCTTTGAAAACAGTTTGGTTTGTTTGTGATGAGTAAGAAAATAATAAGTTTTAGAGATTTTCTAACTATTAACCATAACCTTATGCACATGTCCGATACATGGGCTGATTTGTGGGCGTTGATTTTTTACACACGTTTAAGTGCGGGAAGGCTGCTGTCACTCCGTTACGATGACATTGATGGTTGTTCGATAATGATACGGGAACCGGGACATCTGAAGGCGCTACGTGTTGAATCAACCCCTCCAGTGGAGGGGATCATTGCTCGTAGAAGAGAACGCTATCCAGAAGATGTTTTTTTATTTCAGAGCCATTCTAACCGTGTGAAGTACCAACGCCGGCCGGTCACTATAATTGCTTTCAACGCCGCTTTACGTTGCGCCGCTAGATCATTACCAGACGTTAACGTAAGCAGTAGTAGCGCGAGAAATATATCGGACTAATCGCTTGTCCAATCGCGGGTAGCCGATGTGATAGGAGTGGGAGTAAAGACGATTTATAAATATTTTCCAGCCGGTTAAGTTTGCTCAACTGCGAACCGTATGCAAGAGATCGCAGGTGAGCAATTTGCTATGAAGGTATTGCCATAGCGGAAAAATTTTAAACTCTCATTGTTCGCAAATCCATCAAACAGCTAAGGGCTGATAACTCTTTAAGACTTACCTTACTCGTTACATCAATATGTTACGGAAATGACATAAATTGATAGCCAGAACCTATATTGATTCTCCTCTCGGATAAAACTACTTTGTGCGCAACCAGTATTGACCAGGAGGCTACCATGCTCCAGCACAAAATCAGGGAGGCGTTCTGCGCCTCTATCTCTCGCAACCCGAAAGGGTATCAGTACCTACGCACCAGTGACTTTGTCAACTCTCTGCGCCGGCGCGGCATCCACTTATCAGAGGTGGAAGCTAACTCCTGGACAGCGCGGGAACAAACGTATTTCGTCGATAAGACGCCTGACCATAGCGAAAACAGGCTGTGGATGATGGCAGGGATGGGGAGGGGCTCTGATGGTGCTAGTCAGGGTTGTTGGAGACTCCAATCCATAGTTTTATGACGCTTATGGTAAATAGTGCGAGGATGATAAATACAACGCTTGAGGTGATCAGAAGAGTAGTCATAGTGAGCCTTATTAATAGTGGTTATTATTCAGGCAGCTCATTTAGTGAATAGTTCAAAGTGTGTTGCACATAGGCCCACCCGGCAGCTAATGTATGCTGCTGCCTGGTGGGGGTAGTGACTCAGGCAGGAGATCACCGCGAATGATTATATAGACCGATCAACGCACAAACCAGTCGTCAGCCGTCTCCCAGGCGTCTTTTAGAGTGGTCTCTACAAATTCTTTGGCGATTTCTTTATCAGTCGCCCACAAAACGCTCAGCCCATCATTACTGGCCGTTTTCACGATCACTTCAACATCGTCATATTGCTTACTGACACGGCGGGTCATCTCGTCTTTCAAAGCCTCCAGTGAACCCTTTGGCATTTTCCCGGCTTTCTCTTTGGCAATGCTGATTTCTACACGCATGATCAACACCTCGATTTACTGGCTGGATACACAGTTGTATTGCTGTGAGTATATCCAGTGTATGCCTGGTGTCTATGCTTTTTAGGTGTGTATTTTTGTTACGATTATTTACAAATAGAAAACCCCAGACTGTGAAATCTGGGGTTCTTTTGAAGTGCACGTGCATTTTGCGTGCATATTTTTGTCTTTATTTGGTCTGCTTACCGTCTGGTCGGTGTCCGTAAGTGACTGTTTTAACTATCACTGTCTGGTTGCAGTCCTATCTAAAGTGGTGGAGCTGGCGGGAGTTGAACCCGCGTCCGAAATTCCTACATCCTCGGCACTACATGCTTAGTCAGTCTTTACATTCGCTTGCCAGCTGCGGACAGACACGCCACTAACAAACTAGCCTGATTAGATTTAACGCTTCAACCCCAGGCAGGGCATCCACGCGATCTCTTTTGGGTTTGACCTCTCTTTGATCCCCGTCTTAAGAGCGGAAGCTAGGGAGAGAGGGCTCAGAGCAGGTTATTAAGCTGCTAAAGCGTAGTTTTCGTCGTTTGCGACTATTTTTTGCGGCTTTTTACGAGGCCAACCGCCCCTCGGCATGCACCTTGGGTTTCGCAAATCCCGTCGAATCCAGAATCAGCCCCAATGTGTAGGTCAAGTATAACAGATTTGTGAATGTCGTTACCAGCCCCATTACGCAGGATTGTTTCAACGGGGTGGACGAAAAAGCAGCATCAACAAAGATATAGCGTAAGGGCCAGCGAGAGCTGGCCCTCGGGGAGGGGAAATTAACGTCCGGCGTGCTTCATAATACGCGCCTTATCCAGCGCCCATTCACGATCTTTCAGGTCGGTACGCTTGTCGTGCTGTTTCTTACCTTTGGCGACGCCGATTTTCACTTTGCACCAGGCGTTCTTCCAGTACAGCGACAGGGCGACGACGGTGTAACCTTCGCGGTTAATGCGGCCGTACAGCGTGTCGAGTTCGCGCTGGTTGAGCAGCAGCTTACGGGTGCGCGTCGGGTCGCAGACATAGTGGGTGGAAGCCACGGCCATAGGCGTAAAGTTGGCGCCGAACAGGAAGGCCTCGCCATCCTTCAGGATGACATAGCTATCGCCGATGTTGGCTTTGCCTGCACGCAGGGATTTGACCTCCCAGCCCTGCAGGGCGAGACCAGCCTCGTATTCATCTTCGATAAAGTATTCGTGACGGGCGCGTTTATTCAGCGCAATGGTGGCTGATCCAGGTTTGTGGGCTTTTTTCTTAGTCATAATGTCCTGAAGTCATCGTCTTATACACAGTTACCTCGATCGCATCCTGCGAGGTGTACTGCGCATCTTAGCACGAGTTGCGGCACAGCGTTTTTTTTAGCAGCAGATAAATGATATTATTTGCACTGTGTTTAAATGTGGAACCTGCTATGCCTCAGATTAGCCGTACTGCGCTGGTGCCTTTCAGCGCGGAACAGATGTATCAACTGGTAAACGATGTGAAGTCCTATCCTGATTTTCTGCCAGGCTGCACCGGTAGCCGCGTGCTGGAATTGGGGCCGACGCAAATGACGGCGGCGGTTGATGTGTCCAAAGCCGGCATCAGTAAGACCTTCACCACACGCAATACACTGACCAGCAACCAGAGCATTTTGATGAGCCTGGTGGATGGCCCGTTCAAGAAGCTGATTGGCGGCTGGAAGTTTATTCCGCTGAGCCCCGAGGCCTGCAAAATAGAATTCCATCTCGATTTCGAGTTTACCAATAAACTGATTGAGATGGCTTTTGGCCGGATCTTCAAAGAGCTGGCCGCTAACATGGTGCAGGCGTTCACTTCGCGCGCCAAAGAGGTTTACAGTGCCGGCTAATATTCGTGTTGAAGTCGCCTACGCGCTGCCTGAAAAGCAGTATCTGCAGCGGGTCACCCTGGACGAGGGGGCGACGGTCGAGCAGGCGATTATCGCCAGCGGTCTGCTGGCGCTGCGTGATGACATCGATCTGGCGAAAAACAAGCTGGGTATCTACAGTCGTCCGGTAAAGCTGCATGACGAAGTTCACGACGGCGACCGGGTGGAAATCTATCGTCCGCTGATCGCAGACCCGAAAGAGCTGCGTCGCCAGCGGGCAGAGAAAAGCGCCGCAAAGTAACCCGCAGCAGACCGACTATCAGCCATAAAAAAAGCGCTCATCGAGCGCTTTTTGCTTTTCCGGGCCTTACTGACTGGTCAGCGCAGGCTTGTTATCAATGTTAGTCAACACACCGCCGCTGTTGAAGGTCAGGGTTAGGGTCTGCTGAGTCACTTTCTGGTGGCCCGGCTCCTGACGGAAGACATAGAACCAGGTATTGGTGCCGAACGGATCCGTCATCATTGGCGTCCCCAGAGCATAAGCTACCTGCTGTTGCGTCATACCGACACGAATTTTTGCTACATCGTTTGGTGCCAGATAGTTACCCTGGTTGATGTCAGGACGGTAAACCACTCGTTCCAGAGTGGAACAGCCTGCGGTCAACATAAGAAGAACCGCTGCGGCAGCAGTCAGCGTTTTACAGCGCATAGTGATTTGATTCCTTTTTGGGCCCGAGCAGTACGTGGCTCATCTGTAATATGCCGATAATAATAGACCTTCGCGCCGTTGGAAACCTCCGGCTGCAGGTCAGCAGGCAATTTGCTGTTCACTATGACCCTGTGAAAATCAAAAAGTTTACGCCGCAAGCAACTCTTTCGCGTTCGCCAGGGTGTTGCGCGTGACTTCGCTGCCGCCCAGCAGACGGGCCAGCTCCTGCAAGCGAGCACGTTTATCCAGCGGCTGCATATGGGTTTCGGTCATCTCGCCATCGGTCTCTTTGCAGACAAAGAAATGATGGTGGCCGCAGCCTGCGACCTGCGGCAGGTGGGTCACGCACATCACCTGCGTGGACTCGCCCAGCTGGCGCAGCAGCTTGCCGACCACGGCGGCGGTGGGGCCGCTGATACCGACGTCCACTTCGTCGAAAATCAGCGCCGGGGTTTCCATTTTACGCGCGGTGATCACCTGAATCGCCAGCGCAATGCGCGACAGTTCGCCCCCGGAGGCCACTTTGGCGATTGGCTGCAGCGGCTGACCTGGGTTAGTGGTGACGCGGAACTCAATATGGTCGGCGCCGTCGGCGGTGAGATGGCGTTCATCGAACGCGACCTCAATCGCGAAGACCCCGTGCGGCATCGAAAGTGAGTGCATACTCTCAGTGATAAGCTGGGTCAGCTCGTCGGCGCTGGCCTGGCGCAGGACATGCAGCTGGCGCGCGGTCTCCAGCGCCAGCTGATGATGTTCGACCACCTGCTGGCTGAGGGATTCCAGCGAGCCGGCGCTGTCGTCCAGCAGGCGCTGCTCTTCCAGCATCGCCTGATAAACCGCCGGCAGCTCTTCCGGCATCACCTGATGTTTACGCGCCAGCGCGATTTGTCGGGAAATCCGTTGCTCAAGTTCAAACAGACGGTTCGGATCGAGATCCAGACGGTCATGGTAGTGGCGCAACTCGTCGCTGGCCTCGCTGAGCTGAATGGCCGCCTCTTCCAGCATATCCAGGACGCCGGAAAGCTTGCTGTCCATGCCCACCAGCTCGCTGACCAGCTGCTTCGCGGTATAAAGCTGGCTCTGCAGATTGGCCTCTTCGCCGTCCGCCAGTACCGTAAGGGCGTGCTGGCAGGTGCTGAGCAGCTGGCCGCTGTTGGCCAGGCGCTTGTACTCTTCGTCAATCTGCTCGAATTCTCCCGGCAGCGGGTTAAATTCGTTCAGCTCTTTAAGCTGATACTGCAGCAGATCGGCGCGGGCGGCGCGCTCCTGGCTCTGCTGCTGATGCTGGGCCAACTCGCGGCAGCTCTGGTGCCACTGGCGATAGTGCTCGGCCATACGCTGAGTAAGCGCATACTCACCGGTATAGCCGTCGAGCAGCGTTTTTTGGTGTTCGGGTTTGGTCAGCAGCTGGTGGGCATGCTGGCCGTGGATCTGGATCAGCAGCTGGCCCAGCTCGCGCAGCTGCGAGAGCGGGACGGCGGTGCCGTTGATGAAGCCGCGCGAGCGGCCGTCGGCGCTGATCACCCGGCGAAGTAAACACTCACGCCCGCTCTCCAGCTGATTCTCTTCCAGCCAGCGCTGGGCGGCAGGGGTATCTTTCAGCGCGAAGCGCGCGCACAGGTCGGCACGGGTGGCGCCGCGACGCACCATGTCGGCTTCCGCTCTGCCGCCGAGGCACAGCCCCAGCGCGTCGATGGCAATGGATTTCCCGGCGCCGGTTTCCCCGGTGATGGCGGTCATGCCGCTGTGGAAATCAATTTCCAGTTCACGAACGATAGCAAAATTACTGATGGTGAGTTGCGCCAACATAGCTGCCTTCCTGTATGAAAAACCAATACTGTGTTTTCGTACAGTATAGACTGGTTTTTTATCCAGTAAAGAGGCAGCCGTGAAAATCAGAACAATTTTTTCGACCAGCCGAGCTTGGTGCTTAATGTATTGAAATAGCTGTAATCTTTAGGGTGAATCAGATTGAGGTGATAATCACAGCGGCGAATAAGGACATCTTCGCCATCCTGGATCGGCAGGGCAATCTGGCTGTCGCAGCTGATCTCCAGATCGCTGCAGCGGTGAGAGAAGCGCAGGCGGATGGTGCTGTCGCCGTTGATCACCAGCGGTCGCGCTGAAAGGGTGTGCGGGAACATCGGCACCAGGGTGATGGCGTCCAGCGACGGCGTAAGGATTGGGCCGCCGGCCGACAGCGAATAGGCGGTGGAGCCGGTAGGAGTGGAGATAATCAGGCCATCGGATCGCTGAGAGAACGCAAAGACTTCGTCGATATAGACTTCGAACTCAATCATATGCGCCACTTTGCCGGGGTGCAGCACCACTTCGTTGATGGCGGTGCTGATACGTTTCTGGCAATCCTGCTGACACACCTGGGCCTCCAGCAGAAAGCGTTTCTCGGCGATGTAGTGGCCTTCCAGCACGTCGGCGAGCTGCTGCAGGGCGTTGTCCGGGTCAAGGTCGGTGAGAAAGCCGAGGTTGCCGCGGTTAATGCCGATGACGTTAATGTCGTAACGGGCCAGGGTCCGCGCCGCGCCGAGCATATTGCCGTCGCCGCCCACCACCACCGCGAGATCGGCCTGTTGGCCAATCTCCGCCAGCGTGCCGGTTTTCACGTTGCTGAGCTGAAGTTCATGGGCGATCTGCTGTTCAACCAGCACTTCATACCCTTTGCTGCACAGCCAGCGCCAGAGCATTTCATGTGTGGTCAGGGCGGTGGGGTGACGAGGATGTCCCACAATGCCGATACACTTGAAATGGTTCTTCATGATCTGGATGTCCTTGCGTTAAATGAAATAGTGACAATCTGTCCGCTTCCCTTGAAACCCGGAAACTGATCCCCATAATAAGCGAAGTTAGCGAGATGAATGCGAAAAAAACGCGGAGAAATTCATGAGTAGTAAAGAACAGAAAACGCCTGAGGGGCAAGCCCCGGAAGAAATTATCACGGAGCAGCACGACGACGTTGAGGCGGTAGAGCCTGAAGTTTCGGCTGAGCAGGTGGATCCGCGCGATGAAAAAATTGCGAATCTGGAAGCCCAGCTGGCTGAAGCGCAGAAACGTGAACGTGAAGTGATGCTGCGTGCCAAAGCCGACGAAGATAACCTGCGTCGTCGTACCGAGCAGGATATCGAGAAAGCGCACAAATTCGCGCTGGAAAAATTCGTCAATGAACTGCTGCCGGTAATCGACAGCCTGGACCGCGCGCTGGAAGTGGCTGACAAGGCTAACCCGGAGCTGGCGCCGATGGTGGAGGGGATCGAACTGACCCTGAAATCTATGCTGGACGTAGTGCGTAAGTTCGGCGTGGAAGTGATCGCCGACACCAACGTTCCGCTGGATCCGAACGTCCACCAGGCCATTGCGATGGTCGAGTCTGAAGATGTGGCGGCGGGCAACGTGCTGTCCGTGATGCAGAAAGGTTATACCCTGAACGGCCGTACTATTCGCGCCGCGATGGTGACGGTAGCGAAAGCGAAATAACGCTTGCTGCCTTGCTCAACGGCTGCCTGCGGGCGGCCGTTTTTTGTGTCATCGCTGCTGGCGCGAGATAAAAAAACGGCGGGCCGCAGCCCACCGTGATATTAATTCCTTCGCTCGCGCTACTCCGCGACGCTCTCGCGTAATGATTTCACCGGCATCACTTTCACCTGTTTGATCATGTTGTCCTGCACGTCGAGGATATCTATATCGTACTGCTCAATGCGCACGCGGGTGCCCGGGACCGGGATCTCTTCCAGCGCTTCGAGGATAATACCGTTGACGGTGCGCGCTTCATCTTCCGGCAGGTGCCAGTTAAACGCTTTGTTGATTTCGCGAACGTTGGCGCTGCCGTCGATAATCACCGTGCCGTCGTTAAGCGGGGTCACTTCCTCCGCCAGGGTGGGTGACATGGAGGTGGTGAAGTCGCCGACAATCTCTTCAAGAATATCTTCGACGGTGACAAGCCCCTGAATATCGCCGTATTCATCGACCACCAGACCGACTTTCTTTTTATTGCGCTGAAATTTCACCAGCTGGGTGCTGAGCGGCGTGCCTTCCGGCACAAAGTAGATCTCATCTGCCGCCCGCAGCATGATCTCTTTTGTGAACTCTTTCTTCTCCGTCATCAGACGGTAGGCTTCGCGAACGCGCAGCATGCTGATGGCATCGTCCAGCGAATCGCGGTAGAGCACGATGCGGCCATGCGGGGAGTGGGTCAGCTGGCGGACGATAGATTTCCAGTCATCATTGATGTCGATGCCGACAATCTCATTGCGCGGCACCATGATGTCGTTAACGCTGACCTTCTCCAGGTCCAGCACCGACAGCAGCATATCCTGATTACGTCGTGAGATTTGTGAACGGGATTCATTCACAATCGTGCGCAGTTCATCTTTGCTCAGGGCGCTGCTGATGACGGTATCGGTGCGGATGCCCATCATGCGCATCAGTATGCGGGTGATGGTATTCAGCAGCCACACCAGCGGCATCATCAGCACCTGCAGGGGCGCCAACAGGAAGCTGCTGGGGTAGGCAACCTTTTCCGGATAGAGGGCGGCGATGGTCTTCGGCAGCACTTCGGCAAATACCAGCACCACAAAGGTAAGTACGCCGGTGGCGATCGCGACGCCGGCGTCGCCGTACAGGCGCATGCCGACGATGGTGCCCAGCGCCGAGGCGAGAATGTTGACAAGGTTATTGCCGATCAGCACGAGGCTAATCAGGCGGTCCGGCTTGCGCAGCAGCTTCTCCACGCGCTTGGCGGGGCGGTTGCCTTGTTTCGCCATGTGGCGCAACCGGTAGCGGTTCAGCGTCATCATGCCGGTTTCGGAACCGGAGAAATAGGCAGAGATAATCACCATGACGATCAGCGTTATGATCAGCGTGGTGGTGGAGATATGTTCCACGTAGGATTCCTTAAAAGACTTAGCTCACGAACTGCTGCAGCACGCGGCTACCAAAATAGGCCAGCGTCAGCAGACCGGCGCCAGCGACGCTGAACCAGACCACACGACGTCCGCGCCACCCTTCATGATAGTGCCCCCACAGCAGGACGATATAGACGAACCACGCAATAATCGACAGCACCGCTTTATCGATATTTTCGCTGCTGAACAGATTGTGCATGTAGAACAGGCCGCTGCACAGCGTCAGGGTCAGCAGCACCACGCCGACCTGGGTGATGTGGAACATTTTGCGCTCAATGCTCATCAGCGGCGGCATTTCGCTGCTGAAGGCCAGCTTTTTATTCTTGAGCTGGTAGTCGATCCACGCCAGCTGCAACGCATACAGCGCGGCAATGATCAGCGTGGCGTACGAGAAGAGCGACAGGCCGATATGCACCAGCATCCCCGGGGTGGTTTCCAGGTGGGTGATATATTCGTTAGGCACGAATGTGGCGAAGGCCAGGTTGATCAGCGCGAAGGCATAGACGATAGGCAGCAGCAGCCAGCCGCGATTGCGCGAGGCCACGATAGTCATCACCGTACAGATCATCAGGCTGACCAGCGACCCGACGTTCAGTAAGCTGAGATTTTGCCCGCTCTCGCCGCCGGGGAATATCCGTGCTTCCAGCGCAAAAGCATGGCAGATCAAGGCGATAGTTGCAGATAAAATCGCCATTCGCCGCCAGCTGCTGTTTTTTTGCAGCAAGCCGGGGATAATCAGCGCGAGGCTGACGGAGTAGGCGACAAGGGCGAGTAGAGCAAAAACAGGCATAGGTGTCGGCTGTTGGCTAAATAAGAAAGAGAAGCAGTATAACGTTAGCAGGCCTCTGCTCCAACCGTTGCAGCACATTCAGATTGATGTCGTGTTATACTCCGCCACATTCGTTTTGTGTGTCGCTGCGGCGACCGACCGTTTCCACCTCAGGCGAGAGACAATGTTTGATAATTTAACCGATCGTTTGTCGCGTACGCTGCGCAACATTAGCGGCCGCGGACGCCTTACAGAAGACAATATTAAAGACACCCTGCGCGAAGTGCGCATGGCGCTGCTGGAAGCGGACGTTGCGCTTCCGGTGGTCCGTGATTTCATCAGCCGCGTCAAAGAGAGCGCGGTAGGCCATGAAGTCAATAAAAGCCTGACGCCGGGTCAGGAGTTCGTCAAAATCGTCCGCAACGAGCTGGTGGCGGCGATGGGCGAAGAGAACCAGACGCTCGACCTGGCGGCGCAGCCGCCGGCCGTGGTGCTGATGGCGGGCCTGCAAGGTGCTGGTAAAACCACCAGCGTCGGTAAGCTGGGGAAATTCCTGCGCGAGAAGCACAAGAAGAAAGTGCTGGTCGTTTCCGCGGACGTTTACCGCCCGGCGGCGATCAAACAGCTGGAAACCCTGGCCGAGCAGGTCGGCGTCGATTTCTTCCCGTCTGACGTCGGGCAGAAGCCGGTTGATATCGTCAACGCGGCGCTGAAAGAAGCGAAACTCAAATTCTACGACGTGCTGCTGGTGGATACCGCCGGTCGTCTGCACGTTGACGAAGCGATGATGGACGAAATCAAGCACGTCCACGCCGCCATTAACCCGGTTGAAACCCTGTTCGTCGTTGATGCGATGACCGGTCAGGATGCGGCGAATACCGCGAAGGCCTTTAACGAAGCGCTGCCGCTGACCGGCGTGGTGCTGACCAAAGTGGACGGCGACGCCCGCGGCGGCGCGGCGCTGTCGATTCGCCATATTACCGGCAAGCCGATTAAATTCCTCGGCGTCGGCGAGAAAACCGAAGCTCTGGAGCCGTTCCATCCGGACCGCGTCGCTTCCCGTATCCTCGGCATGGGCGACGTGCTGTCGCTGATCGAAGATATCGAGAGCAAGGTTGACCGCGCGCAGGCCGAGAAGCTGGCCTCCAAGCTGAAGAAAGGCGACGGTTTCGACCTCACCGACTTCCTTGAGCAGCTGCGCCAGATGAAAAACATGGGCGGCATGGCCAGCCTGATGGGCAAGCTGCCGGGCATGGGGCAGATCCCGGACAACGTGAAAGCGCAGATGGACGACAAAGTGCTGGTGCGTATGGAAGCGATCATCAACTCGATGACCCTGAAAGAGCGCGCTAAGCCGGAAATCATCAAAGGTTCGCGTAAGCGCCGTATCGCCGCCGGCTGCGGCATGCAGGTGCAGGATGTGAACCGTCTGCTCAAGCAGTTCGACGACATGCAGCGCATGATGAAGAAGATGAAGTCGAAAGGCGGCATGATGAAGATGATGCGCGGGATGAAAGGGATGATGCCGCCAGGCTTCCCGGGTCGTTAAAAACAAGGGCATAAGGCTATCTTGTTTGCCATTTTAGCGCCGGGGTGTGCTCGCCATCCTCACGTACTACCTGTACGTTACAGTGGTTGCGCACACGCTGGTACTAAACTGGCTGCACCGCCGACGGCCTTTTACAGCAGACTTATCAACTGCTGATTGCATTTTCCCCAGAAATCAGTAAAATTTTCGGGCTTTTAATATGACACCGGGCTCCGTTCCTCGATGGGGCCCGGTTGTTTTATTCACACAAGAGGATGTTATGGTAACTATTCGTTTAGCACGTCACGGCGCTAAAAAGCGTCCGTTCTACCAGGTTGTTGTCACCGACAGCCGTAATGCACGCAACGGTCGCTTCATCGAGCGCGTTGGTTTCTTCAACCCGATCGCTAACGGTGCGGAAGAAGAAACTCGCCTGGATCTGGATCGTATCGCTCACTGGGTTGGCCAGGGCGCTACTGTTTCCGATCGCGTTGCCGCGCTGATCAAAGCCGCTAACAAAGCAGCTTAATCTGTCACGGTGGTCATGATGAGCAAGCAACACACCGCGCAAGCACCTGTTGATCCGATCGTATTGGGGAAAATGGGTTCTTCCTACGGTATCCGTGGTTGGCTCAGAGTGTTTTCCTCCACCGAAGACGCCGAAAGCATTTTTGACTATCAGCCCTGGTTAATCCAGAAGGCGGGTCAGTGGCAGGTCGTTGAGCTGGAAAGCTGGCGCCACCACAATCAGGACATCATCATCAAGCTGAAAGGCGTTGACGATCGTGATGCCGCGAATCTACTGACTAATTGCGAAATTATCGTGGATTCATCGCAGTTGCCGGAGCTGGAAGAGGGTGACTACTACTGGAAAGACCTGATGGGCTGCCAGGTAGTTACGACGGAAGGCTATAGCCTCGGTAAAGTCATCGATATGATGGAAACCGGGTCGAATGACGTGCTCGTCATCAAGGCAAACCTGAAAGATGCATTTGGTATCAAGGAGCGGTTGGTTCCGTTCCTCGATGGGCAGGTTATCAAGAAAGTCGATCTCACTACGCGTACTATCGAAGTAGATTGGGATCCTGGTTTTTAAATTCTCCGGATAAACGGTAAAAGACGGCGCTATGTGGATTGGCATAATTAGCCTGTTTCCTGAAATGTTCCGCGCAATTACCGATTACGGGGTAACTGGCCGGGCAGTAAAAAATGGCCTGCTGAGCATCGAAAGCTGGAGTCCTCGCGACTTCACGCATGACCGGCACCGTACCGTGGACGATCGTCCTTACGGCGGCGGACCGGGGATGCTAATGATGGTGCAACCCTTACGGGATGCCATTCATGCAGCAAAAGCCGCGGCAGGTGAAGGCGCGAAGGTGATTTATCTGTCACCTCAGGGACGCAAGCTTGATCAAGCGGGCGTCAGCGAACTGGCAACGAATCAGAAACTGATTCTGGTGTGCGGTCGCTACGAAGGGATAGACGAGCGCGTAATCCAAACCGAAATTGACGAAGAATGGTCAATCGGCGATTACGTTCTCAGCGGTGGTGAGTTACCGGCAATGACGCTGATTGACTCCGTTTCCCGGTTCATTCCGGGAGTACTGGGCCATGAAGCATCGGCAACGGAAGATTCCTTTGCTGATGGGTTGCTGGATTGCCCCCACTATACCCGTCCTGAAGTGTTAGAGGAGATGGAAGTACCGCCAGTATTGCTGTCGGGAAACCATGCTGAGATACGTCGCTGGCGTCTGAAGCAGTCGCTGGGCCGCACCTGGCTTAGAAGACCTGAACTTCTGGAAAACCTGGCTCTGACTGAAGAGCAAGCAAAGCTGCTGGCGGAGTTCAAAACTGAACACGCGCAACAGCAGCATAAACATGATGGGCAGGCGTGAGCCCCCAATATCAGTTTACCCAGGATAAGAGATTAAATTATGAGCAACATTATTAAGCAACTTGAACAAGAACAGATGAAGCAGGACGTACCTTCCTTCCGTCCGGGTGATACCGTGGAAGTGAAAGTATGGGTTGTTGAAGGTTCCAAAAAACGTCTGCAGGCATTCGAGGGCGTGGTTATCGCTATTCGTAACCGCGGTCTGCACTCTGCATTCACTGTTCGCAAAATTTCCAACGGCGAAGGCGTTGAGCGTGTCTTCCAGACTCACTCTCCGGTAGTTGACAGCATTGCTGTTAAACGTCGTGGTGCTGTACGTAAAGCTAAACTGTACTACCTGCGTGAGCGCACTGGTAAGTCTGCTCGTATCAAAGAGCGTCTTAACTAAGATTCGCTTTCGCGACATCCTGATAGAAAGGGCTGGCCAGATGGCTGGCCCTTTTTTTATCTAAATTTTAACTATTTTGATGTAAATCAATTACAATATCGCCCGGATTTCGGAGGGGCGGTGAACGGCACTATTTTCTCACAATCAGCATTGCAACGGCGAGCCGCCTGGCTGGCGCTGTTGGCGATCCTGCTGATCGTGGTGGCCCCGCTAATCTCCGTCTCCCTGCAAAAAGACCCCATGAGCGCCATGCCCGGCATGCACCACGCCATGATGATGGATAGCTCGTCCGCGAACATGGCGCAGATGCCCGGGCACAAGATGGCGATGATGCACAGCACAGACGGCGCTACGCATACCGGACACGAAATGCCGCTGGACCATGCCGAAGCGTGTGGCTATTGCGTGCTGTTAGCCCATGTCCCGGGGCTCCTTTTCGCGCTGGCGCTGTTCGTCGCCATGCTCCTGCGGCGCATTCGCCTGCCGGTTTCTCGCCCGGTATTAAAGCACTGGCACTACTTTCCCTGGCTCTACCCCGAAACCCGCGCCCCGCCGCGGCTGTCTGCTTTTTCCCTTTAATAAAAATCAATCTGCGCACCGCGCAACGACCTCTTTTGCTTTAAAAAAGGAAAAGTATGACAACCTGCACCTCGCGCGCGGCATGGCTGAACCTGCTGCGTCGCCTCCATTTCTATATTGGTCTGTTTATCGGACCGTTTATCTTTGTCGCTGCCCTGACCGGTACGTTGTACGTGGCGACGCCGCAGCTGGAAAACTGGCTCTATTACGACGCGCTGCATGGCCTTGCCGAGGGGACTCCGCAGCCGCTCAGCGCCCAGATTGCGGTGGCCGAAGAAGCGACCCAGGGCAATCTGCGGCTGCTGGCGGTGCGTCCGGCGCCTGCGTTGGGCGAGACCACGCGCATTCTGTTTGCCGATCCGGGGCTCGGAGAGTCGGAATCCCGGGCTATTTTTGTCGATCCGATCGCGCTGCGGGTGAAGGGCGATATGACGGTCTACGGCACCAGCGGCATCCTGCCGCTGCGCCAGTGGATTGATTATGCGCATCGCTCTCTGCTGCTGGGCGACAGCGGGAGGTTATACAGCGAACTGGCCGCCTCCTGGATGTGGGTGGCCGCGCTCGGAGGCATTGCCCTGTGGGCGATGACGCGTCCAAAACGGCGGCTGAATAACGCCCTGCAGAACCATCGTCGGCTGCACGTGACGCTGGGCTGGGGCTTACTGGTGGGTATGCTGCTCTTCTCCGCCACCGGCCTGACCTGGTCGCAATGGGCCGGCGGCAATGTGGACAAAATGCGGGCAGCGTTCGGCTGGCTGACGCCGCAGGTCAATACCCAGCTGCATGGCGAGATGCCGATGACGCACGATCCCCATGCCGGACATCATATGGATGCGATGGCCATGGCCCAGCATCAGCCGGCGCTGCAGTTGGCCCAGTTTGACCAGGCGCTGGCGGCGGCCCGTCAGGCGGGGCTGAACGCCAGCCGGCTGGAGATCCGTCCGCCAGTGTCAGACGACCGCGCCTGGACGGTGAATGAGATCGACCGTCGCTGGCCGACGCAGGTGGACGCGGTGGCGATCGATGGCGCCACGATGCAGGTGGTGGATCGCACGCGTTTTGCCGACTTTCCGCTGATGGCGAAGCTCACCCGCTGGGGCGTCGATTTCCATATGGGGATCCTCTTTGGTCTGGCGAATCAGCTGCTGCTGGTGGGATTTGGCTGCGCGCTGTGCGTTACCATCGGGGTGGGGTACCGGTTATGGTGGATCCGCCGTCCGCCTCAGGCGGCCTGGGATCCGGCGCATTCGCTGCTGCAGGCGTGGCTGTCGCTCGCCCGGCCTGCCCGAAGCCTGGTGCTTGGGCTGGCGTTTGCCCTTGGATTGGCCATGCCGTTAATGGGAGCCAGCCTGCTGCTGTTCATTGCCGTTGACTACCTGCGCTGGCGCGCGGCAACGGCAATGAGGATGATGAAGTCCAGCGACTAAGTGAAGACTTACGGCGTGCTGATGACCACCGTTACCCGGCGGTTTTCGGCGCGCCCGGCCGCCGTGTCGTTGCTGGCGATCGGGTATTTTTTGCCAAGGCCGCGGGTGACTAAATTACTGCGTGGGACATGAGCGCCTTCCGCCCAGGCATCGGCCACGCTGTTGGCCCGCTTAAGCGACAGGGCTTCATTGTAGCTATCTTCACCATAATTATCGGTATGGCCTTCAAGGCGGCTATGGGTGATCCCGGTAGCCGCCAGCCGCGAGGCCATCGTGGTGATCTGCTGGCGGCTGTCGGGACGTAGTCGGTAGTCATTCTTGTCAAACAGGATGCTATCGGATAAGCCCAGGGACCAATCGCCATTGCTTTCAGTAAAGCCGTAAGATTTCATCGCCGCCACCTGCTCGGGGGTAAATTTTCCCTGAGGAGCCTGGCAACCTGTCAAAAGCGCCGCCGCCATCAGGGCGGGGACGAAATATTTTCTGATCATAATGAGTCCTTTATTATTTCAGTGTCTGCTGGATACGTTGGTTTTTCATCCGATACATATTCTGATCGGCAAGTTCTTGCAGTGATTCCGCGGTGGCGTGCTCCCACGCCAGGGCATAACCGACGCTCAGCGAGAGCGTGGCGCTATGACCGTTGTGCAGGTTGAATGGCGGAAGAAATTGTTCCGTTAGCGCCTGGCACAGGGCCTGCACTTCTGCTTCCGAGCGCACCTCGCGCAGCAGAACGGCAAACTCATCGCCGCCAAGACGCCACGCCAGATGGCGTTTACCGGCAAAAGTCATCAGGCGGCTGGCGACCTCCATCAGCACTTTATCGCCCGCCGCATGCCCCCAGTTGTCGTTAATCAGTTTGAAATTATCGCCATCAAGAAACAGCAATGCCGAGGTTTGATGATCGACTTCATTCTGCATCAGCTCGGCGAGCGCGTTACGAAAGGCGGCGCGGTTAGCCAGGCCGGTCAACGGATCGTGTAACGAACTGCGCAACAGCTGCGCGTTTTTGGCCTGCAGCTGGCGCTGCCAGTCCTCCATTTCCCCCAGCAGGCTGTTAAAGTCCTGGGCGAAAAGATGGAACTCCTCGATACGCTCCTCCGGCACCCGCCGGGAGAAGTGGCGGTTTTCACGTATATCATGCACGACCTCAGTGATGCTCTGCAGGGCGGCGACGATCCCCCGGTGTAGGGAGTGGGTCAGCAGCAGGGCGATGAACGAGGCGAGCAGAATGCTGCCGGTCAGCACCAGAATCGAGATACCGAGAAAGTGGCTAATCAGTTCATCAAGCGCGGTCAATCTCAGCTCGCCGATTTGTTTGCCCTGGTGCCAGATGGGCTGCACCGTGGGCTCCGGAAACAGCCATTTACTGATAAGCCCGCTCACTTGCTCTTTATTGGCCAGCGGTTCATGGCGCCACGCGGCGAAGTGCTGCATCTGGCCGTTTAGCACGATTGCCTGGGAGATCTGCCCTTGCTTGCCCAACGACGCGAGGGTCTCCTCTGCCGCCGCGCTGTCGCCAAACACCAGGGCGGCTTCGAGGCTGCGCCCCATGGTCGCGGCAGTGAGCTCAAGATTTTTCTGCGCGTACTGCTTGAGCGTGAAGATTGAGGCTGTACTCAGCAGCAGCCAGACCAGCGTCATGGAGATCACCACGCTTATCACGCTAATGCGACGGAGCGCGCGTTTGAAAGTCGGGCGCGGAGTCTGTGAAAAGTCCTTATTCATGTGGTTTCTTCCGGGCAAGCATCAGGACGTCCGGGTTAACCCGAACCCCGCTGTGCGTCAGAACGTCCAGATTAACGGAGAAGCGGACCCGGTCGTCATTGATGATCAGGCAAAACGCGCTACCAATTGAACAATCCGTATTTTGTTCTGCGATGAGTAACAGCGGCCTCGGGCCATAGCGGCGAGTGAGTTCTGACTGTTCAGTCGGCGATTCGCTGCCAAAATAAAAACCATCGCAGGTCGTTTTTAACGCTTCTTCACGATTACGTACTACCACCGGTTGATAGGGTAATGCATCCGGATCTTCATGAGCCAGGCTATGGGTGAAGCGTGATGAGGCAAAAATGCACAGCTTTGGCGCTCCTGTTAATGACGGCCAACGGGTGTAGGTCACGATCCCGGAAACAATAGCGCGAACATGTTCTGAAGGTCCGGCAGCAAAAACAGGAGATACCGCGATGAGAAAAAATACAGTCAATAAAAGACGGTGTAATACTGTCATTAACGCTTCCGTCAAAGTCGCCATAGCGCGGGAAAAGCCGCTGCCGATGCCCGGCGAAGAATACCACTGTTAATAAAACCCGTCATTAGATGCGCCCTTTGCTTTGGGACAATTCTCACCAGGATTTTTCGTAGTACCGATACCGTGGGTGCGCAAGTTTGGCTTGTTTTTCCTATGTGTAAATATTGTTATACGCATCGCGCCATTGTGAGTGGCAATTAATTCGTTGGTGTAAATTAAAATTTACGGAATATGGATTGAATTCTTTACTTTGTGTGGTATCGTTACGTCATGCCCTCTGAGGCAACCCTTATCGCAAACGAGCTACACAGGATCGCAATCATGCAAAAAGACGCGCTGAACAACGTACATATTACCGACGAACATGTATTAATGACCCCGGAGCAACTGAAGGCGGAATTCCCGCTGAGCGTCGAGCAGGAAGCGCAGATCGCGCACGCCCGTCAGACCATTTCGGATATCATCGCCGGTCGCGATCCGCGCCTGCTGGTGGTATGTGGTCCTTGCTCCATTCACGATCCGGAAGCTGCGATTGAATATGCTCGTCGGTTTAAAGCCCTTGCCGCAGAGGTCAGCGATAGCCTCTACCTGGTGATGCGCGTCTATTTTGAAAAACCCCGTACCACCGTCGGCTGGAAGGGGCTGATTAACGATCCGCACATGGATGGTTCGTTTGATGTTGAAGGCGGCCTGAAGATTGCGCGTCGTCTGCTGGTCGAGCTAGTCAATATGGGACTGCCGCTGGCGACGGAAGCGCTGGATCCCAACAGCCCGCAGTACCTCGGGGATCTGTTCAGCTGGTCCGCTATCGGCGCGCGTACCACGGAATCACAAACGCACCGCGAAATGGCCTCTGGCCTGTCGATGCCGGTCGGCTTTAAAAACGGTACCGACGGTAGCCTGGCCACGGCTATCAACGCCATGCGCGCCGCGGCGATGCCGCACCGTTTCGTCGGCATCAACCAGGCCGGGCAGGTCTGCCTGCTGCAAACGCAGGGTAATCCGAACGGCCATGTGATCCTCCGCGGCGGCAAGGCGCCGAACTACGGTCCGGAAGATGTGGCGAAATGCGAAAAAGAGATGGCGCAGGCGGGACTGAAGCCGTCGCTGATGGTAGATTGCAGTCATGGGAACTCCAATAAAGATTTCCGCCGCCAGCCGGCCGTGGCTGAATCCGTGGTCGCGCAGATCAAAGATGGCAACCGCTCCATTATCGGCCTGATGATCGAAAGTAATATCCACGAAGGCAATCAGTCCTCTGAACAGCCGCGTGAGGCGATGAAATACGGCGTCTCGGTGACGGATGCCTGCATCAGCTGGGAGACTACCGAGGCGCTGCTGCGTGAACTGGATAAGGATCTCCGCGGCCACTTGGCGGCCCGTTTGGTTTAAGAGGAAAGTATGGTTGCTGAACTGACCGCGTTACGCGATCAAATTGATGAAGTGGATAAAGCGTTGCTTAGCCTGCTGGCTAAGCGTCTGGAGCTGGTGGCCGAAGTCGGCGAGGTGAAGAGCCAGTATGGCCTGCCGATTTACGTCCCGGAGCGCGAGTCGGCGATGCTCGCCTCCCGACGTGAAGAGGCGGCTGCGCTCGGCGTACCACCGGATCTGATCGAGGACGTTCTGCGTCGCGTGATGCGGGAATCCTATTCCAGCGAAAACGACAAAGGCTTCAAAACCCTGCAGCCGAATCTGCGGCCGGTGGTCATCGTCGGCGGCGGTGGGCAGATGGGCCGTCTGTTTGAGAAGATGTTAACGCTGTCCGGCTACCAGGTGCGTATTCTGGAAAAAGAGGATTGGGCCCGGGCGGCGGATATCGTCGCCGATGCCGGCATGGTTATCGTCAGCGTACCGATTCACACCACCGTGGAGACGATCGCCAGGCTGCCGCCCCTTCCGGCGGATTGCATTCTGGTTGACCTTGCCTCGGTGAAAGCGGAGCCGCTGCAGGCGATGCTGGCGGCGCATCAGGGCCCGGTTCTTGGCCTGCACCCGATGTTCGGTCCGGACAGCGGCAGCCTGGCGAAGCAGGTGGTGGTCTATTGTGATGGCCGCCAGCCGGAGGCCTATCAGTGGTTCCTCGAACAAATTCAGGTCTGGGGCGCGCGGCTGCACCGCATCAGCGCCGTTGAGCACGATCAGAACATGGCCTTTATTCAGGCGCTGCGCCACTTTGCCACCTTCGCCTATGGCCTGCACCTGGCGGAAGAGAATGTACGTCTTGAGCAACTGCTGGCGCTCTCGTCGCCCATTTACCGACTGGAGCTGGCGATGGTAGGCCGTCTGTTTGCCCAGGATCCGCAGCTGTACGCCGATATTATTATGTCATCGGAAAACAACCTGGCGCTGATTAAGCGCTACTACCAGCGTTTCGGAGAAGCGATCGGCCTGCTGGAGCAGGGCGATAAGCAGGCGTTTATCGACAGCTTCCGTAAAGTCGAACACTGGTTTGGCGATTACGCTCAGCGTTTCCAGAGCGAGAGCCGCACGCTGCTGCGTCAGGCGAACGATAATCGGCAGTAAAGCGAAAAAGATGTATACAATAAAGCCAGCGACCCGCTGGCTTTTTTTATAGGGATGACAACGATGGCTGAACCACAACCGCTGTTTGACTACACCGGATACCTGCCGGAATGCCCGACCTGGAGCGAGGCAGAACAGGCCCTCTACTGGGCTGATATCATGGAATGTGAAATTCACCGCTACGATATCCGCAGCGGAGAACACCAGGTGCTGCAGTTTCCAGAGGAGGTCGGCTGTTTTGCCCTGCGCGAGAAGGGCGGGTTTATCGTTGCATTGCGCAGCGGCATCTGGCTGACCGACGCCCACGGCCTGCTGCGGCGGAAAGTCTGCGATAACCCGAGCAACCCGGAGCTGGCGCGGTTTAACGACGGCGGGACCGATCGCGATGGGCGCTTTTATGCCGGTACCTTCTGGGGGCCTGGGGATTACAACGGCGCGCTGCTGATGCGAGTGGATAACGACCTGCAGCCGAAAGTGATCCAGTGTGACATCCATGGCGCCAATGGCCTGGCCTTTAGCGCCGACCGGCGCTGGATGTATACCTCTGATACGCCGAACGCCGTGATCTACCGTACGCCGCTGGATGAGCAGGGTGAGCCTGGCCGACGCGAAGTCTTTCGCCGTTTTCAGCCTGGCGAAGGGATCCCTGACGGGGCGGCGATCGACGTGGAGGGATGTTACTGGAGCGCAATGTTCGACGGCTGGCGGATCGCCCGTTTCTCGCCGCAGGGCGAGGAGCTGGAATCCTACCCGATGCCGGTACGTTGCCCGACGATGGTCTGCTTCGGCGGGGCGGATATGAAAACGCTCTATATCACCACCACCCGGGAAAACATGGAGGACGATGAGCTGGCGCAGTATCCGCTGTCAGGCGCCATCTTCACCCTGCCGGTAGCGGTGGCAGGGATGAAGAAATTACCGTTCCGCGAATGTTAAACCGGATCCACCGGGACCACGTTTTCGCTAGGGTAGCAGCCGAGGACCTTCATGGAGCGGGTGATATCCGCCAGCTCCTTCAGCGCCTTGCGCATGGGCAGCGAATCCAGGTTGGCCTGAATATCGAGATAAAACATCTCTTCCCAGGGATTGCCGTGGATCGGGCGGGATTCCAGTTTGGTCATGATCAGATTGTGGTTGCGCAGCACCAGCAGGGCTTCCACCAGGGCGCCCGCCTGCTGACCGGTCGCCATTAACAGCGTGGTCTTGGCCGGCACCTGATCGGAGACGTTCACCGCTTTGCGCGCCAGGACGAGGAAGCGCGTGATGTTCTGCGTCTGGTTGGCCTGGCAGTGCTCCAGCACCTGCAGACCATACAGAGCGCCGCCCGCTTCGCTACCCAGGGCCGCGACGACCGGGGAGTTCGCCTGCGCCACTTTTTCCATTGCCGCCGAGGTGCTCTCGGTATACTCAATCTTCCAGTGCGGGTAGCGGCTCAGGTACTGGCTGCACTGCTGGAACGGCTGCGGATGGCTGTAAACGGTCTGAATTTTATCGGCATCCGTCGAGGTGCTCACCAGTACGCAATGATCGATAGGGATCGTCAGCTCGCCAACGATCGACAGGCTGGTGTGCTGCAGCAGATCGTAGACGTCGTTGATCCCGCCGGAGCTGGTGTTTTCAATCGGCACCACCGCGTAATCGGCCTGGCCGGTTTCTACCTGATTAAAAATATCGGCGAACTTCGCGCAGCCGCTCTCAATAAACTGCTCAAAGTGGCGAGCGGCGTACTGACGCGCCGCCAGATGCGAGTAAGAGCCCTTGGGACCGAGGAACGCCACGCGGGCCGAATGCGGGTTAATTTTATTCAGATGCTGCTGCAGCAGGGTTTGCTGGGTAAGAACAGAGTCTTCGATAATCAGCTGGAACAGGCGGGTGATATAGTGCGCATCCAGATTATGGCGCTTGCCGATAGTCATCAGGCGCTCCAGCAGATCGCGTTCGCGGTCAATATCACGCACCGGACGATGGGAGGCCAGTTTGGCTTTTCCAACCTCAACAGCCAGTCCGCGGCGCTCCGCCAGCAGAGCAAGCAGCTTCTCGTCCAGGGCGCTTATCTTATCGCGCAGCGCCAGTAATGGGTTTTCCTCGGTCATAGATGTTGCCTTTGTTGTTATCAAATAAAAAAGGCCTCCCGGGTGGGAGGCCTTATTGTTCGTCTTCGCATTCTTTCTTATACGACGAATTGCCTCCCGGTCAGGGGAAGGTAAAAAAGAATGCGAAGAAGAACGGGACAAGTTTCATGGTAAATTCCTTTAGGTAGTGGGGATTACAGTACCTGTACTGTTTTCACTCTGTCAATAAAAAACGCGCCCGAAGGCGCGTGGCATGACACAACTTAAGTTAAGGATTACTCTTCTTCTTCCACAAAGCCTGCCTCTTTCACCGACGTCGCGGCGCGGCGGGCTTCCCCTTTGTGTTGCACTTTATTGAGCTGCCGTTCCAGCTTGTTGATCAATTCGTTAATGGCGGCGTACATATCTTCATGACGCGCACTGGCAACCAGATGGCCGTTTGGCGTGTTGATGGTTGCATCAGCGATAAAACCCTGCGGCTCCTTAGACAGAATGATGTGCGGGTTGATTAAATGAGTTTGCCACTTATCCAGTTTGGCGAGACGGTCTGCGACATGCTGGCGGATTGCCGGAGTAATTTCCATTTGTTTACTGGTAATGTTCATTGTCATAAATTTTACCTCTTGTCTTTCCCGTCTTGGTGAATCCAGCATACCTTTCCCAATGTCAAAATGTGTGATCTAAATCACATTTTATTGTCACTTTTTGTCAACAAATTCATTTTGTGAGACAGGGCAGGAAGAAGTGAGATTTTACTTGTCGAACCCGATAAAGCAGGCCATATTTGATGAGTTAACCCGGCGCTAAACCGCTTCAGCTCGTCGGGAAACGTATAAAAAAACGGCAGCCAGTGGCTGCCGTTTGCGATCGATGAGTCAGGCTCAGGTGTTCTTGCTGTTCGCGGCGATAATCTTCGCGACTTTATCCGCCTGAGCGTTCATTTGCATCTGACGATAGGCGTTTTCCATCTTCGGCAGGGCATCGCGGGTGGCCTGGGTATCCGGATAATTACGCATCATCCCTTCCACACGGTTAACCACGGCAACCCATGCGCCACGATCGGTGTAGTAATCCACGACCGACAGCTCATATTTGGCCAGACGATCTTTCAGGAACACCATGCGTTTATAGGCGTCAGTGGCGTACTGGCTGTTCGGATAACCTCGCACCAGTTTGGAGAAGTCATTGAAGGCATCGCGCGCGTGCTGCGGATCGCGGTCGGAGCGATCAACGCCGAAGAAGCCCTGCAGGGCGCTGTCATCCAAGGCCATGTTGGTCAGGCCGCGCATATAGATGACATAGTCGATGTTCGGATGGGTGGGGTTCAAACGCATGAAGCGATCGATAGCCGCCTGAGCCAGAGGAAGATCGGCGTTTTTATAATACGCATAAATCAGATCCAGCTGTACCTGTTGGGAATAAGGGCCGAATGGATAACGATTATCCAACGCTTCCAGTTGCGTTATCGCCTGTTTCCAGTTACCGTCCTGCAGTTTTTGCTGGGCGGTCGCGTAGATTTCATTCGGCGGATTATCAGGCACCTCTTCCTTAGAGCCGGAGCAACCCACCAAAGCCAGGCTCAGTGTGGCGGCTGCCACCAGGTATTTCATGCGCGTCATGACGTTTTGACTTCCTCAAAATGTTTATGCGGGAGAATCTCTGTTCCTGCTCCCGATTAAGACCAGCTACAATAGCACACTATATTAAACGGCAAAGCCGTAAAACCCAACGTTAAACGAAGAAGCTGTATATGGCACAACGAGTACAACTCACCGCAACGGTGACCGAAAATCAACTCGGTCAACGCTTAGATCAGGCTTTGGCCGAATTGTTCCCTGATTATTCGCGATCGCGGATAAAAGAATGGATCCTCGACCAACGCGTATTAGTCAATGGCACCATTGGCGATAAACCGAAAGAAAAAGTGCTGGGGGGAGAACGCATCGCTATCGATGTGGAAATCGAAGAAGAGGCGCGCTTCCAGCCGCAGGATATTCCGCTCAATATCGTTTACGAAGATGATGACATCATCGTGATCAATAAACCGCGCGATCTGGTTGTACATCCTGGCGCGGGCAACCCTGACGGTACTGTGCTGAATGCGCTGCTGCACTACTATCCGCCTATCGCCGATGTGCCGCGCGCGGGTATTGTTCATCGTCTGGATAAAGACACCACCGGTCTGATGGTGGTGGCGAAAACCATTCCGGCGCAAACCCGGCTGGTGGAGTCGCTGCAGCTGCGCGAGATCACCCGTGAATACGAAGCGGTGGCGATCGGTCATATGACCGCCGGTGGCACAGTGGAAGAGCCGATCAGCCGTCACCCGACCAAGCGTACCCATATGGCGGTGCATCCGATGGGCAAACCGGCGGTGACCCACTACCGCATTATGGAACATTTCCGCATCCATACCCGCCTGCGTCTGCGTCTGGAAACCGGTCGTACACATCAGATCCGCGTGCATATGTCGCATATCACCCATCCGCTGGTGGGTGACCAGGTCTATGGCGGCCGGCCGCGTCCGCCGAAGGGCGCGTCGGAGGAGTTCATCACCGCGCTGCGTAAATTCGACCGCCAGGCGCTGCATGCCACCATGCTGCGCCTGTATCACCCGATCTCCGGCATTGAAATGGAGTGGCACGCGCCCATCCCGCAGGATATGGTCGAGCTCATCGAGGCGATGCGCGCCGATTTTGAAGCCCATAAGGACGATATTGACTGGTTATGACGAAACTGATTGTACCGCAGTGGCCAATGCCCGGCAGCGTGGCGGCCTGTAGTTCTACCCGCATCGGCGGCGTGAGTCTGCCGCCCTATGACTCGCTCAACCTGGGCGCCCATTGCGGCGACAATCTGCAGGATGTCGAAGAAAACCGGCGGCGGATGTTTGCCGCCGGCGGCTTGCCGTCTTACCCGGTTTGGCTGGAGCAGGTCCATGGCACCGAGGTTCTGACGCTGGACGGCGGACCCTATCCGTCGAAACGCGCGGATGCCTCTTATAGTCGTACGCCAGGGACCGTCTGCGCGGTGATGACCGCTGACTGCCTGCCGGTGCTGTTCTGTAACCGCGACGGCACCGAAGTCGCCGCGGCGCACGCGGGATGGCGCGGCTTATGCGAAGGGGTTCTGGAAGCGACGGTTGCTCGTTTCGCCGATAAAGCCGAAAATATTATGGCGTGGCTGGGGCCCGCCATCGGTCCGCAGGCGTTTGAGGTGGGACCGGAAGTCCGGGATGCCTTTATGGCGAAGGACGAGAATGCGCACCGGGCCTTTCGTCCGGCAGGCGAAAAATATTTTGCTGATATCTACCAACTGGCGCGGCAGCGTCTGGCAAACGTCGGCGTTGAGCAGATTTTCGGCGGCGATCGCTGCACGCTAAGCGAAAAGGATGATTTTTTCTCTTACCGGCGCGACAAGACCACCGGTCGTATGGCAAGTTTCATTTGGCTGATATAACCTAGAGAATCAAGACGATCCAGAAGGCAAACTTATTTTTCGCATAGTTCAGGTCTTTAACCTTGAATAATTGAGGGATGACCTCATTTAATCTCCAGTAGCAAATTTGACCTGTTTATGGGAGGAGTTATGCGTCTGGATCGTCTTACCAATAAATTCCAGCTTGCTCTTGCCGATGCCCAGTCACTCGCACTCGGGCACGACAACCAATTCATCGAACCTCTTCATTTAATGAGCGCCTTGCTGAATCAGGAAGGGGGATCGGTACGTCCTTTATTAACCTCGGCGGGCGTGAATGCCGGGAAACTACGCACTGACATCGAACAGGCCTTGAGCCGTTTACCGCAGGTGGAAGGCACCGGCGGCGATGTACAACCTTCTCAGGATTTAGTGCGGATCCTGAACCTTTGCGACAAGCTGGCGCAAAAGAAAAAGGACAACTTTATTTCGTCGGAACTGTTCGTTCTGGCGGCGCTTGAATCACGCGGTACGCTGACCGACCTTTTAAAATCCGCCGGAGCAACAACCGCCAACGTGACTCAGGCGATTGAACAAATGCGCGGAGGGGAAAGCGTGAACGATCAGGGTGCCGAAGACCAACGTCAGGCATTGAAGAAATTTACCGTCGATCTCACCGAGCGTGCCGAGCAGGGCAAGCTGGATCCGGTGATCGGCCGTGATGAAGAGATTCGCCGTACCATTCAGGTACTGCAGCGTCGTACCAAAAACAACCCGGTGCTGATCGGTGAACCCGGGGTGGGTAAAACGGCAATCGTCGAAGGCCTGGCGCAGCGTATCGTCAACGGCGAAGTACCAGAAGGGCTGAAAGGCCGTCGGGTATTGGCGCTGGATATGGGGGCGCTGGTGGCCGGGGCGAAATACCGCGGTGAGTTTGAAGAGCGTCTGAAAGGCGTGCTGACCGACCTGTCCAAACAGGAAGGCAACGTCATTCTATTTATCGACGAACTGCATACCATGGTTGGCGCTGGTAAAGCCGACGGCGCGATGGATGCGGGTAACATGCTGAAGCCGGCGCTGGCGCGTGGTGAACTGCACTGCGTCGGGGCGACGACGCTTGATGAATACCGTCAGTACATCGAAAAAGACGCCGCGCTGGAACGTCGCTTCCAGAAAGTGTTCGTTGCCGAGCCTTCGGTAGAAGATACCATCGCGATTCTGCGCGGTCTGAAAGAACGTTATGAGCTGCACCACCACGTGCAGATCACTGACCCGGCTATCGTGGCGGCGGCGACCTTATCGCATCGCTATATTGCCGACCGTCAGCTGCCGGATAAAGCCATCGACCTCATCGATGAGGCGGCATCCAGCATCCGTATGCAGATTGACTCCAAACCGGAAGAGCTGGACCGTCTCGATCGGCGTATTATCCAGCTGAAACTGGAACAGCAGGCGCTGAAGAAAGAGTCTGATGAGGCGAGCCTGAAGCGTCTCGATATGCTCAACGAGGAGCTGGCGGATAAAGAACGGCAGTACTCGGTGCTGGAAGAAGAGTGGAAAGCGGAAAAAGCGTCGCTCTCCGGCACCCAGACCATCAAAGCTGAGCTGGAGCAGGCGAAAATCGCCATCGAACAGGCGCGCCGCGTCGGCGATCTGGCGCGGATGTCCGAGCTGCAGTACGGCAAAATTCCGGAACTGGAGAAACAGCTGGCGGCGGCCACGCAGGCCGAAGGGAAAACCATGCGTCTGCTGCGTAATAAAGTGACGGATGCTGAAATCGCCGAAGTGCTGGCCCGCTGGACCGGTATCCCGGTCTCCCGCATGATGGAAAGCGAGCGCGACAAACTGCTGCGTATGGAGCAGGAGCTGCATCATCGGGTGATTGGCCAGGATGAGGCGGTTGAAGCGGTATCCAACGCCATTCGCCGCAGCCGCGCCGGGCTGTCCGATCCGAACCGGCCGATTGGTTCGTTCCTGTTCCTCGGTCCAACCGGGGTCGGTAAAACCGAGCTGTGTAAAACGCTGGCTAACTTTATGTTCGACAGCGACGACGCAATGGTGCGTATCGATATGTCCGAGTTTATGGAGAAACACTCCGTCTCGCGTCTGGTCGGTGCGCCTCCGGGATACGTCGGCTATGAAGAGGGCGGTTACCTGACCGAGGCGGTGCGCCGTCGTCCTTATTCCGTCATCCTGCTGGATGAAGTGGAAAAAGCGCACCCGGATGTGTTCAACATTCTGCTGCAGGTACTCGACGACGGGCGTCTCACCGACGGGCAGGGGAGAACGGTCGACTTCCGTAATACGGTAGTCATCATGACCTCGAACCTCGGTTCCGATCTGATTCAGGAACGGTTCGGCGAGCTGGACTACGGACATATGAAGGACCTGGTGCTGGGGGTAGTCAGCCAGAACTTCCGTCCGGAGTTCATCAACCGTATCGACGAAGTGGTGGTCTTCCATCCGCTGGGCGAGAAACATATTGCCTCTATTGCCCAGATCCAGCTGCAGCGTCTGTATAAACGTCTGGAAGAGCGCGGATATGAAGTGCAGATGTCCGATGAGGCGCTGAAGCTGCTGAGCGCCAACGGTTACGATCCGGTATACGGCGCGCGGCCATTGAAACGTGCTATTCAGCAGCAGATTGAGAACCCGTTAGCCCAGCAGATCCTTTCCGGTGAGCTGGTTCCGGGTAAAACCATCGAGCTGGTAGTAAAAGACGACCGCATTGTGGCAGTGCAGTAAATCACAAAACGACAAAAACGAGCCCAGCGGGCTCGTTTTTGTTTAAAAACCAGGCAAGAATTAAAACTCAATACCTGATTTGGTTGAAAGGTGAGCGGTTGAATTCTTTTTTTGAATTTATCCTTGTCACTTCAGAATTACCCCCTATAATGCGCCTCCACTGACACGGAACAACGGCAAACAAGCCGCCGGGCCAGGAGGAATCAGCGACGGAAATCGACGTTGAAAGCCGACAGAGAAAAGCAAAATAAGCGCTTGACTCTGAATGAGGAAAACGTATTATACGGGACCTCGCGACAGAGCGCTAAAGCGCGTCGCAACTGCTCTTTAACAATTTATCAGACAATCTGTGTGGGCACTCAAAGTGACATGGATTCTTAACGTCCTCGGACGAAAAATGAATACCAAGTCTCAAGAGTGAACACGTAATTCATTACGAAGTTTAATTCTTTGAGCATCAAACTTAAATTGAAGAGTTTGATCATGGCTCAGATTGAACGCTGGCGGCAGGCCTAACACAT